>OGSQ01000005.1_pt1 | contig 373146 bp, 334 predicted proteins | sample 1573921 | NCBI WGS metagenome assembly OGSQ01 (sample SAMN03295832, study PRJEB24534) | human gut metagenome | isolation source: fecal sample 7 from infant 4 | host: Homo sapiens | place: USA: Pittsburgh, PA | collected 2014-07 | reverse complement strand
CCCAGCACAACTGGGCTCCCGTGGCAGTAAACGTGAGTATAGTACGTGCTGGCTCAGTAGCACAGCCTCAGGCTGCGCCTTCCAGGTAGGCCTTCAGTGCCGGCAGGACAACATCCCACGTGCCCTGCGCGTCTTCCCATGCCTGGCGCACTTCAGCCTCGTCATCGCTGACGGATGTAATATCTGATTCCTCGACGTGCACCTGTACCTGGCCGTCCTTCTCGGACAGTGATACTTCCACGCGCGTGGTGCGTTCTTCAGGGAATTCGTCCCCTGCCAGCGGGTACCACCGGAAGGAAATGAGATCCATCGGATCTTCATCTTCCTTTTCGATCAGCCATGCACCGGCATCCGGATCTTCGATACGGTACAGGCCGTCCTCGCCGCGCTCAAATTCATGGTCGCCGAATGGCCCGTCGTTGACCCACCAGCCCGGCTCGCTGACCGCTTTCCATACGGATTCGAGGTCCGCTGCAATTGAAATGTCTGCTTCAACCGCGTCGAGGTTGTCCACCTTGTCCATTGATTCGTCATCGTCGTCGAAGTAATTCATGTCTTAACGGTAATCGTTGCCCACCACGACTTTCCAGCTTTTGACGCATTAGCAGATCAAAGATGCGGCGCATGACGGTTTCCACCGATACGATAAAGACGTGAATGCGGCGCAACGCTCAACTTTGCGCTGTGCCTTCTTCACAACACCTTTCTGTGCGCGTGCCACGAGCATCGCACAGTCGCTGCTTGAACAAAGGAGTACGTGTGCTCGTCGGAGTACCAGCCAGCAATGCTGATCAGCCACTTGTCGCAGCCACCCCTGACACCGTCACCAAGCTCAAGAAACTGGGTTTCGACGTGTGCGTACAACGAGGCGCTGGGCAAACCGCTCAATTTCCTGATTCATTATTCGAAGATGCGGGAGCCACCCTCGTCGATGACCGCGGTGCGTGGGGAGCCGACATTGTCCTCACTCTCGACGCCCCCACAAGCGAGCAGATCGCGGCGATGCAGTCGGGCGCAACACTGATTTCCCGCCTGGCACCCGCGCGCCACCCCGAACTGCTCGACGAATTGGCGAGGGCGAACATCACCGCGCTGGCTATGGACACCGTGCCGAGAATTTCCCGTGCTCAGGCGATGGATGTCCTGTCCTCCCAAGCCAATGTTGCCGGATATCGAGCCGTCGTTGAGGCCGCTCATCAATTTGGCCGCCTCTTCACCGGTCAGGTCACCGCGGCCGGGAAAATGCCGCCGGCACGTATCTATGTGATCGGTGCGGGAGTTGCCGGTCTGGCAGCGATCGGCACCGCCAACTCCATGGGCGCTGAAGTCTACGCAACCGACGTGCGTCCCGAGGTGGGCGAACAGGTTGAATCGATGGGAGCCACATTCGTTCCGATCCCGGTGGGCCGTCAGGAATCCAGTGACGGTTATGCCAAGGAGATGGACGCTGATCAGGCGCGCGCAGCTGAAATACTGTACGCCGAACAGGCTGCCTGCTCCGACATTGTCATCACGACAGCAAACATTCCGGGGCGTGCCGCTCCGCGCCTGCTCAGTGCCGACGCGATTGATGCGATGCGTCCGGGCAGCGTGATTGTGGATATGGCAGCTGCCAACGGCGGTAACTGTGAACTGACGTCACCCGGGGAAATTGTGCGAACCGAAGGTGGCGTCACCATTATCGGCCTGACCGACCTGGCGGGCAGACTCCCAGCACAATCCTCCCAGCTGTACGGGCAAAACATTGTGAATCTGCTGCGTCTGGCCACGCCCGACAAGGATGGTCAGCTCACGCTGGACATGGATGATGAGATCATTCGCTCCATCACTGTGACGCACGAGGGCGACGTGATGTGGCCACCGCCGCCGGTCAACGTGTCGGCGGCTCCTGCTCCTGCTCCGACTCCGCGCGAAGACCCGGCGGCAGTCGCTGCCAGAGCAGCTGATGAGTCACGAAAGGAAGCGTCCCATAAGCGTAACCGCGTGATCGGAATTGTCGTGGCGATAGCCTTGGCCGCCCTGTTGATTTTGACGTCACCGCTGATGGTCTCCAGCCACTACATCGTGCTGGCGCTTGCAGTGGTCGTCGGGTTCTACGTCATTACGAACGTGACGCACTCGTTGCATACGCCGCTCATGTCGGTGACGAACGCGATTTCCGGCATCATCCTGGTCGGCGCTCTGCTTCAGATCGGATCGTCGAACGTTTTGGTCACGATCATTTCCTTTGCCGCCATACTCGTCGCGTCGATCAACATTTTCGGCGGCTTCACAGTCACCCACCGCATGCTCGCGATGTTCAAGAAAGACTGAGGCAGATTTACCGTGTTCACCAACCTTGTCACACCGTTTCCCCAGGGCCTCATGTCAGCTGAAATTCCGGGTGCCGAGCTCCTGTCGGGCGGTTTCGTCTCACACTTCGTTGTGTTCGCCTACATTGTTGCCGCCATATTCTTCATCCTGGCGCTGGCCGGGCTGTCCCGTCATGAGACGGCTCAACGCGGCAACAATTCAGGCATCATCGGCATGGCGATTGCGCTGGTCGCCACCATAGTCCTGGCTCTCACGTCGCAGCCGGCACGCGGGGTGATCGTCACCGCGATCCTGATTGCGCTGGCAATGAGTATCGGCGCAGTGATCGGCATCTGGAAGGCACGCAACGTTCAGATGACCGGCATGCCGGAACTGATCGCATTGCTGCACTCATTTGTCGGCCTGGCAGCAGTGCTGGTGGGGTTCAATTCCTACCTGGCACCCGACGCCAATGCGCTTCTGCTGGGAGGATTCCACCTCGGTGAAGTGTTCCTAGGCATCTTCATCGGTGCCGTCACCTTGACCGGCTCAATCATCGCGTACCTCAAATTGTCCGCGAAGATTTCGGGCGCACCGTTGATGCTTCCGGGGCGCAACTGGATCAACCTTGCTGCCATCGTCGTCTGCCTCATCCTGATGGTACTGTTCGTACGTCAGGACGGTTTCACCGGAGTTGGCATTGCAGCGTTAATCATCATGACTCTCATCGCGCTGGCACTGGGTGTGCACCTGGTGGCCGCGATCGGCGGCGGAGACATGCCCGTTGTCGTGTCCATGCTGAACTCGTATTCCGGGTGGGCTGCGGCAGCGGCCGGCTTCATGCTCAACAATGATCTGCTCATTATCACCGGCGCGCTTGTCGGCTCCTCCGGCGCGTACCTGTCCTACATCATGTGCAAGGCGATGAACCGTTCGTTCATCTCCGTCATCCTGGGCGGTTTCGGATCGACAGGTGCGACTGCGTCAGCCTCGGACGAAACAGGCGAATATCGCGAGATTGACGCTGCGCGTGTCGCCGAGATGTTGACGGATGCGCAGCACGTCATGATCACTCCCGGGTACGGCATGGCAGTGGCTCAGGCACAGTATCCAGTCGCGGACCTGACGAAGCGACTGCGCGAGGCGGGTGTGGATGTCCGCTTCGGTATTCACCCTGTTGCAGGTCGCCTGCCCGGTCATATGAACGTGCTGCTGGCTGAAGCCAAGGTTCCCTACGACATCGTGATGGAAATGGATGAGGTCAACGATGATTTCGGTGATGTTGACGTCGTCCTCGTCATCGGCGCGAATGACACGGTGAATCCTGCCGCCGAGCAGCCCGGCTCCCCGATTGCGGGAATGCCGGTGCTGAAGGTGTGGGACGCACACGATGTCATCGTCTTCAAACGTTCGATGGCGACCGGCTATGCGGGTGTACAGAACCCGTTGTTCTTCAAGGACAACACGCACATGCTCTTCGGTGATGCCAAAGCCTCAGTCGAAGCAATCATTTCTGCGTTGAACTAGCTCGTACGCTACACCTCGGCAAGATCGCGGCGCATCTCCACCATGGCACCGGGATCATCCACCACGTCGATTCCCACGTCGACAAGCAAGTCGCGAATGGCCACTGCCAGCGACCGAGGCTGATAGTCCCATTCGTTGCGCGCTTTCGCGCCTGAAACGTGTGGCAGATCCTCAAGGGCACCCAGCGATGCCGATGTGAAAATATCCGAATTGACCCACGATCCGATCTTTTCGCCCACGGGAGCCAGCCAGTCCACCCACCGCAACGGAAATACCGGCACCGCACGCCCCGAATGTCCTGCGAGCGCGGAAGCGATTCGCACCAGTGTCGACATGGATGCTCGAACGCCAGGCAACAAGTACTGCTGCGAGGTACGGCCCTTCTCAAAGGCGTCGATCAGCCCTCCGGCAACATCGCGTACATCCACCCAGTCGAAGCCGCCAGCCACGACCGCAGGTACCCGGCCTCGTGCAGCATCCAAAATGATTTCGTTGACGCGCGACTGTGTCGGGTCGGTCGGCCCAATAATTCCGGTTGGCATACACACCACCGCGTCCAGTCCACGCGCGATCTGTCGACGCACCGCTCGATTTCCTGCCGCCTTTGAGCGGTCATACAGCGGGCGGTCAGGCCCGGCAGGCGGCGACTTTTCAGTGATGACCCCTTTAGTCGCATTGTCGAGGGCATGCACAGACGAGCAGTGAACCATTCGGATGTGGTGTTTCAGCGCCGACCTGGCCACGACTCCGGGGCCAGCCGAATTCAACCTCCACGCCTGCGGATCACGCTTCTTCAAGGTGATGGCGGCCGCCAGGTGAATGACACCATCAACGCCGCGCATCGCCTCATCCACCTGGGCGGGTTCCAGCACTGATCCGGTGACATACTCTCGCTGCGCACTGCACACACCATCATGAACGAGGGCGCCCTGCGTACCACTGGCAGGTGCCACCTGATCGAAACAACGCACGGCATAACCTCGTGCTTCCAAAGCGGGCACGAGGTTGCTTCCCACATATCCGCTGGAACCTGTGACTAAAATGCGTGGGTATTCAGTGGCATTCGTGTGCATCGCTATCCCCCTTTTCTCACCTTAGTGCGCGTTGACACCGAGGGGGCGTCCTAGGCGGGAAGACGTGTGGGTTGGGTTCAGTTATTCAGAGCGAACTCGACTTCCACCTCGACTGACGCGTTGAGCGGCAATGCGGCTACGCCGACGGCAGAACGTGCGTGAGGCGTCCCGAAGATGTCCTGAAAGAAGTCAGAGGCCCCGTTCAGAACACCAGCCTGGCCGGTGAAGCTTGGGCGGGAAGATACAAAACCGGTGACTTTGACGACGCGTGCCAGGCGGTCGACGTCTCCGGCGACGCTTGCTGCTGCCGCAAGCGCGTTGAGCGCGCAGATGCGGGCTGCCTCGTAAGCATCGTCTGGGTCTGCGCCGTCCTCTCCGACTGCACCGATGCAGGAAAGCTCACCGTTCTCCAATGGCAGCTGGCCTGATGTGCGAATCACTCCGCGGTCTTCAACTGCCGGAACATAGGCCGCAGCCGGTGCTGCAACTTCCGGAAGTTCGTATCCTGCCTGCGACAGTCGCGCGCTCACCGATTCCATTGTGATCTCCTTAGTTCGAGCTGTTCAGCTAACTAGGTTTATTTGACCATTTTGGTTCGAGAAAAGCGACGCAGCAGCGCGAAATGTCTCCACCTGAAGCAACCACCTGTCATGTCGCATTAAAAAGGGTGGGCCGCGAACCTTGCGGTCGCGACCCACCCCAGTTGAACTAGATCATGCCAACTAGTTCACTATGCGTGTCGTCTCGGAGGAAGACAGGAATCTTGTCCAGAGGGCACTCGACATCGATCGACTGACCGCCTTCGTGCTTGTCACCCGTTGACGCGTCAGTCCAGGAAGCTCCGGCCGGCAGATACACCGATCGGGAGGTTGCAGCGGCTTCCAGAACTGGAGCGACCAGGATGTCTCCGCCTAGCAGGTACTGGTCGGAAATGGACCAGCACTTCTCGTCGAGCGGGAATTCCTGGAAGAGCCCTCTCATCACAGGTTGTCCTTCTTCATGGGCTTCCAACATGACGTCTCGCATGTAGTCGCGGAGCTTTTCGCGCAGATGAATATACTTCTCAAGCACGGCATACACGTCGTCTCCAAAGCTCCAGAGTTCATTCTCAGCACCGCTGGGCAGTCTGTAGGAGCCATCCTTGGCGCTGACCTCTTCAACTGGCCGTCGGTCACCGTGCAGCCTCATCACCGGGCAGAAAGCTCCGAACTGGAACCACCTGATGAGAAGTTCCTTGAATTTCGGATCTGTGATGACACCATCGTGGAAGCCGCCAATGTCGGTGGTCCACCACGGGATTCCTGCGGCACCCATGTGGATTCCCGCAGCAACCTGGCACCGCAGGTCTTTCCATGTTGAGCTAATGTCACCAGACCACACAAGAGCACCGTAACGCTGAGAGCCCGCCCAGGCGCACCTCAAGAGGTTAACAACGTCGTCAGTGCCGGATTCAACCAGTCCGTCGTAGAACGCTTTGGCGTAGTTCTGCGGATAGATATTTCCGACCTTGACGTTGGGGCCAGCGTTGTAGCGGTAGTTATCGAAGTCGTAGGCACCGTATTCGGGCTCAGCCTCATCGAGCCAGAAAATCCTGATGCCGTACTTGCCGTAATTTTCTTTGCACTTCTCCCAGATGAACTTTCTTGCCTCGGGATTGGTCATGTCAATGAAAGCGCTCGGTCCTTGGAACGCCATATGGACATCTAGGCCGCGTTCTGCCCGTGCCAGCAGGTTGTTCTTCTTCAGCTCATCCCAGTTCTCGGATGCGTGCGCAACCTGGGTCCACACCGAAACCATGAGCTCAACGCCCATGCTATGGAGTTCATCAACCATTGCCTGAGGATCCGGCCAGAATTCCTCCTCGAAGCGATAATCTCCCATGTGGGGCCAGTGGAAAAAGTCGATCACGATGACGTCCAGGGGCAGTCCACGGCGCTTGTGTTCTCGCGCGACTTCAAGGAGCTGCTCCTGGTTCCAGTAACGGAGCTTGCACTGCCAGAACCCCAGTCCATGTTCTGGCATCATGGGAGCGAATCCGGTTGCCGCGGCATATGCCTTACTGATTTCCCGCGGGCTGTCTCCAGCCGTGATCCAGTAGTCGAGTTGATCGCAGCGCTCTGCTGACCACTGAGTTACGTTCGATGAGAAGCTTACTTGCCCGATGGCAGGGTTGTGCCACAGGAAGCCGTAACCCTTGCTGGAAATCATAAAAGGAACGCTCGCCTGGGAGTTGCGATGAGCAAGTTCAAGAGTGCTTCCCTTGAGATCACCGATACCCTCTTGGTACTGGCCCATTCCCCACAGATGTTCTTCTTCTGGAGACTCGAACGACATTGTCAGGGAGATATCGCCGCCAAGAACGGGACGCAGATCGCGAGCCTTCAAGTCCAGAGACCCGCCCCGATCCCTTTCACGCAGTAATGGTGTTCCATCCGTTTTCTCAAAACTGATACTGCAATGGAAAGTCTCGTACCCAACTTTTCCATCACACATCGCGGTTTGGCGCAAGATGACGCGTAGCGATCCGACCTCGAGTACAGCTTCATCGCCCTTGAGTTCGACGCTCGATTCCTGATCTTCAGGTTGATCGAGCAGAGCCCAATTCGATTCGATGACATCTGCCATGAGTCGCGAACGCACACGGACTGCGTCCTTTCCCCAAGGCTGAACTGAAAGTGTTGTTCCGTCACCACGCCACCGTAGTCCTAGACCGTCTTTTTCAAACGCCTGCTGCAAGGCTCTTTCCTTTCATTCACTATTCCTGAATTGCGGTCATGTCAACTTTCAAATTTCGCTACCGTAGAGCGACTACCCTCCTCATCCCTTTTTCTAGAAATCGCGACTCCATCCATTCGCCCAAACCAGTTTCATTACCCCTACTTCACACTTCCTGCGGCAACGCCGGCCGAGACAAACCGCTGAGCTACAACCAACAGAACAATCGCCGGAAGTGAAGCCAGGACGGCTGTAGCCATAACCATGCCCCAGTCTTGGACATACGCGCCGACATACGTATACAAACTTAGCGTTATAGGACGGACCTCCTCACTTGTCGTCAACGTCAAGGCAAAGAGGAAGTCGCCCCAAGCAAATAGGAAAGAGAACAAACCAGCAGTGACAATAGCGTTACGAGACATAGGCAATGCGATCGAGACAAACGTCCGAAAAGCACCCGCGCCATCGATCCAGCTAGCCTCAATGATCGCCTGCGGGATGTTCTTCATAAATGTCTGCAGGATCAGGATCGAGAAGGGGATTCCTAAGGACGCGTCAGCCAAGATAAGACCGATCACTGTATTCAAAAGACCAAGATCAGAATAAGCAGAATACAGCGCATTCGCCACAACGATCGTTGGAATCATCTGGCTAAGTAAAATAACCAGGAGAATCGTCGAAGACCCCTTAATGCGATAACGCGCAAGAGCGTATGCAGCTGGTGTCGCTATGATAAGTGAAACCAAAGTAGCACCGATTGCCACAATCAGACTTGTTAGGAGGGGTCCGCTCTGTGCCCTAATAGCTGCTAGATATCCACTGAAAGTTGGAGACTTTGGATAAATCGGGCTCACCACAGCCGACCCTGCCGATTGGAGCGATATGTTGATCATCCAATATACTGGGAACAGAAAGATGAGGAGTATGAGAATTCCTATCAGTGTTCTTATCCAACTCGTTTTCTTAGAGTTCATCACTGTCACTTTGCCCCTCAATCAAGATTCGACTTGCGATTTGCACGAAGGTATATCGCAGCGAAAATCACCGACAAAACCACTAGGAGCGTACTTAGTGCTGCACCCTGTCCGAAATTGAACTCCGTAAAGGAGAGGCGGTAAGACTGTGTTGCTAACGTCTGGGTGGCATTTGCAGGCCCACCGCCCGTTAATCCCAGAATGAGGTCAAGAACCTTGACTGTATATACAACTCCTAAAATCAAAACTACATTCACTACCGGACGCAAAAGTGGCCATGTAATCTTGCGGAATCTCTGGAAACCATTTGCTCCATCTATAGCCGCTGCTTCATATAATTCCTGATCAATATCTTGCAAACCTCCGAAGAGAATTGTTGTATTAAATGGAATACCTATCCAAATATTCACCAAAATGACGGAAAACAGCGCGAGAGAGGAAGAAGTTAACCAACCTGTATCACCTGATGTGATTCCAATACTCTCAAGAGCCCTATTTAGAACTCCCGAGTCCTTATCCAAAATCCATCGCCAAATTGCAGACGAAGCGATCATCGGAATAAGCCATGGTAGGAGAAGAAGCGATCGCATGACCTTCGCACCTTTAAAGGTTCTATTGAAGAAGATTGCCAAAGCCAAGCCAATTGTGAATTGGCCGAACAACGATCCTACCGTAAAAATGACAGTATTGAGTAGAACCTTTCCAAAAAGAGGCGTCCCCATTACCGCCTTGTAGTTTTCGAATGCTACGAACGGGGCCTCTCCTGTGTAAAACGTAGAGGGACTATAGTCCTGAAAGCTCATGACAAAGTTCTTGACTATAGGAAAGCCATAGAAGGCCAACATATAGATCACTGCGGGCGCGAGAAAAACCACTCCTATCAGCTTTTGCCGATTCCCGAGTTTACTTTCATTCATTTTCATTCCTATGTTTCTGTCTTAACAGGAGAGCATCTCCCCCAATTCGTCTTTCTTAGATCGCTTCCATTACTTCACGGAAGCAGCGGCTCCCTCTAAGGCTTCGGAGGGTTCCTTACCGTTTACCAGCGCTTCTTGAATGGCGTTATGAATTGCGGTGGCCGTTGCTGGCCATTTCGTTCCCAGCTCACCTGTACGTGCTCGAGCTCCATTGCACATCTCCACGAACGCTTCCATATCGGGAGACTCCTTCAGGAAGCCCTCTTGGAGGCTCATATTTGTAGGAACTGTAAACCGTTTAATGGACAAGTCCTTCTCAACTTCGTCACTATTGAGGCACTTGACCAATTCGGCTGCCTTTTCCTGCTTTTGTTTGTCGCCGGTGTTCGGCACGGTCCACACTTCGCCACCAAGAGGCGCCACTGGGTCCGTCTCTCCTTCCGGAACAGGAATCGGAACTGCCTTCCACTTGATGCCTGAGTCGTTTAGCAGAGGGATTTGCCATGGACCGTTGACCATCATGGCGGCATTCCCAGCCATGAATTGGTCGTTCACGTCAGCTTGAGTCCAGTTCACTACTGATGCCGATGCAGATCCATTTCGAACTAAATCACGCCACAAGGTCAAGGCCTTTACAACACCTTCACCCGCAATGTCTTTCTCATCACCGCCCGCAGTCCACATGAACGGCAGGAATTGCCACGTTCCCTCATAGTTTGAAGGAGCTGCGAACGCAATGCCATATTGCTTTCCGTCAGTAAGCTTGGCCGCTACTTCCTCGAGTTCCTTCCAATTTGTTGGAGGCTCAACTCCGGCACTTTGGAGAAGTTCTTCGTTGTAGAACAACGCCAATGAATTTGCGATGGGCTGCATGCCGTAAAACACGCCATCAAAGCTACCCGCATCCTTAACTGCAGGAATTACGTTTTCGCCCGGTTCAATCCCAAAGGTGGATAGATCAGCTAAAGCTCCAGTCTCTGCAATCTGCGCCAAATCAGGATTGTCCAATTGCAAGACATCCGGAAGAGTCTTAGAGGAAGCCATCTGCAGGACCTTGGAGATAAGGCTGTCTCCCGGGATCATCTCCCTTTCTATCTTGACCCCTACTTGAGCCGCACAATTATCAAGTGCCTCTTGGTAAAACTCTTTATCCGGGGAGTTATTGTAATAGTCGACCGTTCGTAGCGTGGTCTCTGCATCACCTGACGAGGATCCACTAGCGCTGCCTTGCCCTCCACTTCCACAGGCAGTCAGCAATAGGCCCGTTGTCACAAGCAACGGGATGGTGTAACGCGACATTTTCATGGCAGTTTCCTTCTCATCTTTGAACATATTCACCGAAATGAAATCGCAACATTAGAAGTCATGACCGTGTCACGGCATTATTATCCGCACGGTACACAGATCACTACACCTATCGTGCTGCTAAAACCTCATCTTCCGACTCAATATCGAGCCCTCCAATCATGCCCTCATTGGCATCTCGGTTTTGATTAATAATACAACTAAACAAACATGGTTGTCAACACAAAATGCCACCCACATACGCTCCTAAACCGTGTCCTGCAGACTAATCAAGCCCCAAGGACCAAAAGATATGTAGGTCCCAGAAGTTTTTTCGTGAATTGATGTTCCCAGAGCTAGTTCGTGCAAACATGCATTGCATAATGCCCTCAACATGACTGTCGATCTCTCCGGCATTTTGCCCTGGTCTTCTTAGTGCGAGCTGTGTGCCATCTGTCCGGGATGGACGATCGACTTCAGCGTGGTCGGCGCGGGCTTGTTGATGATGGGCTGGTCAGCTTCGTCGAGGGCGTAGTGATCAGTGCACAGGCGATCCAGGTCGACCGCTCCACTGGCTACCAGGTGGATGGCTGTGGGCCACGTGTTGTTGTAACGGAAAATCCCGGTCACGTTGATTTCGTGCGCGGTGATGAATCCAACCGGCAGAGACATATCATCGTCACCCATACCAATCAGCACGGCGGTGCCGCCAGACGCCAGACGCATGATGCCGTCCTGCACAGCTGCAGTGACGCCCGTCGCGTCAATGAACGCGTCAAAGTGTTGACCATCTAGTGCCGGGTCACCTGGCTCAACAGCCTGGGTTGCTCCCAGCGACAGTGCCAAATCGCGCCGACCTTCAACAGGATCACTGACGACCACCTCGGCAGCGCCAAATGCCCGCGCAACCTGGATGACGATCGCACCGATCGGACCTGCGCCGGCAACAAAGACGCGGTCCCCCACTTTCACGTGGGCTTTGCGGATTCCGGCAATACCCACGCTCAGGGGTTCCATCAAGGCTGCCGCATCCCACGAAATGGAGTCGGGAACCTCGTAGGCGAAATCGGACTGAATCAGGACATATTCGCAAAAGGCTCCGTCAATGGGCGGCGTCGCGTAGAACTCGATATCGGGGCACAGGTTGTATTCTCCGCGCTTGCAGTATTCGCACACTCGGCAGCACCGTTGCGGCTCGATGGAAACGCGCTGGCCGATGCGGGCTGGATCCACGTCATCGCCCACGGCCACAATCTCTCCGGAGGCTTCGTGCCCCAGGATCATCGGCTCGTTCACCACAAAGTCACCGATGCGGCCCTTGTGGTAGTAGTGCACATCCGAGCCGCACACCCCCACCGACTCCACGCGAATCAGCACCTGGTCCGCATCCGGTGTCGGAACCGGTCGTTCCTCCATCTCAATGAGACCCTGGCGAATCAGGACGCTGGCTTTCATGGTCTGTGGAATCTGCGTCATCACTGTGCCTTTCCTGCGCGTTCCATCACGCGCGCTGCTTGACGGGCGGCGCCCAACGCTACGTATTCTCCCGACTTGGGTACCGTAACTGTTGCGCCGAGGAATTCTTCGGCCAGTTCGAGGACGGCGCGCGATTTCGCTCCGCCGCCGACCATGACCACGTGTTCGAGCTTCACATCCAGTGCGCGCACCGCATCCAGAGCGAACTTCATCAAGTTCAGCAGTCCTTCCACCGTTGCGCGTGCCACGTGAGCGCGATCCGAGTTCTTCAGAGTCATGCCCTTCAGCTCAGCCGTAGCATCAGGCAGGTTCGGGGTGCGCTCGCCCTCGAAATAGGGCACTAAAGTCAATCCCGCGGCATCGTCCACACTCAAGGCAAGATTATCAAACTCGTCGTAACCCGCATCGATCACCGCCATCATTGCGTCGATGATGCGCGAGGCATTGAGCGTGCACGCCAATGGCAGCCAGTTTCCTGTCGCATCGGCAAAGCCGGTCACCAGTCCTGAATGGTCAGCAACCGGGTGATCTGACACGGCGGCAACAACTCCGGATGTGCCCAGTGACAGCAGAGCCTGACCGGGTTTGAGGTCGACACCCAGCGCTGACCCCGCATTGTCTCCACACCCTGGTCCCAGCATGATCTCACCCCAGCCTCGCGACTCATCACCACGTCCGGCCACGTCCCATGGTCCGAGGATTTCCGGCAAGATGATGGATCGTGCGACGTCCTCGTCGATGCGCAACGCGTGGGCAAGGATGTCGCGGCGGTAGGTTGGCGTAGCGCGGTCCATGTAACCGGTACCCGACGCATCGGAGCGGTCCGTGCGCAGATCCTCCAGTCGACCGGTTCCCATGATTTTCCACGTCAGCCAGTCGTGCGGCAGGCAAATAGCTGCAATACGGCGCGCGTTTTCAGGCTCGTGGTCTGCCAGCCAGCGCAGCTTCGTCACGGTCAGCGAGGCGACGGGCACTGATCCGGTGGCATCAGCCCACCACGCGGCACCGGCTTCCTCGTCACCCTCGCCGTATTCGGCAATAAGGTCACGAGCAGCGTCGGCTGAACGCGTGTCGTTCCACAGCAGGGCGGGTCGGATGACTTCTCCATCTTTGTCCAGGCACACCATGCCGTGCTGCTGTCCGCCCACGGATAGCGCCACCACGTCCTCCAGGCCACCTGCTGCTTTGACGGCCTCGTTGAACGCGTCCCACCAAGCCTGCGGGTCCACTTCCGTGCCGTCAGGGTGCGTCGCTTTACCTTCACGCACGACCGTTCCGCGCAGGGCATCCACGATGACAACTTTGCATGATTGGGTCGACGTATCCACGCCCGCAACGTACGGTCCATACATCGTCATGTTCAGCTCCTTGTTCCATGTTGAATAATTTCACGCTGCTTGGAAGAGGCGTGGCGTGCACGAGAACCCCATTGTGTTTCGTTACTAAACAAAATAGCGGGGTGAGCGAGTATAGTCAACCCATAAGGCCACGTCGCGACGCTGACACATAACCAGAATGTGAGAGAACAATGACCCGAGCACATAAGTCCTCATCACGCCTCACCTCCCTGCCGCGCAGTGCCCACACATCCTCACGTGGCAACGGCGGCGTCAAAGCTCAGTCGTTGCGCGCCATGAATCTCGCCCTCGTCTTTCGCTATATCCTGGCCGATCCCGGAGCAGTCACCCGCGCCACGGTCGCGGCGACAACTGGCATTACGCGAGCAACAGTCTCCCGCCTGGTGGACGAGCTCATCTCGGCTCACCTGGTCACCGAACTCGACCCGTCAACTGATGCTCGACGAGGCAGGCCAGCGGTGCGCCTGACCCCGCGGGAAGGATATGCGACCGCACTGGGATTGGAAGTCAACGTCTCCTACCTGGCTGCACGCATCGTGGACCTGTCAGGGCAGATCGTGGCCGAAGGCGTGCAGGAAGGCGACTTTTCAGACTCAGATCCGCAGCAGACCATGCGCGCTCTGGGGGAGCTCGCTGACCGGGTAAAAGCGCAAGCCGATGCCGCGACAGAAGGCGACACACTGTTTCTTGGCACCGGGTTGGCCGTGCCCGGCATTGTTTCCGCTCAGGCTGTGATCCTCGCTCCCAACCTGGGGTGGCGTGACCTGCCGTTACACACGCTGCTCGCACCGCTGTCCCACCTGGGTGTCGTCACCGTCGCGAACGAGGCCGACCTGGCAGCGTGGGCCGTAGCATGTCCGCAACCTGGTGTCCCATCAGGGCCGCCCTCGTTCGTTTACGTGTCCGGTGAAGTCGGTATTGGCGCAGGCATCATCATCGACCACGCTCTCCTGCCCGGTTCGCACGGATGGGCAGGCGAAATCGGACATATTTCCACCGACCCTGCCGGCCCGACATGCAGATGCGGCGCGACGGGATGCCTGGAAGCCTACATCGGCCAGCGCGCACTGGTAGAGCGCGCAGGTCTGGCACGCGGCGCGACAAATGTCGATGTTGTCGCTGCTGCTCAAGCTGGCAACGCTGCTGCCCGCGTTGCATTGGACGAGGGTGGCGCCGCTCTGGGGCGCACACTGTCTGCCGTCATCAACATGCTCGACATTCCTTTGGTGGTGTTGGGCGGCTCCGTCGCTGACATTGGCTCTGAACTGCGCGAACGGGCACTGCCTGAATTGCGCACACGGGTCCTCCACTCTGCCGGCAGCCCCTCTGAAATCCGCATTGCCGAGCACTCTGCTTCACTTGCCACGATCGGCGCTGCACACCGAGTCCTACAGCACCTCGTCGATGATCCGATGGCGTGGACGGCACGCGTGGAACGGTCGCAGGAAAGTGCCTGACGGCCATAGCGATGAAGTCTTTACGCCGACCGTCGCCTCTGGGTGGACGCAAGCCACACCAGAGTGATCTGGCGTACTTTGCCACCGATGATCCTCTGGCTCTTGACGATGTACTACCTAGTCCGCACTGCGTTGGAGCTGAACTGACGCTCCTGATCGTCGGAATCAATCCGGGGTTGTGGACTGCGGCCGTTAATGCACCGTTCGCGCGACCGGGTAACCGCTTTTGGCCCTCTCTCGCTCGAGCGGGCCTGACTGACTATGAGATCGATGCGTCCTGCGGCCTCAGCGCCGAAGATGAGGAACATATTCTGTCACGCGGAATCGGCATCACGAACCTGGTCGGCAGGCCCACTGCACGCGCAGATGAATTGAGCCGCGATGAACTGCGCGAGGGCGCTGCCCACTTGGTGACTCGGGTTGGCGACCTGAATCCACGCGCCGTTGCCATCGCCGGAATTACCGCGTACCGCACGGCGTTCAGGCAACCTCACGCGAAGCTCGGGCAGCAAGATGCTGACACGATTGACAACTGGCCGCGCGGCATATCCCTGTGGGTTGTTCCCCAGCCAAGCGGCCTGAACGCGCACGAAAACATTGACTCGTTGGCCGACAAGTGGCGTCAGGTGTGGGCAGATGCCACTCGGCCCGAGTGACCGGCGGGCTGGGCCGCTCCGGGACACACTTTCTGCGTCGTAGTCCCGTCATAGCCGCTCATCCCCCAACTGAGTGCTGAGGACCGCTCGCGCCTTACTGCGCGCAGACGAGCACTCGCGTCTCACTGCGCGCGTTGGGCACGCCACCGGTCAAATTCGTCGGCTGTGGCATATGAGTACTGGGTGCCGCGTTTGAGCACCGACATTGCCGCATAGCTGTTGGCGTACTCCAGAGCCTCCGGAATTGCATCGCCGTGGACGATCCGGTGCGCAAAGGCTCCGATAAACGCGTCCCCTGCTCCAGTCGTATCCACCGAATCCACACGGAGTGCGTCAATACGCTGACTGGCAACGTGCAAGCCACCCTCGTTGGCCCGCGTGAACCACCACGCCCCGCGTGACCCGAGCGTGACGATGACGTGTCGGCAACCGTGTTCAACGAGGGTGCACGCCGCAGCCTCAACACCTTCATCGCTGTCGCACGGCATACCGGTCAGCAACGCCAGTTCACTTTCGTTGGGCATGAGGTAGGTGCAGCGCCGCGCCCAGTCAAAGTTGAAATCAGGGCTGGCGGGAGCGGGATTGAGCAGCACGGGCACACCGACCTGTTCGCCAAGCGCTATCGCCGCATAGACCGTATCCAGACGGATTTCTAACTGGCAGACGATCAGTGCGCACTGTGCAATCTGCTCGCGGCAGGCCTCCACGTCCTCAGGAGTCAGGTCGTTATTGGCGCCTTTGACAATCAGGATGGAGTTGCGCGAGTGTGGATCGACAAAGATCGGCGCCACACCCGACGTGCCGTGCGCACGCTTGACGTGGTCTGTGTCGATGCCGTTATTGCGGTAGTTTTCTACCGTCATGTCGGCAAAAATGTCATCACCTACGCAGGTCACCATCAGGACACGCGACCCCAGGCGCGCAGCGGCCACCGCCTGATTCGACCCCTTGCCACCGCACCCCAGTTGGAACGAGGGCGCCTCGAGCGTCTCCCCTTCGGTGGGCATGCGATCGATGTAGGTAATGAGGTCGACATTGTTCGACCCGATCACTGCAATATCCATGACGCCTCCTTGTGAGCGGGGACTATCGCATGGCATCCATAATACGAACCGCATCCAGCACGGGCATGTACGGCAACGGGTCAACACCTGATTCAAGGACATAGGTGGTCAGTTGGTCGCGCACCGTTGCCACCAGCTCATCACGTACCCACGGCTTGGCGATGTAATAGTCCAGACTGGCTTCATTCAAGGCGCGGATCGTGTCGCTTTGATCGGCCTGACCGGTCACCAGGACGCGCCGCGTATTGACCGTGGAGGGCTCATCCATCATGTCGATCAGGAAGTCCACGCCGTTCCGTCCGGGAAGACGGTGGTCAGCCAGGACCAGCGCAAGCTCATCGCCGTCTTCGTCAATGCTGCGGATCGCCTGCCATGCATCGTCAACATCTTCGGCAGTCTCCAGTCGCAGCGTGTCCCAGAACTCGTCACAGTCGCGTTCCAGAGCGTCACGCACTTCCGCTTCATCTTCCAGTATGAGAACAGCTAACGTCATGATCTCTCCTTGTGTTCACTGTGGGTAGGGCCGCCCTCGTGGTCGGCAGCTTTCGGCAGACGTATCGTGACCTGTGTGCGTCCGGGCTGAGATGCCACATTGATGGTGCCGCCTGCATCTGTGATAATCGACCGGCAGATCGACATCCCCATGCCCAGACCGTAACGAACGCGCCCCGATTTGGTGGTGAAATGCGGCTCGAACATTTTTGCCAGCACGTTGGCGGGAATCCCCGGCCCGTTATCCACGATGTCGACCACCACATCCGGCCCTGCTGTGCGCGCACTGACCGTGATACTCGGTGGCTCATCTCCGCGCGCCGGCTGGGCGTAGGCATCGGCTTCGTCCTCGTCTTCGAATGCTTCAGCCGCGTTGACCAACACATTCGTCCACACTTGTTCGAGTTTGGCCGGATGACCCACCACGAGCGGCTCGCCCTCGAAATCACGGAGCACCTCGACGTGGCGTAGGCGGTGCGCCGTCAGACGCAATACGTCCTCGATCCCTTCACGCACGTCAACGATGCGCGCATCGGTACCATCAGGCCGCGCGTAGCCCTTCAGGGAATCGGTCAACTGCACCACGCGCCCCGCGGCCACTGTCAGCGAGCGCAGCGAGGATCCGATCTGCGCGCCGGTCTCCACCATCGTCATATACGAGGGAGGCGCTGACGCCGCAACAAGAGGTCGCGCAGTTGCCACATCGTGTACCCCTGCTCGCACCAGGCGGCGAGCGACCTGACGGCTGACTTTCAGCTCCGACATGAATTCGCTGACCAGTCGGCGTTCATCGGCGGTGGAACGCGGATGTGCGTCGAGCGCGCGGGTCATGGCTTCATGTGCGGCGCGCAGCTCGTCGCTGGGGTCATGGTCGGCGTAGGCACTGTCCATCAGCGTTGTGATGTCGTCACGCAAATGGTCGGCAGCCCGGTCCACCGCGGTGATCGGATTGTTCAGTTCGTGCGCGATGCCGGCGCTGAGTTCACCGAGCATGGCGTAACGGGCGCGCTCCACAAGTTCTGCGCGCGTGTGCCGCAGGTCGTCAACCAGGACGCGGTTTTCGATGTGCAGATATTCTGCGCGCACGAGGCGGCGGGCCAGGGATTGAATGGCGAGGGCGGCCAACGTCGCCGCCATCGGAGGATCTTCAGCGATGACCAGCTGGAGTTGTTCATTGGTCAGGCGCACCACCTTGACCGGCGTGGTGGTCGTCGACGTGAAAAATGCGTTTTCGCCGCGCGCCAGGGACACCAACCCGATCAGGGGTCCCGATGTGGCATGGTGCAGCAGAATGTCACCTTGGTCGGAATCGCGGTGCAGGGCAACGTGACCGTCGAGTACCAGGTGCACAGCGCGCACGGGCTGACCCTGCGTGGTCAGATCGGTATGAGGGCCAACCTCCAGGATGGGGCGCGGCCCCAGTACTCGTTCAGCCCCGGCCAGGAGGTCATTCAGTACTTCCCGTTCACTGTGGTCAAGGCCAAAGAGCACAGGGCCTCGCACGGCATTGTCGGGAACAGTGCCGGCGATTCGTTCACGTTCAGCCTCGTTCATTTCATAGCGCAACAGCAGCCGCGTGATTGCACCGTAGCTTTGCGCCACCAGCGTCGGAAGGGTCCACGGCACGGAGATGACAGATGCCAGCAGCCCCGAGGCCAGGGCGCGGCTCATGTCGGTGTGCGTGCGGCTGCGCGTCACCACCACCCATTCATTGTGCTGCGTGCACGGGTATGCCTTCAGCGCCTCGAAGGCGCGGTCGAGAGAGCCGACCTCGCTGGTGACAAATCCCAGGACGAGGCGCGTACGGCTGCGCGCCAGGTATGCGCATTCGGCGTCAATGCCGTCGATGTCGGCGATTGAGCGAACCTCGATATGGCTGAAAGCACCCGTTAAGTCCTCAACCAGTGTCGCGGCGATCCCGTCCGACCCGTCGCCTATCACCAGGATGGCGCAGGCATCTGCGTGCCGCGGATGGAGTGCGGATGGGGTGCCCTCGTCAATCACCTACAGCACCCCCAGTACGCGCCACGTGAGCGGAGCGACGAAGGCGAGCAGAAGGACGCCACTGATGCCGACAACCATGCCGACTTTGACCATTTCGGGGGTGGGTGTCGTGCCTGTCGAATACGCGATGGCGTTGGGTGGGGTGGAGATCGGCAGGCACATTCCCAGCGAGCATCCCAGAGCCAGGACAACCGCGATCTGGCTCGGGGACGTGCTGACCGTTGCTGCCAGCCCCATCCCCATTGGGATGAGTAGGTTGGCGGACGCGGAGTGGGAGATAACGTTCGAGGTCACCCAGCCCACTGCTGCCAGAGTCAGCAAGAGTAACGCCATCGGGATTGCCTGCCAGGAGATCGAGCCGATGAGCCACTCGTCCAGGCCGGTTGCTCCCACTCCCGCTCCCAGGGCGATACCACCTGCGACCAGCCACAGTACTGGCCAGTCGAGTTTCTTGACGTCGTCGCCGCCCATGACACCCAGGATCATCAGACCGGCGACAGGGATGAAGCCCACTGTGTTGGAGGAAATGTGGTGGAGCGATTCAGTCATCCACAGGCCGATCGTGATCATGGCGACCACGTAGAACATGATGGCTTTCGGGGTGCGCTCGAAGGTTGCGGATGTGTCGACGTCGAACTTGACGTCGGAGGGGATATATCGCCAGACGATGAACAGCCAGGCGATGACCAGTACAACAAGCATGAGCGGAACTGCGGCCAGCATCCAGTCAATGAATGTGACGTGGATGCCGTGGTTTTGAAGGGCGCCCAGAGCGATGGCATTGGGAGGGGTGCCCACAGGTGTTCCCATGCCACCGACATTGGCGGCCACCGGCACCGACAACGCAAGGCCGGTTCTCGCGCGTCCCTTCGGCAAGGCTGTAATCACCGGCATCATGACAGCGAACATGGTGGCGGTGGTGGCGGTGTTCGACATGAACATGCTCATCAGCGCGGTAATCATCATGACCCCCATGACGGTCATGCGCGCATTACGCAGGAAGGGTTTGAGCATGAGAGCGGAGAGCGCTTTATCAACGTTGTATTTGGCGGCTCCGTCGGCGAGCATAAATCCGCCCATGAACAAAATGATGACGGGGTTGGCCAATGAGCCGAAGATGGCGGTTGCGGCGGGCGCTTCTTCCGAGACGCTGAGCACTGCCTGGTTGGAGATCAGGAGTACTTCCATCAAGATGACGCCAACTGCCGTTGCGGCCAGCGGGATAGCTTCGGTGACCCACAGTGCGATGGCTGCAATGAAAATGCCGAACATGCGTGAGCCGCTCGCATCAAGACCGGGCAGCTGGACGAACAGGAATGTCACAAGGGCAGCGGCCGCGATGATGCGGCCGACGAGTTTGCTGCGGGTCAGGGTTGCGGGGCGCCCTGATTCGGGGCGCGGTGAACGCCTCGGGCGTTGCCTGGCGTGTGCCTGTTTTCGTGTGCCACGCGAACGCTTCGACGTCGAAGTTGGCGTGGCTGGGTTGGGCTGGGTGTGGGTGTGAGCCGCGTCAGGGTGCGGCGTGTCAGCGTGCGGCATGTCATGGGATGGGGGTCGCGTCATTGTGTCTATACCTCCGTACCTACTTTATGAAGTGGTTCACACACCAGGATCCGACGAAAGTCCCATGTCGTCAGAGACAGACGCCAAGCGCCGGGCAGCGGATGGCCGGCAGTGAGTGGGGATGCATAGCCGCGGGTTCTGCTGGACTGAGGCGTGGTGGGGGCTTCGGATGGCGGGCGGTGGGCGATAGGTACGCGGCAGACTTTCCACACGATGAGGCATCGGGGCTCCTGCATGAGGGTTGCGTCGAGCCCCTCAAGCTGGTACCCCGTCAGATCCTCAAACATGAGTCGCGTCGGAACGCGTCCGTGTCGACTGATACCGAGCTGTGACCTGTGTTGCCTTTTTTCTAGCCCAATGTGCGGTAGCGTTGATGTCGCAGTCGTTATGTTCCGCTTTGCGGTGGGCATGAAACTGTGTCGGTCTCAACCGGGATCGAGGTTTTTCCCCTGCGCAGGGGCTTTTGTAGACAGGACAGCGCTTTCATGACCACTGGTGTCGTTAAATGGTTCAACGCGGACAAAGGCTACGGCTTCATCACTCCCGATGACGGATCTGCTGACGTGTTCGCTCACTACTCACAAATCGAGGCGTCAGGCTTCCGCACTCTCAACGAGGGTGAGAAGGTTGACTTTGAGGTCTCGCAGGGCCCGAAGGGTCTGCAGGCCGAGCACATCAAACGCGTCGAGGAGTAAGGCCGACAGGCCTTCATCTCAAACCTCCACGTCAATCCGGGTGATATTCGGGTTGGCTGGAGGTTTTTGTGTATTTTCGGTTGATGCCGAAACGTTGGCATGAACCGAAGCCTGGGCGCTGAATGGACCAAAAAGTGCGACGATGCTCCACCATGGCGACGCGTCTTCAATTCTCGGAGGGCGTGACCACCCCGCTTATTCGAAAGGTTCGGTGAAATCACCATGGCTGATTTCTTCTCCGCACAACGTGTCACAAACCGTGTGACCGTTATTCGCACATTGACTGGTGAACTCCTCTATCTGGTGGAGGGTGCTACGCGCGCTGCTCTCATCGATTCGTCATTGGGAATACGAGGCCTGCGAGCTTTCGTCGAACGTCTGACGAAAAAGCCAATCGTGACCATCTTGACTCATGGCCATGTCGATCATGCAATGGGCGGGCCGGAGTTTGACAACGTTTACATGAATTCTCTGGACGTGCCGGTATACGACGAAATGGCAGCCCTGAAAGTTCGCCGTGAATACATCGACTTGTCTGTCGGTGATGCATCACCGCGAATGAACGACTCTGATTTCGTGCCACCTCACCCCTTGAACTTCGAAGACCTCACCGACGGTCAGATCTTCGACTTGGGCGGAATATGCGTGGAAGCCCTTCACTTCCCCGGGCACACTCCCGGCATGACTGCGATTCTTATCCCAGAAGAAAGAATCCTCATCACCGGCGATGCCTGCAACCAGCGAACTTTTCTGTGGGACCACAATTCAACGTCTGTGGAAGAATACCGCGACCGTGTGCTGAGCATGAAAGAGCGCACTGCAGATTCCTACGACCGGCTTTTCATTTCCCATATGACCATGGACATGCCATTAAGCCTGTTCGATGAAGCCATCGAGTTGTGTGACCAGGTGCTGAACAAGGATGTTGATGACGTGCCCTTCGAGTTCATGGGCTCCAGCGCTCTGATTGCCAAGCGTTTTGACGAAAGCCAAGCCCGCCTGGATGGAAAATCCTTCAATCTCGTCTACTCCAAAGATCGGATGTGGCGTCAGCAAATCAAGTGACGTTGTCAGTAGTCTGCACGCTTCACGACAGAGGTATCCCTGCACTGCGACGCAGGAACCTTTCCAGTATGTGTACGCCATTTAGCAAGAATCAGTCTCGTCAGCATCAGCTACGCCAAGGAGAATCGATCTACCACTCGCTACCACGTGGTCCAGCGATCCCGCGTTCATTACTGTGATCAACTCAACCAGCATCGGTGCTGATAAAGGGAGATAATGGAAGTGCATTGATCCACGGGGAATCTGCCCCACCGGATTGAACACAATGCCGTGCGGGTGCACGGTGTGTGTCATCGGGTCTCCTGCATGGCCGACGAAGATAAACAGGAGAGACCATGACATCAACTCAATCGTATGCAATTGCACAGCCTGCCCTGACGCTTCAGCTGTCAGCACCGGCTCAGCATCGCATCTTTGTTGTTGCTCTTGTGATCAGCTTGGTCGCCCTCGTTGCCGGAATTGCCGCCGCTTCACCAGTTATCACACTGATTGCCGGACTGTGCACTCTGGCTCTGGGAGTACACGCACTGTTCACGCGTGTTCTTGATACCCAGGACTGACTGATCCCGATCGCGTCCAGCTGACGCGGCTTCACCTAGGCGATACCTTTCGGTATCGCCTTTTGCTTTGCTCGGGTGAGCATGCAGCATTCCAATAAGGGTGCGATGCCAGGTCGCGACCAGGTCCTGCGAACATGTGCCATCCACCGCGATGAGACATAGCGAGGACGGCCATACGCAACACCACATCTAGCAGTGCCGCGCACAGCCGCCCTCGTCAATAAAAAAGATCAGCGCACGGGAAGACCGGCGTCACTCTTCACGCTGGAACGACATCGTCGCCTCATAGGTCTTCTCACTGGGCCAGCGAGACGTGATCGCCTTGGCGCGCGTGTAGAAACGGACACCTTCCGGACCGTGGATGTGGGTATCGCCCAGCAGCGAATCCTTCCACCCACCGAAGGAGTAGTACGCAACAGGTGTCGGGATCGGGACGTTCACGCCCACCATGCCAGCCTCAACATCGAGTGTGAAGCGACGTGCGACGCCGCCGTCGTTAGTGAAGATTGCTGAACCGTTGCCGAAGGGGCTGGAGTTCACGATCTTCATCGCTTCCTCGTAGGTGTCGGCATGGACGATTGCCAGGACAGGTCCAAAAACTTCCTCGGTGTACACCGGCGCATCCAGCGGAACATCATCGATAATGGTCGGTCCCACGAAGTGACCACCCTCGTACCCCTCGATGACCAGGTCACGGCCATCGCGCACGATTGTGGCGCCGCGCTTTTCCGCATCGTCGATCAGGCCAACGATGCGTTCCTTGGCTTTAGCGGAGATGACCGGGCCCATTTCGACGCCCTCATCCATGCCGTAGCCAACCTTGATTGCATCGGCGTGCTTCTTGACCATCTCGGCCAGTTTCGGGCCGATTCCACCGACGGCGACAACAACCGGCAGAGCCATGCAGCGTTCGCCGGCCGCACCGAAGGCTGAGGCGGAGATGTGCTGTGCAGCGAAGTCCAGATCTGCGTCGGGCATCACGATCGCGTGGTTGTTGGCGCCGCCCAGTGCCTGGACGCGCTTGCCGTGGGTCACACCAGTGTCCTGCACGATGTGTGCCACCGGGGTTGATCCAACGAATGAGATCGCGTTGATTCCGGGGTGCTTGAGGATTGACTGCACCATGTCGCGGTTACCGGACACGACGTTGAACACGCCGTCAGGCAGGCCCGCCTCCTTGTAGAGGCGTGCGGTCAGCAGTGCTGCCGACGGAGTCGGCGAGGCGGGCTTCAAGATGAAGGCGTTGCCTGTAGCGATCGCCAGCGGGTGCATCCACATGGGAACCATCGCCGGGAAGTTGAAGGGGCAGATTCCTGCTACGACGCCCACAGGCTGACGGGTGGTGAAGATGTCCACGCCGGTTGATACGTTGACGGAATGCTCGCCCTTGAGTGCGACGTTAATGGCGGTGGCAAAGTCGAGGGTTTCGCGTCCACGCTGAATTTCACCGATTGCGTCGGAGTAGTTCTTGCCGTGCTCTTCAACGATCAGCTTGGCCATTTCATCCTGGTGATCCAGGACGAGTTGACGCATCTTGAACATGATCGCGGTGCGCTTGGCGAGTGACGTTGCTGCCCACTCTTTTTGCGCCTCGGTTGCAACCTCAACTGCGTGGTTGAGGTCGTCGTCGCTTGCCAGGAGCAGCTGGCTGACCACCTCACCGGTGCCTGGATTTTCGACATCGAGAGTCTTGGTCGGCGTGCCTTCGTATTCGGCACCACCAATCCAGTGCTTAATTGTATTCACCTGTGACAGCTCCTTCGTCATTGTCATCGTTCGCGACCACTGTCATGGCCACACTTCCCGCGCCCGTGCCACCTCGTATTCCCTTGTTTCGATGAGGACGAGGGTGGCCTGCGCACTCACCACCTAGTATAACCACGCAGTCACACTTTGTCAGTACAAATTATGGGAGGATGTTTGATTGTCGTTCTGCCTCATCACACACTCTTGACTGTGCCATCGCTGCGACGCAGCAGGTCGCGAACTCATTTGGCATACCAAACAGCCCACGAACCATTTAATCAAGTTCATGGGCTGTCTGGTATGCACGTTGGCTCGGTTTGTTGACCTCACCTGGCGCGCCGCCGGGGCGATGCCGGATCAGGCCTGCGCGAGCGCGTCGATGATGTAGTTGTTGATGGTGGCCTTGACGCATTCGAGGTGGTCAGAGCGCACCGCCTTCATCAGGTCAGCCTGCGGCACATCGAGGGCATGCTCTTCCAGGCTGGCAAGGGTTGCCGACCCGTCCTCAACTGTCGCACCGATTCCAGAGTCGAATGACTCGTATCGGGTGGAGACCAGTTCTTCAATGAATCGATCCTCGTGCATCTTGGCGGCAACCAGCAGGCCTGCGGCATACGTATCCATGCCGACGATGTGGCCCAGGTACAGGTCTTCGGCGGTGAACGAGGTACGTCGCGGCTTGGCGTCAAAGTTCAGTCCACCGCGCGGCCCGATCTGCCCTTCGTCGACGATTTCCCACATCACTGCAGTGGTTTCGTACAGGTCAGATGGGAATTCATCGATGTCCCAGCCAATGAGCTTGTCACCTTGGTTGGCATCGAGTGAGCCGAGCATTCCGGCGGCACGCGCCACGCGGATCTCGTGCTGGTAGGTGTGTCCGGCCAGGTTCGCGTGGTTACCTTCCAGATTGAGCTTGAAGTGATCGGCCAGGTCGTAGGTCTGCAGGAATGCGATCGACGTGGCAGCATCGAAGTCGTACTGGTGCGTCGTCGGTTCCTTGGGCTTGGGTTCGATGAGGAACTGTGCGTCCAGGCCGATCTCCTTGGCGTAGTCCACGCACATGTGGAAGAAGCGGGCGATGTGATCCTGTTCACGCTTGAGATCGGTGTTCCACAGATTCTCGTATCCTTCGCGCCCGCCCCAGAAGACGTAATTTTCCGCGCCCAGTCGCTTCGCGATTTCCAGAGAGTGCTTGAGCTGGCCGGCTGAGTATGCATAGATGTCCGCGACCGGCGAGGTGGCAGCGCCGGACAGGAACCGCGGGTTAGTGAACAGGCTCGAGGTATTCCACAGCAGTTTCATGCCGGTGTCGCGCTGGAGCTGTTCGATCCGGTCGACGACCTTATCCAGGTTTTTGTTGCTCTCACGCAGGGTGTCACCCTCGGGAGCGAGGTCGCGATCGTGGAAGCAGAAGTACTGCACACCGAGCTTGGTGTAGAAGTCGAATGCGTAGTCCACTTTTGCCAGTGCCAGTTCCATCGGATCGGTATAGCGGTCGAAGGGACGCTGAGCGGTTCCATCTCCGAACGGGTCAACCAAGCGCTGGTTGAATGTGTGCCAGTATGCCACGCCAAAGCGCAGCCATTCTGCCATTGTCTTTCCGGCAACGACGCGGTCTGGCTGGTAGTACCTGAATCCCATGCCCGCTTTCGGATCGTCGGTCCCGACGAAGGGGATAGGACCGTTTGACCACAATTCACTCATAGTAAAGACACCTCCATGTGCACGTACGCAGCTCTGTCGCCACATCACTTCAATTTGTTAATCACTAAAACAATATAGAGCATGAAGGCCTCTGTCAAGACGGACACCATCGGCCTTCCACGCTCCGCACCGACCAACCTCGCATGTCATAACAAAAAATCGTTTGTCCTCAGGTGATACGATTCGCTCAATGACATGAACCAATCATGAGACGATCTGAAGGAACCCACAATGGCCAGTGACCAAGGAAATCTCGACGAACCCTTTGAGCTGTCAATCGATCTGGACCGTACCAGTTCAACGCCCCTGTACACCCAGATCGCCGAACCTCTCGAACATCTCATCTCCACCGGCACCCTCCTACCCGGCAGACTGATCGAAGATGAAATCTCCATGGCATGCCGCCTGTCCGTTTCCCGCCCCACCGCGCGCCGCGCACTCCAGGAACTCGTCTCCCGTGGCCTGGTGACCCGCCGGCGTGGCGTCGGCACACGCGTCACCCCCAAACACGTCCGCCGGCCTCTCGCCCTGACCTCCCTCAACGACGACCTGACAAAAGCCGGCTTCACCCCACGCACCGAAGTGCTGCGCTATGAAGTTCTCCTGGCCGACGAGGATGACGCCACCAAACTCGGATGCACCGTCGACGAGGAAATTGTTCGCGTCACCCGCCGCCGCTGGATCGACAACAAGCCGCTGGCGATCATGACGAATCTGCTGCCGGCTCGCTATGCCCCCTCATTCACGGATCTGACGCACCAGGGCTTGTATTCATGCATCCGCGAGCGCGGCATTGAGCTACTGTCCGCCACCCAATCTGTCGGCGCCCGAAACGCCAGCGAGGTCGAAGCGGATCTGTTACACATAGGAACTGGAAGTTCGCTCTTGACAATGGAGCGCACAGCATATGACGGTGCGGGCGCAGCAGTTGAATACGGCCTTCACTACTACGATGCCCAGCGCTACTCCTTCAAGTTCACACTCTCATCGGAATAAACAGGCGTCGAAGAGCCCGGCCCCCTCGACGCTGCACGTGAAAGGAAAAGGGCCGTGCGCGATAATCCGTGGCGCCGTCTTGTGACATATCTACTCACGACATTCGCGATCACATGGATCTGTTGGGGCGCGACAGCACTCTTGGTCCACTTCACATCACTTCGCGCCACCGACATTCCCGCTATGGCGTTGTTTGTTCTGGGTGGATTCGGCCCGACCATCGCCGCTTGCGTGTGCCTGCCGGGTGGTTTTTCGTGGAAAAATCTCGCGCATTTTCTGACCCGTCGTGCCCCGCACGCTGCACTTTATTTTCTCCTGTGCGCTTTGCTTGAGGTCGCCGCATTCTGGCTGTCATCACACGGATGGAGTGCACCCGCCGACTTGGCAGGCACCTCATTGATCGCCATCGTGTCCATCTTCTTGGTCGTGACGCTGGTGGCCGGCGGCAATGAAGAGTGGGGCTGGCGTGGCATCATGCAGCCTCTGCTCGCGCGCCGCTTTCACAATTTCATAGCGCCAGACCTAGTAGCGGCCCTCGTTGTAGGGGCGGTATGGGCATGCTGGCATATCCCCCTGTGGTGGATCGACGGCAACCCGCATCAGGGATCCTCATTTGCGGCATTCGCACTGACCTCTTTCGCGCTCAGTGCGTGGTTGGGACTGTTGGTCGCCTTCACCAGATCAGTCCTGTGGTGCATGGTGTTTCACGGGCTGGCCAATACGCTCATGACCGTGTTTCCACCGGCTGATGACGTGCGCCTTCACCTGGTCATTGCCGTCTGGTTCCTGCTCGCCATCCCCGCGTATTACGTGTTCCAGCGGGTGGTCCGTACCTCTTAGTTTCCTCCGGCCAGCATTGTGGTTCGAGGGCGAGCGCCCCGCATGCGCATATGCATACGCACTTCCTCAACGTCAATCATCGTCGTGTCGGTGTGACTACGGGCGGCAATATGGCGCGCATTCGTGCATTGAACATGGCGACGATCAGTCTGGTCGAATGACCGCAGCGTCGGGGTCATAGGTGTGGTGCCACGAAAAGTGTCGCGGAGTGTGCTCATCAGGTTTCACTCTCCTTCCTTGCCTTCTACCGTGCAACACGTCTACCGTGCAACACTCAGCGCCGCTTGGCTACCCTCCAAACCGAAGGCAAGGGGAGATTCAGGGTAAACCCTGATGAAGTGAAGGGGTTATGCGCCCGGTTCTTCACGTCCCGTGAAGTTCGCAAAACGTGCCATATGACCCTGGAAGAGTGCGCGAATCGTCGCAGTTTCACCGTTACGGTGCTTGGCGACGATGATGTCGGCTTCACCGGGGCGTTCCTCGGAGTTGTAGTACTCCGGGCGGTGCAGCAACATGATGACGTCGGCGTCCTGCTCCAACGACCCGGATTCACGCAGGTCAGCCATCATCGGTTTCTTATCTGTTCGCTGCTCGGGCCCACGGTTCAGCTGTGCGACAGCCACGACCGGAACTTCAATATCTTTGGCGAGCAGCTTCAGCTGGCGCGACAGCGTGGACACTTCCTGCTGACGCGATTCCATCTCGCGTCCAGCTGTCATCAACTGCAGGTAGTCCACCACAACGAGGCCCAGGTTGTGCTGCTGCTTAAGTCTGCGGCACTTGGCCAGAATCTCCGTCATCGCCATGTTGGGCGAGTCGTCAATAAAGAGCGGAGCTTCGGACACTTTCGCCGTGGTGGCAGACACGCGCCTCCAGTCTTCACTGGTCATCTCACCTGCGCGCATCTTCTGCAAGAAGACGCCGGATTCTGCCGACAGCAGGCGCATGGCAATTTCGGAGCGCGACATTTCCAGTGAGAAGATCACCGATGTGACACCGTGGCGGATCGATGCCGAGCGGCAAAAGTCCAGTGCAAGTGTCGACTTACCCATTGCCGGTCGGGCGGCGACAATTATCATCTGACCGGGGTGGAGACCCTGGGTGAGTCGGTCCAGATCAGCAAACCCGGTGGGCACGCCCTTGAGCTTGTCCTTGTTGCGTTCAATTTCCTCAAGTTCGTCGAGGATGGACTCCGACACGTCCGACATCGACAGGTAATCAGTGCTCGCCTGACGTTCTGAGACTGCGTAGATTTCCGCCTGCGCCTGATTGACGATTTCATCGACGTCGCCCCCGGCATCAGCGTAGCCGAGCTGCACAATGCGTGTACCGGCACTGACGAGGCGTCGCAGCAACGATCGCTCGCGCACAATTCGCGCATAATATCCGGCGTTCGCCGCTGTGGGGACGGCTGCAATCAGGGTGTGCAGATATGTGGCGCCTCCGACGCGCTGCAGCTCGCCGCGACGCTGCAATTCGCCGGCCACCGTGACGGCATCGGCCGGTTCGCCTCGGCCGGAAAGATCCACGATGACGTTGTGGATAGTTTCGTGAGCAGGCTTGTAATAGTCCGAGCCGCGAATCTCTTCCGTGACGTCGTTGATGGCTTCTTTCGACAGCATCATCGAGCCCAGCACAGAAATCTCCGCATCCAGATCCTGCGGTGGAACCCGGTCAAAATCTGAATCTGACGCCATCGGCCTGCCAATCCTTCCATTGCCTGCGCCCGCTCGTGCGCGCATACGCGAGGTTATCCTCTTTTCCCGCCTCACGCGAAGCTCTCAAGGATCACTTGATGTGGATAACGTGTGGATAGACTGTGCACAACTCGGCAGGTCGTCCACAGTACATGTGGATAAAGTTGGGACAGGGATCTGATCCCCACCACCATGCAAATCGCTCAAGAGGCGTTTTCATGCGGAACATCACCACCAGGTTGTCCACAGATCTATGCACAATGTGTGGACAACAAATAGGAGCGTAATCAGTGGATGAACAGAAGATGAATTCTTGCGACCCCCAAGATGAACATAAAGGTACGGTTTCATCCACGTCACACTCCTCTCACAGCGCCCCCACCACCCCCTCAGGGTCACTGACCCGTCAGATTCTGTCCCTCGCAATCCCGGCACTGGGAGCACTCGTCGCAGCACCCATCTTCACCCTCATCGACACCGCGATGGTGGGCCACCTTGGCACTGAAGAGCTGGCCGGCCTGGCCACCGCCACCACCATCGTCCAAACCATCGTCGGACTGTTCGTCTTTCTGGCCTATTCCACAACCGCGCTCGCTGCACAGGCACTCGGGGCCGGTGACAGCGTGCGCGCCATTCGCTCCGGTATTGAAGCAATGTGGCTGGCAGCCGGATGCGGCATTGTCACCGCATGCGGCTTGATCCTGGGCGGTCGGGCGCTCGTGGAAACCCTGGGCAATTCACCTGACGTCATGCCGCACGCGCTCGCCTACCTGCACACGGCCTCTCCCGGCCTGGTCGGAATGTTCGTTGTCCTGGCGGCCACAGGCACACTGCGCGGCCTGCTCGATACGACCACGCCGCTGTATGTTGCCGCCGGAGGTGCAGCACTCAACGTCGCCCTCAACGCGCTGTTCATCTACGGGCTGGACATGGGAATCGCCGGGTCGGGACTGGGAACCGCGCTGGCTCAGACACTGATGGCTGTCGTCCTTGTCGCCGTCATCTTGTCCAAAGCGCGAGGCCGGCACGTGTCCTTGCGGCCATCAGGAGCGGGAATCTGGAATGCGGCTCTGGACGGCGCTCCCCTGTTCGTGCGCACCGTCGCCATGAGGATCGCCACCATCGCCACCCTCATGGTTGCCACCTCCATTTCCGTCACCGCCTTGGCGGCACACCAGGTGGTCAACGCCGTGTGGATGTTCACCGCGCTGGCACTGGATGCGCTGGCCATCGCCGCGCAGGCATTGGTGGGCTTCGATCTGGGTGCCGGACGCCGCGAGCACCTGCGCACCCTGCTGCGCAAACTCACCGTGTGGGGCGCAGCTGTCGGCCTGATTCTCGCGGTACTCATCGCTGCTTCCAGCCCGTTTTTGCCTCACTTCTTCGGCTCTGACCCATCGATGCACCGCATTGCGACATGGGCGCTGATTGCCAGCGCCTGCGCCATGCCGTTGGGAGGGGTCGTGTTTTTGCTTGACGGCGTCCTGATCGGCGCGGGGCACGGCAAGACCTTGGCCTTTGGCGGTGTCTTCATGATGGTGGTCTACCTTCCGTGTCTGTGGACACTGGACCGCTGGATGGCTGCCCAGCGCATTGATGACGCACTGAGCCCAGCGGATCAAGGTATAGCAATGGTGGCGCTGTGGCTGATCTTCGGTTTCGTGTTCCTGGGGGTGCGCGGCCTCGTGAACGCGTGGCGCACCTGGTGGTCACCGCGACGTGCTATTGCCGACCTGCACTGAACATGAGCCTCCTTGCCGGCCGTCGGATGTGGCGAACTCGACCGCACAGATTCACTCCGCGGGGTAGCTAAGCGAGCCTCGAAGCGACTAAAATAGACACTCGGACCGTGTTCTGCATAAGGGACACTGTCCACGCATTACCCTCCTGTCACGGAAAGTCCGTGACCGCTAAGACCATAGGAGGTGGGTACACACGTGCGTACATATGAACTGATGGTGATCCTCGATCCAACGATCGACGAGCGCACCGTCGTCCCCATGATGGAAAAGTTCCTGGCCCCTGTGAAAGCCAGCGACGGCTCCGTCGAAAAGGTGGACGTCTGGGGCAAGCGTCGTCTTGCCTACGACATTTTGAAGCAATCTGAAGGCATCTATGTTGTCATTAACATGACAGCAACGCCTGAGGCTGCACAGGAAGCAACACGTCTGATGGGCTTGAATGAGTCCATCCTGCGCCACAAACTGATGCGCCCTGACGCACGCTGAATTAAGAGCGTTTGACCACCCACCAAAGGAGTTGACATGGCTGGAGAACCTGTCGTCACAATCGTCGGAAACCTGACCAGAGATCCCGAATTGCGTTTCACGTCATCGGGAGTAGCCGTTGCCGACTTCTCGGTGGCAATGACCCCACGCTCGTTCGACCGCAGTGCGAACGAATGGCGCGACGGAGACACGCAGTTCTACCGTTGCTCCGTCTGGCGCGACGCGGCTGAGAACGTGGCCGAAACCCTGCGCAAAGGCATGCGCGTCATCGTCCAGGGTCGCCTGACTTTGCGGTCCTATGAAACGCGCGATGGCCAGCAGCGCAGTGAATTGTCCCTGCAGGTTGATGAGGTCGGCCCATCCTTGCGTTACGCAAAGGCTGAAGTGACCCGCATTCCTCGAGGCGATTCCGGCCAGGGCGGATACTCCCAGGGTGGATACCAGAGCCAGTCAGGCGCTGGCGCGCAAGGTGGTTCCGGCAGCTACCAGGGTGGATATGGTCAGCAACAAGGCAGCTACAATGCGCCCGCCGGAGGGTCCACTTCCGATCCGTGGCGCACCGAGGGAGCGTCCTCTTTCGGTGAAGAGCCGCCTTTCTAAATTCAATTGACGAGGGCGACGCTGATCTGACGCAACGCGCTTTCGCAATGCATTCTTATCGCTTCATTTTTCGTATGGGGTAATCACAGCGATTACCTGGATCCAAGGAGAACACTATGGCGAAGCCTCAACTTCGCAATAAGCCCATTAAGAAGAAGGCCAACCCGCTGAAGTCGGCCAAGATCGAATCCATTGACTACAAGGACACCGCTTTGCTGCGTAAGTTCATCTCGGACCGCGGCAAGATCCGTGCCCGCCGTGTCACTGGCGTATCCGTACAGGAACAGCGCCGCATCGCCAAGGCCGTCAAGAACGCCCGCGAGATGGCTCTGCTGCCGTACTCTTCGTCCGGTCGCTGAGATTCATAGGGAGGCTTTTTCTGATGGCAACAACGAAACTCATTTTGACCCACGATGTCGACAAGCTCGGTTCAGCCGGTGACGTTGTCGAGGTGAAGAGCGGTTACGCTCGCAACTACCTGGTTCCTCGCGGCCTTGCCACTGCATGGTCCAAGGGTGCTCAGCGCCAGATTGACGACATGGCTCGTGCTCGCCGCAAGCGCGAAATCGCGTCCGTCGACGATGCCCGCGTCGTGCGCGATCAGCTCCAGGAAGTCAAGTTCGTGACTGTTTCCGGCAAGACCGGTTCCAACGATCGACTCTTTGGCGCCGTTTCAAGTGCCGACATCGCTCAGGCCGTTCAGGATCAGATCGGCCAGACGATTGATCGCCGCAAGATCGTCATCCCTGCTCCGATCAAGACGCTGGGAGACTACACCGTCAAGGTCAACCTGCACTCTGAGGTGTCCGCGAACCTGCGTGTCCGCGTCATCGCTGAGTGACAATGACACACCACCGAGTGTGATCCCGGCGTACCGATGAGTACTCCGTTTCTGTAAGGAGGCTCCGGGACGCCGGACACATTCATACCGGGCCGCACCCGAGCAGTGGATTTTTTCCACACCGTGGGTGCGGCCCGATTTTCATGCAGTCGGGTAGCCAACCGGCTAGGCCCACGTGCCCACCAGCGCCAGACGTCTAGGAGGATTGAGAGCCGCCCGTATCGTGGTCGTCATCGTGACCCTGACCAGGCTGGCTGGGCTGAGTCGGTTCAGCTGGTTCGGGTTGTGTGGGCTGAGTCGGCTGGGTGGGCTGGACCGACTGAGGTTGTGTCGGCGTTGGTGGAGTGTTCTGTTGAACTGGGTTCGGTTCGGTGTACCACGAGTAGTCACCGTTAGGCAGGTCAGCAGTTGCAGCCTCCATGAATTTCACCCACACGTCAGCTGGCCAGTCGCCTCCGTGGAACTGATACAGGCCGCCGATGTTATCCAGCGAAACCGGGTTGCCGGCCTCGTCGGACTGATACATCGAGACACTGGCGACAAGGCCCGGAACCATTCCAACAAACTGTGCGGACTTCTGATCATCAGACGTACCGGACTTACCGGCCGCTTCACGTCCCAGAACTGCCGCCTTCTCACCGGTGCCACCCGGCTCCATCACTGCCTTGAGCGCCGGCATAATCGCGCTGACCGTCTGTGCATCAAAGACTTTTTCCGACTCAAGCTGCGCGCTGTAGACCTTGTTGCCAACAGAGTCACGCACCTCTCGCAGGATATGCGGGTTCATCCGTGTCCCGCCGTTGGCGATAGTGGCATACGCATGGGTGAGGTCAATGTTGTGCGTTGATGCCACACCCAACGTGTTGAGCAGCGTCGCATCGAGCCCGTTCGTGTCTTCAGGGATTCCCAGCTTCACGGCGGTGTCCACTGTCGCCTGCGGACCGACTTTCTCATTCAACGTCACAAAAGCCGTGTTGATTGAATAGGACGTTGCCTTAATCAACGACACATTACCCCACGAGGTGTTCCCCACGTTCGACACTGGTTCAGCCAGGCCGTCAAATGAGCGCGGTGAACTGCCATCAACCTGATCGTAGACACTGCCGCCCTGATCGGCATACGCCAGCAAGGTAAACGGCTTGAAGGTTGAACCGGCCTGTGCAATGTCATCAGTGACCGCATTACGTTGGACTTTTTGATAGTCACTGCCCGCGTACTCAGCGACAATTTCCCCCGTTGCAGGGTCAATGGCAGACAGCGCCACGTGCATGGAATCAGGGTTCCATCCCTCGACCTCGTTCATCATCTGGGCCGCATTGATTGCGGCTTCCTGACGAGCCTTGTCGATAGTGGTGATGATCGACAGGCCACCCGAATCGATCTGCTCATCAGTGAACGCACCTGTCTCGGCCAGCTCGCGACGCACCTGCTGCAGGAGGTAGCCGGTCGTCCCGGTCATTGACGAGGTCGTCTCCTGGAAATCAATGGTCTGCGGGAATTGCTGCTGATCTGCTTCCGCCTGGTCGATCCACCCGTCCTGCACCATCAGTGAGATGACTCGTTCCCACCGTGAGTGCGCCATATCAGGATCTTCTGCAGGATCCCACGCCGATGGTGCCGGGATGATCCCTGCCAGCAGCGCGGATTCTGACAGGGTCAGTTCTGATGCCGGATGTCCGAAAAAGACTTTCGAGGCTTCTTCGATGCCGTAGGCTCCCCGGCCGAAATAGATAGTATTGAGGTAGTTGCCCAGCACTTCGTCCTTGGTTTGCTCACGGTTGATCTTCACCGCCAGGACCGCTTCCTTGACCTTGCCTTTCAGTGAAGTAGTCTCACCCATGTAGTAGCGCTCCACGTACTGCTGGGTGAGCGTGGAGCCACCTTGTCGCGGCAGTCCTCTCAGATTATTGACGAGGGCACGCGCAATGCCTTTCAGATCTATTCCGGAGTTGGAATAGAAAGTGCGGTCTTCGGAGGCAACAACGGCCTGCCCCACATAGTCCGGCAATGTGGACGTGTCGATGATGGAGCGATTGATCTCAGAGAACTTCCCCATCTCGGAGGTGCCGTCCGCGTAATACACGGTGCTGGTCTGAGCCAGGGCCACCTGGTCGGCCTTGGGAATATCCAACGTGGCGTACAGGAACAGGAAGGATGCCAGTCCGGCAATAATGACGCCGAGGACGCTGAACACGAAGGCAAGGCCGATGCGTTTACCCCATGACCGCCTTTTGCGCCCATTCGCTGTGCGTCCACTGGTCTTGCGTGAGTTCGACCGGCTGGTTTCGCCTTTCCGTCCACCGGCATTGCCTGCCGCAGCGGAGCCAGCCTGCCTGGAAGTCCCGGGCGACGAGTTGGAAGCGGATGACCGACGGGTTCCTTCATGTCGCGCTGCGCGCTTGGGGAATGCCGGATCGGGACGCATCGCCCCTCGCGATGTGCCGTGCGATGAGCGGGACGAGTGACGCCCGTTCTTGGCCTCATCCGGATTCATCCTGCCGTTTTTCGACACGCGTTCACCTTTCGTTACAGGCACCGTCTCTATGAGCCTTGCCCTTCAGCGTAAGCATGTCGACGGTGATCGCGCCATGAACCGCGCCACTATTCCCCTCGTTTCACATGGAAATCCCAGCTTTTCCATGAAGGGAATCACACCTGGGTATGGTCCGAGCCTAGTCCCACTGTTCTTCAGGCTTGCCCTCGTCAGCCCACCGCGTGTGGAATGTTCCCTCGCGATCGACGCGCCGGTAGGTGTGCGCGCCGAAGAAATCACGCTGACCCTGAATCAGTGCTGCCGGCAGTCGGTCGGCACGCACCGTGTCGAAGTAGGCCAGGCACGACGAGAACACGGGGGTAGGAATGCCGTGCGTCGCTGCCAATGCCACAATCTTGCGCAGTGACGGGATGCATTCCTCGATCCGGGAGGCGAAGGGTTCGGCTGCCATAAGCAGAGGCAGATCGGGATCCTCGTCGTACGCCTGCCCAATGTCGGACAGGAACGTGGCACGAATGATGCATCCTGCGCGCCAGATCCGCGCCACAGAACCCTTGTCAATCGTCCAGTTGTAGGCGTGTGCCCCCTGAGCGATCTCATCGAATCCCTGTGAGTAGGCGATGATCTTGGAGGCGAACAGGGCGCGTCGTACGTCCTCAACAAAGGAGTCATGATCGGCCTGTTCCACCTTCAGTTCCTGGGCGTGGCCCTCCATGTGTTGTGCGGCTTCACGCTGCGTGGTCTGCGAGGATGCGCCGCGCGCAAAGGTTGCTTCAGCAATGGCGGTGACGGGAACTGCCAGGTCCAGCGCTGTTTGCACGGTCCACTTGCCGGTGCCTTTCTGCGATGCCTGGTCCACGATCATATCCACCAGCGGCTCACCTGTGCTTGCATCCTTGTGGCGCAGCACCTGCGCCGTGATCTCGATGAGGTACGAATTCAGCTCGCCCGCATTCCATTCGTCGAAAATGTCCGCCAGTTCGGACGGTGTAGCACCCATGCCGCGGCGCAGCACGTCGTAGGCCTCCGCGATGACCTGCATATCTGCGTATTCGATGCCGTTGTGTACCATCTTGACGAAGTGACCCGCGCCGTCAGCACCCACGTGCGTACAGCACGGCTCGCCGTCCACATGGGCGGAAATCGTTTCAAACATCGGGCCAAGGCGCTTGTAGGACTCTTCGGTTCCACCCGGCATGATCGACGGCCCCCACAGAGCACCTTCCTCACCGCCTGAAACGCCAGCACCGACAAAGTGCATCCCACGCTCACGCACCCACTTTTCACGGCGAATCGTGTCAGTGAACAGGGAGTTTCCACAGTCCACGATAATGTCACCCTCGTCCATGTGGTCCGCAAGCTGTTCGATGACCCAGTCAGTGGCCTCACCTGCCTGCACCATAATGATGGCCACGCGCGGCTTTTCGAGCGATTTCACGAAGTCTTCGGTGGTTTCCGAGGGAATGAAGATGCCCTCGGATCCGTCGCCATGTTGGTCCATGAGGCGCAGCGTGCGACCGGGTGAACGATTCGTCACCGCAGTGCGATACCCGTTGCGTGCGAGGTTACGCGCAAGATTCGACCCCATCACGCCCATTCCATACACGCCAATATCAGCACTTGCCGTTTCAGGTGAAGTAATCGTCATCGTGAGCTTCTTTCATCCTTTGTCGTGGCGCGAGGGCGTCCGATCCACGCTATGACGCCCTTCACATTCAGTGTACAGTCCGGCCACTGTTTTACGGTGCGAACGCCGTGCCTTGGGCGGCCGGCGGGTGTTTCAGTCCCTGGCACCCTGCCGGGTCCACCAGCGCAGTAGTTCCTCACGTGCCGCGTCCTGACCCATCGGGCCGTTCTCCATGCGCAGGTCCAGCAGGTGCTGGCGTGCTCGACCCACATCGCGGCCAGGTGGAATGTTGAGGATTTCCATGATCTGACTGCCATCCAGATCCGGCCGGATCGCATCGAGTTCTTCCTGTTCACGTAGTTGAGCGATGCGTGCTTCCAGATCGTCATAGGCGGCCGACAAGTGCATCGCTTTCCGGCGGTTGCGCGTCGTGCAGTCAGCTCGAGTGAGGCGGTGCAGGCGCTCCAACTGGTCACCAGCATCAGCAACGTAGCGGCGCACAGCCGAATCAGTCCAGGCCTGTTCGCCATAACCGTGGAAACGCAGATGCAGCGCCACCAGATGCGTCACCGCATCAACTGTGTGCCTGTCAAAGGTCAAGGCCTTGAGGCGTTTGCGCGTCAGTTTCGCGCCGACAATCTCGTGATGGTGGAACGACACGGTGCCGTCTTTTTCAAAGCGCCGCGTGGCAGGCTTGCCCACATCGTGCATGATCGCGGCCAGCCGCAAAATCAGGTCCGGTGCCGGCACAGCGCCATCGAGCCCGGTTTCCAGGTCCATCGCCTGATCGAGCACGGTCAGCGTGTGCTCGTACACGTCCTTGTGGCGACGGTGTTCGTCGCGCGTATCGACCAGTGCGTCCAACTCCGGAATGACAACAGCTGCCACGCCGGTGTGCACCATGAGTTCGATGCCGCGCCGCGGGTACGGGCTGACCATCAGGCGTTCAAATTCGGCCCGGATCCGTTCGTTGGACACAATCGACAGCCGTGAGGCCATCGACTCCATCGCATCCATCACATCTATGTCGACGTCGATGCCCAGTTGGGCGGCAAAACGCGCCGCACGCATGATGCGCAGCGGGTCGTCGTCGAATGATTGTTGAGCGGTGACAGGTGTGCGCAGGCGTCCGTCGGCCAGATCGTCAAGACCGTGGTGAGGGTCCACAAGTTCCATCGTCGGCAGCCGCATCGCCATGGCGTTGACAGTGAAGTCTCTGCGCGTCAGGTCTCCCTCGAGCGTGTCTCCGAATGTGACGTCAGGCTTGCGTGAGCCGATGTCATACTCGTCGCACCTGTATGTGGTGATTTCCACAACGATGTGATCTTTGCGTGCCCCGATCGTGCCGAACTTCTTGCCGATGTCCCACACGGCGTCGGCCCACTTGCTGAGCAGCTCCTCGGTTTCGTCGGGGCGTGCCGATGTTGCGAAGTCGAAGTCATGCGGCGTCACGCCGAGGAACGCGTCGCGCACAGGTCCGCCCACCAGCGCAATTTCCTGGCCAGCGTCGTCAAAAAGGTGCGCCATTTCCAGTACTTGCGCAGGTAGATGGCTGAATGTGCGTTGAGCGTTGACCAGCAAAGCTGGCACGTCCTGAGATCCGACACCCTCGAGTGCGCGTGTCTTCACACCGTGTCCTTTCAGTTGCTGGCGGTCAGCGTGGGAACCGTGCTTGTGCGTATCCATTACGTACTAGAGTGCCACGTTTTCAGGCCTCGAAAAACCTCAGGAGCCGCGACGCAAGAATGTCACGTCACCCGCCATCGCTCCAAGACTAATAGAGTGGAACCATGTCAGCCCGTCGTTATGAGCGCCGTGTGGGGACACCTCGTCCCCCACGCCACCATGCCTCGATACGGGCGTATCACTCTGCCAGTTCCCGCCTGCCGATTGTGGGAGAAACATCGGCGGGCGGCCTCGTTATCGATGTTGTCAACGGTACCCCTTACGCGGCGATCATTGCGCGACGTAACCGGGCCGGCCGCATCGAATGGTGCCTGCCGAAAGGCCACCTGGAGGGACGCGAAACCGCTCAGGAAGCCGCATTGCGCGAAGTTGCGGAAGAGACGGGGATTACCGGACGGATCATTCGTCACCTCGCGTCGATCGACTACTGGTTTTCCTCTCCTGATCGGCGTGTTCACAAGGTGGTGCACCACTTCCTCATGGGCTACGTGTCGGGATCGATCACCGTGGAAATGGACCCTGATCACGAAGCTGAAGACGCGTCGTGGGTATCCTTGCAGCAGCTGATGCGCCAACTCGCCTATCCGAACGAGCGTCGTATCGTCAGAATCGCATTGGATCTTTTGTACCGGGACGTGTGATGAAGAGCCGCGCACGCGTTTTCTCCACGGTCGTCACTGCCATTGTGACTGCCGCGTGCCTGTGCGCGCCCGCGGGTGCCTCGAGCATGCCACCAACTGACACCAGTGCGCGTGTTGCTTCTTTTACTTCCACGTCCGAGGGTGACCCCTCCGGTATTCACACCACGCGCCCCAGCGTGCTCGGTGAAGCCGATGAGGGCGGCAATCTGCAGGTGTCGATCACGTCGATCACACCCACTGTCCTTGATGACACGTCAACGCTCACCGTGTCGGGCACATTGACGAACCTTTCGGGTGCACAGGCCACCTCGTCAACTGTGCTGCGCCTGTTCATGTCCGCCCATTCAGCGGTCGCGGCACCTGACCTGAGCGCATACTTTTCGGGCCACACTGATGCCGGCATCCCGGTATCCGAACGCACCATCGACAGGCAGCTTGGCCCGCGTCAGAAAGTGGGTTTCACCTTGTCGGTTCCCGCCGAGGAGCTGCCGCTGGATGACAGTTTTGAGTGGGGGCCGCGCGGTATTTGCGTCCAGGCGCAGGCCACCACTGATGAGGGTGATATAGACGGTGAGGACCGCTCCGTGGTCGTGTGGGATTCTTACTATGAGCGTCAGCAGACACCCATATCGGTGCTGGTTCCTTTCACGTCGACTCAGGCATTTGGCTCCACGGAGCAGTGGAAAGCTCTCAGTGAACTTGCCCGCACACCAGGCGTGACACTGGCTGTTGATCCTGAAGCGTTGACCAGTTTTGTGCGCACCGGCATTCTTGACGCCGACGGGCGGCTGCGCTCACCGACTACGACCGCTGACCAGGCTCAATCTGCCGGGACAAGCGCCCAGCCGCAGTCGACTGCTCCGACCAGCCAATCCCAATCCACTGCCCGTTCCGATTCTGATTCGGCCTCCCCGGCGCAATCCGGTGAAAGCAGCCAACCTGAAGGCACTCAGTCCGGCAGCGCGAACGGCACGGCGGCAGATGCAGGCTCTCAATCCGGCGATCAGCCTCAAAGCGGAAGCGCCGGTCCAGCAGAGATGACTCCGTTTCCTCATTGGCCTTCACCCAGGTACCCCACACCGTCATGGTGGCATTCACCGGCAAATTCCGCGTTTGTCTCGCGCGCACTGGACACCCTCGTCGGATCGGGGGGGCAGGTTGTTGCCCTGCCCAGCATGGATGCAGACCCCGCTCGGCTGCAAGAGCTAGGCGATGAGCGTCTGACCGAACTGGCGCGTGAGTCGATGAGCGTTTTTGGCACGCTGTCCACGCCCGAGCAGGTCGTCAATCAGGCCGGTCAGGCAGATTCGACCACATCACGCACTGGTTCAGCTCAGTCAGTCAGCGTCATCGGATCAGTGCTGTGGCCACGCTCATCGACTTTCGGGCTGTCCATGCTGCCGGAGTCAACTGGCCGCACGATCATTGCACCCGCCGGTGAAGTCGGGCCTCCCGAGGACGCCTCTTTCACATCCGTGACACGCGTCGAAGTCGATGCTGATGATGGTCACACCCACACGGAGGGCGCATCTGATTCGACTCGCACGGTGCTGACCTCGACTCGTGAGCTCACGGAGTTGCTGGCGTGGGATGCGCCTACAGACAGCGATGAGCTGGATGCGCGTCAGGCAGCCCAGGCAATGGGTGCTCTGATCACGCGTCAGCTTCCCAATATCGCCCGACCTCAGCTCGTGACCGTGGCGCGCAACACCGCCGTCAACTCCGAACTGGTCTCACGTATCCGCTCCCTGACACAGTCGGACTGGATGGCACCGCGTTCTTTTGCCGAGATCGCAACGTCAGAGCCCACCGATACCGAGCGTGAAGACGTACATCCCACACCTGAGGTCCCTGACCATTGGGAGCACACACTGCACACGCTGAACGAAGCACGCGCTCAGGTTGCAGCCTTGGCGACCGCACTCGACGAACCCCACCAGCTGACGAGCGTCGTCAACGTGGCGATGCTCAACGCCGTCAGTGCAGGACACGACGATGATCACGCCATTGAGGCGGCGAAGAACCTGCAGGGAGCGATCAGCGAGCTGTACTCACTGGTCCATGCCGAACCATCAGCGACGATCAATGTCATTAACAAGACGGCTGCGTTCCCTGTGCGCGTGACGAATAAGCTGCCGTGGACAATCACCGTCACCGCAATGCTGAAACCTGACGATGCGCGTCTTCGTGCGACACCCAGCGCCGCTCAGCCCCTCGAGGCGAACTCCACTGGTAACGTCGAAGTTCCAGTTCAGGCCATCGGATCGGGGAATATCGACGTCACCTACATTGTGGCCACACCGCGTGGCACCATACTCGATAGCTCTCAGTCCGTCATGGTACGTTTGCGCGCACAGTGGGAGGATATTGGGACGTGGTCAATCGCGGGGCTGGTTGCAGTGGCGTTCTGCGTCGGTTTGATTCGCAATGTGCGCTCGCAGTGGCGATCACGCGACCCGTTAGTGTCGTCGCGACGCAAGCACACACACTCAGATGATGGAGACACACCATGAACCAGTCACACGATGCATCTGATTCGCGTGCCCCCAGGCAGACGTCCCTGCTGAAGTCGTCAGCCATCATGGCGTCAGGCACCCTGGTCTCCCGCATCCTCGGATTCGTGCGAACCGCGCTGCTGATCATCGCGATCGGTGAAGGTGCCGGCTCCGTGTCAGCGACCTTCCAGGTGGCCAACACGCTGCCCAACACGGTCTACAACATTCTGGCGGCAGGTGTCATCGACGCTGTCCTCGTTCCGCAGATCGTGCGCGCACTGAAGTCGCGTTCTGGGGATCGTTACGTCTCGCGCCTCCTCACGCTGGCCGGACTGATCCTATTCGGCGTCACCATCGTGATGATGGTGGGCTCGCCGCTCCTGGTGACATTGTTCGCCTCCAGTTACGAGGGTCCCGCCCGCGCACTGACCATCACCTTCACATTGCTGTGTTTGCCGCAGATTTTCTTCTATGGGGTGTACAACCTGCTGGGCGAATTGCTGAACGCGCGCGGCATGTTCGGTCCCTATATGTGGGCGCCGGTGCTCAACAATGTCATCGCCATCCTGGGTCTGAGCATCTTCCTGATCTTGTGGGGCCCTCACCACGGTGTCTTCCCGATTGAAGAATTCACCTCTTCTCAGTTCTGGGTGCTGGCCGGATCGGCCACGCTCGGCGTGATCCTCCAGGCATTGATCTTGCTGATACCGCTGCGTCACGCTGACGTGAAGCTGCGCATCGACTGGCATTTCAAGGGCACGTCCTTCAAGTCCGCCTCACGCGTGGCCGGCTGGACGTTCGCCACGCTCGGCGTGAGCCAGATCGGCATTATTTCAACGACGAACCTGGCTACGCAGGCTGACCACTGGGCCACTCTGCATGACGCGTCCATTGCCGGTTACGTGGCCTACACGGCAGCGTTCATGGTGTACATGGTTCCTCAGTCATTGATCTCCGTGTCGCTGGCGACCGCGATCTTCACTCGGATGGCCAATGCGGTCACCGAAAATGATCACCGGGAGGTCGCGCGGAATTTCCACACAGGCGTCAATGTCATCACCTTGTTGACGCTGCTGGCTGCGGCCATTTTGATCGCGGCAGCTGTGCCGGTCATGCAGCTGGTGTTGCCGATGGCCTCGCCGGAGAATGTGCGCGCCTACGCGGCAGTGTTGATCGCCCTGATGCCGGGCGTTGCTTCGACCGGCATGGTGCTGATGAGCCAACGCGTCTTCTTCGCCTACGAGGATGCCAAACCTGTTTTCCTGATGGGAATCGTCCCGACGATCATTCAGATCATCGTCGGATGGTCAGTTTTCTTCCTGGCAGGACCCGGCTGGTGGACGATCGGGGCCAGCGCAGCTGAAACGGTGTGCCGACTCCTCCAGGGCTTTATCGCCGTCTTCTGGGTTGCGCGAAAGATTCGCTACGTCAACCCGGGTCTGATTGTCGCCAGCTATATCAAATACTTCACTGCCGCCGGTGTGGGGGGTCTGGCCGGTGGTGTGGCTATCTGGCTGATGGGGGCGTCCACCCCGATCGATCAGTGGGTGGCGCGTTGGCTGGTCGCAGCTGTGAAAGCCGTGGTGGTCGCCCTCGTCGTCACCATCGTGTTCGCATTGATGATGCGTCTGCTTGATCCTGCCTCCACCAGTGATGCTGTGCGCAAGGTGAACCGACGACTACCCGTACCAGCGTTGATCCGCAAGGTGTTCGTCGTTGAAGGAGCGGGCGCCTCCACCGCCTCTTTTGCTTCACACGCACGTACCACCGTGCCGCAAGCCCCCGACGCTGAGCGCGATGAGTCGGATTCAGCTGCCGCAGATCGCGCGCAGCCGACAGCAGATTCTGGTGAGCAGCAAAGCACGCAGGCCGACGCGGTGGTGGACGGGTCCTCGCACGATACCGATTCGCAACGCACGCAGATTCACTTCTTTGACTGGTCAAAGTTCCTGGGTCGCGAGCAGGCTGAGGTTGGTCAGGAACTCACCGACGCGCAATACGACACCACTCTTAATGTTGATCCGTTCCCCGCTGACGCTCATCACAGTGATGACCCGGCCCAGGTGGAAGAAGATGCACAGATCCCCTCGAGCATTCTGCAAAGAGGGTTTTCACCTTCAGATCCGACGAACACGGGTGAGATGCCGGTGATCAGCAGGTGGGGTGCCGCGGCGCCGGAGCCGGATGCTCAAGACGGCCTCGCCTCGGCGGTGACGCCCGACGAAGAGACTCCACACTTAGTACAATCCCAAGCGAACGACCTGCGCGCCTCTGAACCGACGCCAGCTCACACACCTAAGGAGCATCCCGTGCCCTACCCACCCGAACCTGATGAGAACGACGAACTCGATCAGTTTGGCTCTCATGAACATGGCGCTCATCAGACTGCGCGTCCCAGCTTCGATGAGATTGCGTTCGGCAGGCTCACCGATCATGCCTCCTCGGGTCACGAGTCGAGTGATCACTCCGTGCCGCCGGCAGCTGCCGCTTCAGGTGGCATAGGTACAGCCGGCACAGCAAGTACGACGGGAACAACCGAGGCTGCGGGAGCTGCGTCTGAGACCGGGCAATCTGCAGCAACCGAACAGCCCACAGCAACCGAGCAGCCCGAGCCGGCCTCGAACGCATCGTCGACTCCAAGCCGTGCCCTCACCACGCGCATCAATCCCACGATTCCGACCGTGATTTTTGCGGCGATCCTGGTCATCGGTGGTGGGCTGTGGGGTGTCAAGACCATGCTCGCACCTGTATCCGGCGAAGGCTTCTCATTCAGTCCTACCCACAACGAGCAGGAATCCGGCCAATCTGCAGAACAGTCAGGATCCGGCCAGTCAGGATCCGATCAACCTGTCGAACCGGAAATCATCCGTCCGCAGGTCACCTCCGTGGACGCTTTGTCGTGGCGTAACGACAATGGTGACAACCCGGACCAGGCGATCTACGCCATCGACGGGAAACTGGACACCGCATGGAGATCGCGTTCCTTCGACTACAACCAGTTCCCGCCCGATGAGATCGTCTCACTCAAACTGAACCTGCAGGAAAAGGCCACCGTGTCCAAGGTGACTGTCCACATGGCTCCGGGCACTACCGGAGGCGAGCTGGTCCTCACCTCCGTCGACCCGTCAGTTGACGTCACCGCTGCACGTCACGGCACGGAGCTGGCAACCACGGCAATGAGTCCGACAACTGACATCACATTACCGGAGCCTGTTGAGACCCAGGGCCTCGTGTTAATGTTCCGCTACATGCCCTCGTCTGACGAAGGTAGCAACCAGGCGTGGGTCTATGAAGTCACTGTGGAATGACAAGGTGCATCATGACTGATTTTTCCGTCTCCTCTATCCCCTCTATCAACGCAATCAGCCTGGGCGACAGTCAGGCGGACGATGCAACGGCCCCTCAAACCGCCGACCAGGCCACCGAGGCTACACAGTCTCACACCGACGGCACCGTTCATGACGTCATCATCGTCGGATCAGGCCCCGCCGGATACACGGCAGCTGTCTATACCGGGCGCGCCGGCCTGAAGCCCATCGTCATCGCAGGTGAACTGGACGCAGGTGGCGCCCTGATGAACACGACGGACGTGGAGAACTTCCCCGGTTTCCCTGAGGGTATCCTCGGGCCCGAACTCATGGAGAATATGCGTGCCCAGGCCGAACGCTTCGGTGCCGATATTCGTTTCGAGGATGCCCGCAGCGTCAGCCTCGAGGGCGACGTCAAGACCGTGACACTCGATGACGAGACACTGCAGGCTCACACCGTGATCCTCGCGACTGGCAGCGAATACCGCCACATGAACGTGCCAGGTGAAGATGAGCTTTCCGGCCACGGCGTCAGCTACTGCGCCACCTGCGACGGCTTTTTCTTTAAGGACAAGGACCTGGCGGTCATCGGTGGCGGCGACTCTGCAATGGAAGAAGCAACCTTCCTGACTCGTTTCGCACAGTCCGTCACGATCGTTCACCGTCGCGACGAACTGCGCGCCTCCAAAGTGATGGCAGACCGCGCCAAGGCTGACCCGAAGATTTCCTTCGCGTGGAACTCAACAGTAGCCAGCGTCGAGGGCGACACCGAAGTGGAAGGCCTCGTTTTGCGTTCCACCGTTGATGACTCTGAGACCACCTTGCCCGTCCAGGGCGTGTTCGTTGCGATCGGACACCTGCCACGCACCGACATCGTGCGCGGCCAGATTGACCTGGATGAAGCCGGTTACATTACCGTGAACGAGCCGTCGACCCACACATCACTGCCTGGCGTATTCGCCTGCGGTGACGCAGTGGACCACATGTATCGTCAGGCCATTACGGCAGCGGGATCAGGGTGCCGAGCCGCCCTCGACGCTGAACGGTACCTGGCAACACTGTGAAGCGTGTCGACCTGCGTGAACTCGACACGCTCCTTTCCGACGACCGCATCGTTTTCATTGCATGCCTGGCCCACTGGAGTCCCGAATCGCGCATGGTTGAGCCGGTTTTCGACGAACTTGCATGTGAATTCGCTGCAGATGTCACGGTTGTGGCTGTCGATACCGACGCCCCGCAGTTCGTCACCTTTGCGAAACGATGGCATGTGACGTGGGTTCCCAGCGCCGTCCTGATCAATCCGTATGACGACGAGCAGCCCACCCGCACGTGGGATGGTGCGCAACCGAAAACCGAGTTGCGTCACGGACTGGACAGTGCTTGCGCGATGAAAGATCGGCGCGCTAGTGTGACCTGATTCATCATATGTCGCCTCACGAGTGTCACCGTTACTGACCGTGTGTGAAGTGGTGGCACACTGGTGATAGAACGTGTGATCAGCACTTGCGTAGCACAATGGAAGGAAATCGTTGTGAGCCAGATGCCCGGCCGGGAAGCCGCTCAGCATGGAAACCGTCTCGACCCATGGTTTGACCATTATGCCGAGCGAGCTCACAACCTGCGCGCCTCTGAAATCCGCGCGTTGTTCTCGGTAGTGTCGCGCCCCGAAGTTGTCTCACTGGCTGGCGGCATGCCCAACCTGAAGGACCTGCCTATTGAGCGCCTGGCTGACTCGGCGCGCGACTTGATCGCACGCAACGGCTCGGTCGCCATGCAATACGGCTCCGGTCAAGGCTGGGAACCGCTGCGCGAACAGATCTGCGACGTCATGTCCTATGACGGCATCGCCGGTGCCGACCCCGATGACGTTGTCATCACCACCGGTTCGCAGCAGGCCCTGGACCTTGTTTCTGAATTGTTCATCGACGAGGGTGACGTTGTCATCGCGGAGTCGCCGTCATATGTGGGAGCCCTTGGTGTGTTTCGTGCGCGTCAGGCCGATGTGGTGCACGTCGACATGGATGCCGATGGCATCATTCCGCAGGCGTTGGAGGATATGATCCACTCTCTGCGTAAGTCTGGAAAGACGATTAAGTTCCTGTATACGATTCCGAACTTCCATAACCCAGCGGGCGTGACGCTGAGCGAGGAACGCCGACCGCAAATCGTTGAGATCTGCCAGCGTGAACACGTGCTGATCGTGGAAGATAACCCCTACGGACTGCTCGGCTTCGGGTCAGATCCGCTTCCCGCATTGAAGTCCTACGCACCGGAAGGCGTGGTCTACCTGGGATCGTTTTCCAAGATGTTTGCACCGGGCTTCAGGATCGGATGGGCCTACGCACCCCACGCAATCCGCGACAAACTGGTCCTGGCCAGCGAGTCAGCGATCCTGTGCCCCTCGATGGTGGGTCAGATGGCGATCGGCGGGTACCTGGTTGATTACGACTGGTACAGCCAGGTCAAAACCTTCCGTTCCATGTATCACGAGCGTTGCGACGCAATGATGAAGGCGTTGGCTGAGTACATGCCGGACTGCACGTGGACACATCCTGAGGGCGGCTTCTACACGTGGGTCACGCTGCCCGACGGCCTGAACGCCAAGGCGATGCTGCCGCGCGCGGTGCGAGCCCAGGTCGCTTACGTGGCCGGAACTGCCTTCTACTATGATGGGCGTGGTACCAATCACATGCGATTATCGTTCTGCTACCCCACTCCCGAGGAAATTCGCGAGGGTGTGCGACGTCTGTCCACTGTGGTCAACGCTGAGAAGGAGCTGGTGGACATGTTCGGTGTCGGATCGGTCCCTGCGAATGCGCACATCGATGTCGAGCCCACACTGCCGACTTCAGATAACTGAATAGGTCCGTGAACCTGCCTGAGCGCACTGTTCACACCACTCACGTTCTTTGACAGATATTGCCACGACTACCTCAGGAGGTATCGACGCTATGACTCGTCAGACAGATCACCCACAGCGGGTCTTGATCATTGCAGGTGGACTTACCCACGAGCGCGACGTGTCCGTGCGGTCGGGCCGCCGCGTGGCATCCACCTTGCATCACCTGGGCCACAAGGTATGCGTGTGCGACCTGGACAGTGAATTGCTGACAGGTATCAAGGATTTTCAGCCCGATGTGATCTGGCCGCTGATTCACGGCTCCCTGGGCGAGGACGGATCCTTGCAGGGCTTGCTCGAAAACCTTGATATTCCCTTCGTCGGGTCGAACTCGGCTCAGGCCATGATGGCGACCAATAAGCCCACAGCCAAGAGCCTGGTTGGTTCATCGGGTTTGAACACTCCCGGATGGGTGACACTCCCCCAGCAACTTTTCCGCCAGGTTGGCGCCTCCGGTGTGCTGGATTCACTGGATCAGACAATGCACTACCCGGCGATCGTGAAGCCGGCTGATGGTGGATCGGCCCTGGGTCTGTCGAAAGTGACCTCGGCTGAGGAGCTGCGGCTGGCGCTGGTTGACGCCTTTGCCTATGGTGAGCGCGTCATGATCGAGAATTTCGTGGAAGGCACCGAAGTTGCCGTCTCTGTTCTTGACCTGGAGAACGGGCCTACGGCCTTGCCGCCTATTGAGATCGTCACCGATGATGGGCGTTACGACTACGATGCCCGCTACACCACGGACAGCACGGAATACTTCGTGCCCGCTCGTCTTGATCAGGAGGTTCTCGATCATGCGCAGGAAACAGCATTGGAGATCCACGCTTTGCTGGGATTGCGTCACCTCTCCCGCATTGACGTGATCGTTGATCCTGCTGGAACTGTGTGGTTCATCGATGCGAATGTGGCACCCGGAATGACAGACACGTCGTTGTTCCCTCAGGCTGCAGATGCGCAGGATTCATTCAGCGCGGTGTGCGACCGCATCGTGCATTTCGTGGCCTCAGATCTGTGAGGTTGTGGTCGAGCGTGCTTTCCGAAGGCGCCCTCGTCACTTCAGCACTTCAGCGAGTGTCTGCAGCTCGTGTCAGCTCGCTGCGACGCATTCGTCGAGCAGGTTGAGGTTGACCAGCGCCTCACGCGCGGTGGCTGGGTCGGTCCACTGAATGGTGTGCATTCCTGCCAGTGTGGCGGCGCGAATATTGGGCTGTCGATCGTCAATGAAGAGAATGTTGTCCGCTGGCACCCCTGAACGGGCGATTGCTTCTTTATAAATGCGTTGTGCCGGCTTGCACACGCCCAGCGGAGCGGAGAATGTGAAGTGGTCGAAGGCCTCAGCCCAGGACAGTTGCGGGAAGCGGTCGGCAATCGCGTGCGGCGCGTTGGACAGGATCCCCAGGTTCATTCCGCGGGCTTTCAGTTCGCATACGAGTTCGAGGGCGTCCGGGTCAGGCAGGTCGAAGCGTGTAATGTCTTCCTGGACGAGAGCGGCGATCGTGGCATCGCTGAGTTCACCCAATCCGCAATCTCCTGCGACGTGGTCCCAGAATTCACGGTCTGAACAGCCAGCATCGTAGGCATCACGGTGGAACCAGATGGAATGATCAACCAGCTTGACGGTGTCTGACGGGGTGGTATCCATATTCATGACCTGAGCCATCTTCGCCGCATCAGGTCGGTGTGTGACAAGCACACCACCAATGTCGAACAATACGGTGCTGATCAGGCACTGCGCATTCCCCATTGCTGCTTAATCTCCTATTGGACCGGTGGACGGACTCACCGCTGGTTGCGCTGGTAGCGTTTCCGGCAGCTCACCCGTATTCGTATCGCTGCTCTGATTGTCTCCGTTTTTCAGATGTAATGGGATAGTTTGTGATCATTCACACCGGCTTCACGAATAGTATCGATCACAGTCTGCGGCGCACGGTCGGTGAAGTCACGGGTGCATTCCTCGGCGCCTTGCGCCACCGCATCACATCATCACGGTGTGACAGCGTCATGGCACCATGCCGCTAGCGCATAGCATGACAGCGCGACACCCATATCACCTCTAGTGGTCTAGTCCTCAGGACTCATTAACCCATCCTGAGACGCTTGTTGACAATAAATGTCGGCATCACGATCGCGCACGTGCGGCCCTGTCTATATCTGCGTACGCGTTACCTGGCCTGTGCGCGCAGGACTGCTGCGATGCGTTCCAGGTCCTGTGCGCCGGCAAACTCAATGACGATCTTGCCTTTGGTGCTGCCTTCGTTCACCGTTACACGGGTATCGCACAAATCAGACAGTTCCGCTGCCACGTGGCGCCCCAACTCAGAGAGCTGCTGAGGTTTGCGGATGCGTTGTACCCGTGCAGGCTTAGGCTTGTTGAGCCGAGCGATTTCTTCCGTCGTCCTCACCGAGAGCCCTTCTGCTACGATTCGGTCAGCCAACAGCTCCATTTCATCTGGTGTTGGCAAAGAGAGCAGGGCTCGTGCGTGGCCAGCAGAGATCACGCCCGAAGCAACTTTTCGCTGCACGGCGGGTGGGAGTTTGAGCAATCGCAAGGTGTTGGCAATCTGCGGACGCGATCGTGCAATGCGCCTTGACAGCTCTTCCTGCGTTGCTCCAAAGTCCTCCATCAGCTGAGCATAGGCCGAGGCTTCTTCAAGTGGATTGAGCTGGGCGCGGTGGAGGTTTTCCAGCAGGGCATCTCGCAGAAGGTCTTCATCTTGGGTCCTTCGGATAATGGCGGGAATGGTGACGACCTCAGCGATTTCAGAGGCGCGCAGACGTCGCTCTCCCATGATGAGTTCATAGCGCGCTTCCGGCTTTTCCTCGATGTATTCACGCAATGTGTCAGGCGTATCAGACGTGATTTCGATGGGTCGAATGACAATCGGCTGCAGCACCCCGACTTCTCGAATCGAAGCGGCCAGTTCATTGAGGTCATCTTCGTCAAAAACGCTCCGAGGCTGACGGGTATTCGGCACAATCCACTGAGTTGGAATCTCAGCAAAGGTCGCACCGGGAACTTCGACCAGGTCAGACTTCTCGTCACCAGTACCTGCGTGACCAGCGTCTGATCTCGGCACTGCTTCTGCGTTATTTGATCCCGAGTTTTCTTTTGGCGCGTGATCTCCGTCAGGTCTTGGCGAATCGGCGGCCGACGGCGATGTTTCACGTGAAACATTCGCAGGTGTTCCTTCAAGGACCTCAGCAAAGAGCCGTGACCTCGACTGACCTTTACGAGGTGACGCACCCTCACCTTTTCGCGACACTGCGCCGTCATCCGATTGTGATTTGCGGGCTGCACCTTTTCTTGTTCCAGCAGATGTTACACGATTCTTTCTCGTTGAATCCTTGTGGGCGCGTTCAGAACCCAAGTTGCGGGACTGACTGGATGCAAATGCGTCCGACGACTCTGACACAACGGTTGTTGAATTCCCCGTACCTTCTGATTCGGGCGTGGTCGTGCCCTTCTGGGTGTGTGCTGTCCGACGTGACGAGCGCGGAGACAACAAATCTCGTTGTGACCCCCCACGAACTGGAGCATGGCTACCCGTATGCTCTGGAAATAAGACATCAAGCGGCCGCGACACCGAATGTGGATTTTCGCTCTGAGAATCTGGAATCAGTGCCGCCAATCCACGTCCCAGTCCTCCGTGCCGACGAGTCGATTTTCCTGAATCGGACGATTGATGTGCAGTGTCTTTCTTCCTGGCCATCGTTCCCAGCGCTTCACTTTCTTCGGTCGTATCGATGCTTTCGATTCTACAGTTCTCTGAGCGCCAACGAATGTTTCACGTGAAACATTGCTGTGAGCACATTGGATTGCAACCTTGTCCACCCTCCAAACAAAGGGCGCTCGATATCACGAGTTGCAGGAGTCCCTATCCACCATCATGTCGGGTTCACATCGCGCCTGGTCATCTAACTTGACCGGGCTTTTGTCATCACTGACCAAACGAGCCTCTTCGCGAATGTTTCACGTGAAACATCTCCTGCATTCGCATACAACCTGACTGACTCACAGGCCCGCCACCCGCACAGACACTGGAACTGTAATTATCCTTCACAGGTCACGGCCACGCAAAATGACGCGATCAGTTACTTCTGTGCCCATCGCTGCGTCAACTCAAGCGCCGCCTTGCGGTACGCAATCGCACCGGTCGATCGCGGATCATAGGTTACTGCAGTCTGCGAGTAACTCGGCGCCTCGGAAATGCGAACGGATCGTGGGATGACGGTTGTCAGCGTGATGTCCCCAAAGTGTTCGCGCACTTCAGCTGCAACCTCTTCGCTCAACTTGGTACGCTTATCGACCATCGTCAGCACAATCGTCGAGATCCTCAACCGCGGATTGAGTTCAGATCGAATCCGTTCGATCGTTGACCATAGCTGGGTCAAACCTTCCAGCGCGTAATATTCGGTCTGAATCGGAATCATGACCTCGTCGGCACACACCAGTGCATTGAGCGTTACCAATCCGAGCGACGGGGGACAGTCAACCAGGATGACATCCACGTCACGGTTCACTGACAAGAACTCCGAAACCGCATCGGACAGCAAAAATGCACGACGCGGCAAATCCACCATTTCAATTTCAGCACCCGACAAGTCAATGGTCGATGGGCACACCCGCAAGCCTTCCACATCAGGGCAGTCCTGAATCACGCCTGCCAACGATGCTCCCTCCACCATTACGTCATAGATTGACGGAGTGCCCACGCCATGTTCTGCACCCAACGCCGTCGACGCATTTCCCTGGGCATCAGCATCAATGACCACAACATTCAACCCGCCAAGAGCCAGAGCTGCAGCAAAGTTGACGGCGGACGTCGTCTTTCCAACGCCACCCTTCTGGTTGGCAACGGTCATGACCACAGGGCGCTCTGGCCGCGTGAAGACCGCGTGCTCGAGCATACGAAGATCAGCATAGTTCTGCTGAAGACGCCGCGATAGGGGAGCGTCACCTTGCGTCAATTCGCTCATCTCAGCCTGCCTTCTTCTTGTCTACTCTGTCAGCCGCTGGTTCCGAGGTCACACATCGCGACGGGCAACGACCACATAGGTCGATTCATCTTCCATCACCGACGGTACTTCATGAACCTCAGCGAGAAGATGATGGCGCTTCAATTCGTTGCGTGCGTCCTCAACTTCGAGCGCAGCACGACGACCTTTCAACGCCACCAACTGACCATGAGGAGCAATCAGCTTGGACGTCATTCGCACGAGCTTCGACATTTTCGCCACCGCACGAGCCGTCACCACATCAGCACGACCCTTACCGCGCAGATCTTCCGCGCGAGCCTGGTGGATTGTCACATTGTCCAAACCCAGCTCATCGATTGCGTCCGCCAACCATTCACACCGACGCTCCATCGGCTCTGCCAAGTGAACGTCAAGTGATGGTTTACAAATGGCAATAACTAGGCCAGGAAATCCCGCGCCTGAACCCACATCAAGCACCTGTCCACGCTTAGGCAGAAAATCCAATACCGCAGCTGAATTCACAATGTGGCGCGACCACAATCGTCCGGCTTCACGCGGTCCGATCAAGCCGCGCATCTCTCCCTCGTCAAGCAGCATGTCGACCAGGTGCTCCAATGCCGAGAAGCTCGTACCGAAATACTCGCGCACAGCTTCGGTGGGCTCTTCGGGGATCACCAGGTCAGCGTCGCCGGTGCCGTCAGGTACACTACCGGCCGCAGGCGCCGCATCCTCACTCATCGTCGCGCTCAGCAAGTTCCGAGGTTGCCTCGGCTACATCAGAAGCCGGAGCAACAAAGTCGCCTTCCTGCAATTCCTCCAGAGCGCGCACCTCGTTAACAGATTCGTCATCGCTGTCTGAATCCTCGAAGTCCGCGTCGTCATCAACGTCGTCGCTCTCATCGTCACGCGGATCGGAGATCACGACATAGCGATGTGGATCTGCGCCTTCCGATTCGGAGTGCAGGCCAGCCTCGGCCACCACGTCGTGACACACCTTGCGCTCAAACGGGTTCATCGGTTCAAGCTTTTGCGGCTCACCCGTCGCATTCAGGCGGTTAATGGCCTCTTGTGTCAGCTCACGAAGCTGGACGCGGCGATTGGCACGGAAGCCCGCGATGTCCAGCATCAAGCGTGAGCGTTCGCCCAGCTCGGTTTGTACTGCCAAGCGCGTGAGTTCCTGCAGGGCGTCGAGAACTTCACCGTCCTCACCGACCAGGTTTTCCAGACCAGTCGCGTCGTCAGCCACGATTTCCACCGACGCGCGACCGTTTTCAACGTCGATCTCAATGTCACCGTCAAGATCGGCAATATCGAGCAGTTCCTCCAGGTAATCTGCCGCGACTTCGCCTTCTTCTTCCAGACGTGACAACGTTTCGTCTTCCTTCTCACTCATTGAGATGTCCTTCCGTGGGGCTCCACTTGTTCAGGTGCGGGGGATCGGCGGTGAGTGTCACTGTCGCTGTGTGTCAGTGCCACCACTTTCCGATCATTTTCTCTTCTTCTTCTTGCGTTGGCCTGGGTTGTTGCGTTGACTCTTGCGCTGTGCGCGGCGGCGTTCCACCTCTTCAGGGGTCAGCTCGCTCTTGGCACGGTCGTTCGCCTCGCGGCGAGCTCGCCGATTCTGTTCGGCACGTTCATGCTCGGCAGCCAACTGACGTTCCTTAGCTTCTGCCTGCTTGCGCTGTTCACGACTCATCCGTCGGGGCTGTTCACGCTTCGCAGCCTTCTCCTGGCGCACCACGCTGCGCTCCTTGGCACGGTGGACGCCACGCATCCACGTTTCGTCAGGCAACGTCGTCCACTCCTGCAGCGCCAGGTTACGGTATACGCCCACCACTTCACCCTCACTCATTGATTCAGGGAAGTTGCCGGCTACGCGCTGGCTCCTGGCCTTGCTCTTGATTTCCTTGAGCGATGTTTGGTTCAGCTGTGCGACAGCCTCAGGATCAGATCCGAGTTCCTCACGCTTGCGGTCGTATTCCTCGAAGTAAGGCTTGGCCCACTCCTTGTACCCACGTTCACGCTTGGCCAGCACGTCCTTGTAGGCCGGTGAACCGGGGGTCGGCATCACAGTCATCATCACCATCTGCTGGCCGAAGGTCCACGCGGTGGAGATCGACAGGTAGATCATGATGCCCATCTGCACCACAAATGCCGTGAAGACAAACATCAACGGCATCAGGTACATCATCATCTTCTGGGTGCGCATCATCGGGTTTGATGAATCCTGAGCCTGCTGCGGCATGTTGCGTTCCATCGAGATCTTCATCGTCAGGAACTGCAGCACGACCATGAAGATGGCCAGAATGATGAAGACCGCCAGGCCCACACCCGTCGATTCGGTCAAGCGCCCTGACAGTGACACACCTGCCACCGTCGTCCGCTCGATTTCCTGAGCCAGCGCCTGGTCGATCGGACCGATGTGGTCGCCAAGATTGAACGTTCCCTGCGCAACGGCACCCGCGTTCCACAATGCGCGGTACATACCGAACAGAATCGGCATCTGAACCAGCAGCGGCAGACACGAGGCAAAAGGATTCGTCCCGTACTTCTTGTTGAGCGCCTGCATCTCCTCGCTCATCTTGAGACGAGATGCCTGGTCCGTCTTGCCCTTGTACTTTTCCTGAATCTTCTTCATTTCAGGCTGCATGACGGACATGGCTCGCTGCGAACGCAGCTGCTTGACGTACAGAGGTGTAATCAGTGCGCGCACCACAATCGTCAGCACGATGATCGACACGATCCACGCCACACCTGGCCCACCGCTCATTCCGAGCGCCACCAGCAGATCGTGGATCTTTACCCACACCCATGCGATCGCAACAGTAAATGGGTAAATGATCTTGTCAAACCACATGGACATCTCCTTCATGTGTGTCTCGCACAGGCGAATGTGCGCATGTCTGATCGATCGTATCGTGAGTGCACGAGGGCGACTCGTCACAATCGCTAAGCCCCATTACGGGGAAGTCATCGGGGTCCAGATAACCCGCCCAATCGTCAGGCGGAACCCAGGGGGGTGCACTCCACTGGCCTTGAAGCGGCACATGGTCGACACCGCCATTGGACCACGGGTTGCATCGCAGGAGCCGCCATGACGCCAGGAGTGTGCCTTTGATGATGCCGTGAACTTCGATCGCACGCACGGCGTAAGCCGAACATGTGGGTGCGTACTTGCATCGTGGTGGCAAACCGGGAGAGATGAAGCGCTGGTAGAAACGTATGGGTGCCAAAGCGATGGTGCGCAGGAGGCTCATTTCTGGCCCCGTTGCTGCTCGCGTTCATCCCACTTGCGCCATGCCCGCGTCAGTGCCCGATCCAGGTTGACGCCCAGTGTGGCCGAGTCCTGACCCAGAGCTCGGTGCCCTGCGCGGACAACAATGCGCGCACCGTCAGGCTGGTCAGCTACTCGCGCGGCCATGAGGTGGCGCAGGCGACGCTTGATGGTGTTGCGTCGTGTTGCCAACGCGACTTCGCGCTTGGGCACGATGAAACCGACGAGGCGCTTGGAAGCATCCTCGTCGGTTCGGCAATGCACCACGACCATCGCATTACCGCTGCGAGAACCATGACGGATTGTCGTTGAAAAATCGGTCGAATCCACCATGCGATGCGCGCGCGGCAACACCGAAGTCTCAGGCAGAAAGACGTGCGCGGCCTTTGCGGCGACGGTTGGAGATCACCGCGCGACCTGCACGTGTCCGCATACGCAAACGGAAACCATGCGTACGGGAACGACGACGGTTACTGGGCTGATAGGTCCTCTTCACCATGACGCTACTCCTTGACGGTGGAACCCCTCGTTCCACTCTTCCTTTATTTCTTTCACCGCGAGTATCCACCGAGTTGTTCTCGCAGGACGGTTCACGGCGTGCTCATGCGAGCACAGACAGATTTCAAGCGTAGGGGTTTGACCCAGAGCCGTCAACGCAATCGAGGCCAATTGTCACCGGTTCCACACTCCCAATTTTCGTCCACAACTGTGGACTGGCCCGTGGATAACTTTTTCCACATCCGTGGATTTCCACATGTTATCCACAACGGTGTAATTTACGGATTTTCCGCAGCATCTCTGAATTCGGCTTTGTAACTACACGTGTGTCATTTGCCAGCGTGTTTTCCACAGACCTTTCCCCAACTTGTGGATTACGCTCAGATCGATACAGTGAGTTATCCGGACGTCGTCACAAACTGGTAGCGTTCAAGTGTTGAATGTCACGTCGGTTTCGCAGGTAAGGTAAGAACAGTGAGCAAGTCGTTATCCGATGCGTGGGCAGACGCCCTCGAATCGTTGAAATCCGTTGATTTAGGGCCATTGGCGGCGTCATTCATCAACATGGTGAAACCTCTGGGCGACATCGAAGGCACCATCTTGCTGGCCGTCCCCAACGAATTCACCAAAGGTTTCATTGAGACACGCGTTTCCGACGAAGTCACGCAGTCACTGTCCCAGGCACTGGGTCGCAACGTGCGCATCGCTGTCACCATTGACACCTCGCTTGCACCGCTTGAAGACGAGAGCGCATCACCCGACGATGATCATGTTCCACCTTTGCAAACTCCGCGCGACGCCGGAGCCTCGCGCGTGCTCGATGCTGTGAATATCGATTCAACGGAAACCCGGCTCAACCCTCGCTATACGTTCGACACATTCGTCATTGGCCCCTCGAACCGTTTTGCCCATGCGGCGGCAACGGCAGTGGCTGAAGGACCGGCCAAGTCCTATAACCCCCTGTTTATCTACGGTGGGTCAGGACTGGGAAAGACTCACTTGCTGCACGCGATCGGTCACTACGCACTGTCGATGTATCCGCATCTGCGTGTGCGCTACGTCAATTCCGAAGAATTCACGAACGACTTCATTAACGCTATTCGCGAAGACCGCGCGGAGGAATTCCAGCGCCGCTACCGCGAAGTGGACATTCTGTTGGTGGACGACATCCAGTTCATTCAGGGCAAAGAGCAGACCGTCGAGGAGTTCTTCCACACCTTCAACACCCTGCATAACGCTAATAAACAGGTCGTTCTGACTTCGGATCTGCCGCCCAAACAGCTGTCAGGCTTTGAGGACCGGCTGCGTTCGCGCTTCGAGTGGGGTCTGCTCACCGACGTTCAGCCACCGGATCTGGAAACGCGTATCGTCATCTTGCAGAAGAAGGCCGTTGGCGAGGGGATCGAAGTGGATCCGGCTGTGCTGGAGTACATCGCCTCGCGTATTTCGTCGAATATTCGAGAACTCGAGGGTTCGCTGCTGCGCGTGACGGCTTTCGCCAATATCACGCAGCAACGCATTGACTTGCCGCTGGCTGAGATGGTCCTCAAGGACATCATTTCTGATCCCGATGACACCGAGATCACGTCCGCACTGATTATGGGTCAGACCGCGCACTACTTTGATGTCACGCTGGATCAACTGTGTTCAACTGACCGTTCCCGCACGGTGGTGGAAGCACGCCAGATCGCCATGTATCTGTGTCGCGAGTTGACAGATCTTTCATTGCCCAAGATTGGCGCAGCGTTCGGCGGTCGTGACCACACCACGGTGATGCATGCCAATAAGAAGATCACCGAGCAGATGGCGGAAAAGCGTGACATTTTCAACCACGTCACCGAGTTGACCAACCGCATCAAGCAAAAAGCTCGCAATTCGTAAGGATCGCCCGTACCGTTGAGCCACGAATTGACGAAGGGGCGCGTCCAGCCGCATATTCCTTACTTACCCACCGCTGGGGATAAAACTGTGGATATCCTGTGGGTAATGACAAGAAATTTGTGATTCGATCTGTGGATCGATGCCTGCTCGTTGTGGATGCACGGACCGGTCTTGTGTGAATCCACAATCGGCTCATAAAGTGTCCACATCTCGTGCCCACATTTGTCCACGTAACGAATCGTTGAAATCGCGGGGGTTGACGGGCTTTTCCACACTTTCCACATGTCCTATGACGATGAAGAAAAAGAAATAAAAGATGAAAAAGTGGAAAACTCACAACAAACGATGGGTGGCCGATTAATGAGTTCGCGAAGAGCTCGACGAAGCTCATCGCACGGGTTCGTGGTCAGTTCTGATGTAATCCACATATTTCGCCTTGGGGTCAACTTCTGCATGAGAATCGAGTAGAGTTGGTTCGGTTCATCAAAACAGCTAATGAGTGCTCGCACGGGGAGTTGGAGGGGTACAGAATGAAGTTCACTGTCGCCCGTGACATTTTGTCGGAAGCCGTATCGTGGACTGCCCGAGCGTTGCCGCAACGGCCACCCAGCCCGATTCTGGCAGGTGTCAGGCTCAGCGCAGATGCTGAGATCGTCACGCTGTCGTCATTCGACTACGAGGTATCCGCGAACTCGCATATTCCTGCCGAAGTACATGAGCCCGGTGAGGTTCTCGTATCGGGTCGCCTGCTGGCCGACATCTGTAAGTCACTGCCGCAGCGTCCGGTCGATTTCACTGTTGACGGACCGAAAGTGACGATCACCTGCGGATCGTCTCACTTTGTGCTGGCTGTGATGCCACTGGATGAGTACCCGCTGCTGCCCGAACATCCCCAAACACGCGGCACTGTTGATTCTGAAACACTTGCCCAGGCCATCGGCCAGGTCTCGATCGCCGCGTCGCGCGACGACACGTTGCCACTGTTGACGGGTGTGCGTATGGAGTTTGAAGGTGAGCGCATATCGCTGATCGCCACTGACCGCTACCGCCTGGCTGTGCGTGACCTGGAATGGGAACCCAGTGACCCGCAGTTCTCCGATGCGGCACTGGTGAAGGCCCGGATTCTGAGCGACGTGGCCAAGTCCACCGCATCAGGGTCGCGCGTGACGATCGGTCTGTCACGTGAATCCAAGCCAGGAGCATCATCTCTGATTGGTTTTGAGGCATCGGGTCGACGCACCACCTCCACGTTGATGGACGGGGATTACCCGCCGGTATCCCGACTTTTCCCGGAAACCACACCGATTCAGGCTGTATGTGATCGTCACGTGCTGCTTGAAGCGGTCAAGCGTATGGCGCTGGTGGCTGAGCGTAAGACGTCGGTGCGGATGGCATTTTCAGAAGGTCAGGTGGTCCTCGAAGCCGGCCAGGGTGAAAGCGCCCAGGGTTCGGAAGCAATTGAAGCTCAGGTCAACAACGAGATCACCACAGGATTCAACCCGTCGTATCTGATTGAAGGCCTGTCGGTACTGTCGGCCGACTTTGTGCGCTTCGGCTTTACACACCAGTCCAAGCCGGTTGTCATGACTGGTCAAAGTGAACTCGATGGGGGAGAGGACACCAGTTTCCGCTACCTGCTGATGCCCATCCGCTTCGGAGCGTGAGTGTGTGCGTATCTCGCACGTCGCACTTGATGATTTCCGTTCCTACCGTCACCAGGTGTGTGAACTTCCCGCTGGAGTGAGCGTTTTCGTTGGCCACAACGGTCAGGGAAAAACGAATCTTGTTGAGGCCATCGCCTATTTGTCAACGTTTTCGTCTCATCGGGTCGCTGCCGACACGGCACTGGTGCGGGTACCGACCGGCGAGGAGGCTCCTCCTGGTGGTGCCATGATCCGCGTGAAATTGGTGACGGGGGAGCACACGACGTCGCTGAGCGGGGACAACAGTGACAATGCTTCGGATACGTCACAGGCAGGTGAATCCTCCGAAAGGCGCGATCAAGCCGGTAGGCGCGACCAGGTGGTGGAACTGGAAGTGGTGCGCGGAAAAGCCAATCGGGCGCGCCTGAATCGCACCACGCTGGCGGCTAAGGAGATCCTCGGAATGGTCAGGACCGTTGTGTTCGCACCCGAGGATCTGTCCATTGTGCGCGATGCACCGCAGGTCAGGCGCCGTTTCATCGACGAATGCGCGATCCAGCTTCACCCGACGTTCAGCGCCGTTCGCGCAGATTTTGACCGTGTGGCACGCCAACGCGCCGCAGTGCTCAAAGCTGCCAGTGCACGTGTGCGTCGTGGCCAGGTCCCTGACCTGTCAACACTGGAAATCTGGGATGACCAATTCGTGGAACTGTCTGCGCAGGTCACACTTGAGCGCCACCGCGTCGTCACGTTACTGAGTACACCGGCATCTGATGCCTATAGCAGTGTGGCTGACTCGCCTCGAGAATTTTCAGTGGGCCTGGAAGCCTCCGTGTCAGCCTTCAGCGATATCGACGTCACTGACCCGACCGCGCACATTGAGGCATTAAGACAGGCCCTCCAGCATGTTCGAGACGATGAAGTGCGACGCGGTGTGAACCTTGTGGGTGCCCACCGCGACGACCTGGAACTGACTTTGGGACACTTACCCGTTAAAGGCTATGCATCTCACGGCGAATCATGGTCGGCTGCCCTGGCACTTCGCCTGGCATCCTTTGAAGTCCTGAGTGACGAGGGAGAACGGCCAATCCTCATCCTCGATGATGTCTTTGCTGAACTCGATGCGCAGAGGCGTCAAGCCCTTGTCGAGGTCATCAGGCAGGCAGATCAGGTGCTCATTACTGCGGCAGTTGAGAGCGATGTGCCCGATCAGCTGGACGCTCACATTTTTCGCGTCCACTGGGATCCAGAAGATGGCTCGGTGATTGAGCGTGAATGAAAATTCCGGACTGCTTTCTGATGGTGAGCGCACCGATGTGATCGCGCAGGCCACTGCTCGCATGCAGCGTGCCATGCTGGCTCGGGGAGCCACGCGCAGCACTCATCCGCGCGCTGCCGGCTCTTCTGGGCGCACTCAGCGCGATGAGTTCGCCCATGGCGCTCACGCTGGTGCAGGTAACACCGGTGCATCGAACGGTGATACACACAGTGGTCAGGTCACCCTCGAACCTCGCAATGCACGCGAGGAACTGCGTGCGCGGGCCATGCTGGGACCCCTGTGGGCATTGCGGTATCGAAGCGGGGCTGGGCGCGCCGGACGTGTGGGACTGGCTTCTGGTCGCTTGCGGTGGAATGAACCGCGCTCCATTGGACGTGTCATCAAAAAGACCACGCATGATCGCGGGTGGGATTCCTCGACCGCGATGGGGTCCGTTATGGCGCAGTGGCCAGTGATTGTTGGAGACAACGTCGCCCAGCACTGTTCAATCGAAACCTTCAATGACCGCACACTCATTGTGCGCTGTTCATCAACGGCGTGGGCCAAGCAGCTCGTGCTGCTTCTGCCTCATATTGAGCGCCGAATTGCCGAAGAAGTCGGTGCCGGAGTGGTCGATCAGGTCATCGTCCGCGGCCCGTCGGCCCCCTCCTGGAACAAGGGCCGATGGTCAGTGAAGGGCAGAGGTGTGCGTGACACGTATGGGTGACCCCTCCCACACTTCACAAGAACCTGTCTTTTCGCAGCTCACGAGTACTTTAGCGTGGCCTACACCAACGTGAAATCAAGTCGAAAAACCCTGTTTTTTGGTAAAATATAAACAGATTATGAGTAGTGTGTCATGTGGACACACGGTCCCGGAATTTTCCGGGAGGGCAGCCAGCCCGCGGTGCGCAGCACCATCACAATGAGGGGAGCCGGTGAGTGGCGGACGAAGGGATCAATTCCCAGCCAAATGAGGACCAGGGGCATTACGGGGCATCAGACATCACCGTTCTGGAAGGTTTGGAGGCTGTTCGTAAGCGGCCTGGCATGTATATCGGTTCAACGGGAGAACGCGGCTTGCACCATCTGGTGTATGAAGTGGTCGACAACTCCGTTGACGAAGCTCTGGCTGGATATGCCGACCACATCGAGGTAACGATCCAGGCTGATGGCGGCCTGAAGGTAGTCGACAACGGGCGCGGTATTCCAGTGGATATTCACCCCACCGAGGGACGACCAACTGTTGAGGTCGTCATGACGATTCTGCACGCCGGAGGCAAGTTCGGAGGCGGCGGGTACGCCGTTTCCGGCGGTCTGCATGGCGTGGGTATTTCCGTCGTGAACGCCCTGTCCACCCGGATTGACACTGAGGTGCGCCGGCAGGGCTACGTGTGGCGGATGTCCTTTGCCGATGGTGGGGCGGTGGTCTCTGAGCTCGAACGTGGCGAGGAAACCGACGAAACGGGCACTACCCAGGTGTTCTATCCAGATCCACAGATCTTCGAGTCCACTGAGTTTGACTTTGAGACGCTGCGTCACCGCTTCCAGCAGATGGCATTCCTCAATAAGGGGCTGCGCATCACGCTGACCGATGAGCGCCCCTGGGTTCAGGACGAGGGCGACGAGATCACCGGGGATGATGAAGGCCCAGCTGACGATCCTGTTCCAGGGTTCCGCCGCGTGTCCTACATGTATGAACATGGCTTGCGCGACTACGTGGAATTCCTGGATTCGAGCCGCAAGACTGACGTCATTAACTCCGAGATCATTGATTTTGAAGCTGAAAACGATCCGGGCACAATGTCGCTGGAAATTGCGATGCAGTGGACAACGGCGTACTCGTCGAGCCTGCACACCTACGCCAACACGATCAATACGACCGAAGGCGGAACACACGAAGAGGGCTTCCGCACGGCACTGACCACGGTGATCAACCGTTATGCCAAGGAGCGCGGAATCCTCAAGGACAAGGACGAAAACCTGTCCGGTGAAGATGTGCGTGAAGGTCTGACGGCGGTGATCTCCATCAAGCTGACCGAACCGCAGTTCGAAGGCCAGACCAAGACCAAGCTGGGGAACACAGAAGCCCGCACATTCGTCCAGCAGCAGGTCTACCAGCACCTGCAGGACTGGTTCGATGCGCATCCTGCCGACGCCAAGGCGATCATCATGAAAGGTCAGCAGGCTCAGTTGGCGCGCGTCGCGGCACGCAAGGCCCGTGAGGCCACTCGGCGCAAAACCGCCCTGGACACGCTGTCGATGCCGACGAAGTTGCGCGACTGCTCGTCCAAAGATCCCTCGGTGTGTGAAATCTTCATTGTCGAGGGTGACTCGGCAGGTGGTAGTGCCGTCGGTGGGCGCGACCCGGAACACCAGGCGATTTTGCCACTTCGCGGAAAGATCCTGAACGTTGAAAAGGCTCGCCTTGACCGCGCGCTGAACTCTGAGACGATCCAGTCGCTCATCAGCGCCCTGGGCACTGGCATTGGTGAAGAGTTTGACATCAACAAGTTGCGCTACTTCAAGATCGTGCTGATGTCAGATGCTGACGTGGATGGCCAGCACATCGCGACCTTGCTGCTGACGTTCCTGTACCGCTATATGAGACCACTGGTGGAGCAAGGCTACGTGTACCTAGCGACACCTCCGCTGTATCGACTCAAGTGGACGAATGCTCCGCACGAATACGTGTATTCGGACAAGGAGCGTGACGACTGTCTTACTGAAGGACTCAAGGCCGGTCATCGCCTGCCCAAGCAGGGCGGCATCCAGCGTTACAAGGGCCTGGGTGAGATGAACGACCAGGAATTGTGGGAAACCACGATGGATCCTGCGCACCGAATTTTGAAGCAAGTCGAGGTGGGCGAAGCAGCAGCTGCCGACCAAATCTTCACCCTGCTGATGGGTGATGACGTGGAATCCAGGCGTTCGTTTATTCAACGAAACGCTCAGGATGTGCGATTCATTGACGCCTAGCGCCGCGGCGCAACGACAGTGATCCGACCATCGTCAACAACCTACTGATCAGGGACCAAGGAGAGTTTCATCGTGAGTGACGAGCCCACCACAGAGATTGAATCAACCGCTCCGCACGGACGGATTGATCAAGTCGACCTCGAAATGGAAATGAAGAGGTCGTACCTTGATTACGCCATGTCGGTCATTGTGGGCCGCGCCCTTCCGGACGTGCGAGACGGCCTCAAGCCGGTTCACCGCCGCATCCTGTATGCCATGTACGACGGCGGATACCGCCCCAATGCAGGTTTCTACAAGTGCATGCGCGTTGTCGGTGACGTGTTGGCGCACTACCACCCTCACGGTGACAGCTCCGTGTATGACGCTTTGGCTCGCCTCATCCAGCCGTGGTCAATGCGTTACCCGCTCATTGCCGGTCAGGGTAACTTTGGTTCTCCCGGTAACCTGGGGCCTGCTGCCCCTCGTTATACCGAATGTAAGATGGCGCCCCTGGCGATGGAAATGGTGCGCGACATTGATGAAGACACTGTTGACTTCCAGGACAACTACGATGGGCGCACCCAGGAGCCTACGATCCTGCCGTCGCGTATTCCGAACCTGCTGATCAACGGGTCGGAAGGTATTGCCGTGGGTATGGCCACGCGCATCCCGCCGCATAACCTGCGTGAGGTGGCCGAGGGTGTGCAGTGGGCACTTGAGCATCCTGATGCCACGCGTGAAGAACTGCTGGCAGCTCTCATGGAACGCATCAAGGGCCCGGATTTTCCTTCCGGTGCGACGATCCTGGGTCGCAAGGGCATTGAGGATGCCTACCGCACTGGCCGCGGCTCGATTATTCAGCGTGCCATTGTCGAGGTTGAGGAAATCCATGGCCGCACGTGCCTGGTTGTCAAGGCGCTGCCTTACCAGGTCAACCCCGATAACCTGGTCCAGAAAATTGCCGACATGGTCAAGGCCGGCCAGATCCAGGGCATCGCGGACATCCGCGACGAAACGTCGGGCCGTTCAGGCACGCGCCTGATCATGGTTCTCAAACGCGACGCGGTTGCCAAAGTTGTCCTGAACAACTTGTACAAGCGCACGCAGCTGCAGGACTCGTTCCCGGCGAATATGCTCGCCCTGGTGGACGGCGTGCCGCGCACACTGTCGCTGGATGGATTTATCCGTCACTGGATCAGACACCAGATCGAAGTCATTGAGCGGCGCACTCGCTTCCGTTTGAACAAGGCGCGCGAACGCCTGCACATTCTGGAAGGCTACCTCAAGGCGCTCGATGCCCTCGATGAAGTGATTGCGCTGATTCGTCGCTCTCCAACAGCCGACGATGCGCGCACCGGCCTGATGGACCTGCTCAACATTGATGAAGCGCAGTCTGATGCTATTTTGGCGCTGCAGTTGCGTCGCCTGGCCGCCCTCGAACGTCAGAAGATTCTGGACGAGCACGCACAGTTGCGTGACCATGTGGCCGACCTGGAAGACATCCTGGCCACCCCGCAACGCCAGCGCGACATTGTGTCCACCGAGCTGGCGGAGATTGTCGAGCGCTACGGTGATGAGCGTGTCACCACGATCGTGCCGTACGCGGGCGAAATGTCGATGGAGGACCTCATCCCCGAAGAGGACGTGGTGGTGACCATCACCCGTGACGGTTTCGCCAAACGTACCCGCACCGACAATTACCGTTCGCAAAAACGCGGCGGCAAAGGTGTGCGCGGCACTCAGCTCAAGGGCGATGATGTGGTGGAGCATTTCTTTGTCACAACCACGCACCAGTGGCTGCTGTTCTTCACGAACCTGGGTCGTGTTTACCGCGCGAAAGCGTATGAGATTCCGGAGGGCGGTCGCACCTCCCGCGGTCAGCACGTTGCGAATCTGCTTGCGTTCCAACCCGATGAGCGCATTGCACAGGTCCTGGCTATTCACGACTACGACGAGGCTGACTACCTGGTGCTGGCCACACGGTCCGGCCTGGTGAAGAAAACGCGCCTGTCGGAATACGACAGTGCCAGAACCGGCGGCATTATTGCGATCAACTTGCGTGATGATGACAACGGAGAGCCTGATCAGCAGGTGTCTGCTCAGCTGGTGAACGCTGATGATGATCTGATCCTGGTGTCCCGTAAGGGGCAAGCGGTGCGATTTACTGCCAGCGATGAGCAGCTGCGTCCGATGGGGCGCGGCACGTCGGGTGTGCGCGGCATGAAGTTCCGTGACGGCGATGAGCTGCTGGCGATGGAAGTTGTGCGCGAGGGTGCTGACCTGCTGATCGTCACAGATGGTGGCTACGCGAAGCGCACCCCGTTGAGCGAATATCCTGTGAAGGGTCGCGGCATTTTCGGCGTGCGAGTAGGCAACTTGGTGGATGAACGAGGTGCACTGGTGGGCGCCCTCGTTGTCGACAGTGACGAGAATGTCATGGTGATTACCGAATCCGGTAAACTTGTCCAAATCAACGCGTCCGACGTGCGTGCCACCGGGCGCAACACTATGGGTGTCATTTTCGCTCGCCCGGATGACGATGACCGCATTATTGCGATTACGCGTCACACGGAGGATGACGAAGATGAGGCCGTTGATGAAACCGCCGACGAATCAGCTGCACAAGAGGCTGATGAGCCTGTAGCGTCAAGTGCAGAAACTGAGGAGGACGAGCAATGAGCGATCTTGAAGACCTCGATCAGCCGATCCTGGATGAGGATGTACCGCGCAGAGTCGACCTGTCGGTAGCGCGCGTGGACCCGTGGTCAGTCACGAAGGTTGGCTTCCTGTTGTCCGTGGCGCTGGGGATAGCGTTGGTGTTCGCCACCCTGGTGTTGTGGCTGATGCTCGACTCCATGCACGTTTTCGGCGACATTGAGGAATTCCTCAAGAATCTGAGCGCGGAACGTTTCGTCACGCTCATGGAGTACCTGCATTTGTCGAAGGTGCTGTCCTACGCGACCATTGCGGCGGTTGCCAACGTCATCATGATCACGGCGATGTCGACGCTGGGTGCGTTCCTTTACAACATCATCGCCTCATTGGTGGGCGGGGTGCGCGTGTCCTTGATGGATGAGTAGAGGCGCGAGCGGTGGAAGATGGCGACTGTGGTGTCGGTGAATGTCATAGACGTCACTAGGCTCTCGTTTTGTTGTCGCACCGATGCTCGGGTACGATAGTTCGGTGCCCTTGGGGCGCGGATGGGCCTATAGCTCAGTTGGTTAGAGCGCAGTCCTGATAAGACTGAGGTCGCTGGTTCGAGTCCAGCTAGGCCCACTGTCCACACTCAGCTGAATGGGAGGCGGAGCGGTGAAGAAGGCGATCACGACCATTGCGGCGCTTGCCGGCGCTGCGATAGCGGGGATTGTCGTTCGTCAAATTGCTCAGGACCTGTCCAATAACGCTGATCTGTGGAGGTCCGTCACCGACGAATATGAGCCGGAATCTTCCACCGCTCATTAACGACGGCGACCCGACCCGACCGCTTTCTGGGCGGTTGTCTGGAGCTGTCACCGTCAGGTACGGTAGGAACTCAATAACGGGGCTATGGCGCAGCTGGTAGCGCACCTGCTTTGCAAGCAGGGGGTCGTGGGTTCGAGTCCCACTAGCTCCACCACTGGACGCTCATTGTGATTCACAATGAGCGCTTTTTGTGCCGTGGCGACGAATATTGGGCTAATGCCGGTTAAACGACAAAATGGGGTTAAACGACAAAATGTGTGTTTTTGTTGGTGTGTCGGGATTGGAGTTGGCCTTTTCGGATGCCGAGTGAGTGGTTGTAGGTGGTGTCGGTAGCTTTGTCGTAGAGGGCTGGTCGTCCGGTTTCTAGGTCGGCTTGGTTCTCGTTGTGGATCAGGATTGGGACTTTGGCGAGTTGGTCTTGACCCTTGTTGGGCTGCTTGGCGATTTGTACTGGGTCGTTGGGCTGGTCCGTTTTTTTAGGTACAGCCTCCATTCCGGCATGCGGCGTTGGTGCTCTGCGTGTGTGCCGCGGTGGGTTCTAGCGGGTAGTTTCAGCTGGGCGTTGATCCCGCCTTCAAGGCTGTTGGTGGTGGATTTGAGATGCTGAGGATCGAGGGTTGTGCCGGGTGGGTTGTGGTAGGTAAACAGGAGGTTGCGCCGCCAGAGATTGTTCAGGCTGTTGTATGCCCTACGGGCGCCTTCGTGTGTCCATGGCCAGGTTCTTTGCTTGGTGGTGAGGTCGGTAGTCCAGGTCTTCTCGTTGAGCCAGTTGCGGTAGACGCATTCGTATTGGTGCAGTTGTACGCCCCATTGGGCTGCGTGGTCGAGGCTGGTGATCTTCGTTAGGTTCAGTGCCAGCTGGTAAATCGCACGCCCGCCGTTGGTGCGAGGCCGCGAGGTTGTATGTCTACGTACTGTGCGTTGGGCGTGGACTAGGCAGCGTTGTACTGCGGTGGTAGGCCAGCAGTTGTTGATGGCGTTGGCGGCTGCGCGCCCGCCGTCGGTGACCACGATCAGTGGAGCGGTAATCCCGTCGAGTAGCGCGCTGTAGGCACCAGTGCTTTCGGTTGTGCACCAGTGCCAGGCTATGACGTGGTCAAGACTGGAGGCGGCCAACAGGCACCCGCCTGCGTGCACAATCCCCTCAATCTAGAGGAGAAAAACGCACAACCCCCTAGATTTAAGGGAAGAAAATGCACGAAGCCCTAGATTTAGGCAGAAAATTGCACAAACCCCTAGATCAACAAGGTCTGTCGCGGGCGTCGCTGAAGCTAATGCCGGCTGACGTGGACACATGGAAAAGAGTGCTGAAAAGGCTCTCTTTTTTCCAGGGCATCGTGCACGAGGTCGCCTTAGATCTAGGGGAATGTGCATGTGGTGGCCTTAGATCTAGGGGAATGTGCACAACGAGGCGTCAAATCGACGGCTTCGGCCTCTAGGAGGTGCAGCGCGTGATCTTCGGCCCAGTCGCTGCCAACACACGTAAGGCGGAAATCACTGCACCACGAAGTGACCCAAACTACTTGATGTGACGTAGTAGTGGGTGTACAGTATTTACTACATCAGACGTAGTACTTCACATGGAGTACTTGCTGAGGGGCATACACATCACCACAACAGTGCGGCGACGGCATCACAAAGGGAGGAACCCACATGGTCAGTAGTGAAGTTCTGCGCGGATGCACGGAACTGATGATTTTGCGAGTTCTGCTCGACTCGGACAGCTACGGCTACGAAATATCCAAATCCATCACCGAACTGAGCAACAGTGACTTCGTCATGAAGGAAACGACGTTGTACTCCGCATTCAAGCGCCTTGAAAAAGGCGGATATGTGACCTCGTATCCCGGCACCCGAACCGGCGGAAAACCTCGGACTTACCTCCATATCACCACAGAAGGACGCACCTATTACCATGACAAGTGCTCCGAGTGGAACGACACCAAAACCCTCGTTGATCAATTCATTCGTTGAGGAGTAATCATGAAAGCCATCAAGCAATATCTCGATTACATGTTCTCATCCCTTCCCCACACCCCTGAAACCGACCAGGCCCGCAGTGAAATGCTCGAGCTGATGGAAGACAAATACGACGAACTCCTGGCGCAGGGACTGCCCGAACACTACGCACTGTCCCAGGTCATCGCTGATTTCGGAGATGTTGATGAGTTGGCAGCAGAAATGGGAGTAGCCACTCCAGCCCTGGCCGCATCACCCCAGTCGGCAGCGACAAGCCAGGCGGGTGATCCTCAGGTGGCAGCGCCGACCGAACGCACAGTCGCCCTGGCTGATGCACCGATTCAGATCAGCCCTGAACGAGCCGCCGAATTCATTGAGCATCGACGTGAACGGGCACGCCCCATCGCCTTGGGAGTGGCAGCATTTATCCTGTCTCCAATCGTTTTGGTCTGCGGTTGCATGGTGGCTGACGGACGCGGCGAGACCGTTGAGATGATCGCTGGTGCCATCGGATTGACCGTAGTGGCAATTCTGGTCTGCCTCGGACTGTACTTCCTGCTGAAGAACCCCTATTCAGGTGAGTTTGAGAACATGTCGAAGAAGGTTCTGGCGCCCACCATTGCCGCAACGTATCGAACTGAGCAGCAGAAGAAGGAGTTTAAGCCGACATATTCGCGTGCCGTTACGATCTCCGTGATCTCCTACATCGTCGGGCTACTGATTTTGATACTTGGCAGCATACTGTCGGACGTGTTCGGGGACGGGATACTGGCAATCTGCTTTGCTCTCTCCCTGATCATCTTCGCCGTCGCGACCTACAGCATTACTGCAGTTCAGACTGTTATGAACGGCATGAACGTCATCTTGCAGGTTGAAGAGTACGACCTGGCCAAGAAGACCTCACACAGCCCTCTGGGCATGATCAGCGGAGTGTACTGGCTGCTGACCGTTGCAATCTTCCTGGCGGTGTCATTCCTGGGCAGTTGGGAAACCTCGTGGCTGGTGTGGCCGATCGCCGGACTGATTTACGGCGCGATCGTGGTGGCCACGAACTACATGTTCAGCAAGGAAAAGTAGAAGCACCGCAATCATCTGAGCTTCACCCCGATGAACGGTCCCTCGAGCGGCCTGATCGACAAGGTGAGGTGTCATAGGCCGGAGCCTTTGTGGTGTCTGCCTCAAGTGATCGCAGTGAGATCCTCGGGATGATCCAAATGCTACGATGAAGAATGGCAGCTCGTTACTGAACCGTAGTTGTCCGTTGAGGATCTCGAAAGATTCGGCGCAAAATCCTCCTATAGTGACGTTTTTCCAACGAGTATGGTCGGTTGGTGGGATACGGATCATCATCCCTGCTCCGTAGGCCAGACACAGAAGGTGAGCGTCGTGAGTCACAAAGAAAAAAGTGCGCCCGTTTCGCGCGACCCTTACACTGCAGCGGAAGTATCGGCTGATTCGCATACCCAGACACTGACTGACGAGGAATACGAGGCATTCCTGTCACGTGCGCAGTCATTGGTGTCGATCGAGGCGACAGTGCAATGGGATCGCGTGGACGCACTGCATGAGGACCGCGACCTTTGTGAGGGGTCCCGCCACCTGTGGACTGATGAGCACTATGAAGCAGTCTTAACCTTGAAGTCGTATGAGACTCATCGTGTACCGTTCCTGTGGTCTCGTGGCGGGCCGGTCTGGAATGAGCGCCCCCTGCCTCAGTTGAACGACGCATGATCGATGACCTAGCCGCGTACGTCAAGAAATCACGCAGTGATGCCACGTTCCTCAGAATTGTGGCGAGCCTTCAGGCGCAGTGCCTGCCGTGCAGCGATGCCGTGGCCTACGATCGTACGGTGATGCTGGACCTTAAGGGCGATGAGGACTCCGATGTGCTCGCTCGCATGAAAAAACGAGGGCGACGCGACGCGCGGAAAGCCCTGCGCGAGATCGATCAAAGTGCCATTCACACCTATACCGCTTTGAGCGCCGAAGAATTCCACCCTCTTGTCGAGATCATGAACAATCTGGGCAGCGCGGAACACTTCGCCACCTTCACGGGCGATTACTACCATGACTTCCTGACTGCATTGGCACAGGGGATGCGGCAACACTGATCACCTACGCCCCCGAAGGTCAATCTTCGGCCTGGTTGATTATGACCCATGCGTACGGCCTCGCCACCTACTACTTTGCCGCTGCCACGCCTCAGGCCAAACGCGAACTGGCTCCCGACGCCTTGGTGTGAAAGATGATTCAGGTGGCCCGCGAACGCAAGTGCCACACCCTGGATCTGATGGGAATCGGCTCAGAAGACGCTCCCCAGTTCGCCCACCTCGATACGTTCAAGACGAAATTTGCTGCCGAACCGACACAGGTGTGGACGTGCGGGGAAATCCCGATCAACATGCTTCGTTACCGCCTGGTCCTGCGTCTCACCGAACTGCGTGATCAGCTGGCGCGCATTCGAACAGTGATGCGGCACGCCCCTCGTCAATAACGAGGGAGCCAACTGTCGGGCAGGGACGCGATCACTGCACGATGTGACGTTGCATAAGACATCCCGCCCGGGCCCTGATGCGGTGGCGCCTGAGCGAAAACCGTGACTACGCTGGATCAAAACGGCTGACGATGAACGGACAGGAGGTATCCATGATACGCGGATCATCTCCAGCGCCGGATCCCGAACCCGCAGCAGACTCCGTGCCGGCACTGACACCACTGCCGTTTCCACATGTGCGCACCGAGGCCCCTTCCCTCGACGGGACACCTCTGGCACGCGAAAGATTTCCTTTCTCCGTCGTTGCCAAACCCTCTGGTGCGGCGTGCAACCTCGACTGTCAGTACTGCTTCTTTCTGTCGAAGGAACTGCTCTACGACGTGCCGCGCCAACGCATGAGCGAGGACACGCTGGAGCGATACATCGCAGAGTTCCTGGCCGCCAGCGCCGACGGCGAGGTGACGATGCTGTGGCAAGGTGGCGAGCCCACCTTGCGCGGACTCGACTTTTTCAGACGTGCCGTCCAGCTGTGCGAGGATTACCGCCGCCCCTCGCAACGCGTTGTCCACGCGATTCAGACCAACGCCACTCTGATCGACCGCGACTGGGCGCAATTCCTGGCCAAGCACGACGTCCTGGTTGGTGTGTCGATTGACGGGCCTGAGGCGCTGCACGATGCCTACCGACTGAATAAGGGTGGCCGCGGCACACACACGATGGTGATTCGAGGGTGGCGATACCTGCAGGAAGCCGGTGTGCGCTGCAATGTTCTGTGCACTGTTCACCATGCGAACGAACACCACGCCCGCGAAGTGTACGAGTACTTCCGCGATGAGCTGGGTGCTGAGTTTATGCAGTTCATTCCCATCGTGGAGCGCGTCGACCCCGAATATGCTGATCTGGCTGAAAACGGCTGGCGCGGCGAAGGGGAGCGCGCTCCGAGCGTGCTCTACCGTCAGCATGGCTCGGATGTGACATCACGCAGCGTGGACCCTGAGGCGTACGGCCAGTTCCTCTCCACCGTTTTCGACTGCTGGGTTAAGCGCGATGTGGGGCGCGTCTTCGTCCAGGATTTCGATTCAGCCTTGTCTGCGCTTTTCGGTGCCGCGTCGGTGTGCGTGCATGCGCCCGAGTGCGGATTCAACTTCGCCATGGAATTCAACGGCGATGTGTACGCCTGCGACCACTGGGTTGAACCTGACTGGCTTGTGGGAAACGTGGCATCGGACGCGTTTGCTGACCTGGCCCGAACTGACACGATGGGCCGCTTTTCACGCAAGAAACGCCTCGAGCTGACCGGACAGTGCCGGCGTTGCCCGTACCTGCAGCTGTGTTACGGCGGATGCCCGAAGGACCGCTTCGTTCGCTCGGTCGACGGAGAGTACGGGCAGAACTATCTGTGCGCCGGATACGAGCACTTCTACCGACACATAAGCGCTGACCTGGAGCGCATGGCGGGCCTGATTGTCTCGGGCCGGCCCGCCAGCGACATTATGAATGACACGCGAAAGGGAACATGCAGGACATGATGAGCATTGTTGCAGCGTTGGCAGTCGGATTAGCGGTGGGTGTCGTGGTGGGCGCGCTGGGCGCCGGCGGCGGCATCTTGTCCGTCCCGATCCTGGTGTATCTGCTGGGGCAGAGCCCCCATTCTGCCGCCGCGTCGTCGCTGGTCATCGTGGCTCTGACCGCCGTCGTGTCAATCGTTGACCACCAGCGCCACGGACGGGTTCGAATCAAGGAAGGGCTCATTTTCGGAGCCCTGTCGTGCATCGGGTCTTTGGCCGGTTCACGCCTGAGCGTGCTGGTAGACGGCACCATCCTCATGCTCTGTTTTGGCGCATTGTTGCTGTGCGTGGGCACGCTCATGATCTGGCGAGTGTTGCGCCGTGCCGGATCGCCATCTCGCGATGCGTCCATAGATGCCCTCGACGATACTCCCGCTGACGGTGCTGATGGCGACGATGCTGACCCTTCCTCCACCCGTATTGACGAGGGTGCCCGCGCGCCTCGTCGTCTTTTCTCACTGGACGGCGTCAACGTCTGGGCACTGATTGCTGCGGCAACACTGACAGGCTTCCTGACTGGCTTTTTCGGTGTCGGCGGCGGGTTCGCGGTTGTTCCGATGCTGGTGCTGGTGCTGAAATTCCCGATCAAGGAAGCGTCAGGCACGTCGCTGTTGATCATGATCATTGCCTCAGCGATGGGGCTGCTATCTCGGGTGGGAACTCACGTGAGCGTCGATTGGGTTGTGACACTGTCGTTCGCGGCTGCCTCAATGGTGGGTGGAATCTTCGGCGGAAAATTGACCACTCGAGCCAAAGACAGCACCCTGACACTGACTTTCGGTGGGCTGCTGTTAATCGTCGCCGTAGCGACGCTGGTCTCCACAGCTGTGGCACTGTGAGCGACGGCTGCCGTTAGACACAAGGAGTACCGGCAAAAGCCTGAACATCCGCCTTGTGAGAGGTGTTACTAAATTGTGTCCATTTAACGGTGGCAGCCTACGCACTATGGTGGCATGATGGGAAACATCCTGTTGAGAGCGCTCTCAGCCTGTGAACACAATGAGAGAGCGCTCCCAAAGGTGGCCTTATCAGGGCGCTGGTCCATGCGCATCGGCAATGGACGACACCATCACATACGAAGGAGTAGTTGTGAGATCGAGAAAAATGATGGGCACCATCGGAGTGTTCTCAATTGGCGCACTTGCGTTGGCAGCCTGCTCGTCAGGCGGAGGATCGGAATCTTCAGCATCAGGCGAGGCTGGCGGCGGATCAGACGGCGACATCACGCTGACTGTCGCAACATTCAACGAATTTGGCTACGACAACCTCTTTGACGAATACATGGAGTCACATCCGGGCATCAAGGTCGAGCAGAAGAAAGCGGCCACCTCGAACGAAGCCCACGACAACATGCTCACCCGTCTGGCAGCAGGATCCGGACTGTCGGACATCGAAGCAATCGAAGTGGACTGGTGGCCCGAACTGAAGCAGTACCCAGATGAATTCGTGGATTTGAGCTCACCTGACGTTGAGGGTCGCTGGCTGGACTGGAAGGCCGAAGCTGCGATGACTGAAGATGGCAAGCTGATGGGCTACGGCACGGATGCCGGTCCGGAAGCCATCTGCTACCGCGCAGACATGTTCGAAAAAGCCGGCCTGCCAACTGATCGCAATGAGGTGGCCAAGCTGCTGGAAGGCGACTGGGACAAGTACTTCGAAGTCGGCAAACAGTTCGTCGAGGCAACCGGAATTCCGTGGTTTGACGGTGGAACCGGTACCTACCAGGGTATTTTGAACCAGGTTGAACAGCCCTTCGAAGAGTCTGACAACACCGTGATCCCGCTGGACCAAAACGACACCATCAAGAAGGTGTACGACCAGGTACTGAAGGCGTCGGTCGAGGATAACCTGTCTGCCCACCTGTCACAGTGGTCGGAAGACTGGACCAACGCATTCCAGAATGATGGTTTTGCCACGATGCTGTGCCCGCCGTGGATGCTCGGCGTTGTCGAAGGAAATGCTGAAGGCGTCGAAGGCTGGGACGTGGCTCCTGTCTTCCCCGGTGGCGGTGGCAACTGGGGCGGCTCCTACCTGACTGTTCCTGCGCAGGGCGCACACCCGGAGGAAGCCAGGGAACTCGCAGCCTGGCTGACCGCACCCGAACAGCAGATCAAGGCATTCGAGACCAAGGGCAACTTCCCCTCGCAGCTGGAAGCACTGGATTCTCCGGAGCTGACCGAATACACCAACGAGTTCTTCAACAACGCTCCGATCGGGCAGATCTTCTCTGACATGTCGAAGAAGATCACGGTCCAGCCGTACAAGGGACCCAACTTCTTCGCTCTGACCACGCTGGTCACCGACGGCATTACGCGCGTCGATGTCGACAAGACTGATGATGCCCAGGCGTCCTGGGACAAGGTTATTGCTGAATACAACCAGCTTGATCTTCAATAACTCCTCACTGTGAGACTGTGGCGGGCTCAAAATGAGCCCGCCACGGTCCCCAGCTCATCGGATCCATCTTGCACATTCGTGCTTTTCTACCTGAAAGAACGCAGGAAAACCCATGTCGAGCGATGCTGCCACTGCGCGCGTTACATGGCGAGATCGTCTCAGTAGATTCGAGTACAAAGCCTCTCCGTATCTGTACATTTCGCCATTCTTTATTGTTTTCTCCGTGACCGGATTGTTCCCCCTGGTCTATACAGCCTGGGTGTCCGTCCATAAATGGCACCTGATCGGTGGGGATAAAGGGTTCAACGGAGTTGAAAACTACGCAGCCGTTCTGGACCATTCAGTCTTCTGGATCGCGCTGCGCAATACATTCTCAATTTTCTTACTGTCCTCAGTTCCGCAGATCATCGCCGCGATATTCATTGCCTGGGTGCTCGATGCCAACTTGCGTGCCAGGACATTTTGGCGCATGGGTGTGCTGCTGCCTTACGTTGTGGCGCCTGTGGCCGTGGCCCTGATCTTCTCGAAAGTTTTCGCTGACCAGTCAGGCATGATCAACACGCTGCTGGGCATGGTGGGCATCAGTCCGATCGGCTGGCATGCCAACGCTTTGGCCTCCCATATCGCTATTGCGAATATGGTGAATTTCCGATGGACGGGGTACAACGCTCTGATTCTTCTGGCCGCGATGCAGGCTATTCCGCGTGAACTGTACGAAGCGGCAACCGTTGACGGGGCAGGCCCGGCCCGTCAGTTCTTTTCGGTGACGATCCCGCAGCTTCGGTCGACCATTATTTTCGTTGTCATCACCTCCACTATCGGCGGCCTGCAGATCTTCGACGAGCCGCGCATGTACGACACGATGGGTGGTGGCGGCGCCGACAACCAGTGGCTGACCCTGACGATGTACCTGTACCAGGTCGGGTGGGGCGCGCAAAAGAGCTTCGGTAAGGCATCTGCTGTGGCATGGCTGCTCTTCCTCATCATCGTTTTCTTCGCGGCGATCAACTTCCTCCTGACCAAGCGAATTTCCTCCTCCGGTCGAAGGATTTCCCGTGCTGAGAAGCGCGAGGCGCGTCGGCGCGCCGTCGAAGCACAACATCGCTCCGACAAATCGGGTGCGCAGCACGAACTGGTTGCCACCTCGGCCGCACACTCCGACCACCGTTCGGCACATTCAACTTCTGCAGGGAAAGGAGCTGACCTGTCATGAGTACTCTTGAAGGTGCTTACCAGCCGTCGATTGCCATGATTGAGCAGCGATGCGGCAAAAGGGCTGCGCGCGCAGCGGCGCGCGCGAGAGCCAGGCAAGACCGTCGTCGCACCATCAGGGCACGGACTCAGGAAGGAAAGAGCCAGGCTGCCTCGTCAGTTCAATCAACTGCTTACGAGCTCTCCGAACCTGTGCGGAAAAAGCGTGGCCGGCGCGCGGACACACCCGAACACCGTGGTTTCGGCACGACCCAGCGGCCGCGGTGGTACAAGTACGCACTGCTGGTAGTGATCCTGCTGATCTCTGCTTACCCGCTGTACTTCGCGTTTTTGCTCGCTTCGTCCACCGCGCCTGACATTGCCAAGAATCCGATTCCGTCCCTGATTCCGGGCGGGCACCTGATCGAAAATATTCAGCGCGTCCTCAACTCCGACATCAACGTGTGGGGGGCGTTCATCAACTCGGTGATCGTCGCAGTGATCTCGTCCGCCTCTGTGGTGTTCTTCTCGATGCTGGCGGGTTACGCGTTTTCGAAGCTGCGTTTCCGCGGGCGTGAACCACTGCTGACCTTCATCATCGCGACGATGGCGGTGCCCGCACAGCTGGGCGTTGTCCCGCTGTTCATGGTGATGACAAAACTGGGATGGAGCGGCGAACTCGTCTCCGTCATTGTGCCGGGCATGGTCAGCGCATTCGGCGTGTTCTGGATGACGCAGTACATCCGCGACGCACTGCCCTACGAACTGATCGAGGCAGCCCGCGTGGATGGCGCCTCCATGTTCCGCACGTTCTGGTCAGTGGCGATTCCAGCTGCACGACCCGCCGCGGCGATGCTCGCCCTGTTCACGTTCGTCGGCTCATGGACCAACTTCTTCTGGCCGTTCATCGTTCTGGGCGCGAAAAACCCAACACTGCCCGTTGCACTGCAACTGCTGCAAGCCTCCTACTTCAAGGACTACTCCCTGATCATGGCAGGCGTCGTCGTGGCAACGGCACCACTGATTATTCTGTTCTTCCTGGCCGGACGACACCTCGTCTCCGGCGTCATGCAAGGAGCTGTCAAAGGATGACCACACTCACTTTCCCTGAAGATTTCCGATGGGGCGTCGCCACCGCGGCAGCTCAGGTTGAAGGCGGCGCATACGAGGGCGGGAAAGCTGCGTCCATCTGGGACGTTCACTGCCAAACCCCGGGCGCCATCATCGACGGATCCACTATCGACGTCGCATGCGACCACCTCCACCGCATGAAAGAAGACGTCGCCTTGATGAAAGACCTCGGTGTCGGCACCTACCGATTCTCCGTGTCGTGGGCGCGGGTCATGCCTGACGGGCACACTCTCAACGAAGAAGGCCTGGCGTTCTACAGTGACCTGATCGATGAGCTCCGCGCAGCGGGAATCAAGCCGTGGCTCACGCTCTACCACTGGGATCTGCCGCAGGTCCTGCAGGACGAGGGTGGCTGGACAAACCGCCACACCGCCGAACTGTTCGCTGATTACGCAGCCGCCGTATACGACCGTTTTGGCGCCCGCGTGGACGTGTGGACAACGCTGAACGAACCGTGGTGCTCGTCATTCCTCAGCTACGCATGCGGTGAGCATGCACCCGGTCACACCAGCCCTGATGAGGCTGTGGCGGCGGCGCACCACCTGCTGTTGGCGCACGGACTGGCGATACGTGCCATCGACGCCCTCGCCAATGAAAAAGGTGAGGAGCCGACGCGTGGAATCACGTTGAACTTTACGGTGGCACATCCCGCTGACCCCGAAAGCGAGGGTGACAAGGATGCTGCACGCAGAATCAACGGGCTACACAACCGTATCTTCCTCGACCCCATTTTCCGCGGCGAATACCCTGCTGACGTGGTCGAAGACATGCGTCTGGAAGCCGACATCATGCAGTATGTACGCCCCGGAGACATGGAGACGATTCATGTGCCGATCGACGTGCTGGGCGTCAACTTCTATAACGGAATGGCAGTGGCCGCACCTGAGGACGGATACAGGAAATCGGTGCCTGCACCGAATGCGCAGGGAGTGCTGCGTTCCAGCCCGGAAGTCGGTTCATCATCTGTGCGCGTAGTCTCGCGCAACTTGCCGCTGACAGATATGGGATGGGAAGTCGACGCTCACGACCTGTACCTGCTGCTCACCGACCTACATCAGAAATACACCGGGCCGGCAGGAGCTGACCTTGTGGTGACCGAAAACGGTGCCGCCTACCCCGATGTTGCTGATGAGCACGATTACGTGGACGATTCTGCCGACCGTTTGGTGTACATTCGTGATCATCTGGCAGCTGTTCACCAGGCAATTGACGAGGGCGCCCGCGTGCGCGGCTACCTGGAATGGTCACTGATGGACAATTTCGAATGGGCATTGGGATATTCGAAGCGATTCGGCATCGTGCGCGTCAACTATGACACGCTCGAGCGAGTACCGAAGGCTTCAGCGCTGTGGTACCGCGACGTCATGCGCACCGGAACGCTGGAGATTCCAGACGCCCAGGAATAGAGGATGAGTCATGGGAGTCCCACGCACGGGCGCAGTGCGCCTTGAGGACGTGGCGCGTGCAGCTGGCGTGTCACGTGCAACGGCATCGCGTGTCGTGCGTGGGGATACCCGTGTGTCACCGCAGAAAGTGCGCGCCGTGCAGCGCGCGGTCAAAGAGCTGAACTATCGGCCCAACCGTGCGGCCCGTTCGCTCGTGACCCGGAGAACTGACACGATCGCGCTGATTGTGCCTGATCCGGATCAACGCATCTTTTCCGACCCGTTCTTTTCTTCGGTTGTGCAGGCGGTTGTCTCCAGCCTGGATGACACGGACGTGCAACTGGTTCTGGCATTTGCAGACAAGGAAGGCCACCACCAGCGCCTGCGACCATTCCTGTACGACGGGCATGTGGACGGTGCGATCGTGACCTCTCATCACCAGATCCCCGGCCAGATTGAAACCTTCATGCATGCGCCCATTCCAATCGTGTTCATCGGACGACCCGAACAATCCACCTCCTTTGAGTCGTGGGTCGATGTGGATAACGAGCAGGCTGGTCGTATGGCTGCCCGCCGACTGGTCGAGGGTGGATCGCGCAAACCGGCTATTATCACCGGATCAACGGATATGGTGGCAGCGCAGGATCGTCTGGCTGGTTTCTGTGATGAGCTGCGAAATCACGATATCGAGGCACTCGTTGTCAACGGCTCGTTCACTGCTGAATCGGGAGCCCGGGCGGGGTATCAGTTGATAGAGCCGATTCAGCGCGGCGAAGTTGACGCTGTTTTTTCCTCGTCGGACCTGATGACGATGGCCGCAATCAATGTGTGGCGTGACCAGGACATTCGCATACCGGATGATGTTTGCGTGGTGTCGATCGACAACTCGGAAATGGGAGCGAGCTTCACTCCGCCATTGACGTCACTGACGAACCCTGCTGATCAGATGGCTGACGTTGCCACGCGGATGCTGCGTGACCTGATCAACGGCGAACATACGGAAGCTCCAGTCTTGCTGCCCTGTGAGCTGGTGGTCCGCGCATCAGGTTAGAGTGGAGCATGCACAAGCCCGGATCGAGCGCACCTGATGACGACACAGTTGTGCCTTGTGATACGCACAGGAACAGGCGTCAGCGCTGTGATACCGATAGCTGTGAAGAGGGGCGTCCACTGAGCACGTGGCAATTCACGGGAACCCTGCGCACGTACCAACGCGACATTCTTGCCACTTTGACGCCAGGCCCGGATCATCCCCTGCATATTGTGGCGCCGCCAGGAGCAGGCAAAACACTGGTCGGCCTAATGCTGGCCATGCGTTCAGGATGGAAAGCCGTTGCACTGGCTCCCACGACAACTATTCGCCATCAATGGGCTCTGACTGCCACGAAGCTGAGCCGGGCGGCCGCCGCCTATGCACCCGTGCCGGACGATGAACCTCAAGCTACGATCAGCGAAGATCCGGAACTGGTCGGCGATTTCACTGCGCTGACATATCAGGCATTGTCCACCGTCCGCAGCACAGATGCTGTTGCTGATTTGGCGCGGGAGCAGTGGATCGACGGCCTGGTGGATGCGGGCCGCTCAGTGCAGGCGGCTGACGAATGGTTGAAAGATCTGAAGAGCTCAAATAGCGCGGCTTATCGCTCCGGCATTTCTCGTCGAGCCTCCAAGATCCGCACAACCCTGACAGCGCAGGATCCTAAGCTGGTGGAACGCGTACTGCACCCTCATGCAATTGCTGCAATTGATCGGATAGTTCAGGCTGGCGTGCGCACAGTCATCCTTGATGAATGCCATCATCTGCTTGACCACTGGGCACTGGTTATCGGACTGCTGTTGGCGCGTATTCGTGCCAGTGGCCGCGAACCGATCGTGATCGGTCTGACCGCCACGCTGCCCAGTGTGGACGATGGCCGCGCATTTGACACCTATTCAGGTCTGTTCGGTGACGTCGACTTTGAGGTTCCGACCCCTGCCGTCGTTCGGGAAGGCAACCTTGCACCATACCGGGATCTTGTGTGGTTCACTGAGCCGGCAGATGATGAAATCACATTCCTTACCTCTCATGATCGCCAATTGCGTAGATTTTTGAAGGCAGTTTTTGCAGGGGGTGAAGGCCTCGACTTTTTGTTGGAATCAATAGGTTTCATAGGTATAGACGGCGAGCAGCCTACAGGTATAGATGCACAATTGGAGGCCGATTATGCATTCACGGAATCAGCCGCGCAGATTCTGATTCACACCCACGGTGATCACCCTGCAGCACTCACACTGCCCAGACTGATCGGCAACAGACGCCCCAGCATCGACAGCGCCATACGGGTGTGTGCACGCTTCGCGTTGGAGAAGATTCTGCCGGATGCGAGCCGAGCCGATGAATGGCACGCGATGCGCCGCACACTCAAAGACTTTGGATATTACCTGACTGACAGAGGGATCCGTGCGGGTCGGAATCCGGTTGACACCGTCATGGCGCAGTCACACGCCAAGAACGATGCGGCCGTCGATATTGTGCATCACGAGCTGGCAAGCGCGGACGGTCAACACGTTCGGGCAGTTATCGTGTGCGACTTTGCCACTGAAGGGAATCGACGAGGGCGCTCCACCGGCCCCGTTGCCAGCGCGGTGGAATGTTTTGCCCGAGTGTGTGCTGACGCGACAACAGCGGGACTGCACCCGATTTTGCTGACCTCACAGCACCTGCATGTTGCCAGCGCTGACGCGCAGTGGATCATTCCCGCCCTTGAAGAACTCAGCGGTCTGCGCCTGGCAGTTAATAGCGGTGACGAGAACGAGCCGGAACAGGCAGACCACCTGGTGACCAGAGTCAAAGTGGAATCATCCTCCCCCTCTGCGGCAGTGCTTGTCAGAGCGGTATCCACACTGATGGAGCAAGGCACAGTACGTCTGCTGGTCGGCACCCGAGGCTTGCTGGGGGAGGGATGGGACTGCCCGGCCGTCAACACGCTGATTGACCTGACCGCTGTGGCCACATCAGCTGCAACTCAGCAGCTGCGTGGGCGCACACTGCGCTTGGATCCCCAATGGCCAGGAAAGGTGGCGCACAACTGGGGAGTGATCTGTGTGATGCCGCCGCGTATCTCCCTGGATTCTGATGCGGAAATATCGCGTATGAATCGTCGCCACGAACAGTTGTGGGGACTGGATGTCACCCTGCCAACCGGTCATGCCCCGCAGGCCAGCGACTACTTGCAAGTCAGCGACCGCCCGCACCCCGGCAACCAGCCGCAGCCTGCCAACACCCTGCTATCAGGTCAGTTCCCACAGATCGTCACCGGCATCGATCACTCGCTCACGCTCACTGGGCAAGCCAGGTTGCGCGCACTTCTTGAAGGCGACAGGCGTGCCACCATCAACCAGCTCAATGACCAGACACTGCAGCTCATAGCGTCACGAGCCGCCACCTACGAACAGTGGGGTATCGGCCAGCCCTATTCAGGCGACACCAGCCACGACACGGCAGTGTCGGCCGGAAAGAATCCAACGTTCTATTCGCCGCCCACCCTCTGGACAGCCGTGGCCCTCCTTTCCGGCCTGTGTGCCCTGCTGGCCGGCATCATCTGGCCAATGCTCGTCATGTGGGGCACGCACCCTGTCCGCATCCTGATAGCACTGGCATTCATGGTGGTGCTCCTGGGCATCGCAGGCGCATGGCGGCTCCCCGTTGAAATATGGCGCATGTTACGAGGGCGTTCACACCCCGCCCGCGTCTATGCCGGTGCCACTGTTGCCGTCTCCCGCGGCCTTGTCGCCTCAGAACGCGGCCAGCGCCTTGTCTCACTCGATGAGGTTCAGGTCCGCCCTTACGGCGCGGTCACAGTGGGAACCCAGGCAATGCCCGCCGGCTATGTCGTGTCTTTGCCGGATGTGCCCGATGCGAGTGCACGCACCATCATTGATGCAGTCAGTGAAGTCTTCGCTCCCATTGAGACACCGCGGTTTCTGCTGCGCGTGACCTTTCAGGGAGATTCGCAGCGCCCGTCGACGCTGCTGTTGCGCATGGTCAGCTGGATCGCGCAACGGATCTCACCCTCGGCACTGTACGTGCAGGTTCCCATGGAGGTGGGAAGGCGAAAAGCCGGAGCCAAAGAATTCGCGCGCGCCTGGGCCGAACTGATTGGACCATGCCAGCTTGTGGAGGTATCGGGCGCCGAGGCGATGAGGCCGCTGGCGCAGGCTCGCCTAGCCAGCCGCAACAATCAGACGCATTCACGGGTACGCACCGTGTGGGCCTGACGTCAGCTGCGCGGTCTGATGCCGTGCGCATTTGCCCACACCACCAGTTGAATACGATCACGAGCGTGCACCTTGCGCAGCAAACTCGACACGTGAGTTTTCACCGTGGATTCACTGACAAAAAGAGCCTCGCTGATTTCCGCGTTGGTGTGACCGGCTGCCAGAAGTTCGAGTACCTCGCGCTCGCGGTCGGTCACATTGGCGGCTTCCAGAGCCTGGCGTGGATCAAAAGCGTGGCCCGCATCCATTTCAGAGCCACGAGTACCACCTTCGCCACGAGCACCTTCGCTCCGCTGACGCATCGCGTTCATGACAATGCGCGTCACGTCATCATCCAGTATCGCCTTGCCTTCAGCGACGCGCCGAATCGCGTCGAGAAGTTCCTCAGGCCTGCACGTTTTCAGCAGAAACCCGCTGATGCCGGCAGAAACAGCATCAACAACGTAGTAATCATCTCCAAACGTTGTCAGCATGATGATCTCCGGCCCGCTATCTGCACATTCGTCCACAATCTCGCGCGCCGCGCTGAGCCCATCTTTCACGGGCATCTCAATATCCATGCAGATCACATCCGGCCTCGCACTGCGTGCAATGTCGAGTGCCTCCAGTCCGTTCGCACCTTCAGCGACAACCTCCATATCGTCAGCAGTGTTGACAATGATGCGCAGCCCGGAACGCACCAACGCCTGATCATCAACGAGGGCGACTCGAATCATGCCATCTCCTGCCTGGCGACTGTGCTGGGATCACGATCACCGGTCGATTTCATCAGGGGGACATGTGCGCGCACGACGAACCCGCTGTATTGACCGGGATGCGCTTCGACAGTACCCCCGACCGCACCGATACGTTCACGCATACCACGCAACCCCATTCCCGTTGACGTGCTCGCCGAATGCGCGTGCCGCCCTCGTCGATCGGCAATCATTGCCCTGGACGTGTCAACCACTTCAACCTCCACCGCATCAGAGGCGAACCGGACGATGACCTGGACGCGGCTGCGTTTCGGCGCGTGTTTACGCACGTTCGTCAGCGCCTCCTGAGCCACGCGGTATAGAGCGACGTCGACCAGCATCGGCACCGGACGCGGCTCACCCACCACAACTGTGGTTACATCCATACCGATGTGCGCGGCCTCTTCTACAAGGGAAGGGATCTGTGCGATGCCGACGGTCGGCCCGTCTTCACCATTGCTCGGGTCACGTAACGTGTGCACGAGGCGGCGCAGCTCTGTGACCACGGCGGACGTGCCTTCCTCGATGTGCTCCAGGGCGGGGCCGATCTTCGAAGGGTCCGATGTCAGGTTCAACCGGGCAGCGCCGGCATGGATGCCGATGACAGAGATGTGGTGAGCCACCACGTCGTGCAGTTCGCGCGCAATAGCCAGTCGTTCCAGCACGACAGCCTGGGTAGCGGTGGTGCGACGTTCCCGTTCCAACTCTCCGCCTTGCGCTTCGAGGCGTGCCCGCATGCGTGCCCACTGCCAGGAGGCTTCACCGACTGCGCAGGCAAGTGTCAAGTTCAACAGGTTTGTCATGACGGTGATGAGAATGATCGTGGCATAGGCAGAAAAGACGCCGGCGCGGGAGATACCGGGGAAAAGTTCGACATTGGAGGAGGCGAGGATGAGCCACACGGCGCACCAGATCACGATCGCCGCGGTGCAGACCAGCCGCACCACCAATGCGCGCACGCGTTGGCGACCCCACGCGCCCACCGTGTACAGAGCGATCGACAGGCACAGGGAGGTGACCAATTGTTCGGGCACGCCAAAATGCGCATTGACCAGGAACGCCGCCGTGATAATGAGGGCCACGGTGCAGGGAATGCGTCGGCGCAGCGCGGAAGCTGTAAACGTGATCGCCAGGGAGGCGAGCGTCAGCCACATGGGGGCAACTTCCGTGAATATGCCCGAACGCAAGTAGAGGGGAACCGTCAGAGCTGACCATGCGGCCAGCACGCAGGCCAACACAATGTCACGCCTGAGCCCCTGTTCAGTGGGACGCGGCCTGACCCATGTGGAGTTCAACTCGACAATCGGACCCGTCATGAATCCAGCATAAAGTCATGATCCTGCGGGCGCGGGGTCAGGGAGGTGGCGGGAAGCGAAAATCAGTCGCACGACCGATAGGAATCATCCGCCAGACGGATGCGGATCGGCTCAGGTGGCACGTAGCGTAAGCACCATGCTGGAAGTTCGAAATCTTAACCGGTCATTTTCCGGCCACCAGGTCCTCCACGATCTGTCCATGACTGTTGCCGATGGGCGCATGACGGGTTTCGTTGGCGGAAACGGCGCCGGGAAAACAACGACGATGCGTATCATCATGGGCGTCCTGGAAGCTGACTCGGGTGAAGTCCTGATCGATTCACACACGACGAGCACCGCTCAGCGCGCGCAATTCGGATACATGCCAGAAGAACGCGGCCTGTACGCGAAAATGCCGCTGCGCGAACAACTCATCTACCTCGCGCGTCTGCACGGCGTGTCCGCGCACGACGCATCCACGTCCACTGATGAGCTGCTTGATGAACTCGGCTTATCGGAACGCGCTGCGGAACCGGTGGAAAACCTGTCGCTTGGCAATCAACAGCGCGCCCAGGTCGCGGCGGCGATTGTGCACCACCCGACAGCGCTGATCCTCGATGAACCCTTTTCCGGTCTGGATCCTTTCGCGGTGGATGTGGTGCTCGGCGTCCTGCAACGCATATCGGACACAGGTATTCCGGTGCTTTTCTCTTCTCACCAGCTCGACGTGGTCGAGCGCCTATGTGAGGACCTCGTCATCATCAGCGACGGTCACATCGTGGCCGCGGGAGAGAGGGAAGAGCTGCGCGAACAGTACTCGGACCGCTCGTTCGAAATCGAAGTCAGCGGTGACTGCGGGTGGATTCGTGACATGCCCGGAATCGAAGTCAGCGCCCTGGAAGGCGGATTTGCACGCTTTTCAGCACTCGACGAGCAGGCAGAACAACGCGTCGTCGAGCAGGCTCTGCACCGTCGCGACGTAGCGGGTCAGCTCTTGCACTTCGGCCCCATCGTCCCCTCACTGGCACAAATCTTCAAAGAGGTCATCGAATGAACTGGTTCCAGCAAGTCGTGCTGATTACCGCACGCGAGGCAAAAACACGATTCACGTCCAAAGCTTTCATCGTCATGGTGTCGATCGTGGGTCTTGGCGTCCTGGCGGGCACCATCATCCCCAGGCTGCTCGGCGGCGATGATGAGGTGCCTTCGGTCGCCACTGTCGGACCCTCCGTTACGCAGATGGCCACGAGCGTGGGGCTAGATGCCACCGAAGTTGCTGACAGGTCCGGCGGTGAAGAACTCCTGCGCGACGGCAGCGTCGAAGCCGTCATTGACGAGGGAGACTCACCCGTTGGCCTGACAGTGGTGGCACTGGAAAAAGAACCGGCCAACGTGATCAATGTATTGGCGGCCTACCCAAAGGTTGAACTTCTGGATCCACCACAAGTGGACAGCATGATGGCGTTCATGATCTCGCTCATCTTTGCGGCCCTGTTCATGCTCAGTGCGGTCACATTCTGCAGTTACGTGGCGCAAGGCGTCGTGGAGGAAAAGTCGAGCCGCATTGTGGAGATTCTGCTGGCCACGACGGGTGCGCGCGCACTGATGTGCGGCAAGATCGCAGGTAACACGATCGTGGCGTTCACTTGTATCGGTGTGGCTGCAATTCTGGCGACGACGGGTCTGCTGGTGACGGGGCAGGATTTGCTGCTCGGTGAGCTGGGATCGGCTCTGATCTGGTTCGTGATTCTGTTCCTGTTGGGCTTCATCGTGTTGGCTGCGCTCTATGCCGGTGCTGCTTCACTGGTGTCACGCCAGGAAGACGTCGCAGGAGTGACCGGGCCACTCATGACGCTCATCATGATTCCGTACGTTCTGGTCATCCTCTACTTTGACAACACCACGGTCATGGCCGTCATGAGCTATGTGCCATTCAGTGCTCCGATTGCGATGCCGGCACGCCTGTACATGGGAACGGCACAGTGGTGGGAACCGTTCATCAGCACGGCGATCCTGATCGTCACCACGGTGGTGTTGGTGTGGTTGAGCTCGATCGTGTACGAGCGTGCGGTGATGCGCATCGGCAAGCGCGTTGCACTCAAGGACGCGATCAAAACGGTGTGAGCAGCGGGAACTGTGCGCGCAGCACGCTCTTTGCCACAGTCCGTCATATTACGAGCCGCAAAACGGCACTATGATGTGGATCCGTACCTGACATGTGACGGACGGGAACTGGGTTTATGGACATCGTGGTGCTCTGCTCAAGCCGATTTGGACATACACGCCGCATCTGTGGGCGCGTCGCTGACATCCTGCGCCAGGACGGGAACGATGCTCGCGTCCTGGACATCACGGGACGCGAACGCATCGAGCCTGCACCGGGTCGGGCAGTCATCGTCGGAGCCTCCACCAGGTACGGTTATTTTTCCCCACGAGTGTGGCGCTTTGCCCGCACCAACGCTGCAGCACTGGCTCACATCCCCAGTGCTTTTTTCGGAGTGAACCTCGTGGCCGCGAATGATGGCAAAAACACTCCGGAAACAAACGTGTACATGCGTCGCTTCTTCGAACACACCCCATGGAAACCGGACATGATTGACGTATTTGCCGGTGACCTCGATTTTTCGCTCTACAACCCGTTCGATGCCGCGGTAATCAAGATGATCCGCCGTTTCATGGGACGCGACATTGACTTCACCCAGCGTGTCGAATTCACCAACTGGGATGACGTGGCCACATTCGCCCACGACTTTTCCGCACTGGCCGCTCACGGGAAGTAAACTATCGCTGGTCCGGTTGCTGGATCACACGATATCCCCATGAATACCCCGGATCTGCCGGTGCTGCGCGGTCACTGAAAGTTCGGTGTGTATGCGTGGAGAATCACGGTGCGACAACCTGCTCGATGGTGGACAATGGTGCATTGAGAGGCATGCTGACTATGCAGCCCTCATCAATCCCTTCACACAGTAGTTCAGCTCGATTTTTGCGGAGAACACGTGAGCGCGCAGAATGTGACCCCTGCACCCGAGACTTCCGAATGCGCCGCCGATGCGTCACACTCTTCCAGCTCGCCGGCAGATGAGTGGCCATCACACGGTGTGAAGGTCTACCGCTCCCTGCTGAGCATTCCGCGCACCCCTCGTTTCGCATTCGGCGGCACAATCGCACAGTTCCCGTTTCCCCTGGTCGGAATGGGCATGCTCATCGGCGTTCAGCACGCCTACGGTTCTTATGGTCTGGCGGGTGCTCTGTCAGCGGTCGTGGCGCTCACCTCGGCCGTTGCCGGCCCGATCATTGGCCGTCTGGTTGACAACCACGGCCAGCGCCGCGTTTCCATTCCCATCATCACGATCTGGGTTCTGGCCGACATCGCCGTCATGGCGGCCCTGGCGCTGCGCGCCCCGATCTGGGTGCTCTTTGCTCTCAGCCCCCTGCTCGGCCTGTATGCACCGTTCGGCTCCATGCTGCGAGCACGGTGGGCTGTTGCGCTGCGTGAGCGGCCACAAGGCCTCAACTCTGCTTTGTCTTTGACTTCCACGCTTGAAGAGTGCATGTGGGTGATCGGCAATCCACTGGCAGCCTTTCTTGCCACCTCCATTTCACCGCTCGTGTCCCTGGCATTAGCTGCGGTCCTCATGAGCGTGGGCATGTGGATCATGCTGGCAGATTCGACCTACGAACCGGCCCCACAGTACGCTACCCGCCACCGATCCATCGCGCGCCAGGTCTCGCGAATACTGCGCCGTCATGGCGACGTGCAGGACTCCCTCGTCACTTCACCCACCACGGACGAGGGCGACTTGCCCACCGAAAACCCGCAGCCACAACCGGCGGCGCGCCAGGGCCTGTGGTCGGTTGCGTTCGCATCGATGCTGATCATTCAGCTGGCCTACGGCGCGTTCCTGTCGATCACGACACTGTCGGTCGTCGCGTTCAGTGGCGAGCAGGGCCACCAGGAACTGTCCGGCGTGATCACCGCCTGTTTTTCAGCTGCATCCATGATCGCGGCCCTCACCTACGGTGCGATCGACTGGAAGGGTGAGCTGTGGAAACGTTTCTACATCGGGCTGATTGCGCTGGCCGTGGGCTGTTCGATGCTGGTATTCGTGCATTCCATGTGGGGTGCCGCGATCGTCATGTTCATCGCCGGACTGGCGCAGGCACCGACCGTGGTGAACGTGAATCAAATGATTGTGCGTATGGTGCCGTCCTACCGATTTACCGAAGGCATGGCGTTGTGCGGAACAATGTGGGTGGTCGGCCAGTCTGCCAGTTCACTGATCGGTGGTCACCTGATCGATGCGTTCGGCGCCATCGGAGGATTCCTGACGACGGTCGGCTGCGCCTTGGCAGCACTGATCTGCGCATTCGCGACATTTTTACCGATTAAGCGCGCCGTACGCGGGGAGACGCCCGCGAACTACTTCTGAGAGGCTGCCTGAAAGACGTCTTTGAGATGTCGTGCTGAAAACTACCTCTGGACGAGGCCCTGATCGTTCATGACCTGCATGGCGGGGGCAGTTTCCGATGGGCTCGTGCCGTACTTCGAGACGATCTGGTTGCTGAACGAGTCGACGCGGCTGTTCAGGTCCCGCATGTCGTAGTACCGGGTGACGAGGGCGTCGTAGTCATCCAAAGCCTCGCGCGCCTGATCGGAGTCCAAGTCAGGGTATGCGTCAACGCCAACTGTCAGGTCGCGCGGGAGCCGCGGCTTGAACTGCGGTTCCTGGGCCGGATGGCCAACCAGGACTCCGACAACGGGGTAGGTGTGTGCGGGTAATCCGAGCAGGTCGATCGTTTCCTGCGGCTTCGCGCCGATGGAGCCAAGGTAGACGGCGCCGAGCCCGAGGGATTCAGCGGCGATCACGTAGTTCTGCGCGCCGATCAGGGTGTCGCGACCGGCCTGCTGATAGGCGTTGATCGTTGATGCCGGGTCGGTGGGCTGGCCTGCGCGCTCGCGGATCACGGCGTTGCGATGCAGGTCCGCGACGAAGATGACCAGTTCTCCTTTCGTGCCTCCAATGTAGGGTTGGCCGGCGTTGCGGGCCAGCGCGTTGCGCGTGTCCTCGTTCGTGACACGGATGATCGTCATCTGCTGGTAGAAGCTGGAGGTGGGCGAGCGGCGTGCCACGTCGATCAGCGTGTCCATGATGTCCTCACCGACCGGCTCGTCTGTGAATGCGCGGATCGTGCGGTGCGCAAGCTGAGTGCGGATCGTCTCGTTGGTGACCGGAGTGGTCGGAGCAGTCAACAGTGGATCGTTATCAGATACGGGTGGTTTCACTGGCTGGGTCGGATGGGTGGGCTGGGCTGACTGGTCTGAATGGGCTGACTGGTCGGACACGGTGCCTCCTTCGCTGTGCGGCATGCAGCTCGTTGATGTCTGCCCATCATTGTCCGACCCGTCCGGCCAAATCACAACACCTGTCCACGCGAAGGTAATCCCGATACGATAGCCGTGAAGCCAGTTCGCCAGCCCACCAGGGAGAAATCCTCGGGCAGGCCTGCTGGCTTCCTCCTTTCCCGCACACGCGAGGATGATAGGAAACGCGTATTCAGTTCTTACTCGTCGTGTAACGCTTGCCTTGGTCGAAGATTGGAGCAATGAGGACTAAAAGGCCTGAAGCGACAAGAACGAGACCCACACCAGTTGTTGAGTTCGTCGGTGAAGCCACAACTAGCGACAATGCCCCAAGTGGCGCAAGGCCACCGGCAATAGCTGTGCCCAGCTCGCGAGCAGCGCCCACACCTGTGGAACGAGCCTCTGGTGGGAACTGCCGTGATAGGAATGAGCCTTGTGCGGCAAACATCATAGGAGCCAATATGCCAGTGCCGATCGCAAGAGCGATGTAGGCATTCAGATCCGTACCGCTTTCCAGCAATTTGAGGAAGATGAAGGCGTAGATCGCGGAAAAAGCCCCACCGGTCATAATGACGCTACGTGATCCAAACCGGTCGCACATGGCTCCAAAGAATGGAACCACGATGATGGCGATGGCGGCACCCACCATTACTGAACCGGAGGTTGTGTTAGCACTGACATCTTGGAATTGCTTAAGGTAAGCCAGCGAGAAGGTCTTGAAAATATAACTGATCGCGTTATAGCCAATGGCGATGATGACAACAACCAAGAGTGAACGCCAATGGCGGGTAAATACATCCTTGAATACGACCTTGACTTTGGCGTTTTCGACGTCTTTCTCATAGGTTGGAGATTCTGGTAGCGAATTTCTCACCCACAAGCCAATCGCAACGAGGATGATGGAGGCCAAGAAGGGGATACGCCATCCGTTATTCATGAGGAAAGTATCCCCAGAAAGAGTCATCAGGAAAATTACAGCGGAGGATAGCAACAATCCCATATTGAGCCCCAGAGCCGGCCATGCACCTTGTCGTCCGCGACGGTCTTCAGCGGCATGTTCGTACGAGTTGACGGCGGCGCCCGCATATTCCGCGCCTGCACCGAGACCTTCGAGAATTCGAAGAACCACCAGCAGAATGGGGGCCCACACGCCGATCTGCGCGTATGTCGGTAGTAGTCCAATGAGGAACGTTGAGACGCCCATAAGAGAGAAAGTAATAACGAGCGTTGTCTTTCTTCCCACCTTGTCACCTAGGTGGCCGAACACGATTCCACCGAAAGGGCGAGCGATGAAGCCGACGGCAAAAGTTGCGAAAGATGACAAGGTCGCGAGTTCAGGGCTCTCAGTGGGGAAGAAAACGCCTCCGAATACGATTGATGCCATAGTTGCGTAAAGATAGAAGTCGAACCATTCGACTGTTGTCCCGAGGACAGTTGCTATCGCTACTTTCCGTAGGCGTGACTTTTCCTGTTCTGATGTTTCCGTCTGGGGAGATGGTGAAACACCGCTGGCAGAGGAGTGAGTCTGCGTCATTGAAGTGCTCCTATACAGATGAATTGGAGGGATTAGGGAAAGTAATTTCAGAGGCGGAGGCCTGAGGAAGATTCCATATGGTCCACGATGTATTCCGCAATAGCCATCGATGAGGTTGCGCCAGGTGATGGGGCATTGCGTACAAGTGTGGCGCGTCCGTTCTGTTCGATGACGAAGTCGTCGACGAGGTTTCCGTCACCGTCCATTGCTTGGGCGCGGATTCCTCGAGTAATGGGGGTAGTGTGGGCGCCTTCCAAGGCGGGCACGTATTGAGCTGCACCGGCAAGAAATTTTTGTCTCGAGATTACCGAGGCGACTTCGCGTTTAGCGGCATGCATATTCTGAGCCGCGAAGCGCCAGAATCCGGGGTTAAGCGCTATATCCAGGCTGTCAAGGACGCTGGGATGAATACCGGAGTAATCCTCACGGCCGAACGACAGAAATGCATTCGGACCAATCAGAACTTCATTGTCGATTCTCTTGGTGATGTGCACACCCAAGAAGGGATAGGCAGGATCGGGAACAGGATAGACGAGGCCATTGATGAGATCTTTCATGCTGGAGTCGAGTAGGGAGTATTGGCCAAAGAACGGCACAATGGCAGGATCGGATGGCTGTCCTGTCATCCGTGCAATCTTGTCTGACTGCAGTCCGGCACATGCGATTACGGCATCGTGGAATGTCACCCCATCTTCGGTGCGAAGTAAACATCCGCGGTCTTTAGCTGACAGTCCGGTGACGGCAGAATCGTAGTGGATCTCGCCGCCTTCCTTACGCACTTCGTCTATGAGGGCTTTTGTGATGGCTACGTAGTCAACAATGGCTGTATGAGGGGAATGGAGTGCGAGGCGTCCGACGGCCTCCGGTTCGATGTTTTGGATTTCGTTGGGTCCAACAATGGCAACATCAGGTACGCCGTTTGCAGTGGCTTTTTCAAAGATCGCCTGTAAGCGTGGTTCTTCATCCTCAGTAAGTGCGACTACGAGTTTGCCGCATTCGTTGTATGGCAACGAATGCTCTTCACAGAACTCCCGGAGAAGACTCACACCGCGTCGACAAAGGCGGGCTTTCAGGCCGCCGGGTTCGTAGTATAGACCTGCATGAACGACACCCGAATTGTGTCCAGTCTGGTGAGCTGCAGCCTCTTTCTCCTTCTCGTAAACGCTAACGTGACAGTCGGGATAGCGTGTTGTGAGTTCGTGCGCCACCGCAGCGCCAATGATGCCGGCGCCGATTACTCCGAACGATAATGTTGTCATTGCTCTGATCCCTTCGTAGAGAAACATCCACGATAGTGAATAACGGTATTCTCCTCTCGACGTGGTGGTTTGTCTGTAGTTTTCTAAAAATGTCCACATAATGGCGAGGAAGAAGCTGCGAATATGGCCACTAGTTAGTAATTCGGCACTAGGAAACTGCCCGATTGAAGAGGTTGAAGAAGCGCAGTCTTGTCGGATCCTCCTTAATGCTCTCATGGTGAGAAGTCGGAGATTGGCCTGATCTGTCCGGATCCTGCGGAAAGTCTTAGGGTCGTGCGCGGTGTCAGTGTTAACTGATGTTCTCTAGCTAATCCGATTGCCACTGTGAAAAATCAATCCCCAGATGTCGTATATTTACGGGGCTGCTGGATATTCGATGCCCTGTGCGACATGCTCAGCGGCGCGAAGCAGATCAAAGTCCGTTGACATTCGTGAGTACTGTCAAGATTCGAGTTTGAGGTAACGACTAACATGGTGTCAGCAGATTGAAAAAGTGTTCTCGTCAACTTTCATGACTACTTCACCTTGATTGGAGCGGAAGATTGAGTGAAAAGGGGATGATGAAACGAAGCGCTTTTGAACTTTTCTGGTATGTCATGACCCCAGAGGAGAATGAACGGTATTCGGACGAGGAGATCAAGCGCAAATACCTCTCTCTTGGTTACACCGAGGTTCATCAGTGGATGATCGATTGTCTCAGAGGCAAACGTCCATGAGATTCGGTTCCAATGTATGAGTAGCGGGTTATAGGACATTTTGTGTTGCTTTTTAGTCCCATGGGTTGTGGTAGGGCGTGGTGTGGTGGAGTTCGTTCCAGCAGATTGCGTCGCCCCATCGGGGGATGATTGCAGTGATGGGGTGTTCTTGGCAGGCTGTGGCCCACGCGGTCTCGATGTGTTTGTCGGTGGGTATGACTTTCACGATCTTGGCTGCTGGCAAAGGGTGCTCGGAGTGCATGTAGCACCACCAGAACACTGCTTTGATCCGCCTGGTCAGGCGCATTCCCCGGTGGTCACGCAGTACCTGCCTTAAGGGAGCGTTGGTTGCTCCTTCGATCTGGTTGTTCATCGCTGGCATGACATGGTCCCAGTGTGGGTCCACAAAAGTAAAAAGCACGCCTTTGCTGATCAGCCGGTTCATGCTGTTACGCGCGCGTACAAGCCGCTCATGGGTGTACACCCACCCATTGTCACTTAATGTCTTTTCTGCAAGGAAATCCTTCCAGCGGGCGCACCATTGGTGGTAGTCCTGAACCCATTGGCGGGCTTGTTCAACAGTTGTCACGTGCAAGAGGTCTTTACCCCGGGGCATACAACTGCTGGGATGCTTCCAGCTTCGGACGCATTGTCGTGGCTTTCTTGATCTGCCCGAACGCGTGGAACGTGCACCGCTGCACCCGCGTGTTGGGCCATGCGGCACGCCTGGCTTTATCAAAACTACTACCACCATCACTGACTACTAGAAGCGGTGGCGCGATCCGGCTCATCAACGCCTCCCACGAGCGTGAATTCTCGCTACGAGCCACATACCACCCCAGTACGTGCGTGCGGCTTTGAGCAATCACAATGACCACGTGACGGCTCAAATAAATCCCGTCAGCAAAGACCACATCATGAACCTGATCAACAACCGGAGCCAAAGGCCACACCTGCCACAATGATGCGCACCTGCGTCGAAACGATCGGCCAGCCCCCGGCATGTCCACTTGCCTGGCCCCCGCCAACAACCACGATAAGAACTCGTCCAAATGCTTCGCGCACGCATCAATATGCCTGACCTGACTGACATTGCACGCTTTGCACCGCCACCTTTGGGCCCCCGAAGAGGAATGCCCATGACGAGTCATCACACGCCCGCACACCGGGCACGAAGGAATATTCATCCCCACACGATGCCCGACCCAACTTCAAAGCAGACTTTCCCGAGCTACAAAGCCGAAAAACCCCACTCACAGCAACACATTTTGTCCGACCTTCAAGTTGCCCCCAACCAACTTGAACCACGACCTTTCCCCACCACAACAACGAAAAGTCCCCACAAAAGCAACAGAAAATGTCCTATAACCCCAGTATCGAGCTTGCTGAGATGCGTTGGCGCGATCGGCACTGGCTCAACACCGGTGAGCTACCACAAATCACGTTCGCGTCACCGGAGGTCGAGCAGGAGATTCTTAAAAAACGTCCACATGAGCTACGAACAGCCCAACGATTAAGACTATGTGGCGTTCAGTGCCACTTCGTTAAAGATGAGGTGCACAAGCGCGGATATGGATCTCAGGTATTAACGTATGGTCTAGCTGATCTAGAGAACGGTACTGAGCTCAAAACGCTAAGAGAAACAAAAACAGTACAATCAGCTGAAAACCGCCTACGCAAGGTTTCTAAGAAAGAGAATCTCCATAGGGTCGTGCTCGATAACTTTGAGAACGAGCATCTTTCGGACGAGGAGTTAGCCATTCAACTGGCAACGAGCCGTCGGGCTGCGAAAACACCATTGTACATACTCACAAGCGAATCTTCGCTCGTTCGAGTGGGATAGAAGCGGGAGCCCCACACGCACCACATGGGGTCGCGCACGCAGCTCCCGCTTGTAATTTCATTTTAGTCCGTCGGCTAGGAAGACGCAATATAGCAATCGAACAAAACTAGAAACGTATTGCCACCCGCCTTTTTGAGGCTGGGTGGTTTTTTATGCCCCGCAACCCGCACTCCCATAGTGATTGGAGGAACATGTTCACGAGATTAGAAATGAACAGGCATCGGAACCTGATTTTTGCACTGCCGGACTCGTTGCAAAGCGTAAGGGTGTAGCCAGTTTTTGGGCGAATGCAGTTACGCGGGGTACATGTCCACTTACAAGTCGAGTCCTTTTGGCAACGTGGTTCTAGGATGCCGCGCGAATGCTTGTCGGAGAAGCGCAGGGGCGGTGGCTTTGCCCATCTCAGCGAGCATGTCGATCGCAGTTCCAAGATTGTCGGCGTCGGGGACGAGCGAATACATGTCGGCTAGTGCGTCTTCGAGTGTCATAACGGGCATCCCGTCAATGCGCTCGATGTTCAGGTGTGCGATGTTACGTTGACGGTAGTAGATATGGCGGGCGCGGGTACGGTGCCGGTGGGTTGTGACAAGGCAAGTTTTAGGGTAGGCGTAGTAGGTGAGTCCGTGGAGTTCGAGGGCGCTTTGGGCTGCGACGACGGTTTCGTTTGGGTAGAGCGTGTTTTCGCGCTTCCATGCTTCGACTGCGGGTATAGCTGCGAGCCATGCGGCGTAGGTGTCCTCATACACGATGGGTGGTGTGCCGGCGAATTTATAGACGCCTGATGCAATTCTCTCCAGTCTGCCCAACCTGACTCCGCGAGCGAGTCGGTTGCCAGTGGCGCCTAGGCACGTGGCTTGCGCGGCTGTGAACATGCCGTTTTGGTAAGCGGCGAGTTCGGCCAGCTTGGTGCGCATCTCACGCATGGACATGCCGCAATATTACCTATTACGGCATTTTTGCGCCGTATTTCATGATGCTCGGGGTGCCTTGGCGCCCCCTGCAACACGCGCCATGACAGTTGACCGCATGGCACCTTTCGCAACATTTGGTGCTCACGATATGGAAGAGCTTTATCAAAAGATTGGCGAGATTCACGATCACAAAGGGTATATCGCGGCTTCGTTGAAGCCCGGCGGCGTGCAAGTCGGGAGTAAGCCACGGTTCCTGATTCGGCTACTTCTCCCGAAAGGAACCAACGCCGCCGCTATCAGCAAGTTCTCCGTTATTCTCAGCGAGGAAGAGATCCTGATCATACGCGGTGGTAAACCGAAATTGAATAGGATTGTGGATGAGGGCGACAAGAAGGTTGTTCTTGTAAAGTATCTTGGAGCTGAGCAGTAATGATAAGAAAATACGCGTCTCCTTTGCAGGATCCTTGCACATTCCAATGGAATAACCCGCGTCAAATGACGGATGCTGAAATCAAAGCTGAAGAGGAAGAAATGGGTATTTGTATTCCTCGGCCGGGCCCTGAGAAGGACTGGGTAGGGAATAGGGTTTCTGAATGCCTAGATCGTGGTCTGCCTTTCGATACTTCAGATTTGACCAGGGAGTATCGTCGTTTGAAATCTGAAGGTAAGCTCTAAGCGCCTCTTGTTTTAATTTTTGCCCCGCATCGGTGATGGTGCGGGGTTTTGTTATGCCCCCTTGTGGCGCTCCGTAAACAGCCCGGAGAACATTGGCTGGACCAACAAGGCTGACGAGCCATAAACGGGAAGAAAGGAACAGACCATGTCTGATTCAACCGCGCCCAGCGAGGGCAACACCGATGTTTCGGAAGAAAACACAGGCGGATTCAAACCGGTCACCAGTCAAGAAGACCTCGACCGGATCATCGAAAACCGCCTGGTGAGAGAACGCAAAAAATTCGCTGGTTAACTTAGGCTCAGATATTTGTAGCGCGACCGAATGCCTGTCGTTACAACAGAACTTGCAGCGAACCCAGAGCTTGGAACGTGGCTTTCAAAGATCGCATTTCGTCATACATACAAAAGCCATCGCGGTGATGAGCGTGCCAACGTCGCTGAATCTTGGGGAGAGTTCTCGCTCCGTGCGCGGTATCAGTGTTTGCCGAAGGTTGCTACCTTATTGGTTTGTCATCTCGAAGAGTTGTTTCCCGTATGTCGCGTGATACGGGAGCTGTTGGATGTTCGATGCCGCATGCGACCTGCCCAACGCAAGGAGGCAGGTCAAAGTCGATTAACTCTCGTGAGTTTCAGTTGAGGAGGTCGAGCAATTTACGTTCGCTTGACTCCATCGAGGTTCACCACCGGATGATTGATTGTCTCTGAGGCAAAAGTCCGTGGGATTCTGCCTCAATGTACGAGTAGCAATCTATTGCGGATCTAGTTTCAGCTCGTGAAAACAAGTGGGGAGAAGCGCGGCAGGTGGTCGAACCATCGCTCTCCGATCGAGTGTGCCATCAACGGGTCAAGGTCGATGAGGGGCTTTTGAGTCAACGGGTCAAGGTAAGAGCGCTGAATGCACGTCTCATGTAGAAGGAAGACCCCAACTTTTTGGCACCATCATGCGGTTCTCACATGATGAGACTCTTAGCGAGGTCTCTCTTACCTCGACCGGTTGATCGCCAGCCCTCCGGCTACCTTGACCGGTTGTTCTCTACCTTGACCGGTTGATCGCAAACCATCAGGCTACCTTGAGTGGCTGATCGGGAGCCCTCCGGCTGTCTCGACCAGCGGCTCCAACCTCGACTGCAAGCTTCAGCCTGTGACTACTGTGTGTCTAAAAAGCCTTCAAGGTGGCCCGAAACCGGGCGTAATTTGCAGTCACACGCGTAGGCACGAGCTACAGCGAAACCCTGTCATGCCAACGAAAAACCCCGCCGTTCCAACGAAACAGCGGGGCGTTTGCGGAGACGGCGGGATTTGAACCCGCGAGGGGCGTGAACCCCTACCTCCTTAGCAGGGAGGCGCACTCGACCGGACTATGCGACGTCTCCAAGTACCGCTTGAGTCTACCGGGCTTGCGCCCGTGCCACAAATACGCAGACTCACGATCCGGGCAAACTTCCCGGCGCGGCGGCACGTAGCTGGAAAAAATCCCGAAAACAGTGATCACCGAGGTGAAGCGCCGTTTTCGGGAAATCCCGCGGAGGGCAAGGGATTCGAACCCCTGGTGCCATTGCTGACACAACGGTTTTCAAGACCGTCACCTTCGGCCGCTCGGTCAGCCCTCCCAGCCCGCCTAGTGTACCTGTTCGGGCGTCCAGATGAAAATCTGAAACAGCAGTGAAACACGTGACGATGTCAACATCACGGCACCATCAGTGCGCTGGTCGCCCTCGTCAATGATGATGACGAACGAGGGTGACCCACCCGCATCACGCGCCGCGCGCGATAGTCGAACCGGCCTACCAGCGATGCTTGAAAATGTTCCACGAACGCCGATCCGCGGGTGCTTCCTCCGGATGATCCAGCAGGTCGCGCGAAATTGCCGAGGCGAACGGCGGCCACAGCGGCACGCGTGACATCAACAATGTCTGGATCGCGTGGTACACATCCAGGCGTGAGGCAATCGGCTCGGAAGCCGGTTCGTTGTTCTCATCCAGTGCACGAATCCACCTGCCGGGAGACAGGATCAGGTAGTCGTTGATGAAGTCGAGCCAGGAACGGTGACAGTGCTCGTAGCTCTCCACCTCAGCAGGGTTGACACCGTCATCGAGCATTGCGCGGCGAATCGCCAGCGCAGCGCACACACCTTCGCACACGACCCACTGCAGGTGGTGCGTATCCACAGGCTCGCCATCTGCGGACACGGTCAGTGCGAAACCGGGCTTTCCGTTGCGCCGCCATCCATCAACGCGGGCGCGGTGGAAAAGCTCCTGTGCCATTTCGAACAGGTAATCCGGCTGCTGGCGACCCATCGAGCGCAGTGCGGCGCGAATATGGACAGCCAGGCGCGCCCACTGCATCGAGTGGCCGATGACGTAGCCGGTGTACACGCGCCGACCGTCGTCAAAACCGGAGGGGATGTGATCCAGCGGTTTCCATTGCGCGTCATAGTATTCGGGCAGACGCCAGTTGTGAGACGACGCCTGCTCGTTGACGAACTGCGCCATCACTTCGGCGCGTTCAATCCACAGTGGATCGGTTGTGGCCTCAGCCGCTGAAAGGTAAGCCTCGGCGGTGTGCAGCAGGCAATCCATCGCATGCAGACGGTCGGTCGGCTTATGGTCAGCGGTCAGCGAATCGTGCACCAACCCGTTCTTGTCCAGCCAGAACCGCTCCTGATCGTGCAGCGCAGCGTTGAGAAGTTCAAGCGCGCCGGGCCTGTTGGCGACTGTGGCCGCGGAAGCCGCCAGAATCAGGAACGCGTGGTGGAACTGCGACTTCATATCGGCGTAGGGGCCTTCCCACGGGACCGCGTTGCCCTCAGCATCCAGGTCGTGTGTGAGGCCGGTGAACCAGCCGCCGTGAGCCTCATCCACAAAATGTGTCGACAGGCAGTGGATCCCGTGGTCTGCGAAGCGACGGCAGCCGGGGATTCCCATCAGGACACCCAGCGAGTACACGTAGGTCATACGCGAGGTGACCGCGAGCTCCACTGGTCGGGTCGTGTCAGCGTCCCCCTCCGTGGTCAGGTGAGCAAACCCGGTGGATGCCATCGTGCATTTCGCCTCTTCCAGGAGGGCGCGCATTTGTGCCGATAGCCAGTTATTGTGTTCGACTGAACCAATCCAACCCATTGTCTTCGTTAACCTCCAATGGCACTGATGAGCCTCTATCGCGTCATGGCCTTTTCGTCGTAGAGTGGTTGTATCAGTACTCAGCCTACCGTCTCAGTGGAGTTCAGATGCCTGCTGTCATCAATACGTTCAACGCGTCGTCACCTTTGGCCAACACCGGTGCAACTGTACTGCCGTACGTTCTGATTGGCCTCCTGTTGGTTGTCCTCGCCATCGCCGCGTTGCTGTGGGCACGCCATTCGCGTCGCCAGCAGGCTGAGCAGGCTGCCGCAGCCAAGCCGGTCGTTCCGCCGGCACACACTGACGAGGCAGGCTCCACCGCCGCTGATGCAACCGCTGGAGCAGGCGGAGCAGTTGCTGCTGATGAGGACCTTGATTCAGGTAAATCCTCCCTGGAAACGCCTATTAATCCCACTGATGGAGATGATCCGGCAACCAAGTAGGCACGTGCCGAAAGCTGGAATAGGGCGACAGGTGCCACCGATCAGTGACACACTGGAGTCATGCATGAAAGAGCTGGCACAGTTGCCCTACCAGAAGACCTGATCGACGTTCAAGAACTTCTTTCCGCGTATTACGACATTGAGCCGGATGTCAGCAATCCGGACCAACGCGTCGTGTTCGGAACTTCCGGGCACCGTGGATCCTCACTCGATGGCGCATTCAATGAGGCGCACATCGTCGCGATCACTGCGGCCATCGTGGAGTATCGCGAAAGCCAGGGATATAACGGCCCGCTGTTCATTGCGCGTGATACTCACGCGCTGTCCGAGCCTGCATGGAAAACCGCCGTTGAGGTGCTTGCCGCTGCAGGCGTGCAGATCAAGGTTGACGAGCGTCATTCCTACACGCCGACCCCCGCGTTGTCCCTGGCCGTGCTGAATGCGAACGGTGCGCCCGAAAATCTACGCACCAGTGGTGACGGACTGGCTGACGGCATCGTCATCACCCCATCCCACAATCCGCCGCGCGACGGTGGCTTCAAGTACAACCCGCCTCACGGTGGCCCGGCTGACACGGATGCCACCTCGTGGATCGCGCAGCGAGCCAACGAGCTCCTTGAAAAAGGATGGCGCTCCATCCCGCGCGTCCTCGACACTGACCTGTACAGCCACGAATGTGTGGGCACATTCGACTTCCTGGCGAACTACGTGCGCCAGCTCGACACGATCATCGACATGGATGCAATCCGCGAAGCGAAGATCCGCATCGGAGCAGACCCGCTGGGCGGCGCCTCGGTGGACTACTGGGCGGCAATCGCTGAACAGTACGATCTGGACCTGACGGTGGTCAACCCGAAAGTCGACCCGGCCTGGTCGTTCATGACGCTGGACTGGGACGGCAAGATCCGCATGGACTGTTCATCTCCCTACGCGATGGCTTCCCTGCGTGATCAGATGACGCCCGATGCCAACGGGCACACCCCCTATGACATCGCCACCGGCAATGATGCAGATTCAGACCGTCACGGCATTGTGACCGCTGACGGCCTGATGAACCCGAACCACTACCTGGCGGTCGCCATCGAATACCTGCTGACGCACCGCCCAGGATGGTCAGAGTCCACAGCGATCGGTAAGACCCTGGTGTCCTCCTCCCTTATTGACCGTGTTGTCCAATCACTGGATCGCACGCTGATCGAGGTACCCGTGGGCTTCAAGTACTTCGTGCCCGGACTGTTGGACGGGTCAGTGGGCTTCGGCGGTGAAGAATCGGCCGGAGCTTCGTTCCTGCGTAAAGACGGCACCGTGTGGACCACCGACAAAGACGGAATCATCCTGGCGTTGCTCGCCTCGGAAATTATGGCGGTGACAGGCAAGTCGCCCTCGCACATTCACGTTGAGCAGGTGGAACGCTTCGGAGCCTCGTCGTACGCGCGTGTCGATGCGCCCGCGAACCGGGAGCAGAAAGACAAGCTGAAGAACCTGGCTGCTGACGATGTGAGCGCAACGGAGCTGGCGGGCGACCCGATTACCGCGAAACTGGTGCGCGCACCGGGTAACGATGCGGCAATCGGCGGCCTGAAGGTGACCACTGACTACGCGTGGTTTGCTGCCCGCCCGTCAGGAACCGAGGATGTGTACAAGATTTACGCCGAATCATTCAAGGGCGATGACCACCTTGCGAAGGTTCAGGACGCTGCGCGTGACGTGGTGAGCGAAGCGCTCACGTAAGGCTTGATGCAACGCAGCTGCACGCTGCCGGAAGATTGGAATGAAGGTGAGGCGGGCCCGGCATGCAAACTTGCCGGCAGAGCAGTGATTCTATACCCGTCTGGGTGACGAATCTGGCCAAAAATGGTGGTGCTGACCCGCCTGCAGACGGTTAGGATAGTGAATCGTGCTCTCGAATTACGCTGATTTGCTGCGCATCCGAGGGGCATGGAAATTCTCACTGGCTGGTATGGTGCTGCGCGCACCCATGTCATTGATGGGAATCTCAACGATTCTGCTGGTCAAAGGCATGTATGGCAACTACACGCTTGCGGGCGCGGTCAGTGCAATCTCCGTCGTCTCCTTGTCGATCTGCGCCCCGATACTTGCCCGCCTGGTCGATCAACGCGGCCAGGCTGTCATTATGGTGCCGTCCCTGGTGGTGTCGGCACTTGCGACCATCGGACTGTTTGGTGCCGCCGTCCTGTACGCCCCTTCGTGGGTGTTGTTCATCTTCGCCGGGCTGTCCGGCGCAACGTGGGGTTCACCCGGTGCACTGGTGCGTGCCCGCTGGGCAAAAGTGGTGCGCACGCCGAAACAGCTCACCACCGCGTACGCATTTGAAGCTGCAGTTGACGAGGTTGTCTTTGTCATCGGACCGATCGTTGCCACGCTGCTGGGAACAGCGCTCCATCCGGGGACGGGTCTGATTTTGTCGGTGTTCTTCATCATCGTCGGCTCAATCGGGTTCTTTCCGCAGCGCGCCAGCGAGCCGACCCCGACACCGAAAATCAAGGGCGTGCGCCAGCCGACCGTTCTGCTCAACCCTGTCATCATCATCCTGGTGCTCACCTTCATCGGTGCGGGTGTCATGTTCGGTGCGAACGATGTGGCAGTGGTGGCCTTCACTGAAGAGCACGCTCACCCTGAACTTGCCGGTGTGCTGCTCGGCTTCTTCGCAATGGGGTCGTTCACGGCTGCACTGTTCTACGGTGCTCGCCACTGGACCACTGCGCTGTGGAAACTCTTTGCCATCGGAATCTTGGCACTCGCCATCGGTGTGTCAACATTCCTGCTGGCGCACTCCCTGCTTGCCCTTGGCGTGGCAATGCTCGTGACGGGACTGGCGATCGCGCCGACCATGACGAACGTCAATGCGATCGTGTCGAAAGTCGTAGCCTCCTCACAGCTCACTGAGGGATTGACGTGGATGTCCACGGCAATGAATATCGGTGTGTCGGTGGGGGCGACGCTGGGTGGCCGTGTGATCGACGCGTCCGGCGCTCACGGCGGCTTCCTCGTTACCGTGTCCTTTGGCTGGGTGATGGTCGCGGTCATGCTGATCGGGCTGCCCAGGTTGCGTCGCGACGTGCTGCGCGCTGAAGCCGAACCACTGATCGCAGACTCGCCAAAAGACGAAGGCGCAGACTCAGACACGGCCTCGAGCTCACCCGAGGAGCCAGCCTCCCAAGAACCAGCCTCCAACGAGCAGACGCCTGACGATCACACCTTCAACGATTCTCACAGTGAGGGTGACCCACATTAAAGTGTGCGCCATGAGTGCACGTGGATAAGCTAGTGACAGATCCTGTTGATCCTGTTGACCTGTGAAAGGGACCTGACATGGCTGTCACTCCAACACCGTCCGCACCCACGCTGCGCATCCCGTCCGAGGGAATCACCGTCGATATAGATGATCCCGACGGCCAGATGTTCATGCTGGAACGCTCCCTTCAAGGCTGTGTCTCACTGGCATTCAGTACGCTGATCGACAAGGAACATCCGGGCGATGTTTTCCTGGACGGCTCCCCAACCCCGTACGTGCTGGCTGACGTTCTGGCTATCCGGGGCGTGACCCACCTGGGGATCACAGTATTCGGCGTGCTCACCCAGCGAGGAACTTGCCACCGCGTCACGGTCCGGGGATTTCGCGACCTGAACGGCACGGTGATGGAACCGACCAGCTTCACGCTGACCACCCTGCCCGACACTGCCCCCGATCCAGCGTTCGCACACCACGACGCCATCGCCCTGCGCGCCGCCGAAGAAGGAATCGTCTTGCTGGAAAACCGGCGCAACACGTTGCCGCTGCCTTCGGGCACACTCAACCTGTTCGGAGCAGGCGTGCATGCCTTCCGCACCGCCATCGTCGGGGCAGGCAGGATCAACCCGCGTTACACGGTGCGGCTGCGTGATGCCATCGAAGCATCCGACACGTTCACTCTCAACGAGGAACTGGCCTGTTTCTACCGCACCGGAACCAACGATTTGCCACCACGTGACCTGCGTGATCGCGCCCGCGCACTGTCCGACACCGGCATTATCGTGATCACCCGTCCCTGCGGAGAAAACACGGACAACAGCTCAGATGAGGCAGAATTCAGACTTGACAGCGCCGAGGACACCCTCGTGCGCACTGTATGCGACCTGTTCGACCGCACCGTCGTCATCTTGAACACTCCGTACCCCATTGACGTGTCCTTCATGGACACCTACCCGGTCGATGCGCTCATCCTTGCAGGAGTGGGAGGTATGCTGGCCGGCCCCGCCATCGAACGCGTCCTGTCGGGCGCAGTGAACCCCTCTGGCCGCCTGTCAGATTCGTGGCCACGGGCACTCGCGGACCTGCCCGCCGACGTCAACTTCTACGACTGTGCAGGTGGAAAGACGCGCTACAACGCCGAACACCGCACATGGATCGACACGGCGTACGAAGAAGGCATCTATGTGGGCTACCGCTTCTATTCCACATTCGACGCCGAGCCGGCCTACCCATTTGGCTACGGACTCAGCTACACCACATTCGACCTGACGCCCTCGGCAACGATCAACAGTGACGAGGGGGGCCACCCGCATGCGCAAATCGATGTGACAGTGACGAATACGGGGGAGCGTGCCGGCCGGGACGTCGTCCAGGCCTACGTGCGCAAGCCACATGAGCGGATCGAAACACCTGAACGTGAACTCGTGGCATTTGCGAAAACGCCACTCCTTGAGCCAGGTGAATCACATGTCGTGCACCTGGACGTTGGCGCTGACCGCCTGAGTGTGTGGGATGAAGAGGTGTCCAGCTGGATCGTGATGGAAGGTGAGTACACCCTGTTTGTCGGACACGACGCGGCCGATGCCGGCCAGACCTGCCAGTTCCGTCTTGACGCTGACCGGGTTCTTGCCCACGGGCACCCAGTAATGCGCGCACCTGAGCCGGTCACTGCGCTTTCACGGCGCGACCCGTCCCACACCTGGCCTCAGGGCACGCGCAGCGGAATCAGGGATACTCCCGGTTTTATCCCCGTGCGCCATGTCCCCTCGCGTGACGGACTGGAGGAAGCCCCGCCTTCTGACACCCCAGTCACATTTGACGACGTGGTGGCAGGGCGCGCCACGGCAGCTGACCTGGCCAGACAGCTCGACGTGGATCAGTGTGTGCGCCTGCTGGTGTGTTCGCGAGACGACTGGGGGATGGAAGGGACAGGCGCTGCCGGCATCATGGCCACCGTCGCGGGCGTTGACCTGCCTGAATTCGTAGTGGCCGACGGCAATTCCGGTGTCAACATCAGGAAACCGAACATCGGGATGCCGACGACGGTTGTCCTCGCCTCCACATTTGACGTGGATCTTGCTGAGGAAGTCGGTCGCGTGATCGGCCAGGAAGCCCACGCCAACCGGATTGACGTGATCCTGGCACCGGCCATGAATCTGCATCGCCACCCCCTGTGCGGGCGCCACCCTGAATACTTTTCGGAAGATCCGTATCTGACTGGCATGATGGCCGGCCACTTTGCGAAAGGCCTGGAAAGCGGGGGAGTGGGTGCCTGCTACAAGCACTTCCTGGCGAACAACGCTGAAGCTTCCCGCAAACGCAACCAGTCGCTGATTCCGGAGCGTGCGCTGCGTGAACTGTACTTGAAATCCTTCGAAGTCGCGATCGGCGTGCACCCGGCCGCAACGCTGATGACCAGTTACAACGGCGTCAACGGGTGTCACACTGCTGCAGATACCGAACTGCTGGAGACGATTATCCGAGGCGAGTGGGGCTGGCGCGGCATGATCATGACCGATTGGACCTCCTACGACACGTGCCCGGTTGACATGATGGTGCCTGCAGGCACCAACTGGATCACTCCGGCCTCCCCGGATGACACTTTCACGGCTCCGATTGTGCGCGCGGTGCGCGAAGGACGAGTGGGCGAATCAGTCGTTCGGAGGGCAACCGCGGAACTCATTGGTACGCTGGTAACCGTTCGCGCCCTCGCCTCGCAGGCTGATTCGCGTCTCAGTGAGCACAACACGAAAGGTGAATCCGACGATTAAACCGGACACAGGGGATCAACCCGACAGCCTGCACACAGGGGATGCCCGCCGCGAGAACCAGGGTGCCCGCGCCACATTCGCGCCTTTGTTGCGCGCAGTGAATACGGTGAGCGAATTCGCCTCCACCGGCTTGGCGCATGCACTGGCCTTCGGAGGTTTCTATCCCTCCGTCGTCGGATTCGGAGGGTACGGCTCTGCAACGCAGGTGCGCATCCTGGCGCGCGCACTCATGAGCCGCACAGATGATCAGCGTCGATGGCTGGCCGAAAGGCGCGGCTGGCGACAGTTCTTCGACGCGCAGGTGCCACGCCAACCCGCCCTGATCACCGTGGGAAAGGCACGCGTCATCTGCTTCGCAAACGCGGAAGGCTACATCGACCTGACACTGAGCAACCATGGACTTGCGCCCGGCTGGCATGACGCGTGGATTCAGGTTCTGCACGCCGGCGACGTGGCACACCTGGGAATTGTCGAGGGCGACGCTCCGATTCTGCATCACGTGCGCAACGAACATACGCACACCGATGTCACGCCCACTGCGGAGCGCCGCCGACTGCGCACTCAGCTTTCACGCGAACAACGGGCAGTTCTTCAGCGCATCAATGCCATCCCCACCATGCCGTCAGGCCAGCAGGTGTTCGTCACTGCAGGTAAGGAACTGTACCAGCTGGTGCCGGAGAATCTTTCCTCAACGGCTGGCGGCCACCTGTCCTACATTGAGCATCTTGTCTTGACGGCAAGTGAGCCCGACAGGAAAGACACGCCTGAGCGTGAGAAGCGTTCGGGCAGAATTCGTGCCGGCCAGCCCGTCGCCGTTAAAGTCCGCATCATCGGTGATGATGAGCGGGTCGGGGTCGTCTCTGACCTGGATGACACGGTGCTGGTGTCGATGCTGCCACGTATGGCAATAGCGCTGCGGCACGCCCTCGTCGATCGTTTTTCGTCACGTCAGTCGGTGCCGGGAATGATGCGCCTGCTCAACGAACTGGCTGAAGGTGACCAGCACGCTGAGGCGATTAACCGGCCGCACGCTCCCGTCATCTACCTGTCGACCGGTGCGTGGAACGTGTTGCCCGCAATGCGGGACTTCCTGGGGCGGATGGGCTTCCCTGAGGGAGCATTTCTGATGACTGACTGGGGGCCGTCCGCCAATACATGGTTCCGTTCGGGCCGTGAACACAAACGGCGCGAACTGCAGCGCCTGGTCACTGAACTTCCGAACGTTCGATGGTTCCTGGTGGGAGACGACGGGCAACACGACCCGGAAATCTATGCGGACTTTGCCCGCAGATATCCGGAACGTGTTGCCGGGATCGCCATCCGATCACTGACTCAGTTTGAGCAAATGCTTTCGCACGGCACGTTGACGCCGCTTCGGCCCGAAGCACTCCATGACATCCCGGAAGATATCGACGTGTGGTACGGGCCGAACGGCTTCAACCTCCTTGCTCAAATGCGTCGCGATCAGCGTTAGTGTCGCCGCCGCGATGCTGCCAGCCCTGCAGCTCCGGCCACGCCGAACGCTGCGAGCATGATGAGTGCGCTACCTGACGCGCCGGTTCGTGCGACGCCACCTGGTCGGCCGGCTGCGTTCGGATCGCCCTGATCGGCGTCGCCGCCACGCTGCCCATCCTGATCGCCGGGCTTCTTGTCGGTATCCGGCTTGGGTGTGGGCGTGTCACCGGCCTTCTTTGCCACTATCGGGTAGGCCCACGCGTTGACAGTGTCACCGTTGCGGTAGGACACCAGCAGGTGAACGTCGGTACCCAGTGCTGCGCGAATCTCATCGGTCAGCTCGATCGTCATGTCGGTGCTCCCCACGTCGGCCTGAGCGCTGGCCAGGAGCCTGCCACCCATATTCGGCTGCCACGGCATCGCTGCCCCGTCATCAGGTGAACATGCGTCGAAGTTGTGCGCGGAGTTCGCGCAGCTGGACGTCCACACCGGAATGAAGGACGGATCCCCTTTCCACAGGAAGGCGCGCGCCGTGCCGGCCTGAGTTCCCGACAGCGGAACGCGGATGGCCTCGGCATCGATACTCGGAGCCACGGTGACATCGGCGGCGGGCATCAGACCTGCAATCGGCACGCCTCGTGTAGCGGACTGGAACACCGTTTGAGGTGAATCAATACTGTCCAGCGCGCTGTCAGGAATGATGGGATCGCCAGCTTCATGGGAACGGTCCGTCGGAGGCTCGTACCCGTCCAGGTAGGCGTGACCCCACCGGTACGGCTCAGACTGCTGAGATCCGAAAGCCGACCAGGCCAGACGGGTCTGGCCAACGAAGTCAGGCGTATCGGAATCGTACGGCGTGATGTTGAAGCCCAGGTAGGTCGGGTTGACAGCATTGCTGGCCTGATCTCCGGTCGGTGCAGTGGACGTGGGGCCAATTGCTGCCGGCAGGTTTGCCAACGGCAGTTTGACTTCCAGCTTGTAGTGTCCATCCGTGTAGGCACCCGAATCGTCACGTGGGGCAAATGCCTTGACTTCAACGTCGGGAGCGTTCAGGCCACCCTCGATAGTTTCCGCCAAAGGTCCTGTGGAGAATCCTTGATGATGGTCAGCGTCACGCGACCAGCATGGGCCGTTCGCGCCGTTGCCGTTCCGGCCGTCAGGGTCGTCAGTGAATGGGAAAACACCGAGCTTGAACGTGGTGGACGTGTCGTTGGACGGTGCGAGCGGGTCGAGCAGGAATTCGACGGAGTCAACCAGCCAGTGACCGAAGCAGCGGTCAGGTGTTGCCGCCGCTGAGGCCTGCTCGTCGACCACATCGACCAGAGCGTACAGCGCATCGTCGTACCATCCCAGCCATGCCTGTGACGTGCCGCCGCAGTCAGCCTCGGAGGAGCACTCCTCGCCTTCCCACCGTGCGGCAACGCTGATCGGCGTGCTGCCGTAGGCTGACGCGTCACCATCCAGAGCAGGGGCCTTCGCCAACTTGGGGATCACCGTTGTCGGCACGACATTCAGTTCGAGCTTCTCGGTCGAAACCGATGTTCCAGCGGTTGTGGTGGCTGTGACCTCGTCAATCGTGTTGCCGACGGCAGCAGGATCAGTGTGAGTGAGAATGAACTCCACCGTCACCGTCTTACCCGGTGCGACCGCATCGAATGATTGCGACGGCTGGTTGAGTGCATATCCTTCCGGAACCGTTAGCTCCACCGTGCCACTTTGCGCTTCACTGGAACGGTTTGTGACGGTCACGGGAACCGTGATCGATTCACCTGCACCGATAGCGCGCCGCGCCGGTGACTGGCCGTAGACAAAGACGTTGTAATCTTCGGTCCACTGATCGTAGTAGGCGGCGTTGCCGGCACGCGTGAAGCGGCCGTTGACCGGGGCCACCACGTCAACATGGGTTTCGTTGTAGCCCGTCATCTCGGCAGAATCTGAGGCGAAACGGATCGGCAGACGCATCGTGCCGAGGGCACTGGAGTCAGGGGCGGTCACAGTGAACGTGACATCGGTTGAGTCACCGGACGCCAGTTCACCTGTTGCCTGTTTGTCGCTGACGGTCCACCCCTCGGGGACGTCAATCGAGACGGTGCCGGCCGGAATTGCTTGCTCGCCAGCCACGAGCGTGACAGTGACGTCGACCGATTCACCGGGAGCTACCATCTGGGCTTCCGGTGATCCATACATCAGTGTGCCCAGTGGCATGCCGCTGGGGTCGGGCAGGGATGCGCCGAAGAGTATGGAACGATCATCGCCGCCACCTTCGGTGCCGTTTTCCTGCATCGGTACCCACGACCTACCCACCAGGAAGCGTGTACATCGATTGTCGACAACGGTCTTTTCCATCAGGCGGGCCTGAGTGGCGTGAGCCTTGGCGTTTTCACCGCCAACCTGCGCCCAGGTCTTGGGTGTTCCGGCAGGCTGTCCCTGCACGTTGCCTTCCACCCACGTGTACTCAGATTCGTATCCTGTCCACGTTCCGGCCACGGTGTAGGGACGTCCCTCGATTCCGGCGTAGCCAGCCAGACAGTTGGCCTGATCAGGCAGCTTGGTGGTGTTGCCAAAGTCAAAGACGTATTCGGTGACTTTCTTGACCTGCCAGGGCTGAACCGCGTTGGGTCCGCTGAGCTGTTCAGGGAAACGGTTGGGATCAGCAGCTGCCTGCGCCACTTCCCATGCCAACATCGAGGCGGCCTGATGGTTGCCGTGACCTGCGTCGAAGGAGGCGGGCCATGTCACCAGGATCTCGGGTCGGGTCTCACGCACAACCTGTGTGGCCCGGCGCAACGTTTCGTCATGGTTCCACAGCTGGTGAGTCAGCGGCGCGGACGTGTTGTAGAAGAAGTCCACCCGGTCAAGGAAGTACACATCAACTGTGCCGTCACGTACGTGCGCCGCACGGTCTTCGTTTTCACGTCGCAGGCCCAGGTCCGGCCCGGCTTCGGAGCCGACTGAATTGGAGCCGCCCTCGCCGCGTGTGGTCAGCATAATGCCGCAGCGTACATCGGCAAGATCACCCCACACGCCACACGGTGCACTGAAGGACGCGTCATCATCGGGGTGCGCCCACACGCCCAGGACATCGAGTTTTGTTGGATCACTGGTTGAGGAGGTTTGGGCGTGGCCGAATGCCCATTCAGGTGCCTCAGACGAGGGTGCCGCGAGGGACGGCGTCGCATACATCATTCCTGGGACCAGAAGCGCACACGCCCCTGCGAGCGCGACCGATCTGAGTAGGTGCTTCATTGCAAATTCTCCAGTTCTTTTCAACAATCACGGTCAAATATCAGCCTTTAACTGCTCCTTCGGTCATTCCGGAAATGAAGCTGCGCTGCAGGGCGAGGAAGAGGATCACCATAGGCAACGCAACAAGAACCGCTCCGGCTGCCAGGAGCGTGGATCCGGTGGTGTACTGGCCCTGGAAGAATGCCAGACTCAACGGGGCGGTGCGCACCCTGCCGGTCGGTGACATGACCAGCGGGATCAGGAAGTCGTTCCACGTCCACATGAACGTCAGCACAATCTGAGTCACGATTGCGGGACGTGCCAGTGGAAGCAGGATCGACCACAGGATTCGGATGTCACCGGCGCCGTCAAGCCGGGCAGCCTCCAGGATGGATGGGTTAACTGAGCGGAAAAACGCGCGCATCCAGAATGTGCCGAATGCCAGCGACTGCGCAATCTGCGGCAGCGCCACCGCCCAGAGCGTGTCGGTGAGTCCGAGGGTGCGAAGATCGTAGAACAACGGCAGGATGATCGCTTCGGACGGCACCATGATGCCCAGGAGGAACACGTAGAACAGAACGTTGGAGCCAGGCGGGCGCAAAATGCCGAGCACGTAGCCGCTCATCAGTGAGAGCACCAGTGCCGACGTCACGACAACCACGGCGATCATCGCGGAGTTCTTCATGTACAGCGAGAACTTACCCTGGCTCCACGCTTTTGCAAAGTTCTCGATGTGTCCCCACGACGAGTCGTTGATTTTCTCTGAACTCAACGACAGGAACAGGACATACAGAATGGGGATCAGGGACTGCAGCGCAAAGAAGATCAACACGATGTAGCTGACGACTTTTTCAGCGGGAGAAGTTTTCATTGGTTCTTTTCCCCCCACAGGTTGATGGTCAGATTGATCAGGAAGATCACCAGTGTTAGTACGACCGCCAGTGACGAGGCCGTTCCCACCTGTCCGAGTCGGAACGCCTGGTTGTAGACCTCGTAGGACGGCACGGTTGTGGATGTGCCGGGGCCGCCCGATGTCGTCATGTAGACCAGATCGAATGTCTTCAGCGCTGCGATCACCGTCAGGGTCAGTGAGACGAGGATTTCACCACGCACGCTTGGAATAGTGACGGACCAGAAGCGGCGAAACCACCCAGCGCCGTCAAGCATGGCTGCCTCGTAGTATTCGCGCGGGATGCGCGCAATTCCGGACATGAGCAGGACGGTGACCAGGCCGGTGGACACCCATGTGCCGATCAGGCCCACGGCGATCAGCGCCGTCGAGTAGTCACCGAGCCACGGCCTGGCAAGTCCGCCCAGACCGATCGCCCGGAGCACACGGTTGAGCAGCCCGTCGGGCGCGTAAATTTCACGCCACGAAATGGCCAGCACCACCATGGCGATGACCTGTGGCAGGAAGACGACGGTTCGGAAAAATCCGAGCCCGCGCACGCTTGAGCGTGTCAGCAGTGTCGCCAGGACGAGGCCGATGATCAGTGGGAACACCGCGTAGAAAATGATGAGGACAAGAGCATGCCAAAAGGCGTCCAACAGCCTGGGGTCGGTGAATGTTGTGACGTAGTTGTTGAACCCTGCCCATGTTCCTACGCCCAGGCCATCCCACTTGTAGAACGACAGGGTGATGACGCGACCGATGGGGTACAGCATGAATGCGCCGTACACCAGCACTGGCAGTGCCAGCAGAGCAATCGACATGGCCCACCGTGACTGTGCGCGTGACCTGTTGCGTCCACGTGCGGGGCGTGAACTGGTGGCGGTCGCTGTCTGTGCACCGCCGGTGTGGTTGGTCATCGAAGCCTCCTCAATGTACACGCGAACGGATATAAAAAGCGGATGGGTCGCCCTCGTTGATCATGAAAGACGAACGAGGGCGACCGGCTGCATTATTGGTTGGTGAATTCGGTGTACGCCGTCTCCAGAGTGTCGACGAACTGGTCAGGGGTGATCTGCGAATCAAGCAGTCCCTGCAGTGCGTCACCAAGAACCTGATCGAAGGTCGGGGTGGCGTAGTCGAGGTACGGCAGAACGTTGCCGGAGTTCGTCAACGTGTCGAAGGCGTTCATGACATCGGCCACGACGCCCTTCTCGTTGGCGGCGTAGGTAGCCGTATCGTTGACGGGCACGTTTCCGGTTTCAGCCAGAACCTTCATCGCATCGGCGTTCGTCAGGAAGTCGATGTAGGCCGCAGCGACGTTGACATCCTTCGCGGCTGACGTGATGGCGAACGGCAATCCGGTGCCGCCGGTGGTCTGCGGCGCATCCATTCCTTCGGCCATTGGCGGCAGCATGAAGCCGACATCTTCACCCATCGCTTCGAGCAGGTCAGGTGCGAGCCATGAACCGGCAATCAGGTACACGCCCTTGCCGCCGGCGAAATCCTGCCAAGTGCTGTCGTAGTCAGCGCCGTTGAAGCCGTCGTTGAAGAAACCGTTCTTGGCCCATTCCTGGATCTGCGTGGCGGCAGCAACGTTTTCCGGTGTCTTCCACGAAGCACCTGCGTTACCGAAGCCGAGCGAACGCACGGTATCTGCGTCCACATGTGCGCCCTGCACGACGCCGAAGACGTGCAGTCCCGGCCACTTCTCGACGTTACCGAGCATCAGCGGTGTTTCACCGGCTTCCTTGATGGTCGGCAGCTGGTCGGCCAGTTCCTGCCAGGTTGTGGGCTCCTTCAGACCGAGGTCAGCGAGCTTGGCCTTCGAGTAGTAGATCCCCACTGATTCGCCGACCTGCGGCAGACCGTAGACGCAGCCTTCACCGAACTTGGTGGCATCAGAGGAGTACGAAGAGTTCGCCAGGATGCCTTCAGCGAAAGTTTCGTTCCACTTGTAGGCCTCCACATACGGGTCGAGGCACTGGATCTGTCCAGCTTGGACGAACTGGCCCATCATGGAACGCGAGTTGTTGGCCTGCACAACGTCAGGCGCATCCGCGCCGGTCAGAGCCAGACGCAATGTGGTCTGCAGATCGTCAAAGGACTGGGAGTTGCGCTCGATGGTGATGTTCGGGTACTTCTCCATGAACGCTTTGTTCAGGCGCTCGATCTGTTCATTCTGGCCGCCGCGCACTTCCTGGTCCCACACCACCAGTGTCTGTTCGGGGGCGTTCGAAATATCGGTTGATACTTCGGATGCTGCCGTCGACTGGGAGCCGGAGTCGCCACTGGTCTGGCCTCCGTTTCCGCCGCTGGGAGCACACCCCGCCATCAGTGCCAGGCACGCCAGTCCGGCAACCATTGCCGAGCCGTGAGAAGAATACTTCATCGTGTTACATCCTTTCGGTCGTGTCATTTAAACGTTGAGTACATCAAGAAAAGTCAGGTCAAGTCCCTTGGTGAGGTCTCGCGAAAGGCTCGCGACCCAGTGGTGCAGGTCGGAACCGGTCGGCGCGCTGGATGAACCGCCAGGGAAACGAACCGTGTAGTTACTGGCAGCGATTGCCAGGGAAACTGCGGCGCGCGGTTGGAGCCCCGCATGGTGAGCGAAGGTCAGGCCCGCTGAGAACACATCTCCGGCTCCCGTCGGGTCAACAACAGGGATATCCAGGGCCGGGACCGTGAACAGGTCCGTTCCATCGCAGGCGACAGCTCCCCTTGGCCCGCAGGTGACAACCACCAGCGGCACCTTCTTCGACAGTGCCCGGGCCGCCTCCTCGACGCTGTCGGTGCGTGTGTACCGCATCGCTTCAGTCTCGTTGGGAGTGAACACATCGGTGACGTCAAGGCCGCGCAGATTGTCGATATCCCACTGCCCGCTTGGGTCCCAACCAACATCGCCCAGCACCCACACATCACCCCACTGAGCAATGCTGTCGTGGTTGGCGTTAATCGCATTCATGTCAGCGACGAGGGCGGCCGGGTGATCCCCCTGGATGACATCTGCCAACAGTGAGACGCTCTCCGAGCCATAGGTCACCATTGCCCGGTCACCGTTGAATGCCAGCGACGTCGTGACATTCTGGCGGTCACATCTGCTCGCCCACCTCAGGTCAATCCCTTCACTGGTCAGGATGTCGGCCACCAGATGACCTGCTCGATCCTGGCCGATAGTGGCGACCAGGCGTGGACGGGAGGAATCGTCTGTGTCAGGCGCCTGAAGTAAACGCGCAATAGCGATGGCCTGGTTTGCTGCTCCACCTGCAGTGATGGCGCATCCTGATACCCATTGTTCTTCACCTGGGCGCGGGGGGCCTCCAAGTCCCGACATGACAACGTCAAGGAAGACAGGGCCAATGACGCAGGTTGATCCATCTGACGACGCAGTGCCCACGGATGCCTCCTTGCCAATGTGGAACTGAACGTGATCTTGTTCTCATCACACTGTAGCGATATTTCGGCGCATTGTGCTTGCAAATGACCAATATTGCTCACAATTGAAAGAATTTCGTTATAATTGGCACTATGTTGGCTTATCAGCGTCGTGCCAGAATCCTTGACTTGGTACATGACCGCGGCAGTATGTCAGTATCCGATCTGGCACAGCACTTCGGCACCTCCGAGTCAACGATTCGGCGCGACCTGAACCGTCTGGATGAGCAAGGCGCACTGACGCGCGTGCGCGGCGGCGGAATTCACGGCGGTGTACCCAGCTTTAAAACCCTGAGCGAATCCCCGCACGATACACAGGACCTGCCTTTTGCCACGGTTGCTATGCGATCAGCCGAAGAGAAGGATCGTATCGGCAGGTCAGCTGCAGCCCTCGTGCCCGATCATTCGGTAGTCCTCATCGACATCGGTACCACCGGTGTGATGGTGGCCCGTCATCTCAGGCATCGCGACGTGACCGTTGTGACCGCTTCTTTGGCAGTTGCCGACGAACTGCGAGGTGAATGTGAAGCAACGCTTGTCGTACTGGGTGGTGTGTTGCGAACAAACTACCTGTCACTGGTCGGCAGCCTCACTGAACATGCGCTGGAGGCAATCAGAGCTGACATCGCATTCGTTGGCACATCGGGTATACGTCATTCCGGCGCTTTGATGGATTCGACCGGAATGGAAGTGCCCATCAAGAAATCAATCATCGCGCATTCTGAACAAACCTTCGCCGTCGCGTCATCGGACAAGTTTCCGGGATCAGGCCTGCTGACCGTGTGCCATCTCAGTGACTTGACGGGTGTTGTGACGACCGCCGAAATATCCACCACCCCCTCACTGGCAGACCTTGAGGGAACAAACACGAAAGTGATCAGCGCATGAAACTTGTAATTGCAGGCGGAGGCGGATTCCGCGTCCCGCAGATCATCGAAGTTCTTTCAGCAGCACGCGAGGGCAAGGGGCCTCATAGCGGCCTGAACGTCGACGAAGTGGCCCTCTATGACATCGATCAGCGCAGGCTCGACGTCATGATGGCGGTCATCCGCGGAATGGATTTCGCCCATCCACCGACACTGACCGCCTCCACCGACCTGCGCCAGGCCCTCACGGGAGCCAACTTCGTCTTTTCAGCCATACGAGTGGGCGGCACAGCCGGACGTGTCACTGACGAGCGTGTTGCGCTGGCCGAAGGAATCCTCGGACAGGAAACGGTCGGGGTGGGTGGCTATGCCTATGCGTTCCGTACACTGCCCATCGCGATGGAACTGGCTCGTGCAGTGCGCGAGGTGGCTCCCGATGCGTGGGTCATCAACTTTACGAATCCTGCCGGAATCATTACTCAGGCGATGCGGCGCGAACTGGGCTCCCGTGTGATTGGTATTTGCGATACGCCGATCGGACTGGTGCGCCGTGTCAGCGCGGCGGCAGGCATCGATCATCACTGGGTTGACCAGGACGATCCTCGTCTCACATTCGACTACGTGGGCCTGAACCACCTGGGGTGGCTGCGGTCGCTGGAACTGGACGGCACAGATCGTCTGCCCGACCTGTTGGCCGACGATGCCGCGTTGGATCACATCGAAGAGGCACGCACAATCGGTTTTGAGTGGGTGCGCGCACTGGGAATGTTGCCCAACGAATACCTTTTCTACTACTACCTCAACCGCGAATCAGTCGCCCGGATCAGGCAGGAAAAGGCTACACGCGGCGAATTCCTCGACAAGCAGCAAAGCGCTTTCTATGACGAAGCCGCCGGAGCGAGCGACCACGATGCTGCAGCCGCATGGACCAGGGTCCATGACGAGCGCGAAGCGACCTACATGGCCGAATCCCGTGATGAGGAAGACCGCGCCAACCGTCGTGACGAAGACATCGCCGCAGGTGGCTACCAGCAGGTCGCCTTCGATTTGATGAACTCGCTGACCACCGGCACACGCGCACGCATGATCCTGGGTGTGGGCAACTCGGATGCGGACGGTGATCTGATCGTGCCGCAATTGCGCGAAGACGCGGTGATTGAAGTGCCCTGTCGCGTCGACGCTGACGGAGTTCATCCGCAGCACGTGCGGCCTGTGACCGGTCCCGAACTCGGACTCATCACCACCGTCAAGGGGTGTGAGGAACTCGTGATCGAAGCGGCAACGCAGGGGGACAGCACCCTTGCATGGCGCGCAATGGCCAACCACCCATTGGTCGATTCCGTTGCCGTGGCACGCCGCGTGCTGGAGGGTTACATCGACCAAAGTCCCCAGATCGCGAAGGTTTTCGAATAAAGGAAAGAAGGCTCACACACCGGTAGACCTACACGTTAGGAAGTGTTTACCGGGTGGTTGAACTGCGTCATTAGCGTCAGTGAAGTCATAGTGATTTTTGCTGACTGATGGAGTACATACACATGTTTTCAGTTCGACCTCGCGCCCTCATTATGGGAGTGGCGGCAGCTCTGATGATGACGAGCGCGTGGAGCGGTGGCCCGGCACAGGCTGAGGCCACCGTTCCGCCGATCATGATCACGGAGATTGCGCCCGACAATACCGGCTCTGACGAATACGAATACTTCGAAATCCACAACACGACGAATGCGGCGATCAACCTTGCTGAACAGAAGTACTCTTTCGCTTACACTTACGCCGATTCCGATGACCGCTCTCAGGACAGACAACTGACGGTTGACGACGCCAACCTGACCCTCAGTCCAGGCGAAACAATCATCATGTGGCTGTCCTACACGGCGAAGAACCTCGATTCCTTTGCGCGCACGGACGCAGATTTTCGCACCAACTGGTCCATGAGCAACAACGCCAGAATTGTGCGCGTCACCGGCCAGGCAGGTATGGCCAACAAAGGTGAACGCGGAATCCGGGTGCTCAAAGACGGGCAGACCGAATCGTGGTCGTATTACCCGGCCGGCTCCGTCGGAGCCAACAAAGTCGCAGAATTCGCCGTATCAGACGCCCAGTCGATGACGTTGCTGGCGTCGCAGGCCACGGCAACACCCGGCACTGTCCGCGACGAGCAGTTCGTCCGCACCTCTCAGCCGGATCCCGGCGACCAGTCAGGTCAGCCAGACCCCAATGACCCCACGTCCGCACAGGACGCACCTGACACGGCAGCACCTCTGATGATCACCGAACTTGTACCCGACACAGATAACGTCTCCGGCTCAGATGGCTTTGAGTTCATTGAGATTGCCAACACCACCGACCAGCCCATCGACTTTTCCAACTACACGCTGAGCTACCTGTACCCCGATTCGAAGAGCTCGGCACTGTGGCCCTCCACCCCTGACAACGTCGTGATCCAACCCGGAAAAACCCTGGTGTTCTGGATCAGGAACGGCAACAACAATGATCTGGGTGCAGCCGATTTCAACAAGCAGTGGGGTACGTCGCTGACTATGGGCCAGGACCTGGTGGAAATCTACTCAGGTGGCATGGCCAATGGTGGCGCTCGCGGCATGCAGATCCAGACGAATACCGGCACGGTCATTAACCGGGCCTACTACAACATGAACGGCAAAGAGGTCGAATACAACAAGGGATTCCATTTCTGCGTGAACACGGACGACCTCACCACACAGGGTCGCATTGGCACTCACCCGGCATCGCCGGGCACACTGATGGCTGCCCAGCTCCCCAGGCCCCTGGTCGCACTAGCCGCAGACACGCAGGAACCGGCGCTGACAGATGCCACCCCATCCACAGTTCGCGCCGACCAGCCACTGACATTCGACTTCACCATCACGGACAACACCAGCGTCAAGACAGTGACACTGAACATGAAGTCAAGCGCCGATCAAGATTCGCGCGCGATCAACTTGACACATGACAGCGAAGACGTCACGCACTTCACCTTCGAGGTGCCTGCCGCTGACATGACCGGCAAACGCTGGTTCGACTACACGCTGACCTACACGGACGGAACCTTCACCAAAACCACCGCTCCCGTACGAGTTGCCATCCAGGGAGCAGCCACTGACCCCTTGCGTATCAACCACGCCGACAATGACTGGGTGTCCGGCACCACCGACCTGATTGCGGCGACCGATGCCCCCTCGTCAATCACGATGACGATCGATGGCACGAACGTGCAGACGGAAGCCTCACTGGAAGGTGAGCCGGTCTTCGCCTTCGAAGCCACGCAGACTGACACGTTCTTCCGCAACGGCGTGCTGGCCCCCAATGGCGACATCCTGACGATTTTCGATGAGGGTACCTACAGCGAGATCAAGACCATTTCAACGCCCGTGCCCCTGGTCTACATGGACGGACAGGCCGTAACCGCCTCGATCTACGCGGGTACCAAAGCCAAACCCGGGATTGACGAGAACGAAAATAACGACGATTTCGATGTGCGTGCATTGCGACTGATCCTGCCGGACGGACGCACGCTCACCCCACGCGGATACTCCGATGCCACACAATGGCTGCGCATGGGCGATTCCACAGGCAAGCACGATTTCTTTGACGCGACGTTCGACATTCCTGACGACGCGTTCACCGGCGCTCGCCACGCGTGGGACACCACGACAGCAGCAGACGGCACGCACACCATCACCGCGCAGGCAACAGTGGACGGCACCCAGCACAACGTCACACGTGTCCTGCGGGTCGACAACACGGCTCCGGTCATCGAGACACACATTGACGAGGGCGCCCTGCTCCAGGGTGACATCACCGTCAATCCCACCGCCACTGACAGTGGGATTGGACTGGATTCACTCAGCGCAACACTCGACGGCAAGGACATCACCCTTCCGCTGACCACCTCGTCGACGTCACTGCCGGCCGGCAACCATGAACTGACCGTCATTGCCGTCGACAAACTGGGGAACTCCGCAACTGTCACCACCCACTTCACGACGCCCGTGGAAGACCCCACGGTTGCAACCTTCACTCCTGGTGATGGTGCCCGTGTGGAAGCCGGCGATGTGGTACTGAGCGCCCACGTGGATGATGAAGCAGGCGACCAGGTCACCGCAAAATTCTACGAAGGTGAACGCGTGGACAACAGCACCATTCACACCGCCTCCGGAACAGTGAATGACGCTGCCCAAGCTGAGCGTGAGTCAGCTCGTCCGCTCACCAGTGACGAGATCGAGCAGCTTGCCCAGAATGATGACGTGGTCAAACAGGTCACCTCAGATGATGCCTTCCCGTACGAACTGTTCGAGATTCCTGTCAGCGACAGCGACGCTGGCGCCACGGTGCGTGTGCACTGGTCCGGACAGGCTGAACGGAACGCTCAGGTGTCGATGCGCGTGCGCGCCGCTGACGGATCCTGGGATGAGGTCGACCGCCACATCACTGGCCCAGGCACGGATTCGGCCAGCACGCGCGCCGCGTCTGCAGCAGATGGTGCGTACGAAAAATTTGACCTGGACGCCCTCGTCAAGACAGATACGTATGCGCATGATGGTGTGATTACCGTGCTGATCCAGCATTCCGACGGGTGGGCCGGGAAGAACCTGACGACGCGTGAGTCCACCGTCACTCCCGCGCACGCCGACGACGAGGCGCGCTCCACGTACGATTTCACGCTCGCCTGGGAATCGGACACGCAGTACTACAACGAGCGCGACGACTACTACCCACATCAGCTCGCCATCCACCAGTACCTGCTGGATCAGCGGGCCAACATGAATATCCAGTACATGTTCCACACAGGTGACATTATCGACGACTTCGACCAGCAGCATCAGTGGGACCGTGCCAATCCGGCGTATCGCACGCTCGATGAGGCGGGATTCCCTTATGGCGTTCTGGCAGGAAATCACGATGTTGGCCACCTTGCCAACGACTACTCGGAGTATTCGAAGAACTTCGGTGAGGCACGCTTCGCTGCTAACCCGTGGTACGGCGGCTCATATGAGGACAACCGCGGACACTTCGATCTGTTCTCCGCCGGAGGCATCGACTTCATTGCCGTCTACCAGGGCTGGGGACCAGGGGACGCGGAAATTGAATGGATGAATCAGGTGCTGGCCGCTCACCCGGACCGCATCGCAATCATCGACCTGCATGAATTCATGCTGACGACCGGTGGGCTCGGTCCGATCCCGCAGCGCATCCTTGATGAGGTCGTCGCCACGAACCCGAATGTGCGGATGGTGATGTCGGGGCACTACCACGATGCGTTCACCCGCACGGACAGCTTCGATGACGATGGGGACGGCGTAGCGGAGCGCACCGTGACATCGATGCTCTTCGACTATCAGGCACTTCCCGAGGGTGGCCAGGGCTACCTGCGCTTGCTGCATTTCGACAACGAAGGCCAGCGCATGATGGTACGCACGTATTCACCTTCGCTGCAGCGCTACAATTCCGATGATCAGGGGCTGTTGGGCAGCGCTGACAATCCGTATGAGTACCAGCATTTCGATGTCTCATACGCACAGCTGGGAATTACGCCTTCACAGCGCGTCCTCAGCACGGACAGCTTTTTCGCGGACGTGCTGTCCACCCGCCTCATTGGAACTGCCGGGGGTGTTACCACACCTGGCACTGCCAGTGCGACGTGGAAAGATGTGCCGGTGGGGACACATAGCTGGTACGTGGTGGTCAGTGATGTCAACGGTGGTGAAGTGATCTCACCGGTATTGACGTTCACAGCGGTGCCTGTCGGTGAGCCGACCGAGCCGGGCACTCAGCCGACCGAGCCGGGAACCGATCAGAACCACGGCCACGGTCAATCAGCGCAACCCGGTGCGTCGGCAAACGTATCGGCGGGAGCGCGTCACCTGTCAGCCACCGGCGCTGATGGCGGTCTGCTCGCAGCGGTCAGCGTGATCGGCATGGCGGGCGCCGTGATGGTGGCGACGCGACGTCGCCGTCATACGCACTGACAGATAGGGATCTGGTCAGGCTTCCCGCACTGCCATCTGGTGGTGTGGGGAGCCTGCCTATGACAGCAGCGGTGTCAGCCACTCGTCGATGAGTCGGTCGACCACCTGATTGAGGTCAGCGACCGTGCCCGTGTTCGCGATCCACACATCGCTCACCGCCCGTCGCTCAGCTTCACTGGCCTGAGAATCGATGCGTTCGCGGGCATCGTCAGCTGTCAGACCACGGCTCACGAGGCGTTCGACTCGGATCTGCACCGGAGCACCCACCATGATGACGACGTCAAAGGTGGATGCCAGGCCACCCTCGACCAGCAGAGGAACGTCGTAGACAGCGAAGGTGCCGGGCGGTGCGCTGGCGAGTATGCGCGCCGACTCGCGAGCAATACGCGGATGAGTGAATGCCTCCAGGCGGGTGCGCCGCGCCGGATCAGAAAAAACGAGCTGTGCCAGCGCCGGACGATTCAGCGAGCCGTCGGCGTTGAGGACGTCCGTGCCGAACGCCTGCGCAATGTCGTGCAGCGCGGGCGAACCGGGTGCGACGATCTCCCGGGCAATCTGGTCGGCATCTGCGACGGTGGCATGGTGGCGGGCAAAAATGTCCGCCACCGCCGACTTACCGGAACCGATTCCGCCGCTGATGCCGATGCGTAGTGCGTCAGGCGGTTGCGTGATGCGACGCTTTGGTGTGCGTAGTGCTGTCGCGTGTGCCTCTCCGCACGTGATGACGTGACCTGCAGCGCTGGGTTTCATGCACTCAAGGGTAGTCACAAATCAGTTGGTGACGGTTCTATGGCGAAGTCTTGACCAAAGTGTGTGAAGTCAGACACAATTGGTTGAGGCAAAGATGAGGGTTTGTCTCAAAGTGACGCGACGACACCACGTGAACTTTCGGCTTGTTTCCAATGATGAAGACGAGTTCTTGATCATTTCGTGATAATTCGTGACCAAATTGTAGCTTCCACATGGTGAACTCTCAACGCTTTGAGGCAGATTGATCGATAGTGTCTGTGACATCTGGCATCCGTGTCCTGTGTATGTGACACAGCGGCCCAGAAGCACCTGCATAAAAATCAGGAGGCATCCCATGAGGATTAAGAGAACATGGCTGGCGGTTCCGGCCGCCCTCGCCCTTGCACTGACCGCATGCGGCGGCGGCAGCGGCGACCAATCAGGAAACGGTGGTGAAAGCGGTGCCGCAGCATCAGGCGGCATTGTCGAGGTCAACGGATCTGAACCTCAGAACCCGCTGATCCCTGCGAACACGAACGAAACGGGCGGTGGCCGTCTTCTTGACGTGCTGTTCGCCGGACTGACTTACTACGATGAGACAGGCGCAAGCCACATGGAAATGGCCGAGTCCATCGAAACTGACGACCATCAGACCTACACCGTCAAACTGAAGGAAGGCCTGAAGTTCTCTGACGGCTCCGATCTGAAGGCCAAGAACTTCGTTGAGGCATGGAAGCTCGGTGCAAAAGAGGCCATGCTCTCCGCTTACTTCTTCGCACCCATCGAAGGTGCCGATGAGGAAGGCAACGGCGATCTGACCGGCCTCGAGGTCGTGGACGACACCACCTTCACCATCAAGCTCAAGCAGCCGGAAGCTGACTTCGAACAGCGTCTGGGCTACTCAGCTTTCTACCCGCTGCCCGACTCTACTCTGGCTGATCCTAAAGCCGGCGGCGAGAACCCGGTCGGCAACGGCCCCTACATGGCTGACGGCGAAGGCGCATGGGTTCACAACGAAGGCTTCTCACTGGTCCCGAACCCCGAGTACAAGGGTGAGCGCACTCCGCAGAACGGTGGACTCCACTTCACCTTCTACGCCAAGCAGGACGCGGCCTACCAGGACCTCGTGGGCAACAACCTCGACGTGCTGGACGCCATCCCTGAAAACGCATTCCAGACCTACGAAAGCGAGCTCAACGGGCGCTCGGTGAACCAGCCTGCTGCTATCTTCCAGGCATTCACCATTCCGAACGACCTTGAGCACTTCACCGGTGAAGAAGGCAAGCTGCGTCGCCAGGCAATCTCCTACGCGATCAATCGTGAAGAAATTACCGAGAAGATCTTCTCCGGTACCCGCACCCCTGCCAAGGACTTCACCTCACCTGTCGTTGACGGCTACAACGACTCGATCCCCGGCAGCGAGGTTCTGAGCTACGATGCCGACAAGGCAAAGGAACTGTGGGCACAGGCTGAGGCCATCGCTCCGTTCGAAGGCAAGTTCACCATTGCCTACAACTCCGATGGCGGTCACCAGGGTTGGGTTGACGCAACGGTCAACTCCATCAAGAACACCCTCGGAATCGAAGCGGAAGGCAACCCTTACCCGGACTTCAAGTCACTGCGTGACGACGTCACCAACGGCGCCATCAAGGGAGGCATGCGAGCCGGATGGCAGGCTGACTACCCCGGTAAGTACAACTTCCTGGCACCGATTTACGGCACTGGCGCAAGTGCGAACGACGGCAATTACTCGAACCCTGCATTCGATGAACTGCTGTCCAAGTCCTCGGGCGCAAGCTCGCTGGAAGAGTCCAACAAGCTGCTGGATCAGGCCCAGGAGATCCTCTTCCAGGATCTGCCGGCAATCCCGCTGTGGTACTCCAACGTGGTTGGTGGCTGGTCAGAAAACGTGGACAACGTGAAAATCGACTGGCACGGCGTTCCGATGTACTACCTGATCACCAAGCAGTGATCTGCTCCGTATAGATCAGCACTACATAGTTCTGTGGCGACCAGGAATGCCCTGTTCGCCACAGAACTATGTTCACGTCCAGCCGAGTGACCTGCACAAACATGTCTCTGATGTGATGGGTCATACAGTGCAAAAGTGACGCGAATGCCGCTCAAAAGTCGACTCGGCTCCCAAGACTAAAAGAATTAGTGATACGCTCACCAAGCGAAGCTTGCATATTTTGGCGTGAAGTTTGCACGATGTTGAACATTCGACGTTGGCAGGTCTCACGGCAAAAGGTGAGTGGCCGAAACGATCGCGAGGCGTCAGCTCCGTGATCCTGTAGCACACATGCACGCGATTCTGAGCAATCAGAGGGGCGAGCATGTCCTGTCCACCCCGAAGGAAATACCCAATGTCCCGATATATCGGACGACGGCTCCTCCAGATCATCCCGGTCTTCTTCGGAGCCACGTTCCTGATTTTCGCAATGGTGTACCTGATGCCTGGTGATCCCGTTGCCGCCCTGGGAGGCGACCGTGGCCTCAACCCGGAAGTACAGGCGCGTATCCGTGCGGAATACAACCTCGACAAGCCTTTGTACATGCAGTACCTGCTGTACCTCAAAGGCGTCTTCACTCTCGATTTTGGAACCACCTTCTCGGGTCGTCCAGTTGCCCAAGTAATGGCGGGAGCCTTCCCCATCACCATCAAGCTTGCAGTGATGGCGCTGCTTTTCGAAGCGATCCTCGGTGTGGGTTTCGGTGTCATCGCCGGCATGCGTCGTGGCGGCTTCTTCGACTCAACGGTTCTGGTTCTGTCACTCGTGGTCATCTCGGTACCGACCTTCGTGATCGGCTTCGTACTCCAGTTCCTGGTCGGCGTAAAATGGGGCATTCTGCCGCCCACGGTGGGCAGTAAAACCACGATCACCAATCTTTTGATGCCAGCGATAGTGCTGGGCGCCCAATCGCTGGCTTATGTCTTGCGATTGACGCGCCAGTCAGTGTCTGAGCACACCGCGGCCGACTTCGTGCGCACTGCGCGGGCAAAAGGCCTGTCGAACGGACAGGTCATGCGCCGCCACATTCTGCGCAACTCACTGATCCCCGTCGTGACTTTCCTCGGCGGTGACCTCGGCGCCCTCATGGGTGGCGCCATCATCACAGAAGGCATTTTCAACATCAACGGTGTAGGCGGCACGCTGTGGCAAGCAGTCATCAAGGGCGAGCCGGCAACGGTGGTGTCCTTCACGACTGTGCTCGTGCTTGTCTACATCATCGCGAACCTGATCGTTGACCTTCTGTACGCCTGGCTCGACCCGAGGATCCGCTATGAGTGAGAATCTGATTCCTTCCGCGTCCATTGAGCGCACTCGCCATGGACAGCAGCACTACGTCTCTGAAATTGACGAGACCGGCCTGGGTGCCGTCGACGCCGTAGCTGACGATTCAGCACCCTCATCCATGTGGGGTGAAGCGTGGAAACAGCTGCGCAAGCGCCCCATGTTCTGGGTGGCAGCCATCATCATCTTCATCGCGCTCCTCATGGCCTTTGTGCCGCAGCTGTTCACCTCACAGGACCCGCGTTTTTGCGAACTGGGCAATTCACTTGAACCAGCCGGTCCCGGGCACCCCTTCGGCTTCGAACGCCAGGGCTGCGATATCTACGCGCGCGTCATCTACGGCGCTCGCGCCTCAGTGACGGTCGGTGTCTTCACGACCATCGCTGTCGTCCTGATCGGCGGATCGCTGGGCGCCCTCGCCGGATACCTCGGTGGCTGGGTGGACGCCGTGATCTCCCGCATCATCGACATCTTCTTCGCAGTTCCGCTGCTCCTTGCCGCAATCGTGTTCATGCAGATGTTCCGCGACAACCGCAATGTGTGGATGGTCGTCCTGGTGCTGGCATGCTTCGGGTGGACGCAGATTGCGCGCATCACCCGCGGCGCCGTCATGTCCACCAAGAACGAGGAATTCGTGACGGCAGCGCGCGCGACCGGCGCATCGAGCTGGCATATCGTGGTCAGCCACATCCTGCCGAACGCAATGGCACCGGTGATCGTCTACGCAACCGTGGCACTGGGAACATTCATCGTTGCCGAAGCCTCCCTGTCATTCATGGGTATCGGTCTGCCGTCGTCCGTGGTGTCCTGGGGTGGCGACATTTCGATGGCACAAGCATCCCTGCGTGTTCAGCCTATGGTTCTGTTCTACCCGGCTATCGCGCTGGCACTGACCGTTTTGAGCTTCATCATGATGGGCGACGCCGTGCGTGACGCCCTCGATCCGAAGGCGCGTAAGAAGTGACAACTCCACGTAATCCAGATCTGACACCTGACCCCGACGACCCCACGTTCGCCGCGTCGCGACCGGTCACACCCAACCCGGCCAGTTCCGACTCGGGTGACAACCGCTTTATGCCCGACGTTGACGAGGGTGACTCGACCGACGCTGAGCTGACAGACGAACGCCTCGAAAAGCTGGTCACCCGCACTGTCATGTCCGATGCGCCAGAAGTGGTCAATGAGCATTCACGAGACCAAGGCGACATCCACCCAGATGACGCTGAACCGCTGCTCAAGCTCAAAGACCTTGAAGTCACGTTCACCACGTCCACCGGCAAAGTTCCCGCCGTGCGCGGAGTCAACCTGACGATCTACCCCGGCCAGACCGTGGCAATTGTGGGTGAGTCCGGTTCCGGCAAGTCAACGACTGCCTCTGCGATCATCGGCCTGCTGCCCGGCACCGGTGAAGTCACAGGCGGAAGCATTGAATTTGACGGCAAGGACACGACGCATCTGTCCACTAAAGAGTGGGTGAAGCTGCGTGGATCCGGTATTGGTCTGGTCCCACAGGACCCGATGACGAACCTCAACCCTGTGACCCGCATCGGCAAGCAGGTCGGTGAGGCTCTGCGGGCCAACAACGTGGTCCCCACCTCGCAGGTGGGTCAGCGCGTGGCAGACCTGCTTGAAGAGGCCGGACTTGCCGGTGGCGGCAAGAGGACCAAGCAGTTCCCACACGAATTTTCCGGCGGTATGCGCCAGCGCGTCCTGATCGCGATCGGTCTGGCTGCCCGCCCGAAGCTGCTCATTGCCGACGAACCGACCTCCGCGTTGGATGTGACAGTTCAGCGCCGCATCCTTGACCACCTGGGCACAATGACTCGTGAGCTGGGCACAGCCGTCCTGTTCATTACTCACGACCTTGGCCTGGCGGCTGAACGCGCCGAGCAGCTGGTCGTCATGCACCGCGGACGTATCGTCGAATCCGGGCCCGCGCTGGAGATCCTGCAGCATCCGCAGCATCCGTACACGAAGCGACTGGTGTCGGCGGCCCCCTCGCTCGCATCGGCACGTATCGAGTCCGCCCACGCCCGCGGCGTGAAAGTGACGGACGAAGAACTCACCGGTACAGGAGCAGGTGCGTCCTCCACCGAGGAGATCGTGCGCGTCGAACATCTGACGAAAGTCTTTGACGTACGTGGTGCGCGCGGCGAAGCCAAGGAACTGCGCGCCGTTGACGACGTCACGTTCGGATTGCGCAAGGGCACAACCCTGGCATTGGTGGGTGAATCCGGTTCCGGTAAGTCCACTGTGGCCAACATGGTGCTCAACTTGCTCACTCCCACCGAAGGCAAGGTGTTCTTCAAAGGGCAGGACACGTCGCAATTCTCATCCAAAGAGCTGTTTGAGTTGCGCCGCAAGCTCCAGGTTGTCTTCCAGAATCCCTATGGGTCACTGGACCCGATGTACTCGATCTTCCGCATTATCGAGGAACCACTGAAGGTTCACAAGATCGGAAACAAGAAGGAGCGCATCGCACGGGCCCAGGAACTGCTTGACCTGGTCGCTCTGCCGCGCTCGGTCATGCGGCGCTATCCGAACGAACTGTCCGGTGGGCAGCGTCAGCGCGTCGCCGTGGCCCGCGCCCTGGCACTGAAGCCTGAAGTGATTGTGCTGGACGAGGCTGTCTCTGCCCTCGACGTGCTGGTGCAGAACCAAATCCTGCACCTGCTCAATGACCTGCAGGCACAGTTCTCGCTGTCCTACCTGTTCATCACGCACGACCTGGCGGTGGTGCGTCAGATCGCTGATGACGTGGTGGTGATGGAGCACGGCAAGCTCGTCGAGGCGGCACCGTCCGACGAACTGTTCGATCACCCCAAGCAGGACTACACGCGCGAGCTGATCGACGCAGTGCCGGGACGAGCCATCCAGCTCAACCTGTAGGAACCCCTCAGCGACAAACTCTGTCGGCAAATGTTAGCGCCGCATAGCGACGCCTGGACCGGATCATCACTGCCGGAGGAAGCCAGGGCGGCGGCCTCACAATTGCGGCGACCGCACTGAACCACCGGGGTTTCGCAGCCATGCCGGACGTGCCGTTCCTGTGCCACTTGGAACGCGCCGTGGGCATGACGGGACAGGAACCCTACGAGGAAATCTCCCGCTACCTGTCGATCATGCGCCACAAGGTGGCCACGGTGTTCACCACGCTGTCCTACTTCGACGCAGTGAACCTGGCGAAGAGAGTCACTGCCGACACGCCGGCTCTGTTTTCAACAGAGGAGATGGATATGACCTGCCCACCTTCGACCGTGTTTGCGGCGCGAAACTGGTGGGGCAGGACTGATGCATCGCAGACCGGGGACGCCCCCGAAATCGCCGTCTACCCCTTCAATCAGCACGAAGGTGGACAAATGGTGAAGGGGGGCAAGCAGCTCACGTGGCTGCGCGCACTGCTCGACGAGTCATCCTCACCGAGCTCGCCACGCTAGCCGCCTACCGGCCCTCATCCAGCGGCGGATGGGGCTCAGTCAGGACGGCGTGAACAGGTCGCCCAGTCACCAGGTCTCCCTCGTCAACAAACCCTTCCTCACGACCTTCGAGTTCGGCAATGAGGTAGCCGCGCGCTTTCTTCAACGCTGACTCGTAGTGCGGATCTGAAGCAAGGTTGTGAAGCTCGTGCGGGTCGTCGGTCAGGTCGAAAAGCTGTTCGGTGCCCCACGATGAGTACCACACATACTTGAAATGCTCGTAGACAATCCATTGCAGTGACTGGCCGAATAACGTGTGCTCACCGTGGATGTAAGTGCGCCATGACGCGTCCTGTCCACGCAGGAACGGTGCCAGTGACCGTCCATCCACGCCCTCAGGCACGGGTACGCCAGCCAGATCCAACAAGGTGGGCATCAGATCGCGAAGTTCAGTCAGCTGGTCGACGCGCGCTCCTGCAGGGATGCCGGGACCTCTCACGAGGAATGGCACGTGAGCGGACCCTTCGTAGGGGTAACCCTTGCGCCACAGGTGGTGGTCGCCCATCATGTCGCCGTGATCGGAAATAAAGACCACATACGTGTTGGAGTCAACGCCGAATTCAAACAGAGCCTGCAGGAATCGTGACACCTGAGTGTCGATATGGGTCATATGTCCGAAGTAACCGGCACGCGCGCGATGCACGGACCGCGGATGATAGACGGCTGCAAGTGCCGTCGGATCCCAGGCGCGCTGCTCATCTTCCATGAGCTCATCAGCCCAGTCGCCCACGGGAGGATCAGTCAACTCGGCCGAATCGTACTGCTCGAACGCCCATGCAGGCGGGTCGAGGGGCGCGTGCGGGCGGTGGAAGGACAGGTACAGGAAGAATGGACAGTCAGGATCGCGCCGGTACATCCAGCGGATCGCCTCACTGACAACCCAGTTCGTCGGATGGAGACGTTCTGCCTTGTCCCACGGACGGGCAACGATGGAATTGCATTCCAGGCCGGAATCAATGTAATCCTCGACAGCGTTTGCGCCCTCCTGGTCGCGCAGCCACGGCAGATAGTCGTCGTACCACGCCACATCGCGTGTGCGATCGCGTGAGACATGCAGGTAGCCGTCGTGCAACTGGACGTCATCAAATCCGATTCGCGTGCGTTCGGGCCAGTAGTGCATTTTCCCGATCGCCTGCGTCTGGTAACCGGCCTCTTTCAGACACTGCGGCAAGGTGGGAGCCACGTCGAATGTGACGCCGTCCTGGTAGCCGACGCGTCGGTGCGACTGAGGGCTCATGCCCGTCATGAGTGACATGCGCGCCGGCACGCATGTTGGAGCCGCGGAATACGTACGCGACATCTGCGCGCCCATCCCAGCCAAACGGTCCAGGTAGGGGGTCTGAACATCCGGATGGCCCAGACTGGAGAGGCAGTCACCCCGCCACTGATCGACACAAATCAGGACGATATTGGGACGCGAGTCCTTTGAATCAGTCATTTGATTCGTGCTGCGAGTGAGTGGAGAGTGCCCGGCCGGCTTCCTGCTGAACACTGATGGCCGCCTGGTAGCGGGTCAGGAAGCGCTCGAAACCTTCTTCATCGCGGGCGACAGGATCAATGACCGAGGATTCGGTGTCGGCAAAGACGCGTTCGGCAAGATAATCCGGCAGGGACTGAGCATCCCCATTGGCACGGTCTGCGCGGAACTTCGCCAGGATTGCGATGCCCCATGCTCCACCTTCGGCGGCGCTCTTTCCAACCGCAACGGGCACACCCAAAGCGCCAGCCATCAACTGCTGCGCGACGATCGGTGTCTTGAACAGGCCACCGTGAGCGAACAAGCGGTCCACCTGAACGCCCTCGTCCTCAGTCAGAATGTTCATGCCCAGGCGCAGCACGGCGAACGGCGTCATGAGCTGTGTGCGCATGAAGTTTGCCAGGTTGAATGTGGAGGCAGGCGGGTTGACGAACATGGGTCGACCGGTTTCCACGCCGACGATCGGTTCGCCGGACAGGAAGTTGAAGGCGACCAGGCCGCCGCCGTCGGGATCGCCGGTCAGGCCATGCTCGTACAGCAGGTCGTAAACGCGTGGCTTGGGAATATCGACGCCGGCAATTTCAGCGAACTCGCGGAAGATCTTCACCCACGCATCCAGCTCACTGGAACCGTTGTTGGAGTGCACCATCGCAACCGGGGAGCCGTCGGGCGTTGTGACAGGGTCAAGCTCAATGTGCACCTTCTTCAGGGCTTTCTCAAGGACGACCATCGCGAAGATGGACGTGCCGGCCGAAACGTTGCCGGTGCGCGGTGCGACAGCGTTCGTTGCCACCATGCCGGTGCCTGCATCGCCTTCAGGCGGACACATCGCGATTCCTGCTTCGAGGTTACCGCTGGGGTCGAGGAAGCGTGCGCCCTCGGCGGTAAGTTCACCTGCATCGTCGCCCGCTGCCAGAACTGTGGGCAGCAGGTCTGCAACGTCCCACTGGAAGCCTTTTTCTGCGACGAGGTCGCGGAACTGCTGCAGTCGCTCCTGGTCGTAGTCAACGGTGGTGGAATCGATGGGGAACATGCCCGAGGCGTCGCCCACGCCCAGCACGTGACGACCCGTGAGACGTTCGTGGACGTAGCACGCGAGGGTCTGAATCTTCGCCACGTCCGTGACGTGCGGTTCCTCGTTGAGAATCGACTGGTACAGATGAGCAATCGACCAGCGCAGCGGAATGTTGAAGTCGAACAGTTCAGTGAGCTTTTCGCTGGCAGGCCCCGTGTTTGTGTTGCGCCACGTCCGGAACGGCACCAGCTGTTTGCCATCGGCATCGAAGGCCAGGTAGCCATGCATCATGGCGGAAATGCCGATCGCGCCGACGCGAGTCAGCGTGACGTCGAATTCCTTCTTCACGGTGTCGGCTAGCGCGCGGTAGGCGGTCTGCACGCCTCGTTCCACGTCGGCCAGCCCATAGGACCACAATCCGTCAACCAGCTTGTTTTCCCATTCGAATCCACCCTGGGCAATCACCTGGAAGTGTGAGTCGATAAGAACAGCTTTAATGCGGGTGGAACCCAGTTCAATTCCCAGCGCCGTGTGTGCAGCGTCAATATCTGCGCGTTGTTGTTCGTGCGAAGATTGTGCTTCCTGATCTGTCAAAGTCACGTCATACTCCCAGTTCCGACAGTCGTCATCGTGTCGAATCTTCATTAGTCGTCAGGGTCATCCCTGTGCGAATTCCTCACCAGTGTACGTTATTGCGCGAACATTGAAAGTCTGATTGACCACTTGGTGTTAACGTGATCATCGCGGCAGTGGTTCGCAGATGCACACGCAGTGGGCCATACTGAAGACGAACAAATCGCTCCAAGCGAGAAAAGAATGAAGGCAGTCCAATGGCGAACACGCACATATCAGAAACTCCTATCGCACCACAGCAGATCGATCGCCCGTGGGCACCGGATCCTGACCGATACAGTGGGCCAGGTGCGCACTACCGGCGCTGCGGTGCATCTGGACTGGACTTGCCTGCGATCTCATTGGGCCTGTGGCACAACTTCGGTGATGACCACCCCATCAGCGTGCAGCGAGAGATCATTCGCACGGCATTCGACCTGGGGATCACCCACTTCGACCTCGCCAATAACTACGGCGTACCGTATGGCTCTGCCGAAAAGAATTTCGGATACCACATGGACCACGACCTGCGCCCCTACCGCGACGAACTGGTCATCTCCACCAAGGCCGGCTACGACATGTGGGACGGTCCCTACGGGAAAGGCGGCGGTGGTCGCAAATACGTTCTCGCCTCCCTGGATCAGTCACTGCGCCGCATGCGTCTGGACTACGTGGACATCTTCTACTCACACTGCTTCGATTCGACCACGCCGCTGGAGGAGACGATCGGCGCCCTTGAACAAGCTGTGCGCTCGGGTAAGGCTCTGTACGCCGGCATCTCGTCGTATTCCCCGGCCGACACCGAACGCGCCGTTGCCCTGGCAGCGGAGGTACACCTGCCGCTGATCGTCCATCAGCCCCGCTATTCCATGCTGGATCGTTCGGTCGAATCCGGCCTCATGGACACCTGCGGTGAAAAGGGACTCGGCATGGCCGTCTTTTCGCCCCTTGCTCAGGGCCTCCTGACCGACAAGTATTTGGGTGACGAGGGTGTCCCTGTCGGATCGCGTATGCGTGAACAACGCTTCCTCCACACCGATGTACTGACCGAGGATCGAGTCAGCCATCTGCGGGCTTTGAATGAGCTGGCTTCCCAGCGTGGACAGTCACTGGCGCAGATGGCGCTCGCATGGTTGCTCAAAGATGAGCGCATCACCACGGTTCTGGTCGGTGCCTCATCGGCTGCTCAGTTGGCTGATTCGGTGAGCGCCCTCGACAATGCGGCATTCAGTGAGGACGAACTGGCACTCATTGACGAACACTCGCGCCAGGCATCGCTGAACAACTAGGAGCAGGATCGCCATGACAACGCAGCAGGTGGGTCGCGTCATCCACACCGGTCAGGTCGTCGTCGACCTGACCATGAATATCGACCACATTCCACAACCGTCCACGGAGATCTTTGCTGACGGATACGGGCTTGAAGTGGGCGGCGGTTTCAACGTCATGTACGCCGTGCGTCAGATGGGCATCATCGCTGAATACGCCGGCGGACTGGGAGTCGGGCCGTTGGCCGATATTGCGCGCGAACGTTTGGTACGCGAAAAAATCGTTGCCAGCGGGTATCGCGACACGACGATGGACACCGGAATCTGTGTGGCGATGACGGATCGCAACGCTGAACGCACCTTTGTTTCGACCCGCGGCGCTGAACTCAACACTCCACTGGACGCCTACGACGATATTCGACTGGGTGTGGGGGACGTTGTCTATATGACGGGGTATTCGCTGGTTGATGAAGCTCCTAAGGCCGCGCTGCTGCGGCTGATTGAACGGCTGCGCACGCACACGGTTAAGCAGTCGGCTGATTCCGATGAGAAACCCACGATCGTGTTCGACCCCTCCACGATGGTGGCTGACATCGACCGCGACACGTTGGAAACTGTGGCATCTGTGCATCCGATCTGGTCACTCAATGCCCGCGAATCACGCATTGTTGCGGGCACGCTCGGTGTCGAGATTGACGAAACGGACGATGCCTCACAACTTGCGCTGTCTTTGTCTGAAACAGTGGACGCGCCCGTCATTGTGCGTCAAGGCCGCAAGGGGGCGTTCGTTGCGGCGGGCGGCCGAGTTGAGACCATCGCGCCGCATGCGGTTGATGCCATTGACACGAACGGTGCGGGGGACACGCATTGCGGCGTGGTCTGCGCGATGCTGGCACGCGGAAGCGAACTCAATGAAGCGGTGCGCGTCGCGAACGTGGCGGCGGCACTGTCAGTGACGCGGCGCGGCCCGGCAACATGCCCGAGCCTGGTCGAACTTACCGCCGCACTGTCGTCTTAACGGTGTCGCTCACCCACGCCCACGCTAGGTTACAGAAGCTGGGAGCGCAGCTCCTCGGCGCTCAGCGGTGAATAGTAGGCGGGCGCAATATCGAAGACGGTCATCGCACCAGTTCGTCCCTCGCGGGCCAGTCGGGCAACCGCGCGGGCAGTAGCCGTCGCGAAAGCACCCGTGAACTGCGGGTTTGATTCAAGCGTCAGGCCGAAGGAGACAACCTGGCGCGCACCACCGGCCGTGTGACCGCTGCGAATCACCTCTCCGCCGTGCGGCATGCCTGTGTGATCACGGTCGAACTCTTCACGGCTGATGAAGTGGACCGTGGTGTCGTAGTCAGCAAAGTAGTTCGGCATCGTGACGATCTCGCGTTCGATGCGTTCGCGGTCAGCCCCATCGGCCGCTACAACGAAACACTCGCGGGTGTGCTGCTCACGCGTGGTCAGCTCGAGTTCCTCTCCGGCACGAATCCGCTTGCTGTTTTCTTCGACCGGCACCGTGTACTGGATAGCGGTTTCGACACCCTCGATCCGCCGGATAGCATCGGAATGGCCCTGCGAAACGCCACGACCCCAGAACGTGTAGGTCTTCCCATCCGGCAGAGCGGACTGGGCGATAATACGGGCCAGTGAGAACAGACCGGGATCCCAGCCGGTTGAAATCACGCTGAGGTGCCCCTCGGCATCAGCGGCAGCATCAACGGCAGCAAAATACTCGGGAATCTTCGCATGAGTGTCGAAAGAATCAACCGTATTGAACAGTGCGGCAAACTCTGGACCCTGATCTGCCAGATCCGTAGCGGATCCGCCACACAGCACACACACGTCAACTTTGTCACGCCACTGAGGCGCATCACTCACAGCGACAGCTTCGCAGAATTGTGGCTTGATCGTCGCGGGATCGCGTCGTGTAAACACTGCGACCAGCTCCATATCCTCAGCGGCCTGAACTGCCTGCTCAACGGCCTTGCCAAGGTTGCCATACCCGTTAATTGCTACGCGAATTGGTGAATGCCCGTGTGTCATGGGTTGATAGTAGCCCGCACCACCCGCCGACGCACCAGTGGTGTCCACACTGTGAATGTGGCGACGTTGACACCAATTCGATTTGAAGATCAGGCGCCTGACGGTCTAAAGTTAAGTTCAGCCAAACGGCACTGCGCTCGTAGCTCAATGGATAGAGCATCTGACTACGGATCAGAAGGTTGGGGGTTCGAGTCCCTTCGAGCGCGCAGCGGCCCCGCTCGGTGCGATCCATCGGTCGGGGTTTTGCTTTACCCCGTGACTATGGTCAGTCACCAAATCTTGCACGCTCACATTCAGCAATTCTGCAACAGCGTCCAGTTCGTCAAGTTGCCAGCGTGTTTGACCTTTCCACCGCAGGGTAATTTTCCCTTGCGATAGTCCGAGTGCTCGTCCTAGTGCTACTTGGGTAAACCCCGCGCGCGCTGCCTCAGCCCTGATATTTTCCGCTACTACATCAGCCGTTGTCCGATGCTCGTACGCTATTGCAATGCTCATAGGCTTAGTTTAGCGGATTATTAGCTAATCGCAAGATGCCATACACAGGACATCACCGGCGTGTCGTTCAGCAAATTAGCGATTCAGTCGCTATAAATGCAGTATGACGTTATCTCAAACGACCATATCGCGAGAAGTAAAGCGTTATATGAAGTCCGAGCGCCTTAACCAAACGCAGTTAGGTGCACTTATCGGACTTCAACAGACCAGCGTGTCAGCACGACTACGAGGCAAAACGCGCTGGACTTTAGACGATCTAGACAAGCTGGCAGCTATGGGAGTGCCGATCACACTACACATTCCATACGCCGCGCCACTGAAAGAGGCAACGCAGGCATGAGTAAAGAGCTATTCACAGTTAGTCATCTTGAGCGCATCAGGCTTGAGGCCTATCTCAGTGACGCAGCAGAAGACCTAGCCGACGCACGTGCCCACCTTGAGCGCGCTAAGAGAACTCTCAGGGAGTTTGGCCGCGGCCTGCCGCCCGGGTCTTGCATTGCCAGCGGAGCGCGTGAAATCAGAGTTGGCAGCGGCGGTGTGATTGAGGAATTGAGAGCCGTGCAGAACAAGCTAATGGTGTTTGACTTGGGGAAGTTCGATGCCTGGGACGAGTGAGAATAACCGCGCCGCGCGCGTGCTCGCCGGCCTCAACATGTTAGTGGCCGCGTTTGTTATGGCGAGCTTGCCGCCGTTCTACCGTGTTGATCTAGCCCTTTGGGCTTGCGTGTGGGCATGGCTAATTACAGCTACCGCCCTTGCCGTGCAGGTATGGAGGCGCACACGTGACTAGATACAGGCGCGATACATGTTTTATGAGGCACCCAGATAGAGCGTGCTTATGCACCTTGCCAGCGGGGCATCAAGGAGAGCACCACAGTAGGGTGACCGGCGCGTCATGGGGAGCCCGCGTTAATTGCGGTGCAGTCCACCCGTATAGAAAAGGCGTGCAGTGTGGCCTACAGGAAGCACACACGGGCTGCCATATCTCAGGTGATGGCCTTATCCGGTGGTCGAACGTGAAAGGCCTAGAGCAATGACTATTGAAGAAATACTGAATTGCCCATGCGTTTTTGCGGCATCGCCGGCGGATACGGAGGATGGGTATCCACTGATGGTTTTTGACTGCCCGTGTCCCGTGTGTGGCTTTCCTGATGCCTACGTGACGGTGAGCGCCGGCGCTTTCGTGGTGTCACCGTGTGCGAACTGTGATTACAAGCGTGTTGAATGTGAGTGGCCAGAATGAGTATGACTATCACAGCTCACGCGCCCGTTGAAACCTTGGTCTATCAGCTTTCAAGCGTGGAATGGAGCGCGCTTAACGCACCGTGCTTTAGAGGCGCGCGCGCAATACTGCAAGCCCTCGCCCGCGCTATGACCGTACGCAAACAAAGCCTCAAAGCCGAAACCGACATGACAGCCGAACAGCTGGCACGACAGGCCGGCTACGGCCTCAGGTGGACAAGAAACGCCTTACACGACCTAGAAGATGCCGGCGTGATCAAGTGGCAGCGCGGGGGCATCAGAGACGGTAAGCCAGAGGCCGGAATTATCCGCATCGTAAAGAGCGTGCTAGCACAGTGGATCAGGGACGCTTTACCGACAGCAACGCGCCGTGAGCGCAAGCGCCGTGAGCGCACAGCGCGCCGCCTTGAAAAGATCCATGTTCAAAACTTGTACCCGCGTTTGTGCAGGTCAGCCCATGAGGCAGTGAGTGCAGACCATTCCCCTTACAGGGGAGATAAAGCGCGCTCACCAAGGCAGCGCGCGCGCTTTACCAAGCGACCAGAGGAAAGAAACATGACGCACTATTCAAAACTAAACACATCATATCTACCTAAAGAGTGCAGGCACGGTATTGGAAAACCCGTGGTGTGCCCGGACTGTAGACGTATCGCTATCGCGTGCCAGTACGCAGGCAAGGACACCAAGGAACAACAGCCAGCCCTAGCACCAGTCACAGCGCCTATGCCTATGAAACCACGCGCACAGGAGCACAGGGAGCCAACCCCGTTCGAGGACTACATGACAGGCGCATACCCAGACGCATCGCCGCGTGAGTGGGCACGCCTCGCACTCCACGACCAGACCGCGCGACTACTAGCACAGGAGCAATAAGCAATGGAGCCAGAAGCAACGGAGATCTACGACTACGCCAAAGCGATCCTAGACACCGCGCACGATCTAGCCGACATGCTGCCCGTGTCACCTTATTCAATGAGCAAAGAGCAGCTACGCATATCAGCAGCACAAAGGCAGATAGTCCTAGCAGCTCACACGATTAGGCGCACCATCAGGCAGGAAGCGAGGCAGCAATGACAGGCCGGCTACTGACTACCAGCGAGGTCGCTGAGCTACTGCAGATGACACCGGACGCAGTGCGAGTGATGAGGCAACGCCCCGGCGGTATCAGATATATCAAGCTAGGCACGCGCGTAAGATACGCGCCCGCCGACGTCGTGGCATGGGTAAGCGAGGGCAGGAGCAATGGAAAGCAAAACAGCGTGGCAGCGCATGGCACCACGCAGGCGCGCCGCCCTCGCCCGTGAGATAGCAGACCGGGACGGCTGGATATGCGCACTGTGTGGCCTACCGATCTACGAGCAGGAGACGCGCCGCGCGCTCAGGCTCAGTGTTGATCACATCGTGCCGCAATCACTAGGTGGAACCAACGAGGTAGAGAACTTGAGGCCGGCTCACTGTGGCTGCAACTCGTCGAGAGGCAACCGGATTAAGCGACCTATCAAGCGCCTTGACAATCTCACAGCGATCCTCGAAAGGAGAGAAGCGAAATGACCGCCGGTGTTTTTTCTGGCCTATGTGCTGGCCACTCTACGCCCGCCCCCGATATCTTCTCTCCCCACAACCAAAAAACGGCTGAATCATGCGGAAAAGTGGAAGTCTGGAGGTGCCCTAATGACCCAAAATAGCCCTGAAATGCTGTTCAATATGACCCCAAATAGAAGCAAATCGACGCAGAACTACGACGCAGCCATGAAAACTATCGCAGCCCTTAAACAAGATGACGCGATAGCTGCCAGTGATGCCGCCCTCGTCGAGCTAGTACTGTCAACAGCGCGTGACGTAGACGCAATCAGCGACGAGGACGCAGCATCAGGCAGATCTACCCTACGCAAAACGTATCTATTGATCCTAGAGACGCTAGAAAGACGCGCCGCCATGAACAGTGGCCGCTCACTCAGCCCAGCTGATAACGTGCTGGCCGTCATTCAAGGCCAAGCCTCATGACTGACTGGCTGAAGTCCGAGCGGTGGAAGCACGACCCCGCGCCGCGCTACATGCCAGAGCCAACGCCCGGCGCACTCAATGAACTTGCAGAGATTGTGACCGTCGCTAAACTCATGCAGTGGGACTTACAGCCGTGGCAAAGGCGAGTTCTGCAAGTCGCTACCGAGTATGTGCCAGCACCGAACGGCGAACGAGCCTATAGGTACCGTGAGGTCTTAATTACCGTGCCTAGGCAGTCAGGAAAGACCACACTCATTAGCCCGCTAGGCATTTTCAGGGCTTTGCTACGCCCTAGGTCTGAGATCTATTTTTCAGCACAGACCGGACAGTATGCAGGCGACTACATGAAGAAGCTAGGGCAAGCATTCAATAAATCGTGGCACCCCGCCTTACGCGTCGCTTTCGAGTTCATGAGGTCAAACGGTAGTGAGGGCTTTAGATGCGCTAACGGTAGTATCTTTCAGCGCTTTACCCGTGGAGCCGAGGCCATGCACTCGAAAACCCCGCAACTCGTGATTAACGATGAGATATGGAGCCTATCGCGTGATGAGGGTGCAGACCTCGTGGGAGCCGTCAGGCCAGCACAGTCAACGCTAGGACGCGCCGCCCAAATGTGGAACCTTTCCACCATGGGCACAATTCAGAGCGAATACATGAACGACCTCGTTGAGGTAGGACGCGCCGGAACGCGCTCGGACTTGTGCTATGTCGAATACGCGCTAGAGCCAGATGCAGACCCAACTGATGCGGAATTGTGGCCGACGTTTCACCCCGCGCTAGGCAACACTCAAACGCGCGAAACGCTGATGACTGACTTTCAGGCATTGTGGCCAGAAGTCCCTAACGAGTGGATCAGAGGCTACTGCAACCGCCTCACCGTCGCTAAAGATGCCGAACTCATACCAGAGTGGCAAGACCTAGACGAGGCCGGCGAAATCACTAGCCCCGCGTTCGGTGTCGAGCTATCGGCAAGGTCTTACGGCGCGTGTATTGTAGCCGCGTGGCTAGAAGACGAGCACCCATGTATAGCGCTCGTTAAGCAGAGTGCCGGTCTTAATTGGGTGATACCTGCCCTCGTGCAGCTCAAACAGGCCTACCCAGATGCCGCGATCTGGCTAGACAAGGCCGGCGCAAACATGCGCATTATCGATCTGATCGAGCGCACCGAAGCAGTAGAAATCAATACCGCCGGCCTTAACGAGCGTCAGATAGGCGATGCCGCGCTACTCGAAGCCGCGAAAGACCTCAAAACCCTACGACATGACCACTCACAGGCGTTCACTGATGCAGTCGCCGGTCTGCATCTGAAAACCGTCAATGGCAGGAGCAGGATCGACCGCGACAAGTCCGAGACCGACCCCATGCCGTTTATCGCCGCGTCAGTGGCACTGTATGGCGCAACCCACGTAGCAGAGAGGCGCGCGCCCATGATCTTTGCCTAGGTGTTCCACCGTGTGCCCGAGCGTGCCAATTTTCTAGGCACCAAACAAGAACACGCCGCATCATGATGCCCATGAGGATCATCGACGCATGGAAAACACTCACGGGACGCGCTCAAGCCGTCCCCGTACACCGGACACCGACCGGCGTAGTCCCGCCCGCCCGCGTCGATCAATCCAGCGTGGCAGGCCGTGAAGCCGTCAGTCTCGCAGCCGTCTACCGCGCCGTCTCCATCATCTCCAACACCGTCGCATCAATGCCCTACTACGTCGAAAAGGACGGCACCCGCCTAGAGGACGCGAAAACCCCGTCAGTCATCAAAGCACCCAGCCTTGAATACTCACGCGGCGACTTCGTAGAAGCACTGACAACAAGCCTTGCACTCACCGGCAACGCCTATTTTCTCTCAGAGGGCGAATACCGAGGCGCGCCCGCGCAACTCACCCCGCTTGACCCTCAGCAAGTGGCGGTCTCATACGACCCGGAAAAGCGCCGCGCACTGTACCACGTCGGAACACACACGTACACGCGCGACAAAATTGGACACTGCAGGCTATTCACGATGCCCGGGAGCATTACCGGCCTAGGGCCAATACAGGCAGCAGCAACAGACATTAGAGGCGCAATCAACACGCGCGATTACGCTAGCAAGTATTTTGACGCGACTGGCCAGCCGTCAGGCATTATCACCACTGATCAGGACATGACCCGCGACGAAGCCCGCGACATCATCGCCGCCTATAACAACCGCGACCCGGAAACGGGAGAAGAGCTGACCCGCGCGTATAACCCCGCGCGCGTCAAAGCCCTACCAAAGGGCATGAAATATCAGCCGCTCAGCGTGGCACCGCGTGAAGCGCAATGGATAGAGGCAAGGCAGTTCGACACCACGAGCATTGCCCGTCTTTTCGGTGTGCCCGCCTCATTGCTACTGGCAGCAGTAGAGGGCAACTCACAGACCTACGCAAACGTAGAGCAGGAATGGATCAGCTTTGCCCGTTTCACGCTCACGCAGTACACGCGCACCATCGAGGACGAATTAACCCGCATGACCGTTCGAGGCCAGCGCGTCAAATTCAACTACTCAGGCCTATTGCGTTCCGACACTCTCACGCGCTATCAGGCCTACCAAATCGCCCTAGCGTGCGGATTCCAAACCGTCAACGAGGTCAGGGCGCTAGAGGATCTGCCACCACTCACACAGCCAACCCAGCCAGTAGAAAGCACCACTAATGATTGATCTAAACAAGCGTCAGGAGCGATCTTTAGAGATCAGGAGCGTTGATCATGAGGCGCGCGAAATCACCGGTATTGGCGTGCCGTACGGCATCGAGATCAACCTATGGGACGACTACAGGGAGCAGTTCGCCCCCGGAAGCGTAGACGCGACCGGCGCGATCTTACGCTACGCACACAGCGAGCCTATCGGACGCATCACGAGCACTACGGACACTGAGGCCGGCCTAGAGATTACCGGCGTGATCAGCCAGACCGACCGAGGCAACGAGGTCTGGCAGCTGATCAAAGACGGCGTACTCACCAGAATGTCTATCGGCTTTGACCCGATCAGTAAAGAAGTCACAGAGGACGAGAACGGCACCGTTCATGTCAAGTGGCTTGAAGTCAAAGCGCGCGAATTTTCCGTTGTCGAGTTCCCCGCATACGACACAGCACAAATTACTAACCACCGAGACGAGCAAGGAGCACATGAAATGACCGACACCACTAGCCGCGCCGAGATCGACGAGGCCGCAATCACCGACCGACTGGCCACGCTTGAGCGCTCAATCGCAGTGCTTGGCGAAAAGCGAGCCGATCCCGCCCCGACCTACAGGTCACTAGGCGAATACGTCGCAGCATACAAGCGCCACGACGAAGCCGCGATCCAATTCAGGGACGCAGTGACAAGCAAGAACTTTGAAAACATTAATCGCCCGGTCTGGCTTGGCGATCTTTCTAAGCGCATGGAAGCAAAGCAGCGGATCAAGAACACTTTTACGGTTGTTCCACTTCCCGATAAAGGCATGACCATGGAATATGCCAAGCGCAACATGGACGGCACGCTGAAAGTCACGAAGCAGGCGCACGAGGGAGCGAAGCTTTCCCAGGGCAAGCCCGCATCATGGACAGTCGGAAGCGCCACAGTCAATACATATGGCGGTGTGACCGATGAGATCACCCGGCAGGTCATCGAGCGCACTCAAAGCCCGGTAATCCTTAATGAAATTTTCACCGATCTAGCTTTCCAGTACGCGACAGCGATTGAAACTGACGTGAGAGCCACTTTCGAGGAGCTGGCAACGAACGCCGAAAAGACCCCAGCAATCACACTGAAAGGTGGAATTGCCGGCATCACCGTCAACGCGCTGATGGACATGCTCACCGAATTGGACGATATTTACGACCAGACCCCTTATCTGATGGACGGCATTTTAGTGTCAAAGGACGTGTTTGCCGCGCTTACCCACCTTGACTACTCGCCTAAGGCGCTGCAGCTCACCGGCGCGCCCGACCGTCAGCAAGGCACATTGACCCTTGGAGCCGTAGGCAGTGCGAATATCGGCACCGTGACAGTGCGCCGTGTGCCCGGCTGGCAGGGCGCACACATGGCCGCATACAGCAAGGAAGCCCTCACGACCGCTGAAAGCTCAGGCGCACCGCTCAGGCTTGAGGACGAGGACATTACGACGCTCACCAAGCAGTTTGCCGTGTACGGCTACGCAGCGATCTATTCCGCTCACGCTGATCTGATCAAGGCCATCAAGCTAGGAGAGTAATCATGACAACGTGGCAGGATCTGCAGCAGTACGTGGCCGCGCCCGCTAGTGATCAGGCTTTCTTAGAGCTATGCACGGCGCAAGCTGAAAGTATGGTCAGCCGGCTTGTGCGCCGGCGTGAGGTGCCACAGGCTGCCCGCGATGCCGCGCAACTGGAAGTGGCCGCTAATCTGTATCAGAGGCGCACATCTCGCCGTGACATCACGAATTTTTCAGACGGCACGGCTATGCCGCTGCAGATCCGCCCCGCCCTTGACCCGCTCACCCCGGCGCGCCCGATTCTCGCACCCTACCTAGGGGTAGGCATCGCATGATCACACAGGCGATTAGTGAGCAAGCCAGCACGCTGCAGGAGCTACTGGCCGGCACGTGCAAGGTCTACACCGACCCGCCCCGCGCGCTCAAAGCGCTAGCAGCAGCCGAGCCGGTAGCGATCCTAGTAGACCCGGACATCTCACTAGACGGCTACAGTCAGGCCACCCTAGAGTTCACGGTCTGGCTGGCCGCGCCCGGCACCGACACCGATCAGGCGCGCCGATTCTTTGACACGGCTTTAGAGGCGCTGGCCGCTATTGGCTTTGATACGGCGCGCGCCGAAATGATGCAAGCGCCCGCCCGTAGCTATATCGCTTACCGGATCACATACACCACTACATACACGCTATAAGGAGCAACGAAAATGGCAGTACAAGCAATGAAGCTAGGAAAAGGATCCTTAGACTTCACTATTAACGAGGCTAAGACGAGTTTTTCAGGTCAGGCCACCAAGGTCACATACTCACCCGACTACAAGACTGAGGATCCCACACCGGTCTTGTCAGGCGAGGAATACCAAGAGCCAGGCACGCTCACAGGCAAGATCAGTGGTGACATTCTGCAGGACTACGGCGCGAAATCGCTGGCCGTGTGGTGCTTTGAGCACGCCGGCGAAATTGCACAGTTCGAGTTCGTGCCGAACAGTGAAGCCAAGCTGGCAATCACAGGCGAGTGCATGATCACGCCGGTAGAAATTGGCGGCGACGTGGCCAAGACCAACAGCACATCTTTTGAGTTCCCCGTCGTTGGCAAGCCAGAGTTTAAGCAGACCGGCGCAAGCACGGAAAGCCACTAGCAATGACCAAGAAACGCGGCACGAGCGTCTTTCAAATCGAGGGCGCAACAGCCGCGCGCCGAAAACTACGCAAGGCCGGCGACGATCTTCACGAGCTGAGAGACATTCACCGTGAAATCGCTAAAGAGATTGCATCAGCGAGCCGCGCTAAAGCACCAGTAGGCGCTAAAGGCTGGCTCAGGCGATCAGTGCGAGGATCAGGCACAAAAACCAAGGCCGAAGTATCCATGGGATCAAAGCGCGTGCCATACGCGAACGCGATCCATTGGGGCAGAAATTGGTGGCCGAACATCGCGACTGACGAGACCCCATCAGGCCGCAGACCGTTCCCCGCGCCTATCCCGCGCCGCGCGTTCATCTTCGAGACCGCGCACGAGATGGAACCGCAAATATTAAGCAAATATGAGACATACATCAAGAAAGTTTTAGACGAATAGGAGCAACACTAATGGCCGTTTCAATGATCCACGTGACCACACCGGACGGTGAGCACACTTACCCGCTCAGGCCAGCAGCCATTGTGAAAGCAGAGGAATATCTCGCAGCGCGCGGAAAGAGCCTCACAGATGCGCAATACACCGGGACGGCGTTCGCCGCGTACACCGAAGCACGCAGAGCCGGCGACACGCAGGCCGCGTTTACAGAATGGCTAGACGAGGTAGACGAACTGACCACAGACAGCGAGGACGAGGCCGCGCCGTTTCAAGAATGACCAGTACCCAGCCAGCCGCGCACTAGCCGCCCTATGCATACGCACAGCGACAGCGCCCGGCGACTGGCTAGACCACCCCACCGTGCTTGACCAAGCACTAGACCTACTGCAAGAAGACCAAGCCTATTAGGAGCGCACATCATGGGCAGCCCAGCGATCATGAAAATAAAGATCCTTGGTGATTCCAAGCCCGCCCAAAAGGCTATGAGCGGAGCAGAGCGCGCAATAGGCAAGTTCTCAAGCAAGTTCGGAGCCGCCGCCCCCTTGGTGCAGGCCGGCATGGTCGCAGCAGTGGCAGCAGTGCCCGCCCTTGCAGCAGCAGCCGTTAAAGGCCTATACGACATAGGCTCACAGTTCGACGAAATGAGCGAGACAATCAGGGTAGGCACCGGAGCAACAGGCGACGCGCTTAACGGGCTGATTGACGATGCTAAAGCGGTAGGCGCGCAGGTGCCCGCAGACTTTGACAAGATCGGCACCGTCGTAGCAGACCTCAACACGCGCACCGGCCTCACCGGCGAAACGCTGCAAGAACTGGCAGGGCAGGTGTTAGAAGCCGGACGCATGTTAGGCGAAGACGTGGACATCAGCCGCGCTACCGGCGCTTTCAACGCTTTCAACATCGAGGGCGACGACACGACCAAGGCAATGGACACGCTTTTCAGAGTGTCGCAGTCTACCGGCATCGGCATGAATGACCTTTCCGATAAGGTCAGCAAGGCCGCGCCCGCGCTGCAGGGCTTAGGCTTTAATTTTGACCAGTCAGCAGCCCTCGCCGGCGCGCTAGACAAGGCCGGCCTAGACGCAGGTAAAACGCTCAACTCAATGAGTACAGGCCTAGTCGAACTAGCTAAAGACGGTGAAGCACCAGCCGACGCATTCAACCGTGTGACAGGCGAAATCAGCGGAATGATCGACAAGGGCGACGAGGCCGGCGCGCTAGACCTTGCCGGTAAACTGTTCGGCACGCGCGGCGCACCCCAGTTCGTCCAAGCCATTAAGCAAGGCGCGCTGAACATGGACAATCTCAGCGCAATTGCCCAAGGCTCAGGCGACAGCATCATGGATCTAGGCAAGGACACCATGGACGCAGCCGAATATTGGGAGCTACTTAAAAACAACGCGAAACTAGCGTTAGAGCCGCTAGGCAGCGCGGTTTTTAGCACCGTAGGCGAAGCGCTAGGCAAGATTGTAGAGCTTATTCAGGGCTTTGATGGCTCGAAGTTTGCCGCCGCTTTCGATTCCCCGGCGCTACGATCTGGCAAAGAAGCAGTTAAAGGCATCTTTGACGCTTTCGTGAGCTTTGGTCAGCAAATCTGGCCAATGATTCAGACCATCGCCCAAGCACTGCAGCCAGTTTTCGCGACAGTGTTCAATACCGTGTCAGGCGCACTACAGGCGATCTGGCAAGTGATTAGCGGCGCGCTGAACGTCATTAAGGGCATTATTCAGGTGGTCACCAGCGTGATCACCGGCGACTGGCAAGGCGCGTGGGACGGGATCAAGACCATCGTGTCAGGCGCGTGGCAAGCCATTCAAGGCGCAATAGGGTACGCGCTCAACATGGTGAAAGGCCTAATCAGCGGTGCAATGTCATTGATCAGCGCACTGTTTGGCAATGCATGGAACGCGATCTGCAATCTAGTAGTAAGCGCGTGGAATTGGATCACCAGCGCGATCAGCAGCGGTGTGACCCGCGCGGTTGGCTTTGTGCGTGAGCTGCCCGGTAAGGCGGTAGGCGCGCTGGCCGGCATCGGCAGCAAGCTATATTCTGCAGGCCGTGATCTGATTCAAGGCTTTATCAATGGTATTACCGGCATGGCAGGCCGCGTGTGGGACAGCGTGACCAATATTGCCAAGAACGCAGTAGACAAGGTAAAGGGATTCTTAGGCATCGCCAGCCCGTCCAAGGTGTTCACCGAAATAGGCAGATTCACCGGCATGGGCTTAGTCAAAGGCCTTGATTCAACCCGCGCCGCCGTCACACGCAGCGCCGAAAATCTGATGAGCATACCCGCCGCCCAGCCCATGAGCATCACCGGCGCGCCCGCGCAAGGCCAGCAGGCCGCGCCCGTCATCAACATCACCGTGAACGGCGCTTTAGACCCGCTCAGTGTCGCCCGGCAGATTAGCGACATACTGAGAGAGCAGCAGTACCGCATGGGCACCATCAAGCTAGGCGGTGCAGCATGACGCAGGCGATTACGTGCGAGCTAGCTATTAACGGGCGCACCGTGGCCGATAGTGCCGCAAGTCTTGCCGCTCACGACGTGACAGCGCTTGCCGGCCTTAGCGTGCAGTGGGGACGCAGGAGCCGCCTTGACCAGCCAGAGCCAGCCACCTTGAGCGCGACACTAGCGCTACCCAGTGGAATAGGCGCGCCGCGCGCGCTAGAGGATCTACAGGCCGGAATGAGTGCCACCGTGACCGCCTCATACACCGCGCCTGCTCAGACCACGACGGTTATCACAGCCCGCCCGGAAACACTCACCGCTGGCAGCCCTACCCGCCCTGTCACCCGCATTTACCCGCCCGCCGTTTTCGCTCAGGACGGACACAGCCCCGCCGCGTGGGACACCATTCCCAAAACCGCTGCAGGCACTGTGCTGCACGCAGCCGTCACGCTCACTATCCCCGATCAGGCGCGCGCAAGCGTGGCACCCGTGTACTTCACCGCGCCTTGGGCACGCTCAGCGCAAATAGGTAACCCCATCATCACAGTGACCAGCTCAGGCACCTATCAGCAGGACTTCACACCAGAGCGCCCCGGAACGTGGGTAGGAATGGCCATCATTTTCGACCCTATCGCCCCACTATGGCGCACCATGGCGCGCCGCTGGCCAGCATACGAGCAGCGCTGGCAGGACTATACGCGCATCACGATCAGCGCGGCGCTCCTCACGCGCACAGACACGCCCATCTACACGGCGACAGTGTTCACTGGCAGGATTACTGACATTCCCGTGACGTATGACGCGCGCTTGCAGCGCCCGATAGCCACTATCACCGCTGCAGAATACCCCGCCGAAATGGCTAACATCAGGATTGGCAGTAAGCCGTGGCCGCGAGAAACAGCGCGTGAGCGTATCGAGCGGATTATCAGCGAGGCCGGCATCAAGATCACAGCGATCACTGACAGCGCGCCCGGCGCGCTCACCCTCGCCCCGCTAGACGTAGACAGGCGCGAACCATGGGCACTACTGCAAGACATCGCACACAGTACCGGCGCTATTTTGTGGCCAGCCACTCACGCAGTAACCGGCGACTACGTGCGACTAGAGGATCTAGACCAGCGCAAAGCCCTATACGCCCTCAACGTGCCGCCTAGTGGCCAGGTCACCATAGACCCAGCCGCCGATCACGCCATGAGTATCCCCGCCGCCGTCGTTCAGCGCTCAGGCATCACGATCAAACGCGACACCACCGACATTGCCACAACCGTCGAAGTGCGCTGGAAAGAAACCACGACCGACCAGCAGGGCGAACAAACACTGACCGACCGCGTAGTGAACGAGAGCGACCCACAGCGCCTAGCAGCATACGGCTACAGGTCAATGAGCGTACAAACAGACCTAACCAACGAGCAGGACGCGCGCCGCCTTGCCGCGCGCACACTCGACCGGACAACGCCCGGCGGCTGGCAGATCCCCGCCGCAACATGGGACACGGATTATCCCGGCACCGACCCGCTCAATGTGATAGCTGCCCTTGATTCAACCCGCCGCATCGGCTTGCCGCTGATGCTCACCGGCGTTGCCAGTTGGGTGCCCGGAGCGCCTAATATCCCCGTTTATCTAGACGGTGGTACATGCACGTTCGATCAGGGCAGATGGCTACTAGCTATGACGCTAACGCGCGCCGCGACCCGCGCCGATAGTGTGCGCTGGCAGCAAGTCCCGCGCCCCGTCACGTTCGCCCGCCTCGCCCGCCTCACATGGGCACAACTCTCAGCCGCCACAATCTAAGGAGACTAACCATGCCAGCTACCACCGATAACCTTAATATTCCTTATCCCGTTTCCGGCGATAAAGTCGCAGATTATCCCGCCTTGGCTAGGCAAGCCGCCGAAAAGACCGAGGAACTACTGACCACCACCAGCACCGCGCAGCCTCAAGCAGGCTGGAAGCAGATCCAAAATACGGGCGCGCTGCAGCGCATTGGTAACCACGTTTTCTTCGATGGTATCGGTCTAGCTAAGCCTTTCAATTACGAAGCCGGCGCACTGAACGAATTTGGCAAAATAATTCCGAACGGCTTCATTCCATCTAGTGAAGTGTGTGCAGCTGGAGCAGTGATTCAGAATTGGCGCGCCTATCCGTGTCTGATCGGCATCAGAGACACTGGCACCCTGTACGCCATTGCTCAGTTGAAAGTCTACGTGGCCAAGGCAGACATCTATAACTATCTCTTGGTACCAGCTATGAGCTGGCAGGTCGCATCATGAGTATCAATAGCGCCGTGACCGAAACAGCTTGGAGTCCAAACTACTCACCGTCACGCCCCGGAAATCCGACAAGCATCACTATTCACCATTGGGGAGCCGATGGCCAGACACACCAAGGAGTAGTGAACTATCTTTGCAGACCGAACGGAGATAGCAGCGCGCATTATGTCGCCTCAGCCGGCCGCGTCACTCAGCTCGTGCACGACTATAACAGGGCGTGGCACGCCGGAGCAGCAGGAAACCCGCTATCTATCGGCATTGAGTGCCGCCCGGAAATGAGCGCAGGCGACTTTGAAACGGTTGCCCGCCTCATTGGCGCTATCAGAGCAGAGTGGGGGCATCTACCCTTACGTGGTCATAGAGATTGGATGAATACCGCTTGCCCCGGCAGGTGGTATTCCAAGCTCAATAATCTTTCCCAGCGTGCAGACCAGATAGCACGCGGATATACCAATCAACCGACAGGAGCAAGAGAAATGGAAATCACAGAACTTTACAAATGGCGAGACAAGGACGGCCGCAACATTCTTGACCAAGGCTATGAAGATCGGCGCCTCGCCCTCACTATTCAAAAGCAGGTCATGGCATTATCAGCCCAAGTGGCAGGAATGAGCAGCGCTATCGGTCAGCTTGCCGCCCCTCACGGCATTGATCCAGCTGACATTACTAAGGCGATTAACGCAGCCGTATATGAAGCGCTCGAAGATGTGACAATCACGCTCACCACCGGTAAGGAGAGCGAATAATGAGTGAGTACACGCCTCGGCATATGGCCGCCGCGCCGCCCGCGCCGCGCGCCGATCTGACCCCGCGCCGCTTTGAATGGCTCACGCCTCAGGTTAGAGCATGGCTTTACGGGATCTGCCTAGCAGTCATCGCCCTACTTGGTGCCTACGGAATTATTACCGCCGAAGTGGTGCCTATGTGGATTAGTCTTGCGTCAGCGATTCTTGGCACGGCTACCGCCCTCGTGCATACGCCTAAGGCATCATGAATGATCTGGCTATGCTGATCACTGCGCTAGGTGGTCTCGGTGGGTTAGGTGCGCTTATCGCTAATCTGGCCACGCTTGCCAAGACCCGGCGCGTGAAAGAGGACACGGCGCAATTGCGACCCGATCACGGCAGCAGTATCGCTGATCAGGTGACCCGCATTGAAAAGCACCTTGCAGGCGTTGCCGCTACCGTGACAGGCCTCGATGAGCGCACGCGCGCGGTAGGTCACCAGATAGGCGAAATTAGGCGAGATCTAGCAGACGCAGCCAGCGATCATGAGCGCCGGTTTGACCGTCACGAGGAGCGCATCAACAGGCTAGAAAACAGGTGCTAGACCGCTGCAGCAGCCACAGCAGAACGCAACCGCCCCGCGTCAATAGCCACATACCGTTGAGTAGTCGCAACGCTGGCATGACCCAAAAGGCGTTGCACGGTGAGCAGGTCAGACGTAGTGGAATACACAGACGTGGCGAAACGGTGCCGCAAGGTGTGCAGCGTGTACGGGTCAGGTAAGACCCGCGAGGCCAGTTTTCCGACCCAGCGAGGCGACAGGTGCCCGCCGCGCTCAGAGGGCAACAGCCAGCCCGAGGCGCTATCAGCCAAAACGCCGCGCACCTCACGCGCAAGAGAATCAGTTAACGGCACCGCGCGCACTTTTTCGCCCTTGCCGTGAACTCTCAGCGAGAAGCCCATGAGATCACGATAAAGATCCTTAGTGCTGATCTGTGCTATCTCAGCGCGCCTCAGGCCGGCCTCACCAGCGAGACGCAAAATAATGTGAGTGCGAGGCGTGGCCGCTGCCAGTGCCGCGCGGTAGGCGCTTTCATCAGCCGGGCGCGGTGCCGGTGCTGCAGCGTGCACGTGTGGCAATGCGTCTGAGATGTCCTCACGCGCCGCCCCGGTCTCAACAGCCCATGCGTAGAACGCCTTAATGGTGGCGTACATTGACCGGCGTGTTTCCCGCGCCCAAGCGTGAGCGCCCGCCCATTCAATAAGGCGTGAGCGTGAGAGCAGTGCAGGAGAGGGCGCGCCAGTTTGCCGCGACATGCGCCGCATGTGCTCTAAGCGCGTCTCAATGGTCTGTGGTGTGCGACCGGCTGCAACGAGCGCCGCACGCCACTCAGCTAGCGCGTGTTGCCATGCCGGTGTGATCGTTCGCTGTTTCATGTTTGATCAGGCTATATGGCTAGATAGCGCGCCGGTAGTCATCGAGGGAGATCACATTAGACGAATTGGACACCAAACAGAAGGTTGGGGGTTCGAGTCCCTTCGAGCGCGCAGCGGCCCCGCTCGGTGCGATCCACCGGTCGGGGTTTTGCTTTATTTGCGAGGGCGGCGTCACCATCCAGGGATCTCGCGGCAAGGCGCGAAGCGCCGACAGATCCAACGCGTCAGAAAGATCATTGATCGAACGTGCACCGCGAACCCCCAGTGATTCACCGATCCACTCAATGACGTCGCTAACCGTCCACCCCAGCTTGCGCAGATCCGACAGCGTCACCGCGCCATCGCGCTTCGCCAGGCGCTGACCGGTGCCTGCGGCGAGCGCCAACGGGACATGGACAAAATTCACCTGGTCGATTCCAAGCATGTCGGCCAGCGCTCCCTGCGCCGGCGCCTGACTGAGCAGGTCGTCACCGCGCGTCACCTGATCCACACCCTGCGCCGCATCGTCCAGTACGACCGCCAGGTTATAGGCGGGCGTGCCGTCGGAGCGCTGAATGACAAAATGATCGACCGGAGCGCGCACCTCACCGTAGAGCTCATCGTGAATGGTCCACTCATCCATCGGGGCGCGCAGCCGCAGCGCCGGACGCCTGCCGGATTCAGCCAGGGCCGCTCGGCGTCGCCCTCGTTCCGCATCACTGAGGTTCAGACACGTGCCGGGATAGTGGCCCGGCGGGCGGTGGGGAGCCGACGCAGCCTCACGAATATCGCGGCGCGAACAGTAGCACTCGAAAACCAGTCCCTGCTCCACCAGGTAGTCGATCGCGCGGCGGTGCACATCCAGGCGGGTTGACTGATACATGACTGGCGCATCCCACATCAGACCCAGCGCCGTCAGGTCAGCGATCTGCGAGTCAGCTGCTCCTGAGCGCACCCGGTCCAGATCCTCGATGCGTAACTTGAAACGCCGGGCCGTTGCCTTCGCCCACAGCCACGCCAGCACCGCGGTGCGCAGATTACCCACATGCAGATCCCCCGACGGAGAAGGCGCGAAACGTCCGGCTCCTAGGGCTTTCACCTCACTCATGCGCCCCTCCTTTCATTGTCGAGGGCGCCTAGCGGCCACTTTGATGCAACGTGATGGATGCCCATACGAACAGGAAGACCGCGACCAGGGCCAGCAGGTGTAACACCACGGTGAGCCAGTTCATCGGATGGACGAATGTGCGATACGTGGCCCAGCCGTCCAGAACGAGAGCCGTCATCAGGTAGTACCAGCGGGCAGTGCGCAGGGGATTCGATGTCACTTCCGGGCGTGACGTCAAACGCGCGGCATACTCCTCAGGCGTGCCGAAATACTCCCACGGATTCAGGTCGTCGGCCTCACCCGGTTCAGTCAGGTGCGACTGGGCGTGTTGCAGGTCGGCACGTGCCAGACGCACCTGCGCCTCGGCTTCCTCCGGGGTCCAGAAGTGGGCGGCTCGCAGAACCCGCGAGGTACGGACATACCAGTTGTTTTCCCTGTGATCATTGTGCTCGTGGAGGGCGTCAGTCTCGCGCCACAACCCGATGCACACGATAATGACACCGACGACGAGGATACCGAGACGCGGAACCAGGACGCTGAGCTCATCGGGCACGCGCTGATCCACGATGTGAGCCAGTGCGATGATCATGCCGATTGCGGCGATGGCGCCGACAGACCACGCCACCATGTGCTGCCACAGACCCCGTACATATGACAGGGAAATGCCGTGCGCACAGGTCGCCACGAAGAAGACGGCGACGGCGATGAACAGGTGCCGGGTTTCAAATATGGTGGGTGCCATGCGCAGGCGCCATGTTCCCTCGCCAAGAAGTGACAACGCAATGATGACGATGCCGAGGATCAGGGTCGCGCCTTTCGCCACGCCCCAGTATCGCTTCGGTGGTGGAGCCATTTCGTCACCTTCTCATTCAGCATTCCACGACGTTGACGGCTAATCCGCCAGCTGACGTCTCTTTGTATTTCGACAACATGTCGTTACCGGTTTGGCGCATCGTTTCGATCACGGCATCGAGGCTCACTGTGTGCCTCCCGTCGCCCCATAGTGCCATACGGGCTGCGTTGATCGCTTTGACGGCGGCAATCGCGTTGCGTTCAATGCATGGAACCTGCACCAAACCTCCCACAGGATCGCACGTCAACCCTAAAGAATGCTCCATGGCGATCTCCGCTGCATTTTCCACCTGGAGTGGTGAACCACCCAGAGCCTGAGCCAGTCCGGCTGCAGCCATCGCAGATGCTGATCCCACTTCACCCTGGCATCCCACTTCGGCACCAGCGATTGACGCATTCGTCTTGATCAGCGCGCCGATGGCCGTGGCTGCGAGCAGGAATTGGCGTATGGCTCGGGTGCGGCGCATACCCGAGCCGCCCTCGTCATCACTGGCGAACAGAGATGAGTCGACGCTGGGCGTAAACGTGGTGGCCCCCGCCTCAGGGCAATACGACACAAGGTATCCGAGCACGGCGGGGATGACGCCGGCTGCTCCGTTCGTCGGAGCAGTGACGATCTGGTGACCTGACGCATTTTCCTCATTGACAGCCAGTGCAAACAGGTTGACCCAGTCGATTGCGCGCATCGGATCGTCAGGTCGCTCGGCCCACGATGGTGCTGCAGAATTGCCATGCTGAGGGCGGTTACCTTGGGCGCACAGTTGAGTGAACAATGTGTGGGCGCGTCGACGCACATCGAGTCCGCCCGGCAGGATCCCGGTCGCGCTGATTCCCGCTTCAATGCAGCTGAACATCGTCGCGGCGATGCGGTCAATGTACCCGTCGACCATTTCGGTTGGACGCATCGACCGCTCATTGGCGTAGACGAGGTCTGCGATGGACAGCTGCCGGGATGCGCACTGATCCAGCAGCTCGCGGGCTGATGCAAAAGGATAGGGAGCCTGACATCCGTGAATGTCGGCAGCATCGGGAGCTACGAGGGATGTCACCTCCGGATGGGCGGTGTCATCGTTGGTTTGCATCATGACGAAACCGCCGCCGATGGAGTAGAAGGTGCGCCTGCGCGCAATGCGCCGATACATCTGGTCTGCCCACGCCGTGATGGTCAGCGCGTTGACGTGGTACGGCAGGATCGTTTCAGGTTCGAAACGAATATCGCGCGCGATGTCGAAGAACACGGAGCGGTGGGCGCCCACGGGCAAAATTCCTGTGCGGCTGACCGTGGGGAAGAGCGATTCGACGGTGGTGATGTTCACGGTTTCCGGGTCGTAGCCGGCCAGTCCCAACAACGTGGCTCGGTCGGTGTTGTGGCCTCGTCCAGTTGCTGCCAGCGACCCGTACAGGTCCACTGTGATTCGTTCGGGTGCAGTGTCGGTGTACTCCAGCTCGGTGGCAAAGGCCAGCCCCGCGCGCATCGGGCCAACCGTGTGGGACGAGGAAGGCCCAATCCCAATGCGAAATAGATCGAAGACCGACAGGGGGTGCGGCGCGTCCGCTGCACTGACGGCGCCGGCCAGGAGTGACGCAGGGGTAGGCTCTTCAGCCCCTCCCTGAGCGACAACTGCCTGCCCTCCGTTGAAATAATGGTCGTTAATCCTGTGCATAGGCCTATTGTGCCGCCTAATTGGACTTCAAGTTGCGTAAAGTAGTAGGCGATTATGTTTGTTGCTGCCACCGTTGCGGATGGTCGCTCAATACTCTAACGGAGGGGAAGATGAGAATCGGGACCAGTCTGGTAGAAGTTGGTCAATATAACGAAAAAGTTGTCCTAAATGCTTTAAGACGTCTGGGGCCTGCGAGCCAGCGTGATATTGCCGCAAGCACCCAGCTATCGGTTCAAACAGTGTCGGCAATCGTTCGTCACCTGCTGTCCATCGACGTCCTCAGGGAAATCGGCACGGACTTTCGTGGACGAGGGCGTCCCCACGTCATCGTTGATCTGGTCCCGGAAGCTGCCTACTCGATCGGCGTTCACGTCGATCCGGCGGTGACCAGCCTGGTTATGCTCGATATGAAAGGCCGTGTCGTTGCTTCCAGCGATTCCGATGAGCCAACCTTGGCTGATCCGGTTGAGGCGATGAAGCAGACTGCCGGAAGGATCCGGGAGCTGGCGGAACGAACCGGTGTTCCGGAAGACAGAATTGTCGGCGTGTGCATGGCAGTGCCTGGAGTTGTTGACGTGGCGAACGGATCGCTTAGGGAATCCGTCTGGCTTCCTGAATGGCAGGACGCACCGCTGGGTGCACTGCTGGCGGAAGGGCTGGGAGCTGAAAAGCCCATTCCGGTTGTCAAAGACACGATTTCGGCATCGATCGGTGAATGCTGGGTGCGCGGTGGCGGCATCCTGGATTCAACGATGGTCTTCGTCTACCTCGGCGCCGGTATTGGCTTGGGACTGGCCGTTGACGGTGAGCCGCTTGCCGGAGCGTCCGGTAACTCCGGTGAAGTGGGCACAATCCTGAAGACGCTGGGCATGTTCGAAGAGGATAGCGACGGTGGCCTCGTCAACGATCCGGCTCTGCTTGTAGAGCGGGCTCACGGAAAGGGTGCCATCGACGGTGATCTTCCGCCGCGCGCCGACCACCACGCTGTGCGCGAAGCTCTGCACCAGGTGTGTGACAAGGCCGAAAATGGCAACCAGGAAGCACGCGACATCCTCCAGGCAGCTGCGCAGCGTATCGCAACCCTGACGGTGGGGGCAGTAGAACTCATTGATGCTGACCTGATCGTGCTGGGCGGTCCGTATTTCAAGGAACTGCAGCCCTACTACCAGAAAGCTGTGGAGGATCTGCTGGCGGAGTCCGCAACTCAGCGTCACCGTGACGTGCAGATCATGGAGTCGATTATGGACGAGGATGCCGGCGCCATCGGCGCAGCAGCCGTCGTTCTGGACCGCAGGTACACGCCACGTTCGCGACGCACGCGCATGGAGACGACGCCGGCAAAGGAAGCGACGCAGGAGGCGTAAGGCTCGACGCGGCGGGACTGCTCTGAAGCCATGCACCGCTTGACAAGTGATGTGCAACACATCACACTAAGTGTGGCGTCAGGGATGTTTCGCCGCGTCTCTGTCTGCATGTCGACGATTGGCGGAGGCGATCAGTGATGGCACCTGTTCAACGCACACTTGTTGAACGCACCTTCCACGTGACCCTGGCGGATCAGGCCGCCAACCGTTACCCGCGCATCGAGTTCGAGGTTGATGGGCTCGACTCCATCGAAGCGACACTGAGTTTTTCGCGCGAAGGCGGCGCTGGTATCGACATGGGCTGCGAATCACCGCAAGGTTGGCGCGGATGGTCCGGGGGTGCGCGCACCAGCTTCATCATTGCCCGTAGCGACGCCACGCCGGGCTACATTCCCGGTGACCTGGAGTCGGGCACGTGGGCAGTCGTCCTCGGACTTCATACTGTCCCTTCGCACGGGTGCGACGTGACGGTGTGCGTGCGCACACCCGCCAGAGGAACCATTGACCACGGACCGGCCGATGAGCCGATCCACCGTGAGGTGCGCGGCAGTGAACGCGGACTGCCTGCCCCGCCCGGACTGACGTGGTACGCAGGTGACCCGCATAATCACTGCCTGCATTCCGACGGGCAATTGTCGCTGTGGCAACTCGCGAACGAGGGCGTCGCCTCCGGCCTTGACTACCTCGGCTGCACGGATCACAACACAGTGAGCCACCATCCCCACTTGGCGGCTGTCAGCGCACGCCATAACATTGCGCTGATTCCCGGTCAGGAGATGACAACGCACCGCGGGCACGCCAACGCGTGGGGCCAGGTCGGCTTTATCGATTTTCGTCAGCCGGCGCAACGGTGGGTGGACGAAGCTGCTGAGCGTGACGCATTCATGTCCATTAATCACCCGGTGTCCGATGACTGCTCGTGGCTGCATCCACTGGAGACGGAACCACCAGGCGCGGAGCTGTATCACGGAAGCTGGTACCTGCGCCCGACTGACACCTCGATCCTGGCGTGGCATGCCCGCTGGAAACACGATGTGGTGGTGATGGGCGGAGGAGACTTCCATCATTACTCCACACCGCTGCGCCCCGGTATGCCGACCACATGGCTGGCAGCTGAAGAATGTACGCCCGAGGCGCTGATCGACGCGATGAAAGCGGGACGTACTACCATCACAGCGGCGGCACGGATGGTCAGCGAAAATGAAGCACGTCCGATCCTGTTCGATATCCCGACACTGATTCGACTGGATGAAGACGGGATTATCGCTGTCGATGCGGTCGGTACCGTTATGGTCGACCGTTTGGGGGAGCGCATCTGTGTCACCGACCAGAATCAACGCATCGCCGCGCCGCGCCGCTTTGGACCGTTCCGTCTGGAAGGAGCAGACCGCCGCGTACTGGCTCTGTGCGGGTGAGTGTGCTGCGCATAAAACCGCACCACGTGGCTGCCGAGTTCTGCACGAATGAGGCATAACGCGTTTGAAGATGTTCGCACTGAGGGCGACGTGGTGGAATAGTAAGATCGGTAAGTAAACAATCGTGGCATGAAGAGCGGAGCAGGTCCCATGGCTACCCAGGCATTTGGAATCGACATTGGTGGATCAGGCGTCAAGGGGTCACTCGTTGACCTGAAGATCGGGCGCGTCCTGCGCGACCCCATCACAATCCCCACACCTGCTCCGGCCACCCCGGACCACGTCATCGCCGCATGCCAACAACTGATCGACCAGTTTGACGTTGCAGACGACGTGCCCGTCGGCATTTCTTTCCCCGCACCGATCAAGCACGGCGTGATCCCCTTCATGGCGAACCTTGACCAGGAATGGGTTGGCATCAACGCCGAGGAACGATTCTCCACTCAGCTGGGACGGCCCACCGTCGTCATTAACGATGCCGACGCAGCCGGCCTGGCAGAGGTTCGCTTTGGTGCAGGCGCCGGCGTAGGAGGCGTTGTCATTGTCACCACGCAGGGAACGGGCATCGGATCCGGCATGTTCATTGACGGCACACTGGTTCCCAACACCGAGCTGGGACACCTTGAAATTGACGGGCGTGACGCCGAGTCACACGCGTCAGCCCGCCAGAAGACGGTGTACAACCTGACGTGGGAGCAGTGGGCAGAGCGTCTCCAGCGCTACTACTCGCATGTCGAAATGCTCTTTTCACCTGACCTGTTTGTCGTAGGGGGCGGCGTGTCGGAAAATCACGACAAGTTCCTGCCGTTGCTGGACCTGAAGACACCGATCATTCCGGCGAAGCTGGGTAACCTCGCCGGAATCATCGGAGTTGCGTGTGCTGCCGGTGAAGCAGCAGCCCGCTAAGCGTCAGTTCGCCTGAGCAATCAGCTCACGCATGACGGCGCGGGCACCGTCGCGCCGAATTGCGTGCAGCCAGTGTTCGAAGCGATCCGCGAACTCACTGGTTGATTCCAGCTCGCCGAACAGGCGGGCATCGCTCAGCAAAGCGCGCGTATTTCCGGCCTTTTGCTGCTGCGCCAGCGAGATCAGGCGATCCCGATACTGGTCGTTGATGGTGATCGGCGCGCCTTCCTCGTCGTTGCCTTCCAGTGTGAGCGCCCACGCCGCACACATCGCCGCACCCAGATCAACCGGGCGACCCTGCTCGATGCATCCGCGCAGAGCCGGCAGAACGAATTTGGGCACGCGGTCCGATGCGTCTTCGGCCAGACGATTCAGCGTGTCAGCAATGGCGTGATTGGTGAAACGCTCGAAAAGCGTATCGACATACTGGTCGAGGTCGATGCCCGGCACGGGGCGCAGGGTCGGCAGCGCTTCACGCTCCAGGTAGGCGCGCGTCACAGCTTCAATGTCCGGATCTTCAGCGGCCTCATGTGCGTAGGTCATTCCCAACAGGCGGCCCCAGTGTGCGAGCATCTGGTGGGCGGCGTTGAGCAGGCGGAGCTTCATCAGCTCGTAGGGCACCACGTCCGTGACCATCTGGGCGCCGACTTCTTCCCACTGCGGGCGGCCTGCCGGGAACTTGTCTTCAATAACCCACTGAATGAACGGTTCAGCGCCAACCGGCCACGCATCTTCGATCCCCCACTGCTGTTCGACCAGTTCGCGATCTTCGTCAGTGGTCACGGGCGTGATCCGGTCGACCATGCAGTTCGGGAACGCAACATTGTCGTCGATCCACTGCGCCAGCTCCTGATCCGACAGTGCTGCCTGCCCACAGGCTGAATCGTGCGCAATGTGACCGTTGCCCGGCAGGTTGTCGCACGACAGTACGGTGAACGGTTCAATTCCGCGCTCGCGGCGCTCCCTGAGTGCCTCGACGATCAATCCGAATGGCGTGTGAGGCGACTGAGGTGACTGACCGTCCTCACGCGCAGCGTCATCCGGGGCGAATTCACCGGTCGCATCATCGATCGGGTAGCCTCCCTCGGTGATCGTCAGCGACACAATGCGAGTTGAGGGAGCTGCAAGCACGTCGAGCACCGCCTGAGTATCGTCTACCGCCAGCATATGATCCATGATCGAGCCGATCACGCGCGCATCGTACGAGCCATCGGGTGCTTTGAGGACCAGAGTGTACATGCAGTCCTGCGCGTGGAGAGCATCGTGCATACGTCGGTCTCGCTCCAGCACGCCTACACCGCAGATGCCCCACTCCGGCACGTCATCATCATGCTGACGCAACAGTTCATCAAGGTAGGCGGCCTGGTGAGCTCGATGAAAGTTTCCCATTCCGAAATGCACGATCACATTGCGTGGCTCGGATTTCGGTGAGCGTGAGTATGTGGGTGCAAGGTCGCTGTGCGCGGGTAACGTCATCTGTGGCTCCCCCTGATCTTAAACTTGGAGATTTTTCCGTTGTCCCTGACATTTCCAGTATAGGACACACGTATATCCAAAGGTGGCGGCAGGATTGCAGGCCGGCGATAATACGTGCGTGATGATCTTTATCCAGTGCGCCATGGCGATGGAAGCAGCACCGTTCGTTGACCAGCTTGAGCCATGCGCCACCCGCCACATTATCGGCCATGCCGACACTCACCAGCAGGTCTTTACGCGAGGGACACTGCGCGACCACGACGTTGTGGTGGTCGAATCCGGTATCGGCCTGGCGAATGCTGCGAGCGCCACAGCCCGCGCACTCGCATTCGTCGAGGATCCGGCGACTGCTTTGGTTATTGTGGCCGGAACATGCGGTGGCCTGGATGAGGAAGCCCAGGTGGGTGACGTCATCGTCGGTACCAGCACTGTGTATTCCAGTGCTGATGCCACAGAGTTCGGGTACGCGCCCGGCCAGATTCCGCAGATGCCTCCGGAATACGCTGCAGGGCAGCATGCCGCGGCATGTGCCGCCAGTGTCGAGGGTGTGCGCGCCGGCCAGGTCATCTCCGCCGATTCATTTGTCACCGCGCGCACTGTCCACACTGTTCGCACTCGTTTCCCTGCAGCGCTGGCGACCGACATGGAAACAGCCGGTGTAGCTCAGGTCTGCTTCGGCACACGCACCCCCTGGATCAGCATGCGGGCGGTATCCGACCTGTGTGGCCCGCAGGCCGGCCAGGACTTCCACATGGACGGCGACAAGGCCGCGCGCATCTCTGCCGCAGCGGTATGTGAGCTGCTCGACCTGATCGGCGGCACTCAGGTGTATCAGGCACAATAGTCGCATGTCGTTTTCAGTAGTCATGGTATGTACCGGAAACATTTGTCGATCCACAATGGCCGAACAGCTCCTTCGTGAAGCTGTTGAGCACGCGGACCTTGATGTGCGAGTGGATTCGGCAGGGATCTCCGATGAGGAGGAGGGTAACCCGATCGATTATCGTGCCGAGCGTGTGCTGCGCGAAGCAGGATACGGCATCCCCACCCATCGGGCGCGCCAGCTGCTGCCCAGTGAACTGAGCCAGTGGGACCTGATCATTGCGATGACTCGCGGCCATGAACGGGCAATCGAGCGCATGGCTGCACGCACTGGAACGGATCCGGATGTCCACCTGATGCGCGAATTCGATCCGCAGGCAGATTCGGACCTGGATCTTCCTGACCCGTGGTATGGCGGGCATCAGGATTTCGTCGACACCCTCCAGGTTCTCGAACGCTCTATCCCGGGCGTGGTTGACTATATCCGTGAGCACAGGCAATAGTCACCACTCCGACAGCCAGTCGCCTCGGGCAGCGTTGACGTCGATCGGAATCATCGTGCTCGCATTCGCCATGGTGATCGCGCTGGTCGCCCTTGTGACGACGACGCTGTCTAACCGCAGTAAGAAGGACACGTTTGAACCGCCTGCGCACTCTGCGCCACCTTCGGGGCCTGTGACACCGCCGCTGGATTTTTCGGGCTTCGACCCGTCGAACATCATCTCTGACGAGGAATTCTTCAATGACCGCGCACTGACGCAGGATCAGATCGAAGCGTTCATCACCCAGTGGAACGATGGCTGCAGACCCAGCCCCGATGGCACGCCGTGTCTGAGTTCCTACCGTGAAGACACGGCCGACATCCCCGCCGACGAGTACTGCGATGGTTTTGCGGGCCAGGCGGGCGATACCCCGGCATCGATTGTCTCCAAAACTGCTCTCAGCTGCGGCATTAACCCGGAAGTGCTGCTGGTGATGCTTCAAAAGGAACAGGGATTGATCACTGCTTCGGGCGTGAAGCTGGTTCCGAGCCGCTACGCTTCCGCGATGGGATACGCATGCCCCGACCGACAGGCGTGCGACCCGCAGTATGCAGGTTTTGCCACGCAGGTCTTCCACGCTGCCAGGCAGTTCAGAATTTACGAGGGCGCCCCCGGCATGTACGACGTGATTCCTGGGCAGGTCAACACCATCCGATTCCACCCCGACGAGGCGTGCGGTGGCAGCGATGTGATGGTAGAGAATCAGGCCACAGCAAATCTGTATAACTACACGCCTTACCAGCCCAACGATGCCGCACTCGCCGGTCATCCCGGCGACCAGTGCTCAAGCTGGGGCAACGCGAACTTCTACGCGTACTATCACGCGTGGTTTACACGCAGTTGATACAGCAAGTCGCCCTCGCTCATGATGAACGAGGGCGACCAGCGTGACGACGAATCGTGTTATTCGTCGTCCCTGTTCGAACTCATCAGCGTGTTGACGCGATTATTGGCGTCGGTCAGTGCTGACGGGTCATCTTCGAAGGCGATGACAGCGGACATTGCCGGTTTCATCAACGAATCGACCTGTGCCCAGCGGTCAGCCACCGGGGAAGGAACGGCTGTGCCTTCTTCGACATGAACGGAAAATGCGCGTGCGTCGATCCCCATGTCCTCAAAGGTCTTAATGGCTTTTTCCGTTGACGACATGATCGCGGGGAACACGGTACCCTGCTCAGCGATGACGTCCTGGCAAGAAGCCGAACCCAGGTACTTCACCCACCGCCACGATTCTTCCGGATGTGACGTCCCGATCCACACCGAGTCAGCCAGGCCGTTCATCACCGATGCACGCTGGCCATCTGGGCCGATGGGCGTGGGTGCGACCTGAATGGGAAGCTCCGTGGTCGTGGCAATGCTCGTGATGTTCCACGATCCTTCAATCAGCGTCGCATAGGCACCCGAACCGAGCGATTCGATTGTGCCGATGCCGGAGGACGCCACCGACAAAGGCGGCATGTAGCCCTTTTCGATGAGCGAGCGCCACCAGGTGATGCTTTCCTGAAATTCAGGGGCATCGTAGTTGAAGTGCTGACCCCACGGGTTCTTGTCGGTCCATGTCCAGTGCCCGTTCGACAGCGCGTACGGCGACCATTGGACCTGTCCGTAGCCGGAACCAGCGTCGTTGTATCCGATTCCGTAGACCTTCACGTTGTTTTTATCGAAGCCTTCTTCATCGCCGCGCACACCGTTTGCGTCGACGGTCAGATGAGCCAGGAACTTCTCAAAGGAACCGCCGTCAGTCGGATTCCATTCCAGTTTCCACAGGTCTTCGGGCGCATAGCCGGCATCTTTGACCATGTCTTCGTTGTAGAACAGAGCCTCGGTATCCCAGTCCTTGGGCAGGCCATAGCGCTGCGTGCCGTCGGCCGAGAGCCACTGGTCGGCCAGATCCGGTGCGTAGGAGGACAGGTCAAGGCCTTCACTGTCGACGTACGGCTGAATATCCAGCAATTGTCCGAGGGAGGCGTACTTGCCGAACTGTGCCGTGTGATCGGTGAAGACATCGGGCGCGTTCTCAGCCACCATCGATGCGGTGATCTGTGTCCAGTAGTCATCCCACCCGTATTGTTCGATCTGGATGTGGACGTCGGGATTCTGTTCTTCGAAGTCGGCCGCACACTGGCGGTAACCCGGCAGCTGGCCTGAGTCCCACAGCCAGTACCGCAGCGTGACCTGGTCGGCTGTACCGCTGACTTTTGTGGCGCACGATGACAGGACGCCACCTGTTGCCACACTCAGCGCGGCAAGCACCGCGAGCGTTCGACGTGAACGCGAAAAATGACGTAGTTTCTGAGTCCCCATTGTCTGCCTCACTTAATTCCTGAGAATCCAATAGAGTTCACGATGCGCTTGCCCAGGATCACGAACAGGATCACGATCGGCAGTGCGGCGACGAGAGCGGCTGCCATCAGCGCCGTCCAGTCAGGCGAACCCTGTGGTTTCTGCGAGCGGAAAATACCCAGTGCCACTGTCAGCACCCGGACGTTGTCCGACTGGCCGACCAGCAAGGGCCACATGTAGTCGTTCCATGCGTTGATGAACGTCAGAACAGCCAGTGTGATGATCGGTGCGGAGGCCATGGGGCAGATCACGCGGAAGAAGACCTTGAACGGGCCAGCCCCGTCGATCAATGCGGCTTCGTCAATTTCCCGAGGAATTCCCAGGAAGAACTGGCGCAGGAAGAAGATCGCGAACGGTGTCATGAAGAACGTCGGCAGGACGATGCCGGCGAATGTGTTGAGCAGTCCGAGCTGCTTGATCAGGACAAAGTTCGGGATAGCGGTGAAGATGCTTGGCACCATCAATGCTGACAGGAACAGTGCGAACACGCCGTCACGCGCCTTCCACGTCAGTCGCGAGAATGCGTAAGCAGCCATTGCGGAGAACAATGTCTGGCCGATCGTCACGGTTGTCGCCACAATGAGGGAGTTACGCAGGTAGAGCCAGAAATTAATGGAGGCTCCAGCGCCACCCTGGGCGAGTGATTCTTCTGGTGTTGTCATGCCGAAGACTCGTCGATACGCATCGAACGTGGGGTTCTTCGGCCAGATCGTTCCCGGCTGGGAGAGCAGTTCCGCATTCGTCATGAGAGACGAGCGCAGCATCCACAGGAAGGGGAAGATCGTGATGAAGAGCAGGATAATCAGGCATACCCACGCCGCGTAGAAGCCCACGCCGTGATGCTGCCTGGGTCCACGCACGCGGGTTCGGCCCGCAGATTTAGACTTTTTCGGTGTCATAGTGTGTGTCGTCATGGCCGTCATCTCACAGTTCATCCGATTCGTTGGCTCGCATCAGTCGGAGCTGAAGGAGCGCGACGCCAAAGAGCAGTACGAACAGCACCATTGCCAGTGCGGAAGCATAACCAAAGTCGAGCTGGCCGAAGGCGAGATCCCAAATGTAGTAGTAGATCACGCGGGTGGCGTTAATGGGGCCACCCTTGGTTGTGATCGCAACCGTGTCGAAGATCTGGAACGAACCGGTGATCGTGACAACCAGAACCATCGCCAGAACCGGTCGAAGCAGTGGAAGCGTGATGGAGAAGAACTTGCGTCCTTCGCCGGCACCGTCAATGTCTGCAGCTTCGTAGACTGACTTGTTGATGGTCTGCAGTCCGGCAAAGACCAGCAGAGCGGTGTAGCCCATGTGTCGCCACACGTTGATGAAAGCAACAGTGGGGATCGCCCAGGCGGACTCACCGAAGAAGGCCACGCGATCCAGCCCGATACCGTCGAAGAAGACGTTGACGATGCCGATCTGGTAATCCATCATGAAGTACCACACCAGGGCGACAACGACGTTCGCGATGAAGTACGGCAGCAATGCCATTCCGCGGATGATGGTGGAGTTTGTCAGACGTTGCAGCAGCACTGCAAGCAGGATCGCAATGATGGTCTGGAAGCCGATGTTCAGGACAACGTAATACAACGTGACCTTGATGGCGTTCCAAAAGAGCGGATCCTGAACCAGGCGCTGATAGTTGGCCAGACCAGTCCACCTGGGTGGTGTGAGAACCGCATAATCAGTGAACGAAAAGTACAGTCCTCGAATTGCCGGAACAAGGTAGAACAGAATAAGCCCGATTCCGGCAGGGATAAGAAATACCAACGCATAACGCGTTTGCCGACTGTTGACGGCATGGCGCCGCACCTTCGTTGGTGCGGTCGCCGACGATGTTGACATCGCGTTTCTCCTTTCTAATGCCACACTGTGAAAAAGATCCTCAGTTGTGTGCACGCAGGCGCACAAGCACGGTCTGCATGGGGTTCAGGTCCGGGAAGCGGAAACCTGCCTGGCCAATGACGCTGCCCGGCAGTGCGACACCCTCGTGCCACCACGGAACGACCCCATGGCCTTCTCCGATCGCCGAGTCAACGCCCTCAGGCAGCAGCTCGCGCACGTCGTAAGTGACGTCGTCGATGAGCCCGGGCAGGCGCAGCGGGGGAGTGGGGCGTTGCGGCGAGGTGTGCACCCGTGTGACGGCAAAAACAGCGTCTTTGCCGTCGCGTGCGACCACGCCGTGAATCCAGTAGCCCGAATCGGGGTGATCGGCGTGCACCATGCGGCCTGAATGCAGCAAGGGGCGAAGCTGCTTATGCAGTGCCACCCATTGCGTCAGCTCGTCACATTCAGCCGGGTCTGCGTTGGGCAGATCCCATTCGATGCCCATGTGAGAGAACATGGCGTTCGATGCGCGCAGCGCCAGGCTCAGTGTGCGTCCGGTCTGATGCGACACTGTAGATGCGACGTGCGAGCCGACCAACTCCGGTGGCAGCAGCAACGCGGTGCCTGCCTCGATCTGCAGACGCTCGATCGGATCGGTGCAGTCTGATCCCCACACACGCACGGCGTGTTCCATCACTCCCAGGTCGATGCGCCCACCGCCACCGGCGCACGATTCGATCTCAAGGCCGGGGTAGGCGGACGTGATCTCGTCCATCAGGCGGTAAGTCGCCAGTGTCTGCTCGTGGTAAACCGGTTTGCCCGTGCGCGGAGAAACAGCCTCATACAGGTCGCGGTTGAAGTCCCACTTGATGTAGTCGATCGTGGTCGATTCCAGAACCGTGAGCATCTGCGACTTGACGTGCTCGTAGGCTTCAGGATTTGTCAGATCCATAACCTGCTGCTGGCGGGCTTCCTGCGGGCGATGCGTGCGCGGTGAGAGCATCCAGTCCGGATGAGCTTGCGCTACGTCGGAGTCAGGGCTGATCATTTCCGGCTCGAACCACAGTCCGAATTGCATGCCGGCGTCGTGAACCGCGTCAGCCAGCGGTGCCAGCCCGTCAGGCCACACGTCTTCGGACACGGTCCAGTCACCCAGGCTGGTCGTGTCATCGCGCCTGCCGGAGAACCACCCGTCGTCCAGAACGAAGCGCTCAACGCCCACCTTCGCTGCGGCTGCTGCCAGCTCAAGCAGGTGTGGGAGGTCCTGGTTGAAGTACACGGCTTCCCACGCGTTGAGCGTGACGGGGCGCGGTGTCGTCGGATGCGCGGAGCGCCCTCGGACGAATTCGTGAATACGACCGGCTGCCTGATCGAGTCCTTCGCCCCACGTTCCGATGATCCACGGGGTGGTGTAGCTGTCCTCATGCGCCAGGCTGATTTCACCTGGGTAAAGCAGCTCGCCTGCCAGCATTCCCTGGTATCCCTGTGTGTCGCGCTCTGCAATTGTGCAGGTGTTGCCGGACCACGCAACGTGGACGTAGTGGACGAGGCCGCGTTGCCACGAGGTTGCCTCCTGGCATGTTCCGTGAATGGTGGAGACGGAGTGGCCGCGCGCAACATTGATCTCACGTCGGTGCGAGCCGATCGTGAATTCATGCGTATGGGTATCGCGTTCGCGCAGGTGGTGGCCACTTTGATCGATGACGTATGTTTCTGTGGCTGGCGTGGGGAGAGCAATGAGCAAGGAGTCGAGGTCGTATCCGTCGTCGCCCGTGTTGGTCGCGGTGGCGCGGGTGCGCACCAGTCCCTCGTCGGTGACTTCCAGCTCGACGCTCAGGTCAATGTCGGCTTCGTCGTCGTGTGCGTGGGCAATCATTGACGAGGGGGTCTGATCAATCGCCTGCGTGGTAAATGAGGAGAATTGAGCTACTCCGCCGCGAGATCCAATCAGGCCGGGAGTACCGATCCACCCCTCACTTTGTTGTGGGACTAAAGAAAGAAGGGGGGGAATGTCCGATAATCCGGAGACAACTGCAGAGATCTGAGTGCGTGAGAATGCGTCTGCTTCCTGCGTGCTCAGTTCACCGAGGTCGGCTCCCCAGTAGAGGACTTGTGGGATTCCGGTCTCGGTTACCCGCAGAAATGCAGATGTTCCGCCGTTTCGCAGATGAAGTGTGGAAGGTAGCGATGTCATTGAGGATCCTCCATGAAATGAGCTCGAGAATGAAGCGACGTTGCGTACTCTTACTTTCGCTGTGAAAAATAGTAGCGTGAATGTACAGTGAATACAAGACAATGACGCATATATTTCGAGGAGACTGTCACAGTGGCTCGTTTATTCGACGACTCATCGCTGGCAACCGCTGCGCATATCCTGACGAAAGGCCCTGTTGCGCGAGCCGATATTGCACGCAGCCTTGAGCTGTCGCCGGCAACGCTGACGCGGCTGGTGCGCCCCCTCCTTTCGCGTTCGCTGGTGCACGAAACCTCGTCGGGTATGTCACCTACCGGTATGGGTCGGCCCACCCAACTGCTTGAAGTTCCCGCAGATGAACACTCCTTCGTCGGAATCAACCTGACTGGTTCCGACATCCACGTTGTGCACACCAACACCCATGCCGAGATCCTGGATGCTCTGACTCAGCCGATTCCCTCGACCGATGTGTCCCAGTGCGCTGCTGAAATTCGACACCTGATCAGCACTGTGGCTCCCGGTGCAACTGCAGCAGCGATTTCACTGGGCGGGCGAGTGGACGGAACTGTTGTCCGATCCAGTCGATTCCTCGGGTGGGACGATATCGACCTGGCCCGTGAGCTCGACCTGACGATTCCACTGACAGTCATCAACGATGTTTCAGCCCTGACCATGCTGGAACTGTGGTTCGGACTGGGACGGAACTGCGAGGACTTCCTCATCGTCACGGTTGGTGCCGGAATCGGACACGGTATAGTGCACGGCCTGCGAGCTGTGCGTTCGCCGCTGCGGGGCCTGGGTATGACGGCTCATATCCCCTTGGCCGGAGCGCATGGAGTATGTCAGTACGGTCATATCGGGTGTGCCAACGGCGCCTTGACGGTTCCCGCAGTGATATCTCGGGCGCGCTCGGGTCGCGCCATTGTCGACGATGACGGCCGCCCCGCCTCGGCTGACGAACTCATCGCTTTGGCTCAAGACGGTGACCAGGCCAGCCAGCGTGCCATCAGGGAATTTGCCACGAACCTTGCGGTCTATGTGCAGACAGTGGCATCAGCCGCCCTCGTGCGTGATGTCGTTTTGGATGGGGAAGGCGTGTGCCTGCTGGAAACGCCGTGGGCGGACAATTTCCAGCGCGAACTGGCATCATTTTCCCGGCCCGACGACCCGCACATCCGTGTTCATCAGCGCTCCGGCAGTTTTGACCGTTGGGCGCAGGGCGCTGCCACCGCAGCGATCGTGCAGTGGCTGGTTGACTCTACGCTCGCACAGTGAAGTCAGCGCGGCTGCGGGTGGCGCATACCAGATCAATGTTGTCGCTATCTACTGTGCGCACCCAGTGGGCCGCCTCGTCGGTACGCTGTCCGTGCTGCTTATGCCGCGCCACCAGGCGTCGCACCAGCTCGGTGCGATCAGTGTCAATGAAAATAAGCTGATCGAGCAGGCCTCGCACGTCACGCCATCCCGGCAGATCCACGCCCAGATAGTTCCCCTCCGTCAACACGATTCCCCGAGGTGCGATTGCGGCGCTCGCAGCAATCGGCTCATGCATGTCGCGGCAGTACTCGGGGGCGAAAACGGTTCCTTCGGCACGCCGAACGCGGCGCAGGATTTCACAATACCCATCAACATCAAAGGTGTCGGGAGCGCCCTTGCGGTCAGCCCGGCCCAACGCGTGCAGCACTGCATTCGACAGGTGGAAACCATCCATCGGAACAATTCCCGCGACCTCGATGCCGCGCTCATCCAACCCTCGTGCCACCAGGGCACACACCGTGGACTTACCAGTGCCGGGCGGGCCGGTTATTCCCAGCAGGCGCAGGTGGGGGTGAGCGGCGATGCGGTCAACGATCTGGCGAGCAACTGATTCAGACGCGCTTGGTGTCATTGTCCTGACTGCGCTGGATCACCGGCAATGTTGACCAGGGGAAATTGATCCACTTATCAGTCTCACGCCACATGTAGTCCGGCTTGATCACAGAGCGAGGCTTCTTGTAGATCACCGCGCTGCGAGCCTCCGCCTTGACAGCGGTGTGACCATCCAGTGACAGACCGTGAGCGTTGATCATGTCCATCACCATCTTCAGGGTGCTGCCGGAATCGGCAACATCGTCGACCACCAGGACGCGTTTGCCGTCCATCGCCGAAACATCCATCAACGGGGGCAACAATTGCGGTTCAGTCAGAGTCTGACCCACCCCGGTGTAGAACTCGACATTCATCGTGCCCATCGCCTTGACGCCGATGGCGTAGGAAATTGCACCGGCGGGCAGCAGTCCTCCGCGTGCAATCGCGACAATCAGCTCCGGCATCCAGCCTGAATCCACAATGCTCTGGGTGAGTGCGCGCGAGGCATCACCGAACCCCTGCCACGTGAGGGTTTCGCGATCTGGCTGCAGGTCGGCCGGACGTCCGTCGGCAGTGGTGGCTCCGTCATCGAATGGAAGTGTCACGAATAATCCTTCTAGTCGCCCATTCCGGTTCCGACGTGGCGTGCAGCAGTGATCCACGGGTGATCCAGAGGAACAGTCTTGAGTGTGCCGGCCACGTCCTTGAGCGGCACCGGCACAGCCGCCTGTCCCTGTGCTGCCACGGTGATGCCGTATTTTTTCTTGGCCACGAGATCCGCGCCAGCCCCGCCGAGCAACGTGCCAAGCATGCGGTCTTCAGCATTCGGCGTGCCGCCACGCTGCACATACCCCAGCACCGTCACGCGGGACTCCAGGCCGGTGGCCGCTTCAAGTTCTTCGGCCAGTTTGAACGCGTTGCCACGGTGCGCCAGTTCCAGGGATTGCTTATGCATCTTGGCTGCCGACTTTGCTTCCGGGCTGTCTGCAGCAGACAGCAGTGCTTCAGCAGCTTCGAGGTCAGCGGTGTCCTGAGTGTCACGGGCGCCCTCGGCAATTGCGACGACCGAGAACGAATGCCCGGCCTCTGCGCGTTTGCGAATCGATGCGGCGATGGAGTCAATGGAATAGGCGATTTCGGGGATCAGGATGATGTCGGCGCCGCCGGCGATGCCGGCTCCCAGTGCCAGCCAGCCTGCTTTGTGACCCATAATTTCCACCACGATGATGCGGTGGTGGGAGTGGGCCGTTGAATGCAGACGATCAATCGCGTCGGTCGCGATACCCAGTGCCGTGGAGAATCCGAAACTTGTGTCGGTGTGCGCGATGTCGTTGTCAATGGTCTTGGGCAGGTGGATGACGTTCAGACCTGCTTTGGCCAGCCGGTTCGCATTCTTCGCAGTTCCGCCACCGCCGATGAACACGACACAGTCCAGTTTGTTCTTCTCGCAGTTCGCCAGGATCGTGTCCGTCATGTCAACGGTTTTGCCATTGACGTTCATCTTGTGCGGCTTGTCGCGCGAAGTTCCAAGGATCGTGCCGCCGACGGTCAGGATCCCGGAGAGGAAGCGTGAATCGATGGGAATGGTGCGGTTTTCCGCCATGCCGCGGATGCCGTCGCGGAAGCCGATCAGTTCCATCCCGTAATGCCCGATGGCCGCTTTTCCGAACCCGCGGATTGCTGCGTTAAGCCCAGGGCTGTCGCCCCCTGCGGTAAGGATTCCCACGCGCTGTAATTTCTTCGCCATGATCCGCTTCCTTCCTGTGCGCCGATCGGCAGTGATTCCCATGGTAGTGGACGAGGTCGCGCCACGAGTAATGACGAGGAGGATTTACCGTCGTGAAGATCGGCGTGTCAGTGAGCGCAGTTCACGCTGGTAGCGCCCCGGTGGGGTACGAGGCTGGCCGAGGTGTTCCCACTGCCAGATCAAGGCGACATCAAAGTGTGGTGAACATGACGCGCATGATGACACGCGCCTGGGTGCGGAATATAGATACCTGCGTGCTCCGCAGCGCGGACAGGTTCCGATCCACGGCGCCTCAGGAGCAGGTAAGGCCGCAGACAGGCGCGCCTCGGGTCGCGCTCCCAGGTTGCGAGCCGCCTTCTTCCATACCTCGTCATGGTGGCGGCTGGCGCCGGCCAGAGCGTGAGCTACTTCGTGAGCGATGACGTCTCGAATTTCATCTGGGGGATACAGCGTCATCAGCGACCGAGAAAACGACAGGGTGTGCGTCGTGTGGTTGCACTGTCCAGCACGACGGCGTGCACGGTCGAACTTAACAGTCCAACCATGCACGCCGTGCGAAGTGAGCAGGGTTTGTGCTTCTTTAAGCACCCAGCTCAAATCATCAGTCACCTGTACAGGCTACTTCTGATCTTTGGGCATCGCCTCATTCAGAGCGTTCGAATCGTCGTTGAGCTGCTGCTGCCACTCATCAACGGTCTTCTTGCCGGAGGCAATTGAGTCGATTGTGGAGTACAGGTCATCCTTGATACTGACACCTTCAACGCTTGCATTCTGGCTGAAGGAGGTGCCGGGAATAATCTTGACACCTTCCTGGTCGAAAGCACCATACAACTCAGCGAGTTCTGGTTCGAGCTTGTCGGTAATGCCCTTGATGGGCTGAGCTTGACCAATCTTGGCGAAGATTTCCGCTGCCTTGTCGGAGTACATGAATGCCATGAAACGCTTAGCTTCTTCAGGGTTCTTTGCCTGAGTTGGCGTCCACAGTGCGTCCATCAGTACCGTCAGGTAGCGCTCGTCGGGAGTAAAACCGGGAGCGGGTGAGAGCGCCCACTTGAAGTTTTCAGTCTTCGGGGCGTCCTTCATTTCGTTGCGGATCCAAGTTCCGTTGGGCATGAACACTGCATCACCATTGAGAACCGTCTGCTGATTCTTCTTTGAGTCCTGCACGTTTGCGTATCCCAGTGTGTCCGGGTGCAGGTAATCGGGGCTGACGATCTTGCCGATCGTGTCGAGGACTTTGCGGGCCTCGTCCGACTTCCACACGTCCTTCTTATAGAACATCACGTCCTGGAAGAGCTGTTCGCCGCCAGCGTCTGCAAGCAGGGCACCCACGAGCGAATCGAAGTAGCCTGAGGTTGCGTAGGTGAAGACCGAGATACCTTTTTCCTTGGACTTCTTGCCTAGTTCGAACATTTCATCCCATGTTTGGGGAACTTCCCAGCCGTTCTCTTCCAGCAGGGTCTTGTTGTAGACCAATCCGGCAGGTGAGTAGAACGTCGGCAGCAGGAAGGTACGATCGTCGCCATTTGGGTTCGTGTAGGGTCCGATGATGCCGTCGATCAGCTTTTCGCCAACGGTGACTTCCTCGCCGGGAATTTGCATCGACAGGACATCGGTGACATCGGCAATTGCGTTGTCACCGAGCATGGTTTCAACGAGCCCGGCCTTTGCATTCAGGCCACGCTGGACCAAGTCCGGGTACCTGCCCGCTTTCATGCCAGGCATGATTTCGTCTTCGATTTCCGTTGACGTCACAAGGTTGACTTCCACGTCAGGGAACAGTTCCTTGTAGGCTGCCACGACCTCCTGGTAGGGTTCAGGGCCGTTTCCGCCATCGAAGAACGCCAGGTTCAACGTCGATTTGCCGTCTGATGCGCTTTGAGATCCGCCGGCGCCGCATGCGCCTAGCGTTGCCGTCAACGCAAGGCAGGTTCCCGCGCACAACAAAGTGCGTTTGGTGTGATGTTTCACGATTACCTCTTTCTAGTTAGCGGTATTGATGGTTGTAGAAAGCGAGCATGCCGAGGACGCCAGCCAGTCCGATTAGCTGGATGCCGAGGCTACCCCAGCTGGTTGTACGTTGACCGATGACGACCAGTGCAACGAAGAATATGAAGATCAATGCGGCACCGATCATGCCGATAATTCGTAGTGCGCGGTCGCTCATCCCTTGATACCTCCAGCATTGGTGACGTTGAGTAGACGCTTTTGAACCAGTGAATAGAAAATGATCACTGGAACGATCACGATGACCATGCCTGCGTACAGGCGGCCGTAATTGGTGGCTGCCCGTTGCGTTGCCATCAGGTTGAGCAGACCGACCTGGACTGTGCGGCTGGATGAATCGGTCATCAGCGTCATTGAAATGATGTAGTCATTCCAGAAGCTCAGGAAGTTGAAGAGCATTGCCATGGATATGGCTGGTGTCGCCATGGGGAAGAAAATGCGAACCATGACGGTGAACTGGTTGGCGCCATCAAGCAAGGCAGCTTCTTCGTAATCTTCAGGGATGCGCGCGAAGAAGTCCTGGAGCAGAAACACTGTGAAGGGCAGTGAAGTTGAGGCGTACACAATGGCAAGTACCACGAGGTTGTTAATGAACAGGCCGTTGGGGAACCACTGGTATACCGATGAGTCGAATCCGACCAGCATCAGGAAGATTGGGACGACAATATAGTTCACGTTAATGAACAGTCCGCCTTGGATGGCCATCTGCAAGATCCTGCGGCCAGGGAAGTCGAATCGTGCCAGTACGTAAGCGCAAGGCAGCGCGATAGCGACAACTAGCACCATTGCCAGAGCAGTGACGAACAGAGAATTCAAGAAAAAGTCGCCGATTCTGGCGTCGGTGAAGGCGTCGACGTAGTTCTGTAGGTAAAGGCTGCGAGGTAGGGACCACGGGTTTCCGTAAAACTCGTCTCTCTGCTTGAAGGAGGCAAGGAAAACCCAGATCGTCGGGATGATGATCGTCAGGGAAACCAAGACGAGAATGACTTGGTTGAAGATGCGATGCGGGGTCCACCTGTCGGCAACACTCCCCGAGGCTTTGCGCATCCTCTTTGAAGAGGATTTCTTCGTGGAAACTGAAACAGTTGGTGTCATCTTTCTTCCCTCACAGCTCAATTGGTTCGCGTTTGGTCGCGCGGCTGACGATCAATGACAAGATGAAGCTAAACAGGAAGATCACTACTCCGATCGCCATGCCGTAACCGTATGAGGAGTTTGTATACGCCTGGTCGTACATGTATCCCAGAATGACTTGGGATGCGTTATCTGGACCGCCGTCAGTCATTGCCTTAACAAGGACGAAACTCAGATTGACCGACCCTAGGATGAAGAAAATCAATGTCGTTCGGATGTTGCTCCAGATCAGTGGCACCGTCACGCTCACCAGGGTGCGGATCTGGCCGGCTCCGTCCAATGATGCTGCCTCGTACAGGCTCTTATCGATGCCAGTCATGGACGCCATATACATCACCATGTAGTAGCCAAAGGACTGCCATACCATTGCGAATGCGATTGAGAAAATGACGATCTTGTGGTCGCCGAGCCAGACTTGCTTAAGCCAGTCAAGACGCAGGATGTGCAAGGTACCGTTTACTAGGCCAGTATCAGCCTGGTCGTAAATGACGGAGAACATTGCTGCGATGACAACTGCCGATAGAATCGACGGAATATACATCACGAAGCGGAGCAGATTTGCTCCGAGAATCTTCGTTTGAATCAGCATTGCAGCAAAGATCACGGCAACGGGCATCGTGATACATGTCACGACAACAAGGAGTAGAAGGGTGTTTTGTAGCGAGTGGACGAAATTCATGTCACCCAACAAAATCTTGAAGTTGTTCAGCCCAACGAATTCGGGAACACCAGAAAAACCGCTCCATTTATAGAGTGACATTCTGAAAATGTTGATCGTCGGAACGACGATGAAGACAGTGAACAGGATGGCCGTCGGGAGTGCGCACGCAATACCGAAGATGCTTCGATTGCGCTGAAGCTCGGCTGACCTGCGCTTTCGCCTATTTGTCGTTGACATAGTTGATCCTCTTTGAGTTGAAAGAAAGGATGTGAGGGTGCTCCGCCAAATAGCGTGACAACATCGGCATCCTCAATTCGTCAGAATCCAAGTCTCCGGGTCATTGACATTTACTGTCAGCTGGCCGGAAAAGAACCTCGTAACAATCTACATCAGAAAGGGTGCCAAACTATCACAAGTTAGTGAGTGTTATGTAACATTTAATCGCTGCTGTCAGATACAAAGAAAAGGACTTTCCATCATGCATGCGGGTGACGCACTGAATTATCTGTCCAACGTTCGACCATCATTCCGTCAGCTCCGCTGGCAGGAGATGGAAATGTACGCCTTCATCCACTTCGGCATGAACACGATGACAGACCGCGAATGGGGCGAGGGGCACGAAGATCCTGCACTCTTCACCCCCGGCAACGTTGACACCGATCAGTGGATGCGCGCCCTCAAAGATGCCGGAATGACAGGCGTGATCCTCACCTGCAAACACCACGACGGTTTCTGCCTATGGCCCAGCGCCTACACTGACCACAGCGTCGCCTCCAGCCCCTACCAGGGTGACATCGTCGCACAAGCCAGCGAATCAGCCCGCCGCTTCGGCCTCAAATTCGGCGTCTACCTGTCCCCGTGGGATCGCACCGAAGCCACCTACGGGCAAGGCGTCGCCTACGACGACTTCTTTGTCAACCAGCTCACCGAGCTGCTCACCAACTACGGCCCGATCTTCTCCGTCTGGTTCGACGGCGCCAACGGTGAAGGAGAGAACGGCAAGGTCCAGTACTACGACTGGGAACGATATTTCACCCTGATCCGCGCCCTGCAGCCCGAAGCAGTCATCAACATCTGCGGACCCGATGTGCGCTGGTGCGGGAACGAGGCCGGCGTTGCCAGGCCGGCAGAATGGAGCGTCCTTCCAGCAGAACTCCAGTCCGCCGAACGCACACAGGAACACTCTCAAAAAGCAGATGACGGCACATTCTCACGCGAAGTGAAATCCACCGACGAGGACCTCGGATCGCGAGCCGCCCTCGCCAATTACGACGGGCCGCTCGTGTGGTACCCGGCCGAAGTGGACACGTCGATCCGAACCGGATGGTTCCACCACGCCGCCGAAGATGAGCACGTGCGCACCCCTGATGAACTGTTCGCCATCTGGCGCGGCAGCGTCGGCGGGAACTGCTCGCTGCTGCTCAACGTGCCACCCACCCGCAAGGGCGTCCTGGCCCAACCCGACATCGATTCGTTGAAGGGGCTGGGAGATTTGGTGCGCGACTTCTACGCGCGCCGCATCAGCACCGTCACCGTGGACGCGTCCACGTCAACCGTGCCTGACACGCTCACCGCCCAGGCGGGCACCCCGTTCGATGACTCGTACGACCCCCTCATTCCCGCCCTGCTGACCGCCCCGTACTGGCAGCCGGACGAGGGAGACTCAGCGCCCACGCTGACCATCAGCTTCGACCGGTCCACCCCTGTCAGCGCCGTCATTATCCGTGAAGCCATCGCTGAAGGCCAGCGCATCGATCGAGTCTCGGTGCGTGGAACCCTGCCAGATGGCTCCACCGTCGATCTAGGCGGCGCGAACTCAGTGGGCTACCAGCGCATCATTTCGTTCGATCCGGTCGAACTGGCCAGCATCACAGTGTCGGTCGAGCAGTCACGCGGATCAGTGCGCCTGGCGCACGTATGGCCAGTCAGTGCCTGAGCAGGGAGTAGATCCTCCTGGCTGAAACTTTCCGCGGAGTGCCCAGCTGCTGAGCGAACAGTGAGACGCGCAGCTCTTCGAGCATCCAGCGCGCCTCGCTGATCGTGCGCGCCCGCTTCGCATTGAACGGATGCTCATCCAATGCGCGTTGCGCCTGCTCAATGGCGTCTTCAACATCACCGATCACGTCCGCATTCTGCGCGTCCTGATCGAGCATGGGTCGCCCTCGCGCCGCACGGTCAAGACGCACGGCACCGGCACGCACATACCTGGCCAGGTGAGGCAGAACCTCAAACGGTGTGGCTGAAATGAAACCGGGGAAGACCAGCGCCTCAGTCGTATCACGCACCTCCTGGCGAACTTCATTCAGTGACGCGTGCTGATGAGTACGCACACTGTCCGCCACCTCGCTGGAAGCCTCAAGCGTGCGGATCACATGCTGAAGGATCTCGTAAACACGGTCTTCATGCCGGTCGCGGGCCTGCGCAACCAGGCTGTCGAAACGGGTGCGGCTGCGGATCGCTGCCGGCCCGTCATCACCGGAAAGCTGGTCCACCAGGCTCAACGCGGAGGCCCACTGCGCGTCAGAAACCAGCGCCTGCGTCGACTCATACGGGGAGGCAGCCAGCATCATTGCCTGCCGGCCACTCCACCGGGTCGTCACCCGCGCAGTCGCCAGCTGAACTTCGCGCACCAATAGCCGCGCCACCCCCACGCGGTGCAGACGGTTCGCCTCATCGGGATTCGCCACGATCTGCAGACGCACCTCATCTTTGTCAGAAACAAGCGCCGGGAAACCGCGCAATGCCACCTGCGTCGCATCTGGCTCCACCGACCAGGGCACATCGTGGGGAAACTCCGTGACAGGTTCCGGTGTCAGCGCAGGCGAGGGTGCAGCCGCCCGTGCAAACGCTTCGGCCACAGCCCCGCGAACAGCGGTGCGCACGGCATCGTCGGCTGTGCGTGCCAACGTGCGCTGCAGGTACGTCAATGACGGACCCGAACCCAGCTCACGACCATCCTGATCCACCACTCGCAGCGTCATCACAACATGGGAGGGAACATTCTCACGCGCATGAGCCAGATCCTTTGCACTCAGGTCAACGCCACGAATCTGACGCACCGCATCAGCGAACACCTCCTCAAAAGGCGGACGCGTGGCGGGATCGGGATCAATGCCGGCCGAGCGCTTCACGACCGGGGCATGGTCTGGCTCTGGCTGCGACTGCGCAGATGCCGTCTTGTTGCGCCTGACTGATCCGCTGGTCGCCCCCCACTTGGCCAGGCGATCCATCGCGGCGTTCAGGGAACGAGGATCCTCAGGCTCGTCCACTTCAACGCTCACGACTTCATCGTCCCCGCCGATGCGTGAACGAATCCATTGAGCCACATCCACTCCCACTTCCGGCGCCGGAGCCAGCAAACGCCGTTTCGCTTTAGGCAGCGCGCGGATCGTCTCAATCACCAGTTCGTCCAGCAATCCAGGCACCAGCCAGTCCATGCCGCGTCCCGTCACGCGCGGAAGCTCTTCTACACGAATCGTCACCGTTACGCCGTCACGGGCGGCACCGGGGTGAAACTCGTAGGACAGGGGGAACTCCAGGTCGCCCTCGTTCCACGTGTCAGGAAATGCGTCGGCATCCGTTCCCGAGCCGCGCGGCAACAGCAGCTGTGGCGGGTACGTCAGCAGGTCAGGCTTCGAGCGGCGCTTTTTGGCCCACCACCGGTCAAAGTGGCGGGCAGAGATGATGCCCTCAGGCAGCAGGTCGTCAAAGAAATTGACGAGGGAGTCTTCGCCTGCAACGAGTCCGCTCGTGCGTGAACGCTGCTCCACCTCATGAGCCTGCTCCAGCAGGTCACGATTCTGTGCCATGAAACGGTGGTGCTCACGCCATTCGCCACGCACCAGCGCATGGCGGATAAACATTTCGCGCGCCAACTGGCGTGCAGTCAGCGGCTCAATCTCTTCCACACTGACGGGGGAGTCCTCCTCAACGGTCGTTTCTCCCAGGGCGTCCGACAGTGCATCAGCGAACACACTGGGCCCCTCATGGCCGCGCAAACCCTGCGCAATACCAGCCAGTGTTCCCGGACGCGCTACTCGGGAACGGCGTGGGCCACCCTCGTCCATCGTGATGTCGAGCCTGCCGAGCAGGACCGTACGGTCAGCTTCCAGCGTCAACCCGTACAGCATGGTTTTCTGGTGGATCATCGCAGCGCCCTTGCCTGATGACCAGTATGGTTCGGAATAGACGCGGGTGAGCAGAGGGCCGGCCAGAGGCTCGATCCACTCGGGTTTGATGCGCGCCACCGTGCGGGCGAACAGGCGCGAAGTTTCGACCAGCTCCGCCGTCATCACCCATTCGGGGTGGCTGCGGGTCAGGCCGGAGCCGGGCCAGATGGTGAATCGTGTGCCGCGAGTGCCCGCATACTCCTTCTTCGCCGGATCCCAGTTACCCAGGTTTGACAGTAAGCCAACCAGAAGCGAGCGGTGGATTTCGTCAGCATCAGGTGAGGACGTTGAACGCGTGTAGGCAACGGCTGCGCGCGCAGCGGCGTTTGCGATTCCGCCACTGTTGGCAGCAAACGCCACTTCTTTCGGGCTGGGAATGCCGATGCGGTGAGTATCCAGGCCGAGGGGGCGCGCCATGTCCCGCAACTGCCCGACCACGTCACGCCATTCACGAAAACGCAGATAGTGCAGAAACTCTGCGCGGCACATGCGGCGGAAAGCGGAGCCGGACAGGTCACGTGACTGCACGTTGAGGTAGCGCCAGATGTTCAGGTAGGTGATGAAATCTGAATGCGGATCCACGAAGCGCGCATGCGCCTGGTCGGCAGCCTGCTGAAAGCCCAGAGGGCGCTCGCGGACATCCTGGATCGACAGGGCCGCCACGATGACAAGGACATCGGAGCCGCATCCGTTACGGTCACCTTCAATGAGCATGCGGCCCAGCCGCGGATCGATCGGCAAATGCGCCAGGGAGCGGCCGATCGCCGTCAGCCCGTGGTCAGCGGTCAGTGCCCCGATTTCCACCAGAAGCTGCAGGCCGTCCCGAACGGCACGCTGCGCGGGAGGGTCGATGAACGGGAAGCGCTGCACGTCACCCAACCCCAGTGACACCATCTGCAAGATGACGCTGGCAAGTGAGGTACGCAGAATCTCCGGCTCGGTGTACTCGGGGCGCGCGTCGAAGTCATCCTCGGAATACAGCCTGATCGCCACGCCGTTGGCGACGCGGCCACAGCGTCCGGCCCGCTGGTTCGCTGAAGCCTGCGAGATCGGTTCGATGGGCAGGCGCTGCACCTTCGTGCGGTTCGAGTAGCGGGAAATGCGCGCCAGACCCGGGTCGATGACGTATCGAATCCCCGGCACAGTCAGTGACGTTTCGGCAACGTTCGTGGCCAGGACAATTCTGCGACGCGAATGACGCTCAAAGATTCGGTGCTGTTCGGCCGATGTGAGCCGCGCATACAGCGGCAGGATGTCAATGTCAGAAGTGCTTCCTAGATGGTCAGCCAGCGCCTGCTGCGTGTCACGGATGTCGCGCTCACCGGGCAGGAACACCAAAATGTCGCCGGGACCTTCCGTACGCAGCTCATCGACAGCGCGGCAGATACCTTCATCCTGGTCGATGTGGTCACCCTCGTCGTCAAAAAGCGGTTCGTAGCGTATGTCGACCGGGTAGGTACGTCCGGTCACCTCGATGACAGGTGCGGGGTCTTCCGGTGTGCCGAAGTGACGGGCAAAGCGCTGCGAATCGATCGTGGCGGAGGTGATGATGACCTTCAGATCAGGGCGCGCAGGAAGCAGGCGGGCGAGGTACCCCAAGATGAAATCGATGTTGAGGGAGCGTTCGTGGGCCTCGTCGATAATCAGAGTGTCGTAACGACGCAACAGTGGGTCCGACTGGATCTCAGCGAGCAAAATGCCGTCAGTCATGAGTTTCACCAGCGTTGTCGGGCCGACCTCGTCAGTGAAACGAACCTGGTAGCCCACAACCTGGCCGGCTTCGCGCCCCACTTTCTGCCCCAGTTCGTGGGCGATACGTTCAGCAACAGTGTGTGCGGCGAGGCGGCGCGGCTGAGTGTGTCCGATCATGCCGGTCACGCCGCGCCCTAACTGCAGGCAGATCTTCGGGAGCTGGGTCGTTTTACCTGAGCCGGTTTCCCCGGCCACCACGACAACCTGGTGATCCCGAATCGCAGCGGCGATCTCGTCGCGCCTGTCGCTTACCGGCAAATCCGGGTATGTGATCACCGGAATTGCGGCGACGCGCTGCGCAAGCTGTTCAGGTGTGAACGGCTTGAACGCTGAATGTTTACGTGGTCGTCGGGGCACCGGCCCAGTCTATGTCGATTAGCCTTTCACTTCTCCTGTTAGTTGCGATGCATACGAACTGTCACCAGTTCGAATGGCTTGAGATCAACGTCGAAGCCGCTTTCATCGGCGCGAAGGTCAGCCTCGTCCTCGCACTCGCGCTCCAGTCCATCCACCAGGTGAATTGACGCGAGGTGGGGAATATCGACACTGAATCGCGCCGTGGTGCGCCCGCCTCTTGTTTCATGGAAACGCACGATCACGTCACCGGATTCGTCATCAGCCAGCTTGACTGCCTCAATCAGGGCATTCCCGCTGTCCAGTGCTACCAGTGCCGGCACGCCATGGTCGCCTCGCACTTCGCGCACCGGCAGGTTCAGGCGCTGCCCTTGCGCGATCGCATCGTCAATCTCAGCTCCAACGGTCAGGGAGGTGCGCAGGACGTGGTGGCCCTGATCGGCATCCGGATCCGGAGCCATCGGCGCGCGCAGCAGTGACTCACCGATCTGTACGAACGGCCTGCCCTCGTCGCTGCGCATGCGTACGAACGAGTGCCCATAGGTGCGGTCATTGGCCACGGCCACGCCGAAATCATCTTCTGCCACGCGCACCCACCGCAGTCCCACGGTTTCAAAGCGCGCGTGCTCCCACGACGTGTTCTCGTGAATGGGGCGCGTGATATGTCCGCACTGAATTTCGGATTGGGCGGTTGTGGTCAGCACGTCAACCGGCAACTCCAGTTTGAGCATCCGTCGGCGCTCATGCCACTCGACTTCAGTCGTGAAATCAACCGTCGCAGAATCGGGCGCGATGCGCATCGTCTGAACGAACGTCGACGTGCCCCAGGACCGCTTACACGTCACGACGGCAGCGCCGTCTTCTTCGCGCACATCCAGAGCGTCCACCGAGTCAATCGGGTTCGGGTGGCGACGGTAATCACCGTCGATATTCCACGCATCCCAGTCCACCGGAATGTCGCGGTACGCGTTGAGTCTGCCGAGCACCTGTCCTGCCGGCACAACCTCACGATTTCGGCGCGCATCCACCAGCGAGTCAATCAATCCGTCCCGCGTGACATGTACGTTCAGCACGCCGTTCGAGATCTGCCAGCCGTCGTCGCCCTCGTCAATGGTGATGGACGAGGGAGCCTGCGCGCTGACGCGTCCGATCACTCCGGCACCCACGCCACGCTGCTCGGCGGACGAGGCGTTCGCGGTGAGCGGGGTCTCACCGTTGCCGGCAACAATGCTGAGCGCGTCATTGATCAGGGTGTTCAGGCGCTCCATGAGGCGCTCGAAGGTTTCTTCAGCTTCGCGGTGGACCCACGCGATTGAGGATCCGGGCAGGATGTCATGGAATTGCAGCAGGAGGACTTCCTGCCAGATCTCGTGCAGCTCATCGTAGGGGTAGTCGGCACCGGTGCGCACCGCTGCCTGCGTCCACCAGTATTCGGCCTCGCGCAGCAGATGCTCGCAGCGTCGGTTCCCACGCTTGGTGCGCGCCTGCGAGGTGAGCACGCCGCGATGGTTCTCCAGGTACAGTTCGCCCACCCACGTCGGCGCATCGGGATATTCGGCCTGCGCGTCGACAAAAAAGTCGGTCGGTGAGGCGATGCGCACGCGCGGGGAGCCTTCCAGGTCTTTTTGCCTGTGCGCGTTGGCCAGCATTTCCCTGGTCGGGCCGCCGCCGCCGTCACCGTAGCCGAACGGCACCAGCGTCCTGGATGCTCCGCCGCTGTCGCGGAATGTGCTTTCAGCGTGATGCAGGTCGGTCGGGCTGAGCGTGGAGTTGTAGGTGTCAACGGGTGGAAAGTGCGTGAAGATACGCGACCCGTCGATCCCCTCCCACCACAGAGTGTGATGCGGGAACGTGTTCGTCTCATTCCACGACAGCTTCTGCGTGAGCATCCATTTCATACCCATGTGCCGTGCGATGGTCGGCAGTGCTGCCGAGTATCCGAAGGAGTCCGGCAGCCACACGTGTTCGGGCATGACGCCGAATTCGCGCTGGAAGAATCGCTGGCCTTCCAGGAACTGTCGAACCATTGCCTCCCCGCCGATCATGTACGGGTCGGATTCGATCCACTGACCTCCGACGACTACCCACCTGCCTTCGGCAACGCGCTGACGCAGGCGCTCGAACACGTCAGGGTGCTCGTCACGCAGCCACTGATACTGCTGGGCTGAGGAGGCGGCGAACATGACGTCGGGGTCGACGTCCATCAGGTGCAGGACATTCGACCACGTGCGCGCTACTTTGCGTCGCGTCTCTCGCAGCGGCCACAGCCACGCCGAATCGATATGCGCATGTCCGATCGCGTATGCGGTGGTCGCTGACGCGGAGGCCGGAGCGCTCAAAACATCGCTGAGCATCTGCCTCGCCTCGTGTGCGCTGCCCGAAAGATCGTCATAGTCGAGGGCGTCCAACGCGCGGTCAAGTCCGCGGATGATCTGTTCGCGCCTGGGTGAGTCGACGACGGTCACGAGGTCATTCAGCACGGTCAGGTCAGCCTGGAGTGCTTCAACCGTGGTGTCGATGGCGCGCAGTTCGCACGTAGTCATTGTGTAGATCGACTCTGTGCCGGCTGTTTCTTTCGAGCCCATCGTCGGTGGTGTCACCCAGTCACCTTCGATGACATTCGGGTTGGCGGCCGCTTCGATGAAGAGCTCGAATTCTTCACCGGGCGCTGCCTCGATCGGAATGTAACGGTTGAGTGGTTCGAGCGCTTTAATCATCGTGCCGTCTGGCCGATATGCTGCGCCTTCTGCCTGGAAACCGGGGCCGGCGTCGGAAAATCCCAGGTCAACGATGATTTCGTGGCGGCGCTGGTCGGATGCAGGGTCCCATTCCTGCGGTACGCGCCCGCTGACGTGGAACCATGTCGTGCCCCAGGGGTGCGACCATGCGTAGGGCAGGCTGATGTCGGAGTACTCCTGTGCGACTGCCTCGTCGAAGGGGACGGGTTCGTCGGGCACTTCCCATGCGGTAAGGGTCAGATTTGCTCGTTCGATCGTGACACCCGGGGTGAGCCAGTCGCGCAGTACGCGTGACACCTGGCGGCGGGTGCGTGAACTTTCATCGAACATGAGGCTCCTTTGGCTCGAATTGTGATGTGTTCCTCTATATTATCCATCATTATTGATGTATTTGAAGAGGGAAGGGATCATGAATCATCCTCAAACGTAAAATGTATGCATAATGAGGCGTGCTACGATGCTGCTGTGACCGCCATCTCACCTGAGCGTCGACAGACGCCGCCGTGGCGCTTCGCCATCGGCATGTTTGGCACATCGATTCCGATCAATGTCATCAAAGGGTCGATGCTGTATTTCTACGTGTCGGTCCTTGGCGTGGATGCTGCCATCTACGCCGCCGTCTATACGGTCTACGGGATTATTGACGCCATCGATAACCCGATCTTCGGCTACTTCTCCGACCGCACGCGCTCCCGATGGGGCAGGCGCCGTCCCTACCTCATCGTCGGCGCACTGGTGCTGCTGATCGGCATGATCGCACTGTTCTGGGTGCCTGACGCCGTCGTCGCGGCGAAGACAACAATGCTGGTCGCCTGGTTCGCCACATTCGCCATCTTGTCCGAAGCGGCCGATTCCATGATCAACGCGGCCTACGGGTCGCTGCTGCCGGAACTGTTCCCGCAGGAAAAGCGACGCGCCCTCGCCAATTCGCTGCGACAGGGATTCCAGTTGGTCGCCATGATCTTCTCCCTCGGCCTTACCCCACTGCTGGCCCGCAACATCCTGGGATGTGACGTCAGGGATGCAGCGTGTGCTGATCCGACCGTGGGATACGAGCGCCTCGCCGTCATCTATGGTGTTATCGCCGCTGCAGTCATCATCTTCATGGCGCTGGGGATCCACGAACGCCACGGCGACGTCGAAGAAAAACGCCCGACGTTCCTGCGATCGATCCGAGACATCGTCACCAACCGCTACTTCTGGACGATCGGCGTGGTCTCAGCACTGTATGGCGCGTCGATGGCGATGCTCATGGGTGGTCTGCAGTTCTATGTGGACTACGCGCTGGGTGGCGGTGCGCTGGAAGCCACCATCATGCAAGGTGTCGTCATTTTCACGTCGCTGGGGTCGCTCGCCATCTGGACCTCGATCGTGCGCAGGCGCGGCGCGGCGTGGACATGGCGCCTGGCCCTGCCGGTATGCGCACTGACCTTTGTGCCACTGTTCTTTGCCCACAACCTCATCACCGGCATCCTGTGCGGAATCTGCGTGGCGTTCGGCTGGTCCGGCATGCTCGCCACCAACGACCTGATCTTCGCCCGCGTTCTTGACGAGGATGCCCGCAAGACTGGCATCCATCGCGAAGGGATCTTCCTGTCGGCATTCGGCGTGCTCGGCCGTCTCAATGCGATCCCGACCTCCATTGCGTTGCTGTCGCTGGGCTGGTTCTTCGGATATCGTTCCGGCGCGGTGCCCGGCCCTGACCCGGCGATGGCGTGGCGCGTCTACATGGCCATCTATCCGCTGGTATTCATGCTGATCGGCACGCTGATCTCGCGCTTCATTCGCCTTCCGGAAGCCGACGAAGCATGAGTGCCGAGCGTCGCATCGTCATTACCGCTGATGACTTCGGCATGAACCCCGCGTCCTCGCGCATCGTGTGCGACCTTGTCGCCAGCGGCCGTGTCAGTGCCGTGACCGCCCTCGCCAATTCCGATGACCTGCCCGCGCAGCTGAACATGCTGCGAGACGCCGGACTGAGCAGCGTCGGCCTGCATCACGAAGCAACCGGAGGTGAGATCGCCGACGAGCTGCGCGAACAGCATTCGCGCTTGACTGACTGCGGGATGGACGTCATTCGGCTCGATTCGCATTGCGGCGCACTGTATACGCTCGAGGCGCTCCCCGCCGCACTCGAATTCTGCACCCGCTTTTCGTTGGCTTTCCGCATGCCGCGCACCTTCCCCACACAGTTTTTTGCCGAGGGTGACTCGTCGATGCGTTCTCTGCATGCTCAAGCCGTTGAGGCGGCTGATGCGATGGGGGTGGCTCTGCCGGACGTGATGCTCACCAATACGACGCCGTATCAAGACGTCGCCAGCTACGAGCAGCTACGGGACAGTTATATTGCAATGCTGGATGCTGTGCCTGTCGGGGTCAGTGAAGTGTTTGTGCATCCCGGTGTCGATGATCAAAAGCGGCAGTGGGAGGCGCGGCTCGTCGTTGACTCACAATGGCTGGAAGCACTGGAGGAGCGCGATATTCGCGTGGTCGATCGCTGGTAGCTGGTAACTGGTAGTAGTGGCGATCGTGACGCCGGTCGATAGTGTGACACACAGCACTTAAATCAGGATAGTTGTTGGCTGTGTGTGGAACGCAGATGTCGGTGGGTGCTGCCACAATAGAACACATGTTCGACAAAACACGTGTTCCGCAGCTCGCGCAGGATGATGCCATAGCTCGCATCGATGCCCTGCGTGAGGCGGATACGCGCTGGAAAGCGGCCGAAACTGATCGTGCCCGTCTTGTCGTCGACTCTGTCCTGGCTGTCAGCCGCGCAGCTCCTGCAGATGAAGAGCGTGTCATTCGCAGTGGCGCGGGTACACCCCTGATTGCCGAGTTCGCCCACTTGGAAGTGGCGGCGGCTCTGGGGTGCTCTCCGCACGTGGCGCTGAACCTTATTTCAGACCTGCTTGACCTGCGTTTTCGCATGCCGCGCCTGTGGCAGCGCATACTGGATCTGGACGTGCCCGTGTGGAAAGCGCGTTGCGTCAACACACGGACCATGTGCCTGACACAGGACGTGTGCGGGGAAGTTGATCGCCGAATCGGTGACATCGGCACGTGGAGCAAAGAGCGCACCATTGAGCACATCAACGAGCTGATTGCCGAGGTTGACACCGAACGCATCGAACGATGCTTCGACTTGAAGAAGTCGCACCGCCGAGTCGCCTTCGACCGTGAGAGCTCGACGGATCTGGTGTATCTCGATGCCACCTTGAGCGTGACCGACGCGCAGCTTCTGGAAGGAACGGTCAACGCTTTGGCGCGCACGCTCGTGAGCGAACACCCCGACGAATCTCTGGACGAGCGCAAGTCCCGCGCCCTGGGAATTCTGGCGACGCCCGCCTATGCGCTTGCGCGCCTGGAAGGCGCCACTGGTAAGGCGCTTGATCGCACCCGCCCGCCTGCCACGCTTCACCTGCATATCAACGCTGCGTCGCCGCGACTGGTACACGGTGACAGGTGCGGCACGATCCCGGCGCAGGCTCTTTCCGACCTGCTGGCTCACTGCCACGTCACAGTGCGTCCCGTCCTTGACCTCAACAGCAACCGTGCGGTCGACCGACATGACCCACCGCCATTGATGCGCCATGCGATGCATATTCGCGAGCCCGTCGAAGTCTTCCCGTACTCCACGATGCGCTCCTCGGCATGCGACCTTGACCATACCGTTCCGTATGACCCGCACAGGCCAAAGGGGCAGACCTGCCTGGGCAATCTCGGTCCGCTCTCACGTACCGTGCACCGCGCCAAGACGCATTCACGCTGGCACCTGGATCAGCACCGGCCGGGAATCTATGAGTGGACATCTCCACTGGGGTACCGCTACAGCGTCACCCACGGCAAGACTCGATACCGCGGACACCGCCGACCTCAGCGCGAATAGGCCTGCCGACTATCGACGAATCGGAACGTGCGTGCGTGACCACTCAAGCGACAGATCCATAAGCGTTTGAGCGTCTTCACCTGCGCCGAAATGCGAGCCGTGAATGACCTGGACGGAACTTCCCAGCGGCAGCTCCGGCATGACTTCCTCAGTCATTTCCACCAGGCCGATCTCCTCATCGTCGGCATCGTGAATGATCAGAACCGGCATGGTCAGGTGATCCACTGTCGCTTTCGTGTCGACCAGCGACAGATCCACCAGAGTCTGCCTGGAAATCGTGAAGTTCTGGCGAGGGCCGGGTGAATCGTCAGGGATGGTTGTAACGCCGTGACGCTCCAGTTCATCAAGCTGCTCGGAAGAAAAAATAGCCTGCCAGTCATACGACACGGGACCCAGTACCGCCCCGGACAGCACCATAGTTGTCGCTGCAGGTGGAGCAGCGTTCATGGCGACGGTGGCGCCGTAGGAGTGCGCGTGGATCAGCTGGCGATGGAAACCCTGGTCAGCCAGCCAGCCTGATGCGGCACGCAGATCCTCCGCGTGAGAGTCAAGAGTGATGATGTCATCGTCAGACAGCCCATGTCCCGAATAGTCAAATGCCAGCGTCGCATACCCCGCCGTGCGGTAGTGCCCGGCGAGGCGATCGAAGTGCCCGCCGGAGTGACGATCGGACAGGAACGAGTGAGAAAACAGCACGGCACAGTCAGTGCTGTCCACAGGGTTGACGAACGAACCCGACAGGCTGAGCCCGCGGGGTGTTTCAATCAAGACCTCACTCATACCTTCCAACCTAGCTATTTTTGTCAGTTCTGTGGCAAAAGCGTGAGACAATTCGCCCTAAGGAAAATACACTGGGTGTCGACGCGAGAGGAGACCGTCAATGGGAATGAAAATTGGACTCGCCCTCGGACTGGGAGTGGGGTACGTCCTCGGAACACGAGCCGGACGTGAACGCTACGAGAAAATCAAAGCCGCAGCGCACAAGCTTCGTGAACAGCCTTTCGTGTCGCGTCCCCTCGACAATGCCGGCCAGCGGGTATCCGAAGCGGTGCGCACCGGCGGCGAACGTGTGACCGACAAAGTTGCCGATGCTGTGAAGGAACGCCTTTTCGGCACACCGACCAGCACCTACGAATATGTCGACGTTGAGGTGGAAGAAGAATAATTCCGGACGCCCGAACGTCCTCTTTCGACGACGCTCGTGGACAACGCGCCGGTGGGAGTGCCACTGTAGTCACCGTGACGTCTGAACACACCCCGACCCGCGAACAGATACGCCGGTGGCGCAGGTACCTGGCTGAAGAGCGCATGGAACAGGCGACCTACCGCCATCTCGCCGCTCGCCGAAAAGACGGCGACAGCCAGGTGCTGAACGCACTGGCAGACGCGGAAGAACGTCACGAAAAACACTGGCTCGACCTGCTTGGCCCTCATGCCTACCCTGAACCCAGGCCTTCGTTTTGCGCCCGGGCACGCGCATTTCTCGCACGCATGTTCGGAACAATCTTCGTTCTCGCGATGGCTCAACGATCCGAACAACGCACGGCGTACGACCGGGACGACGACGCGACCGCGCAGATGGCAGCCGACGAACACATACACGGCGAAGTGATCCGAGGCCTGACCGCACGATCGCGCCAGTCTCTGGCCGGCACGTTCCGCGCGGCAGTGTTCGGTGCCAACGACGGCCTCGTGTCCAATCTGGCGTTGATCCTGGGCATTGCGGCAACCGGTGTGAGCTCCAGGATTGTCCTCGTCACCGGCATCTCCGGCCTGCTCGCCGGTGCCCTGTCAATGGCAGCAGGGGAATGGGTCAGCGTGTCCAGTCAGCGTGAACTGCTCGACGCATCCCGGCCCGACTCGCAGGCCCACCAGTCAGTGCCCGCCCTCGACGTGGATGCGAACGAACTGGCGCTGGTGTTCCGCGCTCGCGGCGAAACGCCTGAAGATGCAGGCGAACACGCGCGCCGCGTCTTCCAGCAACTCGCCGCCCATCCATCAGGCCAATCCGGACCGATCGCCGTGCGCACAGCGCTCAGTGGCAACGACTCTGGCGGTGCCGGTGAAGAAGTGGGGACCCCGTGGCGCGCGGCAATCAGCTCTTTCATCTTCTTTGCCGCTGGCGCGTTCATCCCGCTCATTCCGTATATTTTCGCGGCCGATGGCCTGCTCGCCGTCGTTATTGCCGCCGTGCTGGTGGGAATTTCGCTGCTGCTGACCGGCGGAATGGTGGGTGTGCTTTCTGGTCAGGACCCCATGCCTCGCGCATTCAGACAGCTGGCAATCGGATTCGGAGCAGCCGCCGTGACATACGCTCTGGGCTGGTTGTTCGGTACAACAGCACTCTAAAATCTACAATGTGACTTCTGTGCTCCATTCGCTCAACGATGCGCTTCCCGACATTTTTCGCGCCATCGACCTGATCGGTGTGGTGCTCAACGGCGTACTGGGTGGCCGCCTGGCACGCATGAAAAGGTTCGACATCGTCGGGTTCGGCGTCCTCGCCGTGATGTCTGCACTGGCCGGCGGTATTCTGCGTGACGTCATGCTGCAGGTGGGCCCACCGGCAGCACTCACCGACCCGTTCTACCTGGCAGCGGCGCTGGTCGGAGCCATCATCGCCTACATGTTCACATTTGATTCACGGCGCTGGCAGATCGCCCTCGCCTTTGCTGACGGGACGGTACTGGGCTGCTGGGCAGCAACCGGAGCCGCGAAAACACTCGAAGCAGGGTTCGGCATCATGCCGGCACTGATCCTCGGGATGACCACCGCAATCGGCGGCGGCATGATCCGGGACATCGCAGCGGGAAACACGCCGATGGTGTTCGGAGGAAACAACCTGTACGCCACGCCTGCACTGGTGTCCTCCGCGATCATGGTGGCCTTCTGGAACTGGCACCTCGACACCATCGGAATGGCGACCGCAATCATAGTCGGGTCAGCATTCACATTCCTTGCTTTCCAGCGCTCCTGGCAGCTGCCGCGCAACTCGGAATGGTCGCTTGCACACCTGTGGGGCCGTAACCGCGTGGAAACCGCCGCTGTGACCGCTGAAGCTGCAGCTCAGGCAGCGACCGACGCGCTCAACCAGATCCGTGAAGAACTCGATAAGGAGCAATAATGTGCGGACGGTTCGTTCTGTTCGGTAACGACGACGATATGCAAGATCTCTTCGAACTCGACCAGCTGCTGGGGCGTACCATCGCGTCCTACAACATCGCGCCCACTCAGCCAATCCGCGTCATCATGGAACACTACGCCGACCAGCGTGTCCGCGTGATGACCGATGCGACGTGGGGGCTTGTGCCAAGTTGGGCCAAACCCGGTTTTCGCCCCATGATCAACGCGCGCGCCGAAACAGTCACGGAAAAGCCGTCCTTCCGCGGCCCCGTCCGGCACCACCGCTGCCTCGTTCCCGCGAACGGATACTACGAGTGGCAAGGCAAGCAGCCCTGGTTTTTGTCCGCCGACGAGGGCGACCCCCTCATGGCCTTTGCAGGCATCTGCGACAGCTGGACATGCGCGATCCTGACACGCAGCGCACCGGACGCCCTCGGAAATATTCATGACCGGACGCCGCTGATCGTGCCCAGGGAATTGTGGGGAGCGTGGCTCGACCCGCACCTGGACCGTCCGGATGAGGTGCGCTCACTGATTGACGCTGTTCCCGAGCCACACCTGTTGCCGCGCCGCGTGGGCCGGGAAGTCGGGTCGGTGAAGAATAACGACCCGTCGCTGATCTCACCACTTGAGCGCGCATGACAGCGCACGAACGGAAAGTGTGAGAATCATGACTATGACTGAAACCAGAAAACCGCGCCGGTTCAAAACGCGCCACCTGTCAATGATTGCTCTTGGCTCAGCGATCGGTGCTGGGTTCTTTCTGGGGACCGGGCAGGCCATTGCATCGGCCGGACCGGCCGTTCTTGTGTCGTACCTGATTGCAGCGCTCATCGCGATCACTGTGATGTACTCGCTGGCGGAACTGTCAGCCGCGCTGCCGTCGACCGGATCGTTCTCTACATATGCCGAAGCCGGCATCGGACGGTGGGCCGGGTTCACGGTCGGATGGATGTACTGGTTCATGCTGATCATGGTGCTCGGCATGGAAATCACAGGTGCCGCACAGATCTTCGTGCAGTGGTTCCCTGCGGTCCCGCAGTGGGTCGTCGCCCTCGTCATTGTGGTGGTGCTCGGCGGAGTCAACCTGATGGCAGCCGGTGACTTCGGTGAGGTCGAAGCGTGGCTGGCCGGAATCAAAGTCGCAGCCATCATTATGTTCCTGCTGATCGGCGTCGGTTTGCTGATCGGCTTCATTCCCGGCAAGACCGCCCCGGTGATGGAAACCGTCCTTGGCAACGGTGGGTTCGCACCGTTGGGCATGGCGGGCATCGCAACCGGTTTGCTCGCCATCATCACATCGTTCGGCGGCATTGAAATCGTGACGATTGCGGCCGCCGAAGCGGAAGACCCGCAGCGCGCCATGAGCAAGGCGATTCGCTCAGTACTGTGGCGCATCCTGGTGTTCTACGTCGGATCAGTGATTCTGCTGATCTGCCTGCTGCCGTGGAACTCGCCTGACATGGTGCTCAACCCGTTCGCAACGGTGCTGAACATGGCGGGTATCCCAGCTGTCGGCCGCATCATGGAAATCATCGTGTTCGTGGCCCTCGTCAGCGCTTTTTCAGCCAACGTTTACTCGTCGTCGCGTATGGCCTACTCACTGTGTGCTCGAGGTATGGGCTCACCGTGGCTGCTGGGCGGGTCGGCAACTGCATCGGATTCGCCGGACGCCCTCGCCCATGTCGTCACCGGCGATTCAAAGCGTGATCTTGAGGCCGTCATGGCGGAAGAAACTGCAGTCGGTGATATTGCACGAGGGCGAACCCCGCGCCGAGCCGTCAGCCTGTCAGTCATCCTCGCCCTGGTGTCGGTCGGTCTGAACTGGTGGCTGCCGGAGGCGATTCTGGGGATCCTGATCAACGCGATCGGCATGGTGCTGCTCATTGCGTGGGTCTTCATCATCATTTCGCAGATTCGTCTGCGCCCGGTTCTGCGCGAAAATCATGATCTGCCGATCCGCATGCCCGGCTGGCCGTGGACGGGGTATCTGGCTCTGGCCGGCCTGGCGGTGATGGGTGTGCTCATGGCTCTGAGCCCCTCTGCGCGACCGCAGCTGATCTCGATGCTCGGCTTGATGCTGATCATCATGGGGATCTACTGGATTCGCGAAAAACTGGCGCGGCGCTAGCCCTGTGGATAAGTCGGGCAGATGCCGACGCCGTGTCGATAATAGGTGAGTGCACAGGCGATTCAGCATCGGCGATTTCATCATCGCGCTGGCAGTCATTGTGCTGCTGGCGTGGGTGTTGTGGCTGTTCATACCCGCCCCACGAGTCGAAGCTCCCGCCGGTCCCGCCGGTGACCAACTGCGCACATTGATCGTACGCAGTGACGAGGGCGCCCCTGACTACAACCGGGACCAGTTTGGTCAGAAGTGGGCCGATGAGGACCATAACGGGTGCGACACTCGTAACGACATTCTGGCCCGTGACCTCGCGCGGCCAACGTTCAAGCCGAATACTCGCGACTGTGTGGTGCTCAGCGGAACACTGGCAGAACCCTACACGGGCAAGGTCGTCGAATTTCAGCGAGGTCAGGACACGTCGACACTGGTGCAGATCGATCACGTCGTGGCGCTTGCCGACGCATGGAGATCGGGAGCCTGGCAATGGGACACAGCCCGCAGGCAGGCCTTCGCCAACGACCCGGACAATCTCCTGGCGGTTGACGGACAGGCCAACCAGGACAAGATGGCTGCTTCAGCTGATCAGTGGCTGCCACCCGACCGCAGTTTCCGCTGCGAATACGTGACGCGGCAGATCGCGGTGAAAGCCAAGTGGAAACTCACGGTGACCAGAGCGGAACACGATGCAATGGCGCATGCGCTCGCACACTGTTAGCCAGTATTGTTGTGCGTATGGGTAAAGCAAGCCGTCGTAAAAAAGTACAACCCGGACGCAGCACGTACCGTCCGCCGATCCGCTTCGTGGAACGACCCTTTGACGGGCTTCCATGCGAAAGCGACCTGGTCGCCATGAGGGAAATCATTCCGTGTGCGCGCATGAGTGCCCGCACGAAGGACGGCGTCGAATTCGACATAGTCTCACTGCTGCCAGACGGGCAGGGTGCCATGGTGCGCGGCGACGGGCGAATCATGGTGGGCATGCAAACGCGATTCCATTCCGGCGACCTTTCTCACGATGTGGGTGGCGCGTTGCAAGCCGCCCTCGACGCGAAAGACGAAGGCATCGTTGCCTTTGACGTGCGCGACCCCGCACCCAGGCTGCAGGAACTGCTGGAAAGCGCCGAGCCGATGGAACTGTGCGACGATTTCTCATTCTGGTTCGACCCGACCGAAGAAATGTCCGAGGACATCCGCTCCACGATGGAGCAGACACGCAACGAACTGATCCCCACGCAGGAAGTCCCGGGAGCGCCCGGCATGTATTGGTGCGAAATGAACCGCAACTTCGTGCGCTACGTGACCGACGAGGACGAAAACAAGCTCTTTACCGCGCTGGCACGTATGCAGGTGGCCGGAGATGCCCACGTGGGGGAGGGTTCCCGCTTTGTCGGAGCCTTCCGCGCCTGCGGGCTGGCCATCCCCGTGTTCGAGCTGGCAGAAGGAGTCAGCTCTGATGACGTGTCCAAGCCTGCGCAGAACTTCATCAGCAAGCTTGAGGACGCGCTCAATGCGACCGAAGCTTTGACACATGACGAGCGTCGAGCCAAACAGGGGCTTGTTTCTCGACAAGTCACCATCCGGTAGAGGTACAAGAAGAGGCAAAGTCGGAGTAAAGTTGTGGGCGTGAACGATTCGGGACCCCAACGCGTTGCCGCGATCATCTGGGCGCACGACGATGCTCATGACATTGCCTCCACTGTCCGTTCATGCCGCGCCATTCCCGCAGTCGATTTGCTCATAGTCGTCGATGACGGCTCCACTGACGAAACAGGCGCGCACGCGCGAATGGCAGGTGCCGTCGTTGTTCGACACTCAGTGCCGCGTGGACGCGCATCCGCGATGGAGACAGGCGTGAAAGTCGCAGCGATGCGTGACCGCGCCGACTGGCCACCGCGCCTCCTGCTCTTCCTCTCATCCGACCTGGGCGAATCAGCCGTCGAAGCCGCCGTGCTGGTCGAAGCAGTGATGACCGGGATGGCGGACTGTGCCTGCGCCAGTGAGAAATCCAGTCGCCGCCTGCCCGCCGCACGGATAGCGCGTCGAGCCATCCGGCGCGCAACAGGGTGGGCACCTGAATCGCCCATGTCCGAAAATCGCTGCATCACGCGCGAAGCGCTGACAGCCATCATGCCTTTCGCCAACGGGTACGGGCTGGAACCCGCGATGACGATCGACCTGCTGATGCAGGGGTTCACCATGGTGGAGCTGCCGTGCGCATTCGTCCACTTGGGTGGAGATCGCACCCTCGGTGAACTCAACAAACCACAGCAGCTGATCGATACGCTGGTGGCGCTGACTGAACGCGGGCCACGCGTGCTGACGCGTTCGCCTTTGAGGCGCTCCGAGAGCCGCGCGTTTAAGCTGGGTGACCCGTATCCGCATCGCGCTGACGAGACCCCAGCGGAGAAATCCGACGCAGACGAAGAGAATTAGTCACCACGCACACCGATGACAACGCCATCGCGCCGGCTGCGATCATCGGGTTGAGCATTCCTGCGACAGCCAGCGGAATGGCAGCCACGTTATAGCCGAACGCCCACACCAGGTTCTGCCGAATGACGCGAAGGGTGCGACGCGACAGGTCGATTGCGGTGGCGGCTGCGCGCAGATCCGAGGACACCAACGTGATGTCAGCAACCTGGATCGCCACATCTGTTCCCGATCCCATCGCCATACCCAGCCCGCGATGTCCCGCCTGAGCGAGCGCCGCAGCGTCGTTGACGCCATCACCCACCATCGCCACAACGCGTCCCTCATCCTGCAGGCGCTTGACAACGTCGCGCTTGTCGTCAGGCAGCACATCAGCAATCACATGGGTAATTCCGACCTGGTCGGCTACCACGTCAGCAGCACCCTGATTGTCGCCGGTCAGCAGGATCGGCTCAATATCCAGGCCACGCAGCAGGCTGATTGCCTCAGCAGAGGAGTCCTTCACCTGGTCGCGCAATACGATCACACCATGCACCTGCGCCCCGGTCAGCGGTGCGTCCAGCTGGCGGCCAATACTCGGTGCAGACGGCTCGGCAGTCTCACTGGTGCGCGAGCGCACACGCGCCTGGTACCCGGCAGCTTCCACAACGTGCACCAACTCATCGTCACCGTGGTCGCGGGTGAGCAGAATCGACGCGCTTTCGGTCGCCAGGTTGACGTGCGCCTCGACTCCATCAAGTTTGCCGAGCTTGCGTTCCACACGATTCACACACGACGCGCACGTCATGCCGCCCACTGCCATGTCGACACGGACCGGGCTCTCAGCGTCGCTTTCGTCGGCGTGGATTGTCGAGGGCGACTCATCCCACCCTGGAACGCTGGCCACCACGATGGGCGTTGCGCAACGGGATCGGGCAGTGCGCACGATGTCCTCGGGAATACTGATACCCAGCCCCGTGAACCACTCGGGCCTGCCAACCAGAGCCAAACCGCCGTCGATCAGAGCTGAGACACCCATGCCGGAATGGTTGACGAAGCGGCGAGTCGCAACGGGCGTGAGTGAGCGGGACTGTGTGGCGCGCACGATTGAGCGCGCCATCGGGTGTTCAGAGCGTGCCTCGATACCGGCTGCGAGGGCGAGCGTGACGTCGGGATCGCTTGACTCGACGTGTTCGACGGCCAGGTTGCCGGTTGTGACCGTGCCGGTCTTGTCCAGCACAATCGTGTCGATCTTGCGGGTTTCTTCGAGGATTTCAGCTGAGCGGATCACGATGCCCAGCTGGGAGGCGCGCCCTGAGCCGACCAGCAGGGCGGTGGGTGTGGCCAGTCCCAGCGCACACGGGCAAGCCACCACGAGTACGGCAACGGCGGCGGTGGCCGCGGCCTGAACGTCACCGGAGAAGATGAGCCAGCCGATCAGTGTTGCCGCGGAAATCGCAAGCACGACCGGCACGAAAACCGAACTGATCGTGTCGGCCAGGCGCTGGATCGGTGCCTTCGTGGCCTGAGCTTCGCTGACCATGCGGCCGATCTTGGCCAACGCGGTGTCGGATCCAACTCGGCGGGCTTCCACTTCCAGAGCGCCCCACGTGTTGATCGTGGCACCTGCGACATCGTCACCGGGAGCAACATCGCGCGGAACGGACTCACCGGTCAGCATCGACGTGTCAATGGCGGATTCGCCTGAGATGATGCGTCCATCGGTTGCGATGGATTCGCCGGGACGAACCTCGAAAATGTCTCCGACCTGCAGGTCGGTGCTGTCGACGTCCTCGCGCGTCCCGTCAGGCAGAATGCGGTGCGCTGTTGTGGTGCCCATTGAGAGCAGTGAGCGCAGCGCGTCGCCGGCCCGATGCCTGGTGCGCGCCTCCGCATAGCGCCCGATCAGCAGGAACAGGACGATCACGCAGGCGCCCTCGAAATAGAGCATCGCGGACTCGCCGCCCCACAGCAGTGCCCACAGGCTCCACACAGTTGAAGCGGTCACGCCCAGGGACACCAGTGTGTCCATTGTTGTGGTGCCATGGCGCAGACCCTGAATGGCTGAGCGGTGGAAAGGCCATGCTCCCCACGTGACGACAGGTAGTGACAGGATGGCCACGACCCATTGCCAGCCCGGAAAATGCAGGCTGTGGAACATGGAGACGGTAGCAACGACCAGTGTGGGCGGTGCGGTGACGATGAGGCGACGCCTGAGGTCTTGTGCGCGATCCAGCACGCTGCGCATATAGCTCCTTAGAAGTCTCGCTTGATTTCAGTCAGCGTGTATCCGGCCTCGCTGATGGCATCTTTGAGGGCGTCGTCGTCTACGCCGGTCTGCGTGTGAACGGTGATCAGTGAGGTCTTGTTGGCCTTGAGAATGACCTCCACGTTGGATACGCCTTCGACCTCTTTGAGTTCTTCGGTGACGGATGCGACGCAGTGGGAACAGGTCATGCCGTCGACATAGAGTTCAACAGTTCGATCGAGTGCCATGATGAGTCCTTTCAGGATTTGACGAGCCGTGCGATCGCGTTGATCGCTTCGGTGATTTTTTCTTCGCCAGCTTCGTGAGAGTGCTTGGCGGCGTCGAGGACACAGTGGCCCAGGTGGTCGTGAACGAGGCCGAGGGCGACTGAATCAAGGGCGCTTTGAATGGCAGATATCTGCGTGAGTACGTCAATGCAGTAGTCCTGCTCCTCGACCATGCGCTGGACGCCGCGCACCTGACCTTCGATACGGCGAAGCCGGGTGAGGTACTGCTGGGTTGATGCTGAGTATCCGCGCATTGAGGTCTCCTCTCAGGTCTACCAGCACGACAATACCCCTAGGGGGTATTAGTGTCAAGGGGTGCGCCGATAGTAAAACGCGCGCCACGACCACTGACGGTCACGGCGCGCGTGAAGGAAAAAGGTTACAGCTCAGGCTGCGCGACCTTGAGCGACTGCTGGTCACGCTGGTGAGCCAGAGCAATCAGATCACTGAAGGTCTCCTCGCCGCCGACCTGGCGGGCAAAATCAGCATCCTGAGCGGCGATCGCCACATCCGTGATCGGGTTGGCCACCAACGCAGCCAGCACGGACGGAGCGGCAGTGATCGCGCCGATACCGGCCTCAACCAGGCGCAGCACCTGATCGGAGTTCTTGAAGGAAGCGGCCAGCACATCCGCATGCAGGTGATGGGTGCGCAGGATCTGATGAATTTCGGTTGCTACACGCACACCGTTGATACCGAAGTTATCCATCCTGTTCACATACGGCGCAACATAGCGCGCACCGGCCTGAGCAGCCATGAAGCCCTGCAGGGTGGAGTGGACGCCCGTTGCCGTGACCGGGATACCCTCCGAGGCCAGCATGTTGATCGCGGCGAAGCCTTCATGGGTGACCGGAATCTTGACATGCAGGTGCTTGCCGAACTCCGCACGCAGCGCGCGCCCCTCGGCCACCATGGATTCGCGATCATGGGACACGACCTGCACGTGCAGTTGCGAGCCTTCCGGCAAAACCGAGTGGATTTTACGGAGAACCTCCAGCGGGTCGCCTCCCTCGTTCGCCAGAATGGTGGGGTTCGTAGTCACGCCGTCGATGGGAAGGTAATCGAGAGTCTCACGAATGAGGTCAATATTGGCGTGATCGATCAGAATGAGCATGATTCTCCTTGAATTCGTAGCCTGACCCCATTGTACGATTCGGCAGGCATCAATAAATGGGACGTGCCAGACTACACATATGGGTCGCAGCGAAGACAGGTGGTATCCACTCAAACGTGTGCCGCAGTCTTATCCGCCGACCTACGTGCGCATGAAACTCGTGCCGATGATTCCGGCCATTGCTCTGGCAGCCGGTGCCGACTTGCTCTCCGATGCGCGCTTCGTGCCGAAGGATGCACAGAAAGTGCTGAGGGTCGCCTCCGAGCGCATGGGGTCGGAAATACTTGAACGCTTCCAGCGGATCTTCTTCGATGAACCGGGCCTGGACACGCTTTTGGTGCGGGCAGGAGCCGCTGCTGCGCGCCGCGTGGCCGACGCTGGCCGACTGTATCTGAAGGCGCGGATCGCCACGCACACCGACTGCGACGGCCGAGCGCGCGCCATGCTGCCATTGGTTCCGCGTCGCGGATATGAAGCGTTGATGGTGATCGCACTGACTGTTGGCACAGCGACCGGATATTTTCGTGGCGGAGCGGTTCACACTGCGGTGATCCTCGATAGTGACGACGGTACGCCGACCGTTCCGCCCGGCCACCCCACACCGCAACTGCGTAGAACGCAGCCACCCTCGTCACTGGGTGACATCGCCGCCGACATCGACGACATGTACTACTGCGGATCGATGGGGCAGATGGTCAAGGTGGTGCGCGTGGGCGAGAGCGACGCGCGACGCTGGATCGTGGCCATCCCCGGCACCATGCACCTTGACCCGACATCGACTCCGAACCCTGCCGACACGGAATCGAATATCCGCGAAGTCCTCTTCCTGCCTTCAGCCGTGCGGATCGGAGCGGTCAAGGCGGTGCATGAAGCGATGCGACGCAGCGGTGTGGACCAGGATGACTGGCCGGCCGAACGCGTCTTGATCTGCGGCCACTCTCAGGGCGGCATGGTGGCAGCAGCCCTGGCGTCGATGGACCCGGATGAGGCGGGTATGCGCGTGAGCGGCGTGATGACGATGGGATCACCATGCCGGCGCATCAAAATTCGCCCCGATGTGACGATGGTGTCGATTGCTCACGACCAGGACGTGATTCCAGCCCTGGACGGCACACCCGCACTGACCCCCGACCAGCGGGTGACGATCCACCGAAACCTGGTGCGGCCGCGTCAGTCGCCGCTGTACTACGCGCATTCATCGACGATCTACACCGACACGGTGCGTCTGCTGGAGCGGCGAGCCAGCGTCGTCCGACACGGATACCCCTCGGAATGCGTGGACCGCCTGCAGGAATTCCTGCCGCGCGAGGGGGAATCCGTGCACACCACATTCCATGAGGTGTGGCAGGACGTACTCGAAACCGTCGAAGAGCCGACGTGGGACCAGTACGTCGTGCTCGACGCACCCGAATCTGACCTGGTGGGCAGTGACTGGCAGTGGCAGCCCAACCCATTGATCGACTTTTCAGCGTTGAGGAGGACACATGCGCAGGCGTAAAGGAAAAGGCTCACCCACCCCCGTCAATAAGGGGCATGGACGAGGGCGACGCGGCCGTCTGCCACAGATCGACAACCCCGTGCTGATCAGTGTGCTCACCGCCGGAGCGCGGGGGGTCAGCGCCGCGCTGGATGTTCTTAAACCGCCGAAACGGGCGGGTCGCGGGCACCGCGTGCAGCAGTGGCTGACTGAGCGCATGCCGGACATGATGGGAGCGCACCTGTCGTTGGATGTGCGTGTGCACGAAGGGTTCGGCCGTTCACCTCTGATTGACATGCGCATCGTGTGTGATGACGACAGTGAAGATCAGGCGCGCCAACAGCTCGAAGATGCGGTGCGGTGCGCATGGGACAACCCGGAGCTGGCTCCCGTGGCGGTGCGCGCCTGCGTCACGGATTCAGCAGGCGAAGTGCGATGCGACGTCACCAGTGTTGGATTCAGCGAGGAAACCGCGACACCCTCGGCCCTGTATGCGCGTTTCGGCGCACCCGACGCTGACCCTGCCTGGCGGCCGTAAACCGTGGACGGACTACTCCCAGCCCGCCATCTTTTCGGACTGGCCAATGTAGGTGGCGGGGGTCAGGTCCAGGAGGCGATGTTCGACCTCACCCGGCAATCCCAGGCCGGCGATGAATGTGCGCATTTCGTCGGCGCCGACTGTGTGCCCGCGGGTGAGCTCCTTGAGGCGCTCATACGGGTTGGTCATGCCGGTTGCGCCCGCAATGGAAGCAGCGCGCATCGCCTGCTGGACGGCTTCACCCAGCACAGCCCAGTTCTGATCCAGGTCAGCAGCCATGCGCTCACGGTTGATGTCCAGTCCGGCCAGGCCGCGCACCAGATTATCCAGTGCCAGCAGCGAATGTCCGAAAGCGACACCGATATTGCGCTGCGTGGTTGAATCCGTCAGGTCGCGCTGCATGCGCGATGTCACCAGTGTGGCCGCCAACGTGTCGAAGAGCGCGCACGAAATCTCCAGGTTCGCTTCGGCGTTTTCAAAGCGGATCGGGTTGACCTTGTGGGGCATGGTGGACGAGCCGGTAGACCCCTGGGCAGCAAGGTTCTGGTGGAAGTAGCCCATCGAAATGTACGACCAGCAATCCGTCGCCAGGTTGTGCGCGATGCGGTTGAAACGGGCGACGTCCGAGTACAGCTCGGCCTGCCAGTCGTGCGATTCGATCTGCGTGGTCAGCGGGTTCCATGTCAAGCCGAGGAACTCGACGAATCCCTGAGCGAGCGCCGGCCAGTCGGCACCGGGAACGGCCACCATGTGTGCCGCCCACGTGCCGGTCGCACCATTGATCTTCCCGAGGTATTCGGCTTTCTCAATGCGGTCGATCTGACGGTTCAGGCGGTGAATGAAGACCGCCATTTCCTTGCCCATTGTCACGGGAGTGGCGGGCTGACCGTGGGTGTGTGCCAGCATCGGCGCGTCGGCACCGTCGCGCGCAATGGCACGCAGTGACTCAATGAGCTGGCGGGCTGCCGGTAGCCACGTGTGTGTGACAGCCGCGGCGACAGTCAGCGCGTACGCGAGGTTGTTGATGTCTTCGGAGGTGCAGAAAATGTGGACCACTTCGTGCAGGTCCGGCAGACAGGTGGAATCTCCCAGCTCGTCTGGCGCCTGATCCAAGTGCTCTTTGATCAGGTATTCGACCGCTTTGACATCGTGGCGCGTTTCAGCTTCGATGCGGGCGAGACGATGAATGTCTTCCGGCCCAAAATCGACGGCCAGGCGGCGCAGATAGGCGCGTTCCGCATCGGTCAGTGTGGGAGCGCCGGGCAGAACCTCGTGGTCCATCAGGTAGATGAGCCATTCAACTTCCACATGGACGCGCGCACGGTTCAACGCTGCCTCAGACAGCGTGTTTGCCAGAGGGGCGACGGCTGCGCGGTAGCGCCCATCCAGAGGGGACAGGGGTGTGTCCACTGCAAGGTCGGTATAGCCGGATTCCGGATTGAAAAGAGTTGACCACGTATCGCTCATGGCCTTATTCTACGCAATCGCACCGAATCGACGTATTGCCCGCAATTCACACGTTTAATCGTTGCAAGAACAGTAGAATCAGTAGGCTAGTTCTGAACGATTGTTCACAGACAATGGGGTGGAGGAAGATGAGTAACGAGGCAGTGCACCTGGTGTTCATGGGAGTTGCCGGATGCGGAAAGACCACTGCAGCTCAGCAGATGGCCGACTTCCTGAAATGGCCAGCAGCCGAGGCGGATGATTTCCACCCCCAGGCGAATATCGACAAGATGAGTGCGGGCACACCGCTCACCGATGAGGACCGCTGGCCGTGGCTGCGTACGATACGCGACTGGATGAGCGATCACGCCAGAAATGGCCAATCAACGATCGTCACCTGCTCCGCGTTGAAACGCAGCTATCGTGACCTGCTGCGCGAATCGCAAGGACGCGTCTTTTTCGTGCATCTGACCGTGCCGGAAGATGTCATCCGAGAGCGCATGGCGACCCGTGACCACTTCATGAAGCCCAATATGCTGCCTTCACAGTTCGCCACGCTCGAAGACCTCGAAAGTGACGAGGACGGCGTAGTGATCTCCGCCCTTGGAGATATCGACGAGACTTTCAATGCCACAGTGAATGCCCTGCGCGAGCAGGGTCTGATTGATTAAGGGGCCAAACCGATGAATCAGATTCTCATCCCCATGGCAGGAGCCGCGGACGGTGTGCAACACACGGACAGTGTGGCGCAGCTGCTGGTAGCGGCACTGGCCGGTATCGCCACGATCATCGTGCTGATTGTCTGGCGCAAAATGCACCCATTCCTCGCGCTGACACTCGGATCCGCTGTCCTCGCATTGATTGCAGGCATCCCGCTGACCGACACGTTCACCGCATTTACCAAGGGCGTCGGATCCACCGTCGGTGGCGTGGGCGTCCTGATCGCATTCGGCGCCATCATCGGCAAGCTCCTGATCGACTCAGGCGGCGCTGACCAGATCGTTGACACTGTCCTTGAAAAGACAGCTCCGCACCGCTTGCCGTGGGCTATGGCACTGGTCGCCTTCGTCGTCGGTATCCCGCTGTTCTTTGAAGTCGGCATCGTGCTGCTGATCCCAGTGGTCATGCTCGTTGCGCGCCGCGCCAAACTGCCGGTCGTGGCGGTCGGGATTCCTGCACTGGCTGGCCTGTCGGCACTGCACGGACTCGTGCCTCCGCACCCCGGGCCACTCATCGCGATTGACGCACTGAATGCGAATATTGGCATCACACTCGGCCTGGGCCTCCTCGTCGCTGTGCCCACAGTCATCATTTCCGGCCCGCTGGCGGCGAAGGTGATGGTCAAGTGGGTGCCGCGCGAAGCCGCCAGTGTCCTGGGCGATGCCTCTGAAACCGAAAAGCGCGAAGGGCACCGCCCATCATTCGGTGTGGCAATCTCCGTAGTTTTGATGCCCGTGATCTTGATGCTGCTGCGCACCGTGGTCGAAATGGTGATGATGGGGCACGAGGACTCCATTATCTTCAAACTGCTGACATTCGTCGGTGAACCGATCGTGGCGCTGCTGCTGACCGTGCTGTATGCGATTGTCGTTCTGGGGCGCATGAGCGGCCGCACCACACAGGAAGTCACCAACATCGTGGGCTCCTCGCTGGCCCCGGTCGCATCCATCCTCCTCATTGTCGGTGCCGGCGGCGGTTTCAAGGAAACGCTGGTCGAATCCGGTATTGCCGAGGTCATCGCCCAGTGGATTGAGCAGATGGGAATGCCGATCCTGATCGCAGGCTGGCTGGTGGCAGTCGCCGTGCGTCTGGCCACGGGTTCGGCCACAGTTGCGACGATCACCGCTGGCGGCATCATGGCACCTATGGCAGCCGACATTTCACCCGTTGCCGCTGCACTGCTGGTGCTCGCCATCGGCGCCGGATCCGTGTTCCTCTCACACGTCAACGACGCTGGGTTCTGGCTGGTCAAGGAATACTTCGGCATGACGGTGGGTGAGACGTTCAAAACGTGGTCGCTGATGGAAACGATCCTGTCGGTGGTCGCGCTGCTGTGCGTCATCGTTATCGCCATCCCACTGGGAGCCTTCTAGGAGACGACTACCTCACATCATCACGTAGCCTGATGCTGTTCTTTTCCCTCGAGACCGAAGGGGGCCATAATGAGTGAAATGACGTATCAGGCTATCGCGATGATTGTGTATTTCGTCGCCATGATTATGCTCGGCCTGCTGGCCTACAACCGGACGAGCAATCTTGACGACTACATGCTGGGTGGCAGGTCGCTGTCCCCAGGTGTGGCAGCGTTGTCGGCCGGCGCATCCGACATGTCGGGCTGGCTGCTGATGGGTTTGCCTGGCGCAATCTACGCGACAGGTCTGATCAACGGCTGGATCGCGGTTGGCCTGACGATCGGCGCATGGCTGAACTGGAAGTACACAGCTCCTCGGCTCAGGTCATACAGTCAGGTTTCCTCCAACTCGATCACTGTGCCGTCGTTCGTGTCCTCGCGCCTCAAAGACCCTCACAACGTGATCCGCATCGTCGCCGGCCTGGTCATCATGGTGTTCTTCACCTTCTACGTGTCATCAGGCATGGTAGCCGGCGGCTCGTTTTTTGAATCATCCTTCGGTATGGATTACCGCCTGGGCATGACACTGGTGGCCGGGATCGTCGTGCTCTACACCCTGGTGGGCGGCTTCCTTGCAGTATCGTGGACGGACGTTGTTCAGGGCCTCATGATGGTGGGTGCGCTCATTCTGGTGCCGACCGTGGCGATTATTCACGTCGGCGGCTTCAGCCCGATGGTGCAGACCATCAATCGCGTGGATCCCACCATTTTGCATCCATCGGGCGGGACGCTGAGCGCGACGGCCGTGATAGGCATTATCTCCGCACTGGCATGGGGGTTGGGCTACTTCGGTCAACCCCACATCATCGTGCGTTTCATGGCGCTGCGCTCAGCCGCAGAAGCAAAGGCTGCGCGTCGCATCGGCATCGGCTGGATGGCTCTGGCAGTCATCGGCGCAGGTATGACTGCTCTGGCAGGTGTCGCCTACTACCAGCACGACGAATCACAGCTGCCGAATCCCGAATCCGTCTTCATCACGCTGGGACAGCTGATGTTCCACCCCCTGATCGCCGGGTTCATGCTGGCCGCCATTCTGGCGGCGATCATGTCAACAATTTCATCGCAGCTGCTGGTCACATCCTCGGCAATCGTGGAGGATATCTACAAAGCACTGTCCAAACGAGACCTGTCGGAAACCAACGGCGTACTACTGGGACGCCTGGCCGTGGCCGCCGTGTCCGTACTGGCAGCGGTGCTGGCATGGAGTCCCTCGGACACGATCCTCGGCCTGGTGGCCTTCGCGTGGGCAGGTTTTGGTGCATCATTCGGACCGATCGTGATTCTGTGCCTGTACTGGCGCAAACTCACCTGGCAAGGCGCATGCGCCGGCATCATCGTCGGAGCCGTGACCGTGGCCGTGTGGGGCAACCTGTCAGGCGGCATCTTCGACCTGTACGAAATCGTCCCCGGATTCGTGTTCAACCTTCTGGTCAGCGTCGCAGCGTCAATGGCAACCTATCGGCGCAACAATGAGATCGACGCCGAGTTTGATGCCGCTCTGGACGGATTGACGGCTTAACCCACCCAGTGCCGCGCGATCGCGAGGGTTTCAGGCACGTAGGAGCGTCCGAACAGCTCGCAGTGTACGACGAGCATATGCAGCTGATGCAGTGAAATGCGTTCGCGCCAGCCGTCAGCAAGGGGCGATTCCTCGTCGTAAGCCGCCCAGATCCGCTCCACGAAGGGCGCGCCGAATACGGCAAGTGCCGCCAGGTCTTCCTCCGCATGACCGCCCTGAGCAGCCGGGTCGATCAGCGTCGCACCGTTCGGGGTCCACATCACGTTGCCCGACCACAGGTCCCCGTGCGTGCGGGCCGCAGGCGTTGTGACCAGTTTCGGCTGGTCATGGTCGAGGGCGCCGCTTTCAAGCCTGGTGCACAAAGCTTCGAGTGTGGCGCGCTCATCTGCGGTGAAGGCTTTGGCTTTGAGGTACGGGCGGATTCGATATTCGGCGTAAAACTCGCCCCATGACGTAGGTGCTTCGACTTTGGACAGGAGCGGCAGGGGTGTCAGACCCATCCATCCCTGAGCGTCCTCTTTGGCCGGTGGCGGCGCACCCAGATTCGGTGCGCCGGCCGCATGTGTGTGGGCCAGTGCGCGACCAAAATCCTCGGCAGTCTGCCTGGTTGGCCGCGTCGTTTCCAGCTCGGGTTCCTCCAGCCATGTCGTGCCGTAATCGCTCACCGGCACAACGGGCGCAGCCTGGGGTGGCGTGTCAGCCAGCCACTTGAGACCGGCCACCTCGTACAGGATCCTGCCTGGTCGCTGATCACTCTTGCGAAAAGTACCCATATCCTTACCGTACAATCAGAACGAGACTCGGTTCATCTGTTTTTCGAGGAGCGCACTGTGGCGCAACAGCACCCACAGCTATGCCGCCAGGAGTGGCTCGACCTCACCGGTCAGTGGCTCTTCGCATACGATGATGAGGATCGCGGCCTGAGCGAGCATTGGGAGCGCCCTCGTGACAATCCGGCCGAGATTTTCGACCGCACAATCACCGTGCCGTACCCGCCCGAATCTGAAGCCTCCGGCATCAATGACCCGTCATTTCACCCGATCTGCTGGTACTACCGCGCGTTGACGGACGCTGAGATCAGCGCGGTGCGCGGGTCCGGGCAGCGTGTGATCCTCAACTGTGGAGCAGTCGACTACCAGGCACACATGTGGGTCGACGGCAGCGTTGTGCTCATCGAGCTTGCGGATCTCGTAAGGTTCCCGCACGAAGGCTTGGACCACGCGGTTGCCTTCGATGTTTTCCTCCACCATCGAATTGAGACGAGCCAGGGATTCACGCATCGACAGGAAGAGGGGGCGCGCATGTTTGGCCAGCTGACGGGCACAATAGGCCAGGAACGGGGTGATGGCCAGCAGGGCCAGCGCGAGGCGCCATTCGATCGTGAACATGACGGCCAGTGAGCCGATGAACAGGCACACGCAGTCGACCACGTTGTAGGTCACCCACGACAGGAAGTGCCGGATCGCGTCGGTGTCTGCGGTCAGGCGGTTCATGATGTCGCCGGTGCGCGTGTGGTTGAAGTACGTGAAATCCAGCGAATGCAGTTTTTCGTACTGGTCGGACACCAGGCGGTAAATCGAGTTCTGTCCGAAGCGTTCCATCAGCATCTGGTAGCCGTAGCGGGCGCAGGTGCGTACAAGCGTCGCACCCACCATCGCCCCGCAAAGGGGCAGGAGCTGATCGAGGTGGCGGTCAACGATGACGTGATCCACGATCATTCCCGCAAGAATCGGGACCAGCATGATCAGGATCTTGTCGACGACGAACAGCACCAGTGCGGCAAGGGCGCGCGGAACGTCGGGGCGGCAGTAGGGCGCAATCCATCTGAGGTTCGAAGCGTTGGTGTTGGATGTGGGATCGACGTACATCCGGTCATCTCCCGAAGAAAAGGCATGCGCGTGGGGTGATCACACTGTATCCAATCACTCGGTCAAGTGCGAATGGTGGAGCGGAGAGGTTTTCCACAGGTTCGCGCGCCTCCCCTCGCCAATCCACAGGCGGCCGCACGGCATGCGCGCGAGGCGATGAGGCTGGCTACCGTGACACCGTCATTGATGTGAAGGAGGCAGCATATGAGCGGCGAAATCGACGCGGTACTGAGGAGCTTGTGGAGCGTGAGCGAGGACATGGATGGGCTTGTCGCAACCCTCAGCGCCATCGAATGCCCCAGTTGGAAAGGACCCACTGCGGACCTGGCGCGCCGGGAATTCAATGCCGTTGTGGCGGATGCGATGTGGGCGCAGCAGGTTGTGGGCGATGCGGCACGCAACTCCGTATTGATGTGTCCGGTTGGGGGATAGGAGGAACGCGTGAGTGAGCAGAGCGTAGACCCAGGTTTCTATGACTCCGTTGTCACCACCAGCGCACACACCAGTGTTGACACAGATGAGCTGATCGGAGCGGCACTCGGCGTGATGATGGCGAAAGAGACGGCGCAGAACTGTTATGCGAGTCTGATGGTTATTCAGCTCATGGTGTCCTCGGCCACCATGCTGGGGTTCGATCCCGGCCGCCTCATCGGCGCGGTGGAGGATGCGATGACTGCTGTGAGTGCGCTCGTTGTGCGTCTGGAATCTTTGAGTAACCGCCTGACCGCAGCGGCAATGAAGTATCTCAGTGCAGAAGGTGATGCCCAGCGTTTTGTCACCGCACGCATGCTGCTGGTGGACGGGCGAGTGTCGTGGACACCGCTTTCGCCACTGACAACAGGGCTGACAGCGGGGCAAGTCTACGGGTATGCGAATGAATTCAGCGGCAAGATGCGCAGCGACCCTACCTTGGGATACCGTGTCGAATTCGACATGGCGACGTTGGGGACGACAGTGAATTCCCTGTCCACCAGAAGGGATCTGTACGGTTTCCGTCCCGATGCCGGTCAGCAGGCATGGTGGGGCAGTCCGCGCACTCAAACCGTTGACGCCGCACGCGTTGCCAGTCAGCTCTTCTTCACGGTCGGGCAGCGCGCGACGGGACCGCTGGCAGGCCTGCAAATCACCACCTCGCAAATCAGTGACGCGGGAGGATCGGGGCGCCCCCAGCGATCCTCGCAGATCCGTGTCGTTGATCCGAGCATCCCGAAAAAAGGTGTGGCTGCATTGGCGGGTGTGCCGCCGCTGTGGTTGACGGCGCGAAGTGCGGTGAATGCGTCGAGTCGAGCCAGCGACGTGAGCGTATCCAACAGGTATGCGCCAACTCCCCGCCTACCCCGCACCGTACCGACGCCTCGCAGTGGTAGTGAACTGTTGGGCCGCGTCAGTCAGCTTGAAAGCGGCAGCGACACGTTCGGCCAGCTTGAGATCCTCAAACATGAAACGCCGCAGCCCGACGGGTCGACAAAGCGATCATGGTCAGTCGTCGTGCGCGGTACGCAAAAGTGGACACCCGGGCAGACCAACCCGCAGGACATGCTCAGCAACTTGCAGGCGGTCGGCCATGATAATAACGACCTGAGTGCTGCAACCCTCGAAGCGATGGACATGGCGGGGATCGCACCCGACGAGCCCGTCGAATTCGTCGGACACTCCCAGTCGGGTATCACAAATACGCAGCTCATTGCCGACCCGGACACGACGCGCAAGTACACCGTCGTCTCCAGTCTGACCGCCGGGTCTCCGACAGGAAATTACGTCATGCCCGAGGGCGTCCACACCCTGTTCATGGAAAATACGCGCGACATCGTCCCGCCTCTTGACGGCTCCCCCAACATGGATGTCAACGATGCGGTGACTGTTTCCTTTGACGGCGACCTGGTCGGACCGCTGGACGGGGAGGGGCTGGACATCACGCCGCACGGCCTGGAACCGTACACCAAAGCCTTCGACGCCTTGAATGATCCGTCAGCGTATGCGGCGCCCCCGGAAGTGCGCGAATGGTCCAGGCATCGCGAACAGTCACTGCGCCTGAGCGATCAGACTGTGACAACCTCGCAGCTGTTCAACACTCGCCGCATCTTTGCAGATGAATAGCTACGACTCTGACCTGCGTGGCAGCGCGGCGACAACAAGAGCGGAAATAACAGCCGTGATCAGACCCGCACCCACTGCCGGCCAGAAGCCTCCAACCGTGAAACCAAGATTCGCCTGCTCACTGAGCCACCCTGTCAGCATGAACATCAACGCGTTTGTGACCAGTGCGAACAAGCCGAAGGTGAGGATATACAGCGGGAAGGTGACAACCTTGACCAGTGGGCGAACCAGTGAGTTCACCGCCGTGAAAATCAAAGCCACCAGAATCATCGTGCCCAGAGATTTCCACACCGACGCTTCGGGAGCAAAACTCACGGAGCTGATGATCAGGGTGGACACCCAGATTCCGACCAGATTGGCAAGGGAACGTACAAGAAACCTCATAGGTACATGGTCTCATGATGCCTGCCGCCAGACCACCGCTAAGGCGCCACCATGAGGGAAGCTCCCACAGCCACCATGACGACCAGTTCGGCCAGCCCGATGTATTTCACGGCGATCGTGGTGCGCTGATGCTTCCACGGCATGAAAGTCGCCCTCGTGAATGCGAGCGCGAAGGCACAGGGTACGAGCCAATGAAGCTGCCCGGCCTCAGCTGCCCACGCAGTCCCGACGACAGTCAGAGCATGCCAGGTCACTGAGGCGACAATCCAAGTGGGGTTTCCGCGCTCGCGGATCAGGCAGCGCACATGCAGAACGGACCCGACCAGCACTCCGGCCAACGCTGCCCACGCGCACCAGGCCTGAGGCCACAGCTCGCCGCCTTGCCAGGGGAACCAGTGTGTGCGCCGGAAAGCGGTCGAGATATCCACCGCAACAGGACACATGAACACAGAAGCAAATACCTGCGACAGTCGCGCGAGTATGGACCGTTGGCGCCGTCGCAGACTCTGCACCAGCGCGATCGCGATGAGGGGTGCGAAAATCGGTGCCCATGACAGCAGTTTCGGGGCGCACAGGACCGACGCTCCGCCCAGGAGGACGGTGCTTACGGCCCACGTGCCTGTGGCCGCTGCGAAACGCTGACGCTTGGGGGAGCGGATCCACCAGCTTCCCACAGAAAACAACATGAACGCCACCATCCACGCAGCCAGAACCAGCAGGTGAAGAGGGCGCCAGCCTCCGCGCGTGGCACCGACCAGGAAAGGCAGCAGCGCCATCATCCACGAGCCGTGCTGGTCAGGCAGCCAGCCGGTGCGCATGAGTGCGCGCACGCGCGAAGAAGAACGCGGGCGTCGGATGCGCGGATGGTCGGTTGGGCGGCTCGTCATGACGATCAGTGTACGGAAGTGGCGCACGTGGTCGCCATATGGACACTTCGGCCAAAAGGTGAGATGCCGAATCATCTGTGGCATGCGGTGGAGCACTGTACATCTATGTCCCATGAACACAATAATGAGAGCACGACCAACGTGCTCGACTCCCAGCAGGATCACTCATCGGCACGTCTGAATCCGGAGGACCGCTCGGCTCGCCGCGCAGCGACCGTTTTCCCGCTCATCATCATTATCGCCTTCATCGTGGGACTGCTGATTCCCGGGCCAGCGGCGCGCCTGGCAGGAGGCGTCAACATTGCGCTCGCCGTCATCATGTTCGGCATGGGCCTGACGCTGACGGCATCCGATTTTGTCCTGGTCGTCAAGCGTCCGCTCCCCATCATCGTCGGTGTGATTGCACAGTTCGTCATTATGCCCACACTGGCCGTCGTCTTGACGAAGGTATTCAGCCTTCCGCCCGAACTTGCCGTGGGCGTCATCCTGGTGGGATGCGCGCCGGGCGGCACTGCGTCGAACGTGATTTCCTATCTGGCCAAAGGTGATGTTGCATTGTCCGTCGCCATGACATCCGTGTCGACTCTGCTTGCGCCGATCATGACTCCGCTGCTCACGCAGTGGCTGGCCGGCCAATACCTGCCTGTTGACGCGTGGTCGATGGCGAAGACGATTGTGCAGATCGTCCTTGTGCCGATTCTGGCCGGCCTGATTATTCGACGCCTGGCAGAAAGCGCCGTGCAGAAAGTGCTGCCGTTCCTGCCGTGGGTGTCTGTCCTCGGTATCTCATACGTGCTGATCGCTGTTGTCGGTAAGTCAGCTGATCGCATTGTGCATGCTGGCCTGTTCGTCCTCCTCGTCGTGATGCTGCATAACGTCCTCGGACACCTGCTGGGATACTTCGCAGGGCGGGCCACCGGAGGCGGAGAGCGTGTTGCCCGCACCACCTGCATCGAGGTGGGCATGCAAAATTCCGGTCTGGCCGCAGGCCTCGCTTCCCAGTTCTTCACTCCCGAATCCGCTTTGCCGGCAGCCGTCTTCTCCGTATGGCACAATCTGTCCGGCGGAATCCTCGCCGCTTTCTTTCGCCGCCGCAGCCTTGGCGACGTAGACTAAACAAGCATCGACGAGGGCGACCCCATCCGGAAAGGACACGTCATGACAGCTCAACCGTGGACACCCGACTATGACTGGGGTTATGGCCGGGAAAATGAAAACCAGCTGCTCAACATGCTTGTCCGCATTACCGTCACGGACGGTGATGAGACGGTGTGCGCCGACCTGCGGCGCGCATTGAGAGAGGGATTCGCGCACAAAACTCCCGCTCAGGGCGTGCCCGAGGGGTTCGGTGCCTACGGAGGCGGAGCCTCCATGCTGCGTTTCGGTGCAGGAAGCGCTGACGAGCCTGTTCAGATCGCGATCTGTTCAGGTGGTCAGGATGCGATCGATTCGGTCGAAATGTGCACCGACGCGATTTGGGCGATGATTGAAAGGTTTGCGGACGTGATCGACGTCCAGTGGGACTGCAAGCCTTATACGCAATCTGCCATCTAGGATTCATCCGGGACGATCAGGTTGAGCGCATTCCTGAATGACTGCGCCCGCACCAGAACGTAGATGGAAACCGTCAGGATCACACCTGCCACGCCAAAACAGATCGGCAGAGCGTAGGGCAGTCGGGCGGGGTCAATGAACCCTGTCAATACGATGAGGACTGTGGCGATGACACACCCCGTTGCTCCACTGACTGTCATCGTGCTAAAAGAAGGGGTGAAGCGGTCGCGCTGCTCACGAACATGCGCACGAGCCTCGGCATCAGCGATCCAGCGGGTCCGTTTCCACTCTGAGAACTCACGGCGATGCGGATCCGCAATGAACAGGTATGCCGCAACGGCGAAGAACATAATCACAGCCGCACCGCCGATGCACAACGCGAGTGTCACGGTCACGGCACCGTCCTGGCTTGCGAGCAGTTCAAGCACGATGATCGGGATGAATGCGATGACACACAGAGCTGACGCAAGGGCAATGCGCTGGCCTCGTTCGCGGCGATAGTCCAGCACACGCTGGGCACACTGCAGATCCACCACGGTGAATTCTTCGGGAACCACGTCGCGTTTCGGTGTCGAGGGTGACAGCGCTTCAAGCCCGAATAAGGCTGCGAGCTCATCTGGCGTGCCGAACTGGCTGATCACAGTTGACAGTGCGGAATCCTCTTCAACGCCGGAGTCAACCAGTGCCTGTACCCGTTCGCTCATCTGGTCGTGGATCTGTGTGCGGGTAGCCTGGACCTGAGGGGCGTCCCTGTCGGCAACCTGATCAAAAACATAGTCAAGATACTGGGTGATGCCGTCCATAACACTCCGATCAGTGAACAGAAGTTCTGAAAGCTCCATTGTGCCACGCCGCGGTGCTCACTCACCTCCACGTGCCAGAGGCTTCCTCGCCATCGCCCCTGCGCCTGTGCTGCCTGAGAGACTCACCTCCACGTGCCAGAGGCTTCCTCCTCTGTTTCGTTGATGCCTCGTCGTGGAACAAAGCGCCGACTTGATTGAAATACGTGCTGGCTACCTGCGTTGCGCATACCCCTAGATCTTCCCTGTTTTGATGCACATTCCCCTAGATTTGACGCGAATATTGCACATACCCCTAGCTAAAGTCGGCACCCCAAAAGGACAAAACCTATTTCCGCAGGTCAGCCGTCAGTAGCTTCCGGCGGCCTCGAGCCTCACGCGTTAAATCTAGGGGATTGTGCATTTTTACAAGACTTTTTAGGGGTATGTGCACGCGGAGGGTTTAAATCTAGGGGTATGTGCACGTGTTGGTGCGCGCGGCAGGACAGCAGTGGCATCCCCGCCCGAAGGATCTGCGGTCAGGACACACCCAAAAAGGCTGGGCCGGACACTAAATACCCCGCGACACGCCCACCCCATACACACATTTCGGGCATTAACCCCAAAAAGGCGGTGAGATGCAGAAAGGCCAGCAAGATGTGGAAACGCCGGCAGTGTACTGAAAGGCGGCCGTATACAGACAGATCGGGACACCGTCAACAAACTGTCAACGATGTCCCGACACATCACAATGGTCGGGGTGGCGGGATTTGAACCCACGACCTCTTCGTCCCGAACGAAGCGCGCTACCAAGCTGCGCCACACCCCGTGCGACCGTTCAAGTATAGCGACGAGGGAGCAGAGTGCACAAAATTAAGTGGCTCATCCCTCTGAAGTTTCGGTCACATCTTCCGGGCCGGTCAGGTGGAGGATGGACACCTCGGGGCGCGTGGCGATACGAACCGGCGCCCATGGTGAGGTGCCCAGTCCGGCACTGACATGCAGGGGAGCAGACGCGCCCTCATGCCTCCACGTGTGCACACCCTTGGCGTAGCGCGGCGGCAGATCACAGTTGGTCACCAACGCTCCCCACACGGGAAGCCCGATCTGTCCGCCGTGAGTGTGCCCGGCACAGATCAGATCCACACCTCGATCAACGAACGCATCGAGGACCCTGCGATACGGTGCGTGAGTGACACCGATGCGGATGGTGTCCGAATCATCCCATCTTTCCGGCAGCTTCGGCATGCGGTCGCGTTCAAGGTGAGGATCGTCAACACCTGCCAGATTGACCGCCACCGACCGGTCGCCGTGCGCCATGCGCACCGTCAGCTGATCGTACCGATTCGACAGGTCAACCCAGGACGCCCTCGTCAATTCCTGAACGAAATCGCGCCACGGCAGACGCGCCAGGCGGGACGTGTCGTGAACGGCGTGCGCATCGCGGCGCAGATAGTGCGTCCAGGGGCGGAACGTCGACGACGTGTAATAGTCATTGGAACCCAGCACGAACACTCCGGGGTAAGCCAACAGCGGCCGGTAGGCCTCACGCAGAAGCGAAGCTCCCGTCGCATTGCCGAAGTTGTCGCCCGTCGACATCACCATGTCGAAATCCTCGGTTCGGGCCACGTGGTCAAGAAAATCGACGAGGAAGTCCTGACCGGAATACAGGTGGAGGTCGGAGATGTGCAGGATGCGCAGCTCTTCGCCCTGGCGCAGTGCAGGCACTGGAATCGAGAAGTGCCGCACCGTCGGGCATCGTCGCTCGCACTGACCCCAGGCAAGCGAAGCGACCCCCAGGCCCGCGACCGTCGCAGCGGCCAGGCCCAACGCGCGGCCCGCTGCGATCAGGCGGGGTGGCAGAACCGATGGCTGACGGGACGCATTGAGCAAGATGCGAGGATCCGTCGCAGCCAACGACTGGCGCGCGTTGAACTCACTCATCGTTATCTCTCTCGCTCAATAATCGTGCCGTCAGGAAGCTCGATGCTTTCGCCGGGCTTCAGACTCAAACTGTCAAGATCAATATTACTGAGGTCAACCTGGCCGTCGGTGGACAAACTAGTGGACGAGGAGTTCGCGTTGTTACCTGCGTTCCCGTCGCGATTCTGGTTCTGGTTGTTCGAGTTGGCATTGTTCTGAACCTGACGTGTGCCATTCAGGTTGGCGTTCGGCAGGGGCTGGACTTCCGCACCCTGAAGAGCAAGGTTCATGTACGGCATCCACAGGTGCAGGCCAACCGTGGAACCATAAGGAACCGAGTAGTAGCGTCCGGCCACCGTCACATCGGAGACCTGCTGGGATGATGCGTTCGCATGACCCATCCACGCGGCGGTGGCGAGCTGCGGTGTGAAGCCAACGGTCCATGTGTTCGAGTTCGAGTCAGTCGTACCGGTCTTTGCGGCAAACGGGCGGCCACCCTCCAGGTAAATACCTTCCTGCGGGCCGTACCATTCAGCAGCTGACTTGCCCAGAAGCGTCGCAACCTTATCAGCCACTTCCTGATCCAAGACCTGATGACACGACGGCTTGAATTCCTTCAGGACATTCTCTGAGCGGTCAGAAACGGACAGGAGCGCCGTCGGTGGGCACTGCGAGCCACCGTTGGCCAGCGTGCCGTACGCCGAAGCCATCGCGAGTGGCGATGCGCCGGTCGAACCAATGATGTTGGACGGGAGGGCGGCCGGCGCTTCACCCGTATTGGGGTCCTTAATGCCCAGGTCAGCTGCGCGCTGGAAAATCTGACACAAATCGAGGCGGCTCGCCATGTTAACAAATGCCTGGTTGACAGACATCTCTGTGGCGCGCAAGACCGTGTGGGAGCCGTCCTTGCCGGGCAGGTCGCCCACCGTCCACGGCTCGAAGCCACCGATCGCGGCGCCGTTGCAATGGAAATCACCCGGCGTGTAGGTGCGGTTACCCCGGCCAACACTTTCATAAGCGCCGTGACCTTCCTTGAACCACTGAATCAGAGTGAATACCTTGAAGGTTGATCCGACGTCAAAGTTTGAGTCCGCCGAATAGTTCACCTGCGTCATTGCTGGATCGGATTCTTTGGGTGCGCCGAAGTGCGTATTTTGAGCCATCGCGACGATGTGGCCGTTGGACGGCTCCACCGACGCGATCGCGGCGTCGACTCCGTTACCCGGTGGCAATGCTCCGTTGACAACGTCCAGCGCAGCTTTCTGCTTATTCGCGTCAATCGTGGTGCGAATCGTGATACCGCCGGTCTTCAGCAGGCGTTCACGTTCGATGCGGGTCTCACCGAATATTGCATCGTCGAGGAACTGCTGCTTGGCGAACTCGCAGAAGTACTCCATACCCGTCGCCGCGCCGGCACAGCCCTGGGGGCGCTCGTTCGGGTTGAGCATGTCGGGAACAGGTGTGGCCACCGCCTCGTCGTGTTCCTGCTGAGTAATGATGCCCTGATCGAGCATGACGGAAAGGACGATGTCACGTCGTTCCTGAGCGGCATCGGGGTGAACCAGCGGATCGTAGGAGACCGGGGACTGCACCAGGCCCGCCAGCAGTGCCGACTGCGGCATGGTCAACTCGGATGCGTGGGAGGAAAAGTACAGGTCAGCAGCGGCTTCAACGCCATAGGTGGTGGGGCCGAATGGTGCGATATTCAGGTAGCCGGTCAGGATGTCATCCTTGGACATCTGGCGCTCCAGACTCATCGCGTACTTCATTTCACGCAGCTTGCGCTCAGGTGTACTCACCGTCGCATCGTGAATCTGTTCAGGGTCGCCTTCCAGAAGACCTTTCTCCACCAGCGAGTTACGCACGTACTGCTGCGTGATGGTCGATGCACCCTGCATGCCGTCATCGTCGGAGAAGTTACGCACAACGGCGCGCATAATGCCGTCCGGGTCCACGCCGTGATGGGTGAAGAATCGCTTGTCCTCAATGGCAACAATCGCCTGCTTCATCTCTTCGGAAATCTTGTCGGACGGCACGACGATACGGCGCTTGTCGTAGAATTTGGCGATCGTCTGATTGTTGGCGTCGAGCATCGTCGACTCTTCAGCCGGTGCAACGATCTCGATATCTTCGGGCAGCCCCTCGAGAATCGATGGTGAGGCTTTGGCGGCCACCCCCAGTGATCCCACGGCAGGCACCGCGATACCGGCACCCAGGACGCCCAGCAGTGCAGAGATGCAGATGAAGGCGAGCAGGAGCGCCACCAGCTGGACTGGCGTGACTGAACGAGTTCGAGTCTGTGGCTTCGACATAGGTTAAGGATACGTGTGTCCACGTGTATTAGGGGAGGGGAAGTGCCTGAGGTATGAGGAATTCGTCAAATTGAGGCTGCTGGCGTCACCCTCGTCGATGATTGACGAGGGAGGCCGCGGGCGCCTGTTATGCATCCTGTGAGGAGGATATTTCACACTATTGATGATCTCGTGTTGCTTGAATGAGTCAGATGTGTGTATGGTCACAGTAGTGATGGTCAAGGATGATCATGGACTGGAGAACAAGGAATGAGCAGTATCGATCAGGATCAGACATGGGCCGCCCGCGCGCTGTGTGCGACGGAAGAACCGGACGCACTGTTTGTGCAGGGAGCTTCCCAACGCCAGGTACGAGTCAAATGCATGGCATGCGAAGTGCGCCTGGAATGTCTGGCAGATGCGTTGCAGTCAGAAGCTAACTTCGGCGTGTGGGGTGGACTGACTGAACGTGAACGGCGGGCTATGCTGCGTCACTACGACGACGTGGAGGATTGGTGGCAGTGGCTCAACGAATCTCAGGACGCGTTGGCGTGTGAACTACGTACACCGCGGATCCCGAAAGTTCTGGCCCACGTGCGCCGCTAGGAAGCATCGGTATCAAACAGTTAGGCTAGTGACATGACCACATGGGAATACGCAACGATTCCGTTGCTTACACATGCCACAAAAGCAATCCTGGATCAATGGGGTGCTGACGGGTGGGAACTTGTCACCGTCATCCCCGGGCCGACGGGTTCCGATAATCTGGTCGCCTACCTGAAGCGGCCGATAGAAAAACAGGCATAAAAAAGTGGGGCGGTCAGCGACCGCCCCACTTTTTTGACGTCTTCAGCGTGCGCGACGAGCCAGACGGTCAACATCCAGCAGCGTCACTGCGCGACCCTCAAGGCGGATCCAGCCGCGGGAGACGAAGTCAGCCAGTGACTTGTTGACGGTTTCGCGCGACGCGCCAACCAGCTGAGCAAGCTCTTCCTGAGTCAGGTCATGAGGCACGTGAACGCCTTCGTCGGTGGGCGCGCCGAAACGGTCGGCCAGGTCAAGCAGCGCCTTGGCGACACGGCCTGGAACATCTGAGAAGACCAGGTCAGACATGGACTCGTTCGTGCGGCGCAGACGCTGGGCAAGTGCCTTGAGCATGTGCTTGGCCAGCGTCGGGTTCGTGTCAAGGATTTCCATGAGGTCTTCGTGCTCAAGGTAGAGCAGGGTCGCCGGGGACACTGCGGTAGCGTCCGTGGAGCGCGGGCCTGGATCGAAGAGCGTCAGTTCACCGATAATTTCGCCCGGTCCGAGCACGGCGAGCAGTGATTCGCGCCCGTCGTTGCTGGTGTGACCCAGCTTGATCTTGCCTTCGGTGATGATGTAGAGGCGATCGCCGAGGTCGCCCTCGTCAAAGAGAGTTTCGCCGCGACGCAATGCGGTGCGTCCCATCTTGGACTGCAAGAAGTTCTTCTGCGCCTCGTCGAGCCCGTCGAAGAGGGGAACCTGATTGATAATGTCATCAACAAACATGTGAGACCAAACTCCGTTCCTGTCGTCTATGTCGAATCGCGCGAGGCTGCTCGCAGCGTTTCATCTTCCATTGTGTCGTAATCGTGACAATCACCACGGCGTTTTGGCCGGAGTGTATGGCAACAACAGTCAATATTATTATTCATACGTGACGATTCCAACAGAACACGACACATCTGGGCTTGTCAATGCGGGTTCTGAAGCTGCCGAGGCACTTGCGCGTCAGCTGATGAACGCTTATCCGGACGCCACATGCACATTAGATTATTCGACGCCGTTCCAGCTGCTCATTGCGACAATGCTGTCGGCGCAGACAACTGATGAGCGGGTCAACCGCATCACGCCGGCGCTCTTCGGGGAATTTCCAACAGCTCTGGACCTTGCTCAGGCGCGGTGCGATACGGTCGAGCAGATCGTGCGGCCGCTGGGTTTCCAGCACCGACGATCCGGGCAGATCATTGCGACCGCTCAGGCACTGTGCACTGAATTCGGTGGTGAGGTTCCGCAGTCCAACAAGGAGTTGGAAAAACTCCCCGGAGTCGGGCATAAGACGGCCAACGTCGTGATGGGAGTGTGTTTCGGAGCGCGCGCACTGACAGTTGATACACATGTCGGCCGCCTGTCTCGCCGTTTGGGATGGACGAGGGCGACCAGCGTGAGGCGCGTCGAAAAGGACGTGACAACACTGCTGGCAGGTGTGAACTGGACGAAACTGTCACATGTGCTGATCGCACATGGTCGCTCAGTGTGCACTGCCCAGGGGCCCCGATGCGATGAGTGTCCGGTGGTGGATCGCTGCCCGAAAGTCGGTGTAGTGCCCTGGTCAGGTGGTGGGCAGTGAAGCCAGGAAATCGCTGATCAGGGTCGTGACACGCTCGGGTGCTTCTTCGGGGGCGAAGTGCCCCACTGCGGGCAGCATTGTGGTGTGCAGCGGATAGGTCACATGATGTGAATCGCGCGCAAAATCTGTAGCCGACAGTGATGAATCTTCTGCGCAGTGCACGCTCAGAGTCGGAACCTGCACGGGATCGGCCAGCGCCTTGCGCGAGGCGATGGACAGGAATCGCGTGCTGGAAAATGAGTCAGTGGTCGCGGAGGCGGCGAACGCGCGAGCCATTGCGCGTCGATAGGGTTGTGCGTCGGCCAGCATCTGTTCGCGATGTGAGGGCGCCGCCCACGAACGGATCATTGAATCGATGAGTTTGCCGGATTTGAGCAAGGTGACGCGCCGCCAGGGAATATCCATGCGCAGGGCGAGCAGACGCCCGCGCCACAGAGGAAGCAGTGTGGGCCACAGGGAACGTTCCAGTGGGTGCGGCGCCGCCAGCGTCATCACCGCGCGCAACGTAACCGGATTGGTAGCTCCCAGCATCCATGCAACAGCACCGCCCATGCCTGCGCCGACCACTGTGAAGTGGGAAATACCCATTGCTGACATGATGGCGGTGACGTCATGGGACAGTTGCAGCAGATCCACCTTGTCGGCCTGCAGGTCGGAGGCGCCGAAACCGCGCTGATCAACTGCGATCACACGATGCCCCTGATCAGCCAGGGAGGGAATAACATGCCGCCAGGAACGCCAGAACAAAGGAAATTCGTGCAGCAGAACAACGGCGTGGTCGCATTCCAACGGGCCGGCATCGACAACGTGGAAGGTCGCGCCGCCAGCGTTGACGTGGCGATGCTGCCACGGACCGGGCTCTTCCAGAACCTCCCGAAGAGAAAGATCTGCATCCATGTGATTCAGCGGCCCTCATCGCGAGCCTTGGCCGCGCGGCGGCGGGCTCGCCATGAGAAGAAGGCACCTTCAGGATTGATCTTTTCCACCTCAGCGCGCAGAGCTTCCTCCGAGCGGCCACGGCGACGTACCCAGTGAGAGACCCACGCGCCTACCAGCACGATCAGGCCCAGGAGTGCGAAGCGTCCGGAAAATGCGGAGGCCTGGAAGTGGTGTGCAAGATTCATGCCGAATGCGTTCCACGAGTTCAGCCACTGAACAGCAGGCTGAATGAGCTGCGCGAAAATCCCCGGAATGACGATCGGAACAAGTCCGGACAGGAAGGTGAGGATACCCATGACGAAGCCACCCAGCGAGGAGCGCGCAACCGTCACCCCCAGCAGGACAACAATCACCAGAGCGCCCACCAGTTCGGCTATAGCTGCCAGGTTCACTGCCCCCGTTGAGAACGCAGACCCGTCAGCAAGTGTCATGCGCGCCCCGGCATCAGCTGCGAGGAACCATGCGATGGGCAGGAAGATCAAGAATGCGAAGAAGCTCCACCAGTGCGATCCAGCGCGAGACGGAATCTCGGGCGACAGTGTCGTGCCTTCAAAGATGGCGTCATCGAGGGAACGCGGGGTGCCTTCCACGTGCACCGGAACCGGTTCAGCGCGAGGATGCCAGTTTGCCTCGTTCTCATCTGCCGGATCTGCTTCCTCCGGCGGAGAGACGAGGGAACGGCGGTGCACTGCGGTGCGCTCCAGCTCATCTTCATCTGTGGCTGTCTCGTCCTCATCGTGGTCATGGCGATTTTCGAGGACGTCGCGCGGAGCTGGTGCCGGCAAATCATCACGCTCAGGCGGGGAGATGCGGTCGCGAGGTTCATCCTCATTCAGGTCAGGTGCGTCGCCCTTGTCGTCAACAGGATCGACGGGGGAAGGGATGCGTGGTTCGGACGTGGAGGGCACAGGATCGACGGCCGAGGTGTCATCGGCAGCACTGTCAGGCGCTCCAATGATGTTTTCCGTGTCGCCCTCATGCCTGCTCAAGGTCACTTCTTCGCCCGTGAGAATCTCATCGCTGACAGGTGATTCAGCGATTTCGTCAGTTTCTTCGGGGCGCGGTGCCATCGGCACAGCCGTTGATCCGCTTGCGCCCTCGAAAGTCGGGCTCTCATCGACGATGAGTTCATCGTCTCCCACTTCACCTTCCGGGCGGCGGTCGTGGAGTTCCTGATCAGACATGGTGCTACCTCCTTAGACCTTTAATGTAGCGTGAGAACTGCCCGATCTTGCGATGGGCGTGCCGAAACGGCCGATTCTGATCGTGTTACATCTCATCCACAAAACCGTGGCGGTGCCCGGTTGCCCGCAACACCTGTGCGCGAACATGGCGGCGCGTCAGCAGCGGACCCATGACCAGCGCAGGAAGCAGTAACCCCAGCGCGGACAGCACCGGCGCAGCCAGAGAAATCTGCGTCGTGACGGAGGAATGCGGTGTGACCACCGCGCCGGTAAGGCTTGACCACAATGGGATGAGGAACGAAAACGGTATGACCACCAGAACTGAGGACGCCACAATGGGTCCGGACGTTGACCACTGCGAAATCCACGCCACCAGGCCGAAACACAAGGCGCAGGTCAGCGCCGGAACTGGTCGGAACGTGTTTTCTGCCATCAGCCCCTCCAACCCCTGTGACGCTACGCGCAGTGATTCATCGGGCGCGGCAACCATCATCATGATGCACCCGAGAATCAGGGCAACACAGGAAAAGACCGCGACCCACGTCCGGTTGCGCGCATTGTGGAATTGCCCGTTGAAGGGACGCACGCGGGAGGACCCTCCCTGAGAACTCTCGGCATTGGCCTGCTCCAGTTCCCTCAGCGTGGCGTGAACCGTCCACCGCCGCGTGGCAATGGTGGCCACCGTCGCCCCCAGGCAGATGAAGACCACGCATATTGGATACAGACTCCACCGCATCGATGTCAGTGAGTCCGCCTCGCTCATAGCGATTCCCATCCACAGGGGAGCGCGCAACGCGCCGGTCAGCTGGCCCACTCCGACAATTACCGCACTGACAGTGGTGACGGCAAGGCCGGCTGAGGACTCATCAGAGTTGGCAGCCACGAGTGCCAGCAACAGGGTCGTAATGACGATACCGACGGTGCCCTCGGACGATGACAATGGCTGTCCCTGCGCGGTGGCGGCCTGAGTGTCAGCGACCGCAAATCCCATGATGATCAGCGCGACAGGTGAAAAAACCGCTGAGAAAACCGCTGAACGCAGGTGCTGTGACAGCGTGGCCTGAGGGATCGACCTGACCCCAGTCTGTGCCACTTTCGTCTCGCTCACGTTCACCTCACCCGATAAGCTCACCACGTGGAAGAATCCGATCACATTGTGCGCATGCGCCTCCTGCTTCAAGCGTGGCAGACCCCAGATATCTGCGCGCTGCGCGAACAATGTGACAGCGCATTGACGCGCGTCCGTTTCCATCATAGTTTGCGCCGCCGGTGGCAGGAAGTACGCGCCCTGACCAACATCTATGAAGCTGCCTATCTTTCTCGCTGGGAAGGCTCACCGATCAGCACCAGCGACCTGCGTGACCTCACGATGCGCGAGGGGCCACACGAAGCCGGCACCCTGACCACAGGTGAACAGTTCGCGCTGGGGATCTGGCGCAGCCAATGGCACGTCATGACGCTCATGCCGCCCCTGAACCGCACGCCCACCACCAGGCCTGCATCGCAGCCCGCTTTGCCGAACCTGGTCGCCGGACTGCACCGCGACATCACGTCACTTCTTGCTACCTCAGGCTACGTTGAACGTTCCCGAATTGCCGTTCCTGCCTCGCCTCGGCGTCTCGCTCACGTTTTGTCGCATGTCACTTGTGATGTGCCTGCTGTGGCGAGTGCGGCCGCAGTGTGGGCCGACTGTGCAGCTCATCCACTGTTCGAACCAGGTTCACGCTCCGTGGGGGCGGCTGTGGCGCGATGGATTCTGACCGTGCGCGGCACGGACCCGACAGGGGTCGTGACTGTGAGCAAGTTGAGCGCCACAGACCCTCAGCGCGTTGCGCGCATTGTGTCCGGCTGGGCAGCGCCCGATCACTCCTACGCGCACGACGTGCTCGCATTCTTCCTGTCATCACTGATCGCCGGTGTCGACGATGCCCTGGATATTGCGCTCAGTGTTCAGGCGGGCCACCCTCGGCAATAGGGAATGAGGGCGGGCTACTTGCCGCGCAAACTGGTATACGCGCGGTAAAACGACCACGCCGCGCCTGCAGCAGAGCAGGCGGCAATCAAGCCCGGCACAATGAGTCGAGCCGGCGAGGTGCGGACCTGAACCGTGTGCGTGAAACTGCGAATCGGCCAGTCGCGTTCCTGAGCGATTTCACGCAGCTGACGGTCAGGGTTGATGACGACGGGGTGCCCCACTGCCTCCAGTAACGGCACATCAGTGATGGAATCTGAATACGCGAAGCACTCCCCCAGATCCCACCCGTTGCGCTGTGCCATGTCGATGCAGGCGCGCGCCTTCTCATCGGCGTAGTTGAAACGCGAAATCACGCCGGTGAACGTTCCGTCCTCATTGCGCTGCGCGTAGGAACCGATCGACGCGTCAGCACCCAGCATGTGAGCAACCGGGCGCACCATTTCTTCAATCGAGGCTGAGGCGATGACAATGCGCCGGCCAGCCGCGCGGTGAAGGGCGATTTCTTCCAGCGCCTCCACGAAGCACACCGGGTCAATTGACCTGCTCAACGCGTCCTTCACGGTGGACTCCAGGTAGACACCGTCCCATCCGGCAGCGATTTCACCCAGTGATTCGCGCATTTTCTCTGTCGCCTGCTCGTCAGCGCCCTTGATCAGGTAGGGCAGTTGGATGAGCAGACCCAGCAGTGCGCCGCGCCGGGTCAGAAGGCCGGCCTCACGCAGGGGAGCGCGCAGCGCCACGGAGGTTGACGTGGCCAGGATTGTCTTGTCGAGGTCGAAAAAGGCGGCGGACCTTGAGCGTGGCTGTGATCGCTTCATGCGGGTCTCCTGATCGTCGAGTCGAAAAACTGCGCGCGTTATCCACAGGGTGGTGTCTCTCTCCAGTCTTCCACAGGTTGACTGAGCGAGGTGGACGAGGGAAGCCACGTGAGATGAAGTGACGGCATGAGTACACAGTGGAACGTGCGCGTCGGACTGGATCGACTGGACGAGGGTGCCAGGCGCAGCGCATGTGAAATCATCGAGCTTGCAGGCGGAACGGTTGCCAGCGACGGACTGCCCTGCGACATGTGGCTGACCTCGGATCCGGATGGGCCACCCTCGTCAGTCCGTGCGTCTGCACAGGTGCCGGTCATTGTTGTCGGCCCTGCCGGATCGCTGCGCCTGCCCGGCGATGAGATGATGCTGGCCGACATTGTCGCCTCATGTGCACCGTCACCGGTATTTTCCCCTGACCTGATACGCATCGGTTGCGCCGGATGGCAAGGTGGGGTGGGGGTGACGGCAATCGCGCGGGCGTTGGCTCAGCAGATCCGGTCGCACCCACTGCCGGTTCTGCCTCAGGCTCCCCCTCCGCCCGTGATCGTCGTGGACACCGCCGAGTATGGGCCAGGCGTGGGCGCGGCGCAGGACGTGGCCGCTGACGGTATCCACTGGGGTGACCTGCGCGCAGACGAGACCGGATGGACTGGCACGCTCATTGACGCTCTGCCCGTGCGTGACGGCGTGAAAATCCTCGCGGCTGACTGCCGTGGTGGGCCGGCACGTTCAGATACGAGGCTGGTGCGGGTGCTCACCAGCGTGAGCTCCCGCGCGCATGTTGTGGTCGATCTGGGACGGTGGGATGAATACGCAATGCGCACCGCCTCCCAATGTGGAATCGATGCGCTGTGCCTGGTCGGACGCGCCGACCTGGACGGGGTGTGTACGCTGATGGCCGGCATATCCCGCTATGCGCCACCTGCTGTGCCCGTCGTGATTGCCACGACGCACGGGACGACGACACAACTGTTGGGCAGTATCCGCGAGTGCGGCTTCCAGTCGATTCAGGCTATACAGTGTCCTTTTCGAGGTGGGATGCCCAGGGGTTTTGCCGTCAAGCGAATGTATGCCGCGCTCAGGTCGGGCATGGAGCGTGCGCGATGAGCCGTCACACCATGAGGCGCGCGCTCGCTCAGGGGCACTCAGCTGTCCGGGCGGTGCGTGACAATGCTCGCGAGGGTGCAGGAGTGAGAGAACTGGCCACCGATTTTGACGATCTGGTGGCGCGCGCCGGCGGACTCGGACCGGACCTTGCTCCTCTTGTGGCGGACCCCGATGTGACAGATGTGCTCGTCAACTCCACCAGTGTCTGGATCGATCGCGGGCAGGGGGTGGAGCGCGTTGACGTGCAGCTGGGGTCGGAAAGTCAGGTTCGGGCGCTCGCGGTCCACATGGCAGCTGCGTGCGGACGACGACTGGATGAGGCCAGTCCGATTGTGGATGGAACGCTGCCCGGCGGCGTGCGCCTGCACGCGGTGCTCTCACCAGTTTCTGATGAAGGAACGGTGATTTCCCTGCGGACCTCGCGCGCTCACTCCATGACGCTGGAGCAGATGGTGCGCAAGTCTTTGATGGACGGTTCCATCGCGAGCGTGATGGCCCAGTTGGTGGCGCTGCGGGCCAACATTTTGATATCCGGGGCGACCGGGTCGGGTAAGACCACATTGCTGTCGACCATGCTGTCCAGCGTGCCGCATGACGAACGGATCGTGTGTATCGAGGAGGTACGGGAATTGCGTCCCTGTCACCCGCATGTTATCCACTTGCAGGAAAGGCAGGCCAATGTTCAGGGCGCGGGAGCGGTGAGCCTGTCGGATCTGGTGCGCGCTGCGATGCGAATGCGGCCCGACCGACTGATTCTCGGTGAGTGTCGAGGCGCCGAAGTGCGTGACGTGTTGACGGCGCTCAACACCGGACACGACGGGGGAATGGCTACCATCCACGCCAACGCGGTGGAAGATGTCCCGGCACGTCTGGCTGCCCTCGGATCGCTGGCCGGCCTGTCGGATGCCGCGCTGTCAGCGCAGGCGGTGGCCGCATTTGACGCGGTGATTCAGATGAGGCGCGATGCGCATGGAAGGCGGGTCAGCCAGATTGGTGTTCTGACCCGGACAGCAGGTGGCGTTGCCTGTGAATGTGAATGCGCGCTGAGAGAGCGTGATGGCCGGCTTTACCCTGATCGCGCCTGGCCACTGCTGGCTGAACGGCTGCACATCGATCTGGACGCGAAAAGTGCTGCTCCATGATGGCGCTACTGTGCTTGATGAGTGCCTGTTTGGTCGCGGCGATTGGCATATCGGCCGCCAAACATTGGCGCGCTCAGGCTGTGATCGTGGCCTGGAGATTCGACGAATCATTGAAGGCAGTTCGCGCACAGAAGCTAGTGCCTCCCTCGTCAAATGTCGTGCCGGCCGGGCAGGACAGCAGCTCCCAGTTGTCGATGTTGGTGGCCGAGGTGGCAGCCCGGCTGCGTGCCGGTATGCCGACTGCCGAGGCGTGGATGCGTGCGTGGGACAGAGTTGGCTCTACGCACCTGGGTTCATGGGAGGGGATTGCCGAGGACGGTGTTCCCCGATCCGTGGCGAGGCTGGCGCGCGCTCCCTCGTGGCGCGATGTGCGGCGTGATGTGCTGGGTTTGGTGCGGCAGCGAGACGCGTTGTCGTGGCGCCACCTAGTGTCCTCGTGTGGGCGGCTGCGGCGACGCAGCACAGTGAGCGAACGGGTCAGTCGGCGCTCAGCTCATACCTTGAGTGTCGCATGCCGCCTGACGCAGGAACTGGGAACGCCGCTTGCTGAGGTACTGGATATTGTGGCTGACAGTATCGATGAAGCTGCAGCCGCCGAAGATGCGCGCGCCATCGCACGGTCCGGCCCCTTGACCTCGGCACGTATTCTCACCGCATTGCCTGTGGCGGGTATTGCGCTGGGCCAGCTGATTGGGGCGAACCCTCTTGAGCGCTTCTGTGACGGTGGGATCGGCACCATCAGCGCCATCATCGGAACGGTGTGCCTGATCGTTGGTCGACTCGTCTCCACTCGCATGATTACCCGAACCATTGACATAAGCGAGGGCGTCGATCCGGCCACTATGTGCGATCTGACGATTGCGGGAATGAATGCGGGTGCCTCAGTGCCCTCCATTGTGCGCACGCTGGGCCGCGTCAGTAATGACGCGGAACTGGAACGGATCGGTAGCGAACTGGTCCTGGGGGCACGGTGGGGTGATGCGTGGAATCCCCATCCAGCCAACGCCGCGCTGCTGGCTGATGTCCTCGAGCCGGCATGGAGCGATGGCACGTCGCCGGTGCCGTTGCTCACGCGTGCTGCGCGCCAGGTCAGGGCACGGCGCATCGCACATGCAAAAAGTGAGGCTGAACGCCTGGCGGTGCGCCTTGTCATCCCGCTGGGGGCGTTACTGCTGCCGTCCTTCATCGCCCTGGGCGTCGTGCCAATCCTGCTGCATATTGGTACGAACACTTTTGGCGGGCTGTGGTAGCTGACGGGTCGGCACCTGACAGCCCCTGGTTATCCACACCGCGCATCTACAGATGCGTTGAATCCACAGCTGCCCTTCCAGGCGCTTCTTGCTCCACAATTTGCGCACAGTCGATGGAGATCGCAGTGCGTGTCACGGAAGGTGGTCACACCGTCAAACGGCGGACAGTCACTATTGATCGAAAGGACAAACATGGCAATCACCCAACGCATCGAAGATGCAGCGACGAAGGCAGCGTGTGACACGTGGTGTCAATACGACGCAATGATCCAACGTGCTCACCATGTCGAGGATCATGATGCCGATCCGGAAGAAGGATCCACAACCGTGGAATACGCGATCGGGGCGGTCGCAGCAGCCGGCTTCGCCGGACTTCTGCTCGTCGTTCTCAAGTCAGGCGCAGTGAAGTCCCTGCTTCAGGGCATTATCCAGCAGGCGCTTTCACTGTGAACAGGCATGCGACACGTGGTCCCGTAAGTGCCAGGGAGTGCTTACGGGACCACCCCGCTGGTGGCAGCGAAACGGGCGGGCATAGCGAGGACGGCATGGTGACAGTCGAACATGCGCTCTCACTTTTCGCCGTGATGATCGTGGTGGCGTTCGTTCTTGGCGTCGTCAGCATTGCTCACACGCGCATTGAACTGTGTTCGGCGGTTCGTCAAGGTGCACATGAAGCAGCCATAGGTGGCCAGGATCCAGCTCTCAGTGTTTCCCAGGCGTACGGCAGGCCCGTTACTGTCACAACGAACAAATCAGGGCGATGGATGACGGTCACCGGGCACGCCAGTGTGGCTGCGCCGGCAGGATGGGTCGGTGCTACAGCATCGTGCACGATCACTACCATTTCCGAGCTGGTGCCCTGATGGCATACGGCGACAGGGGGAACGAGGAAGGATCAGGCACCATCTCCGCGCTGGCGGTCATCGCATGCACCGTGATGATGTGTGTGGTGATTGCTGGTGCAGGGAGTGTGTACGGGCATCAGACCCGTCTTCAGGCAGTGACTGACGTTGCAGCCCTTGCCGGTGGGCATCGGTCGGCGGTTGCACAGTGGACCGGAGGTGGGATGAATGCCTGCACGGTGGCCAGTGAGGTCGTCGAGCGCAATGGGGCTCACGCCGGCTGCGAGGTGCGCGGAGATGACACCTATGTGACGGTGAGCCAGAGAGTGCTTGTTGCGGGGATCAGTGTGGATATTCGCGCGAGGGCACGCGCAGGGCCGGTCAGGCGTGACACGCTGAAGCAGTGAGCGAGACGACTAACACGAGGAAGTCCCCTAATCCGGGAAGATTCACGGTGAAAAACGTTTAACCCGAGGCGGCAGAGCGTCGCTCAATCCTGGTTTTGCCTGATGAATCACGACAAAGGCACGCTGTGACCCTTCAATCGTTAACGATCACGTAAACGGTCGGCGTCGCGCAGCGGTCGTGCTGATACGAGGACGAAAAATTACGTTTTTATATCGTTTTTGGCAGATTTAACACTTTATTTGTCGTTTTGCACGAACCAAGCTACACTGTCAAGCACGTTGTCGTACAAATGTGACACTGGAGTCGTTAGCGCTAACGGTCTAGGTCTTATTTGTCGCAGGCGTTATGTACCACGCACGAAGGGGTGAGACGTGACACATTTGCTCGACTTGAAAGGTATGTCGAAGACCTTTCCGGGCGTCAAAGCACTCTCGAATGTCAATTTGGATCTTCGAGCAGGAGAAGTGCTGGGGCTTTGCGGTGAAAACGGTGCCGGAAAGTCGACGCTGATGAAGGTCCTGACCGGTATTTATCAGCCTGATCCAGGCGGCGAGATCTGGATCAAGGGCGAAAAGGTCCACGTGACGGGCATCAACCACGCACGTGACCTTGGCCTGGCCATCATTCACCAGGAACTCAACATCGTTCCCGACCTGACGGTTGCCCAGAATCTGTACCTGGGGCGCCCCGGCTCCACTAGAGCCGGGATCGTCAATGACAAGAAACTGAACAAGGATGCTCAGGAGCTTTTCGATCATCTGAAGATGGATATCAACCCTAAGGCTTACTGTCGCGACCTGTCAGTGGCGCGCCTCCAGATGGTGGAAATCGCCCGAGCGCTGTCGTATAACGCAGACATTCTCATTATGGATGAGCCGACTGCGGCGTTGACGATCGAAGAAACGGACGCACTGTTTGACCTGATCCACGACTTCGTCACGCCGTCAACCGGTCTGATATACATCTCGCACCGTATGCCTGAAATCAAGCAGATTACGGACCGCGTGGTCGTTCTGCGTGACGGTGAATACGTCGGCACGGTGAACACGGCTGAAGTGGAGATGCAGGAAATCATCTCCATGATGGTGGGACGCAAACTGAAGTCTGACGTCCGTCCCGCCACGAAGCCGCAGACAGACGAAACTGTTCTGGAAGTCAAGAACCTGTCCACGAAGAATCTCATCAAGAACGTGAGCTTCGACGTGAAGAAGGGTGAGATTTTCGGATTCGCCGGTCTGATGGGTGCCGGTCGCACCGAAGTGGCGCGATGCGTCTTCGGTGCTGATCCGCGCACCGAAGGTGACATTTACGTGCACGGCAAGAAGGTCAGGATTACGAGCGCCAAAGACGGGGTGACGAACGGTATCGGCTACCTGTCCGAAGACCGTAAACGCTTCGGAATCCTGCTGGATGCTGACGTGAAAGCCAACGTCACGCTGGCCGACATGAAGGACTATGCGAAAGCGGGCTTTGTTGACGATCGCAAGATCCGCAGGACCGCACTCGACTATGTGGACAAATTGCGGATTCGCACCCCTTCAATCAATCAGACCCTGTTGAACCTGTCTGGTGGTAACCAGCAGAAAGTTGTTATTGCCAAGTGGTTGGTTCGAGACAGTGATGTCTTGATCTTCGATGAGCCAACACGCGGTATCGACGTGGGCGCAAAAGAAGAGATCTATCAACTGCTGGAAAACCTCGCGGCGCAAGGCAAGGCAATCGTTGTGATTTCATCGGAACTGCCCGAAGTACTGCGCCTGTCGAACCGCATCGCAGTGATGGCACAGGGCCGCATTATCGGCATCCTCGATAACGAGGAAGCCACCCAAGAAAAGATCATGGAACTGGCCACCGTTGGCCAAGAGCAAGCAATGGGAGTGGACGCGTGAGCACCGAGGTTGAAACGAAAGACCAAGCGTCAGAAAAGTCCAACAGCAAAGTCGTGACTTTCCTGAAGTCATCAATTCAGCAGCTTTTCGCATTCGCTGCACTGATCCTGATTTACATTTACTTCCTGTTCGCAGCCCCGAACTTCGCATCCATTGGCGTGTTCATGAACGTCCTGATGGCAGCTTCTGCAATCGGCGTCATGGCGCTGGGTGCAACGTTCATCATCGCCACCGGCGGCATCGACCTGTCAGTGGGCACCGGCATGACGCTGACAGCGGTGTCGGCAGGTCTGCTGATGGGCTCACCCGAATCCGGATACCTGGGGCTGCCCGTCGGTATCGGCTTGCTGCTCGTCCTGGTGGTCGGCGCAGTGATCGGACTGGTCAACGGGTTTAACGTGGCGTTCCTGGGTATTCCTCCCTTCATCGCCACACTGGCCATGATGATGGCAGCCAACGGTCTGTCACTGATTCTGTCGGGTAAGAGCTCGATCAAGATCCCCTCGCCGTTCTACTACAACCTGTCGAACGGCAAACTGATCGGCTCCCTGCCCAACGCAGCGTTGATCTTCATTATCTTGACTGTCATCGCATCGATCCTGCTGACGCGCACGGTCCTGGGCCGCTACGCGCTGTCGATGGGATCCAACATCGAAGCCACACGCCTGTCAGGCGTGAACGTGCGTTTCTGGACCTTGATGGTGTACATCGCAGCCGGTATCTTCACGGCCATCGGCGGCATCCTGTACTCAGCACGATTCGGATTCGCACAACCTGCTGAAGGTCTCGGACTCGAGTTGCAGGCAATCGCAGCGGTCGTCATCGGCGGTACCTCACTTGCCGGTGGTCGCGCCACAATCATCGGTACGTTCATTGGTGCGCTGCTGATGAACACGCTGACGACAGGTCTGCAGATGATGGGTGTTGCAAAGGAATGGCAGCTCGTGGTGACCGGCCTGGTCATCTTGCTGGCAGTCTTTATCGATAACGTCCGCCGAGCCCGTGCTCAGGCAGTGTAAGCATTACTTGAATCGGACAACCGTCCAACCACCACAACGGCGAAGAAAGACCTTCGCCCGAAAGAAAGGAACAGCAATGCGCCCAATTGGACGTATCGTGAGCCTCATTGCCGCTGGGGCAATGGCATTGGGAATGACCGCTTGCTCATCAGGCGGCGGCGACACAAACGCCGCTTCCGGCGACGCCGGTGCAACACAGAGCGGTGAAAGCGCCGGCGGTGCTGCCAGCGGTGAAACCATCTACCTCGTCTCGAAAGGCTTCCAGCACCGCTTCTGGCAGGCAGTGAAGGAAGGCGCAATGCAGGCAGGTGAAGAATTCGGCTACAAGGTTGAATTCATCGGACCCGCCAACGAGCAAGCCATCACTGAGCAGCTCCAGCAGCTCCAGACCGCACTGGACACCAAGCCTGCTGCAATCGGATTTGCAGCACTGGATTCAGAAGCTGCCGCCCCGATCCTCGAGCAGATCAAGGCCGCCAACATTCCGGTGGTCGCATTCGACTCCGGCGTTGAGTCCGACATTCCGGTGACAACCGTTCAGACGGACAACAAGGCCGCTGCCGCTGAAGCCGCCAAGCACCTGGCGGAACTCGTGGGCCACAAGGGCAAGGTTGCTCTGGTCTGCCACGATGACACCTCCCAGACCGGTAAGGACCGCTGCGCCGGATACCAGGAATACATGGCTGAGAATGAACCTGACATCGAACTGCTCGATCCCCAGATCGGCGGCGAGGTCGGTGTGGCAGCTGACGTTGCCAAGAGCATTCTGACCGCCAACCCGGATGTTGTAGGTATTGGCGCAACGAACGAGGCATCAGCCATCGGCACGATGCAGGGTGTGACCGAATCCGGCAACGCCGGCAAGGTTCAGATGGTTGGTATCGACTCCGGTAAGGCACAGCTCGAATCCGTTCGCAGCGGCGTGCAGGCCGGCGCTGTGACTCAGGCTCCAGTCAAGATGGGATACGAAACTGTCAAGGCTGCAATTGCAGCCATCAAGGGTGAAGAACTGCCCAAGATCATTGACTCCGGTTTCGCCTGGTATGACAAGACCAATATGGACGATTCTGATATTAAGGCCAACCTCTACGAGTGATTTCACATCCAACCGGATAATAGCCCAGGTGAAGGGGGAGAACCCGTTGATCCCCCTCCACCACCTCCTGACCAACGGGACATAATAGTGACGTGACGCTTCGGCCGAACGTCACCGTCCTTACTGCCACGCAGGGGACCAACTAAGACAAACGAAACCAATGAAGGAATGAGGAAACATGGCTGAACACCCCAAGATCGGCATCCGACCAATTATCGATGGACGTCGCAGGGGAGTGCGTGAAAGCCTCGAAGATCAGACAATGGGCATGGCTCAGCGTCTGGCGAAGCTGTACACGGACGAACTGCACTACATCGATGGTGAACCTGTGGAATGCGTCATCGCTGACACCACCATTGGTGGCGTTTCCGAAGCCATCGCATGCCAGAAGAAATTCGACACTGAAAACGTTGGTCTGACTGTCTCAGTGACCCCGTGCTGGTGCTACGGCACAGAAACCCTGCAGATGGACACCCGTACCCCGCACGCAATCTGGGGCTTCAACGGCACAGAGCGTCCAGGCGCCGTCTACCTTGCCGCTGCACTGGCAGGACACGCACAACTCGGCTTCCCGGCATTCGGCATCTACGGCAAGCAGGTCCAGGATGCTGACGACGAGACCATCCCCGATGACGTGCGTGGCCGTCTGCTCGACTTTGCGAAGGCAGGTCTGGCTGTGGCACAGATGCGCGGCGAAGCATACCTGTCGATGGGCTCGGTTGCCATGGGCATTGCCGGATCAACGGTCAAGGACGAATTCTTCGGCCCCTACCTCGGCATGCGCAATGAGTACATCGATATGTCCGAGTTCTACCGCCGTATCAACGAGAAGATCTACGACGAAGAAGAGTACGAAAAGGCCCTGAAGTGGATGAAGGAAAACTTCACCATCGGAAAGGACTACAACCCGGAAAAGAACCAGCATCCCGAGCGCCATGAAGATTGGTGGGAAACCTGTGCCAAGATGGTGCTGATCGGCCACGACTTGATGAAAGGCAACCCGAAGCTGGCAGAAAAGGGATGGGCCGAAGAAGCCGGCGGCCATGGTGCAATCGCAGCCGGATTCCAGGGACAGCGTCAGTGGACAGACGGCATGCCCAACGGCGACGTCATGGAAACTGTCCTCAACACCAACTTTGACTGGAACGGCGCTCGTCAGCCAGTCGGAGTTGTCGCAACCGAAAATGACTCCCTGAACGGTGCATCCATGCTGTTCGGATATCTGCTGACCAACACTCCGCAGATCTTCTCCGACGTGCGCACCTACTGGAGCCCGGAATCGGTCAAGCGAGTCACCGGCTATGAGCTGGAAGGACACGCAAAGGACGGCTTCCTGGATCTGCGCAACTCCGGCTCGACCACACTGGATGGTGCCGGCAAGGCCACCCGTGACGGCAAGCCTGTCATCAAGCCGTGGTGGGAAGTAACCGAAGAGGACCAGAAGGCAGCCCTTGAGGCAACAACCTTCCACCCCTCAGGGTACGAATACTTCCCCGGTGGTGGGTGGTCAACCCACTTCCGCACCAGCGGCGAAATGCCCGTGACGATGTGCCGTATCAACCTTGTCTACGGACAGGGCCCGGTTCTGCAGATCGCTGAAGGCTGGACCATTGATCTGCCCGACGAGGTCGCCACAACCATTGAGCAGCGCACCGACCCGGCATGGCCGACCACCTGGTTCGCACCGCGTCTGACCGGCGAGGGGGCCTTCGCCTCCGTCTACGACGTGATGAATAACTGGGGCGCCAACCACGGTGCAATCTCATACGGACACATTGGCGCTCAGCTCATCACGCTGGCCTCCATGCTCCGTATCCCGGTTAACATGCATAACGTGCCGGAAGATGATATCTTCCGTCCGCGCGCATGGACACTGTTCGGAACAGCCGACGTTGAAGGCGCGGACTACCGTGCCTGCAAGAACTTCGGACCGCTGTACCGCTGAGTCATCCGGCTCTCGCCGCTGACATCAGGATGCCCGATGGGTGGGGCGTCAAGGCGCCCCACCCATCACTGCACCCACTGGGCGAATGCACTGTCACCCTCGGACAATTACCACTGACATCACACTGAAAATACTGAGAAAAGAAGGGCGTTTCATGACCACTGCGCTAGCTGTCGATTTAGGGTCGTCGTCAGGCCGCGTTGTTGCAGGACGTTTGGAAGGCGACCATATTGAGATCCACGAGGTGCATCGGTTCTCACATGAAGCGATCCGACGTGACGGCTCACTGGTGTGGGACCTGGAGCGTTTGTGGGATCAAACCGTTGAAGGTCTGCAGAAAGCCGTCCAGGAATATCCCGACGCACAATCCGTATCTGTGGATACCTGGGGCGTCGACTTCGTCGCGCTGGACAGCGACGATCATCCTGTTGGCCCACCACGCGCCTACCGCGATGAGCGCACCGCACGCACATTGGAACAATTCCGTCAACGCATTGATGATGAAGAATTCTTTCATCTGACAGGAATCGCTCCAGCCACCATCAACACCGCAAACCAGCTCGTTGCACTGACCTGCGAAGAACCGGAACTGGCTGAGCACATCGACACGATTCTGCTTCTGCCTGATTACTTCGCGTGGAAACTGTCCGGCGTCAAAGGCTGGTCTCGTTCTATCTGCTCCAGCTCAGGACTGTGCGAACCTGGTTCGCCACGCTGGTCAGACACGGTCTTTTCACGCCTTGGTCTTCCCCGTTCATGGGTTGATGATCTCAACGATGACCTCACCACAGTCGGCCCGTGCACGGTCGAAGGGCTCGAATCGCTCACGGTGGTGCGCGGCGGCGCACACGATACGGCATGTGCAGTCCACGGCCTGCCTGTCGAAGAAGGCGTCAAAGCGTACTTCCTGTCCTGCGGATCATGGTCCGTGCTCGGCGGCATGCTGGACCGCCCGCTGCTCACTGACGCAGCATTCAAACTCGGCCTGACCAATGAATCACGCAGTGACGGAGGAGTTCGTCCGCTGTTCAACATCACCGGCATGTGGATCCTGCAGGAACTCCAGCGTCAGTGGGAGCGCGAAGGAATGCCGACCGACACCGACGAATTGGTGGCCGCTGCGCGCACATGTGCCCCGTCCGCACATCTGTTTGACCCGGATGACCCCCGTTTTGCTGAACCCGGTGAAATGGTTGAAAAGATCGACACCGTGATCCGGGAAGCCGGCGGTGAGCCTCCCTCGACGAAGCCCGAGTACGTACGACTGGTCATTGAATCCTTTGCCCAGCGTTATGCGCGCGGCATTGACGAGCTGGCGCAGATCGCTGGAAGCAGGCCCGACCAACTCAACCTGGTAGGAGGCGGCGCGCGCAACCACCTTCTGTGTGATCTGACCGCGCAGGCCGCTCAGCTGCGCGTCGTGGCCGGCCCGATCGAAGCGTCGATCCTGGGCTCCCTCATCGCGCAACTGGAAACAATGGGGAACATCGCTTCAGGCGACAGGCCCGACATTATTGCAACGACAGCGAAGACCCGTGTCCACGAACCCTCTGCGCGTTAAGAACAGACCACCTGCGAAGAACAAGCGAATCTCGCTCGCAGACGTGGCGCGCCATGCCGGCGTGTCAGCCAACACGGTCTCGCGCGTGGTACGAGGCGACCCTGAAGTCGCAGATTCCACACGAGCGAAAATCACCGCGCTGCTCCACGAGATGGGGTACCGGCCGAACTATGCGGCCAGGGCTCTTGCCGGCAAGCGCACAGGTGTCATCCATGTGCTGATGGCGGCGCCGATGTTCCACGGGCACGGCCAGACGTTGCTGCATGTGCTCAACGCTGCCAGCGATGCCGGTCTGAGCGTGTCGATTTCGAGTGTCTACACGTCCAACGGACACGTCACCAGTGACGCGATCCCATTTCGAGTCGACGGAATCGTCATTCTGGGCGGTCAGGACCCCGTCATCGAAATGGCGATGAAGCTGGCTCGCACAACGCCGACGACGCTGCTGCTGTCATCGGAAACGAATATCGATGGCGTATCGACCGTCTCTGTCGATAACGTGCTGGGCTCACGAGTAGCCACCGACCACTTGTTGCGTGGAGGAGTCACTGACATCGTTCACCTGATGGGGCCGACAGGCTGGAACGACGCACATCAGCGGCGCAAGGGATTCGAAGAAGCGTGTGCGCAGTCCGACGCCTCTTTAAATGTCGAGATCATCGAATGTGGCTCGTGGAATGCTGTGGACGGATTCGATGCCACCTACAGCATGGGGCGCATCCCTCAGGGAATCGTCGCATCCAACGACCAGATCGCGCTGGGCGCCATGCGCGCCGTTCGCGAGCTCGGCGGAGAGCTCCCCCACGACACCCGCGTGGTCGGTTTTGACGATGAGACGGGCGCGCAGTGCTTCTCGCCGCCGCTCACAACTATTCGACAGCCCTTTGACCGGGTGGGCCGCACGGCGATTCGTCAGATCGTCGACCTCATTGCCGGACGCCCACCGCAGGACTTCATCATTCCCCCCGAACTGGTCATTCGGACCAGCTCCCAAATTGTCACTCACTACGAATGAAAGGACACCACTGATGCTGTACGGACCTATGACTCACCCCGCGTTCCTACGCGCACTTGCCGCAGCCGGACACGGCTCGAAGATCTTGCTGGCCGATGGTAACTACCCGCACACCACCGGCGTGAACGAGCGCTGCGAACTGATCTCCCTCAACCTTGCGCCCGGCTTGCTGGGCGTCAACGAGATCCTCGAAGTTCTCAAGCGCACGATCCCGATTGAAAAAGCGGAGATCATGGTGCCTGAGGATGATCAGGACACGATTGACATTCCGGCTCACGCCGACTACAAGGCAGCTTTGCCGGATGTGGAATTCGGTGAGATTCCGCGCTTCAAGTTCTACGACGCGGCTCGCAGCGAGGATGTCGGCATTATTGTGGCGACGGGCGATCAGCGCCTGTACGCGAACTTGCTGCTGACAATCGGCGTGCGCCAGCCTGGTGAGTAGCCGCTCCGTTACCCTCCGTTCACCGGATTTTCGTTTGAGTGACGATTGATCTGAGGTGAGTATCTGGGACTTTCGTCGCCCTCGTGAAGATTTTTCTTCAACGAGGGCGACTTAATTTTCTGCCTTCCGTTGATTTCCAGCCGTTATCTGACGGCTGGAAGGGCGTGATTCAGCGGAAAAGTGGCGGAGAAAAGTTCACATATTGACTGTTGCATACTTTCGATTGATTTACTAAAATTCATCATAGGTAAATCGAAACGTAAGGATGCGATGAGATGACGAGCGCGCAACACGAGCGTAACAGCTTCATTCTCGACCAACTGGCGGCCGAGGGTGAAGTCTCTGTGAGCGCTCTTGCCGTTGAACTCGATGTCTCTCCAGTTACCGTCCGATCCACACTCAAACAGCTCGAAGAAGACGGCTACCTGGTTAGGACACATGGAGGTGCGCGTCCGACCGCGTTCCGCAATATTCGACTGCGCCAGATGGATCGCGTCGACGAAAAAGAGCGCATCGTGCGTGCAGCGGCAGCGATGGTCAGGGACAACGACCGCATCATGATTGAAGCGGGCACGACCTGCGCGATGATCGTTCGGCACCTGGCCGGAAAACGCGGCGTGCAGATTGTCACCAACTCGGTGCTTGTTTTCGCCAACGCTCGCTCGAATCCACACCTCAACATCACGCTGACGGGTGGCCAGTTCCGCGCTGAATCAGAATCGCTGACCGGACCGCTGGCGGAACGCTCAATTAACTCGTTCAATGCACGCATCGCGTTCCTGGGGACAGACGGATTCACAGTCGAACGTGGTCTGACAACGCAGCTGGTTGAAGGCGGAGAAGTCGCCACCTTGATGAGGGCGCGTGCAGAAGAGACGTGGCTGCTGGCAGATTCGTCGAAATACGGAAAGAGCGGATTTGTCAGTTTCATGGGACTTGATGACGTCACGGGGATCATTACCGATGATGACCTCACGGCGGACTCGATGAAGGAATTGGAAGAACACACCCGCGTTCGCGCGGTGTAAGGGAGGAACACATGGCCACCATCGTGGTGATGCCCCAACTGGGTAACTCAGTGGAGTCCTGCTTGATCAACGAGTGGGAGGTCTCCGTTGGCGACACGGTCGCCGTTGACCAGGTGCTGTGCTCAATTGAGACGGACAAAGCAACAATGGACGTGCCCAGTACCGATGCCGGCACAGTCCTCAAACTTCTGTGGGAAGTCGGTGACGAAGTCCCCGTCAAGGATCCCTTGCTGATCCTGGGCGAGCCTGGCGAAGAGATCAGCGAGGATGTTCTCACGCAGGCCGGTGTTTCCGGTGACTCCAACGAAGCCGCCAGTGCTCCCGAACAGGAAGCACCCGCTGAAGAAGAAAAGCCTGAGGCGCCCTCGTTCCAGACGGCAGCATCCGGCGGAGCGATTTCGCCTCGCGCCCGCGCACTGGCCGACAGTGAAGGACTGGACCCGTCGGCAGTGTCCGAAGGTTCCGGCCCCCACGGACGCGTGCTCGAACGCGATGTAAAGGCCTATCTTGCCGAGAACCCTGCCACCAACGCGGCTCGCGCCCAGGGCGCAACCGGGACTGGAACCGGACTGGGTGGACGTGTCACGACCGCCGACCTGGCTTCCCCGGCAGCCGACGAGGCAGCCGCCGCGCCATTGATCAGTGCCAACGCCGACTTCCCTGGCCCCTCCGAAGCGGCACCGTTGAAGGGCATCCGCAAGGTTGTCGCCACGCGCATGATGGAGTCCCTGGCCGAAACCGCTCAGCTGTCCTACACGGTCAGCGCGAAGGCCGACAAGCTCATGGCCATGCGCAAACGTTTCAAGCAGGCCGACGAATCACTGGGCGTCAATGCCATTACGATCGGTGACCTGGTCGGATACGCAGTCGTCAAGACGATCGCGAAGTACCCGGCATTCAACGCGCATCTGGCTGACGGCACCTACACGAAGTTCCAGAACATTCACCTCGGCGTGGCCGTCGATACTCCGCGCGGCCTGCTGGTCCCGGTGATCCGCGGAGCCAACGCCATGAACCTGAAGGAATTCTCCGCTGCCTCCAAGCAGGTGGCTGGTGATTCGATTGACGGCACTATCAGCCCCGACCTGCTCAACGGCGGCACCTTCACCGTGACGAATCTGGGATCGTTCGGCGTGGAGACCTTCACACCGATCATCAACCGTCCGCAGGTCGCGATCCTGGGCGTGGCAGCTGTGACGCCGCGGGCCGCCCTCGACAATGACGGAAATGTTGTGGTGGAAAAGAGGATCGGCTTCTCGCTGACCGCTGACCACCAGGTGATTGATGGTGCTGACGCAGCGCGATTCCTGCGCGACCTGGTCAACGCCATCGAAAACATCGACCTGACAGTATTGGGATGAGCGTCATGACAGAGACAAAATTCGACGTCATCGTACTGGGCGGAGGCCCGGGCGGATATCTTGCAGCCGAACGCCTCGGCAACGGCGGCAAGAAAGTCCTGCTGATCGAGGAGAAAGATCTCGGCGGCACATGCCTGACGGTGGGATGTATCCCCACCAAGACCCTGCTGAACTCCGCGAAGCACTACGTGCACGCGAGTGAGGCCGGCGCCTACGGCGTGGGGATCGAGGGTGCCTCCTATGACTGGGAAGCGATGCAAAAGTGGAAGGGCCAGGTCGTCAAAGGTCTGGTCGGAGGCGTGGGAGCCAGCGTCAAGAAAGCCGGCTGCACCGTCGTGTACGGGCGTGGCTACTTCGAAGGCCCCGGCAAGGTACGCGTGGATGACACGCACTACACCGCTGAACACGTCATCATCGCGACCGGTTCAGTTCCTGCGATGCCGCCCATCCCGGGCAGCGCCGACAACGAAAAGGTCGTGGATTCCACCGGACTGTTATCTATCTCCGACGTGCCGAAACGACTGGCCGTCATCGGTGGCGGTGTCATCGGCGTGGAGTTCGCCTCGTTGTTCTCCAGCCTGGGCAGTGAAGTGACCGTCGTCGAAATGATGGACGAGATCCTGCCCTTCATGGATGACGACATGGCAGCTCAGCTGCGCAAGGCGATGCCCGCCATCACCTTCAACCTCGGCTGCAAGGTGGAGGCGGTCGAAGGGCCGAACGTCGTCTTCTCCAAGGATGGCCAGAAGCACACGGTGGAGGCCGACCTGGTTCTCATGGCGGTGGGTCGTCGCCCAGCCACGCGCGGCTGGGGAGCTGAAGAATCCGGACTTGACATCGGGCGCCGAGGCATAACGGTTGATGACCGCCTGCGCACGAACCTTCCCAACGTGTGGGCCATCGGTGATGTGACGGGTCGTTCCCTGCTGGCGCACGCTGCATACCGCATGGGCGAGGTCGTGGCGGCGAACATCCTAGATGACCAGGCCTACAAGCGTGGACAGGTGATGCGCTGGAACACGATCCCATGGGCTGTGTATTGCCTGCCGGAAGCAGCCGGTGTGGGACTGACCGAATCGAAGGCCAAGGCTGAGGGACGCGCCATTAAGGTCGGGTCCGTGCCTGGCCAGATGTCCGGCCGGTTCATCGCTGAGAACGGCTTCAAAGCACCCGGCAGCGCCAAAGTGATTGTGGATGCTGAGACGAACCACGTCCTCGGCATTCACGTGTTGGGCACATACGCATCCGAGATGATCTGGGGCGCATGCGCCGTCCTCGAAACCGAACTGACACTGGACGATCTGCGTCAGCTTGTCGTCCCGCACCCGACAGTATCTGAACTCATCCGCGAAGCTGCCTGGGCTGTCAAAGCCTGAGCGCACCGACGTAACTGATTAGAAGTAGGCGAAAGAAAGAACATGACGAAGTCACTGACAGTTGACCCGGCGAAGGTCCGCGCGTCCGGAAAGATCACCATTCCAGATATTCCGATCAACCAATACACGTTCGACCTTGACACCGAGGTCGGCCGATACGGCAAAGATGGCATGGTGCAGATGCTCCACGACATGATCGCGGTGCGCACATTTGAATCCATGCTTGATTCCATCAAGAAGACCGGCGGATGGCAGGGCGTGGAATACAACCACCGTGGCCCCGCCCACCTGGGAATCGGTCAGGAAGCCGCATACGTCGGCCAGTCCTTTGTGCTGACCCCCGACGATTTCATCTTCGGCTCTCACCGCTCACACGGTGAGATCCTGTCCAAGTCCTTCTCAGCTGCACGCCAGTACGAGGACGCTGATCTGGAAGCAGTTATGAAGGGCTTCCTCGACGGTGAAACGCTGGGACTGGCCGAAGAAATCGGGTACGAGAACCTGCGTGAGCTGTCCGAAAACTTCATCCTGTTCGGCACGCTGGCGGAGATCTTCGCCCGTAAGGCAGGCTTCAACCGCGGCATGGGCGGCTCGATGCACGCCTTCTTCCAGCCTTTCGGTTCCATGCCGAACAACGCCATTGTTGGCGGCTCGGCACCCATTGCTACGGGCGCAGCGCTCTACAAGCGCATTAACCGCAAGCCCGGCATCGTGGTGGCCAACGTCGGTGACGCAGCCTTGGGCTGTGGCCCGGTATGGGAAGCCATCCAGCTGGCATCGATGGATCAGTACCGCACGCTGTGGCGCGAAGAAGACGGCGGCAACCCGCCGATCATGTACAACTTCTTCAACAACTTCTACGGAATGGGCGGCCAGACCTCCGGCGAAACAATGGGATACGACGTTTTGGCCCGCGTTGGCGCAGGTGTCAACCCCGAAGCCATGCACGCCGAACGCGTCGACGGCATTAACCCGCTGGCCGTTGCAGATGCCGTCACGCGCAAGAAGAAGATCCTGGAAGAAGGTCGCGGACCTGTCCTCATGGACACCCTGACCTACCGCTTCTCAGGCCACTCCCCGTCCGACGCCTCCAGCTATCGCGACAAGGCTGAAGTGGATCTGTGGGAGGAAGTCGACTGCATCAAGACATACTCTGAGCTGCTCATCTCCAACGGCCTGGTCTCCCAAGGCGACATCGATGACTTCTCCGCGAAGTTCACCGAGAAGCTCACCAAGGTGCTGGTGCTGGCATCCGACGATGAGAAGTGTCCGCGTGTGGGACCCGAGTACGTCGAAAACGCCATGTTCTCCAACACGCCCACCGAGGCAATGGAGGAGGGCGAATCTGAAATCACCCTCGAGGACAACCCGCGTATCAAGGCTTTGTCCAAGAAGATCCGCTCTTCGCGCGACGAGAACGGCAAGCCCGTCTCGAAGATGAAGATGTTCCAGTTCCGTGACGCCCTGTTCGAAGCCATGATTCATCGCTTCTCCGTCGATCCGACGATGGCGGCATGGGGCGAAGAGAACCGCGACTGGGGTGGCGCATTCGCCGTCTACCGTGGCCTGACCGAAGCACTGCCGTACCGTCGCCTGTTCAACTCGCCGATTTCCGAAGCAGCGATTGTCGGTGCCGGTGTTGGGTACGCGATCTGTGGTGGCCGCGCTGTTGCAGAACTCATGTACTGCGACTTCCTGGGCCGCTCCGGTGACGAAGTGTTCAACCAGATGGCCAAGTGGCAGGCAATGGCCGCGGGCCTGATCAAGATGCCACTGGTGCTGCGCGTGTCTGTCGGCAACAAGTACGGTGCGCAGCACTCACAGGACTGGACAGCTCTGACCGCTCACATCCCTGGCCTGAAGGTATACTTCCCGGCCACGCCAACCGACGCAAAGGGCATGTTGAATCTGGCGCTGCACGGCACGGATCCCGTGGTCTTCTTCGAATCCCAGCAGCTGTACGACAAGGGCGAAGACTTCGAAGAGGGGGGCGTGCCCGAGGGCTACTACGAAACACCTGAAGGTGAGCCCGCCATCCGCCGCGAAGGCAAGGACATCACCATTGCAACCCTGGGCGCAACGCTCTACCGTGCGCTTGAAGCAGCCGACATTCTGGAAGAAAAGTACGGCATGTCCGCTGAGGTCATCGACCTGCGCTTCGTCTGCCCGCTGAACTACGACAAGCTGATCGAATCAGTGAAGAAGACAGGCCGCCTGCTGCTGAGCTCGGACGCGTGTGAACGCGGCTCGGTGCTGCAGGACGTCGCACAGAACGTGCAGTCACTGGCCTTCGACGCACTTGACGCACCGGTGACCATCGTGGGATCGCGCAACACCGTGATCCCGGCTGCTGAGCTGGAAAAGACCTTCTTCCCGCAGCCTGAATGGATGATCGATGCCATTCACGAGCGCATTGTTCCACTGCCGGGACACACCCCCACCACCAACCAGACTGAGGGTGAACTGGCACGTCGTAACCGCCTCGGAATCTGAGACATGCGGTGAGGCGGCAAAAAGGCTGCTGCCGCCTCACCGCCGTATCCCACCCGCAGCCACAACATATCCAACGGCCACGGTGCTCACTGAGCGATGCCGTGAGCACCTGGCCGACAACGAACCCAGCAGAGGAAATATGAGCGTTCCAGTTACTAACGATGTCAGCCTCTCTCAGAGTGAACGCCTCGATGCTTTGCGTGAGGGCGCCGCACACTTCACGTTCCCTGCGTGGGCGCCAGAATCCAACAACCACATCCACACGTGCTACTCCTTCAGCCCGTACACACCGACCCATGCTGCACTGCGAGCCAGGCAGGCAGGGCTGCGGGTTGTTGGGTCCGTTGACCACGACTCGATCGCTGCCGCCCCGGAAATGAGCGAGGCTTGCCGTATCCTGTCGATGGGTTCGGTGACCGGCTTTGAAATCCGCGCGTTCTTCGACGATACGCCCGACGGCCCGTTTGCATCGCGCAAACTCAACAACCCCGATTCAGCGGGTATGGCCTACCTGACCGTCCAGGGAGTTCCGGCGCCGTCCCGTGAAAAGGCCGATCAGTGGCTTGCACCCAAGCGAGTGGCACGCCTGCAGCGCACCCTCGAAATGGCCGAACGTGCCAACAAGATTTTGGCCGGCCTGAATCTGACTCCCTTCGATCCACAGCGCGACATGGTGGATCACTCCCAATATGCCAACGGCGGCGGAATCACGGAACGCCACTTGCTTGCAGCGATGGCGCGCGCACTGATCAACGGTTTCGGCAGGGGACAGGCTCTGCTTGACGGCTTGGCGACCATGAATGTGGAGGTGCCGGCCCCCCTCGTCGATCGACTGGGAGACGAGGCCAATCCGTACCTGATGTACGACCTGCTCGGCCTGCTCAAATCTGAATACCTGCAGCAGATCTACATTCAGCCTTCTCACGAGGAATGCCCGACCGCCCGCGAGGTCGTCGCCTTTGCTGATTCGATTGGCGCGATCGCGACCTACGCTTACCTGGGAGACGTGTCAGCCTCACCGACAGGAGACAAGAAGGCGGAGAAGTTTGAAGACTCCTTCCTTGATGAGCTGTTCGAAGCTTTGGAGGAACGCGGGTTCAGGGCAGTGACCTACATGCCGCCACGCAATACCGATGAGCAGCTTGCCCGGATTCATGAACTGGCCACGCAGCATGGCATGCTGGAAATCTCCGGTGTGGACATCAACCAGCCGCGCCAATCCTTCAACTGCCCTGAGCTGCGCAGAGAGGAATTTGCCGGACTCAACCAGGCGACCTGGGCACTCGTGGCGCACGAAGCACTCACCAGTGTGGACCCGCAGCTGCACCTGCTGGGATCAGGTCGACTGAGCCCGCAGGACCTGGTGGCCCGCATCGAACAATACGCGCCGCTTGGCCGCGAATACGCCGACGGGACGCCCGCCGAGGACATAGCTTCACGCCTGACGGCGTGATCACAGACTTACCCAAGACCCAAGTGATGTGGAGGAATGAAAGATGAGCGTTGCACCTATCGTGCGCGGAGTGTTTCTGCGCGCACTAGGTCGACCGGTTCTGGTCAGCCGCAGCGACAAGGAAGCAACGATCACGCTGCCTGCAGACGAAGACAGCCTGATCCAGATGAATGACTCGGAGGTGAACGAGCTTCTGGGCGGCGTGAACCTACCGGTCACCGTCAGATGCGGAGACGACATCTTCGAGGTCACCGAAACAGGTAAACGCGGTGAACGCGAGATCTCCGGCAGGATTGCCGTCGTAACGGGCGGTGCGCAGGGCTTCGGTGCTGAAATCGCACGCGGCCTGATCGACCAGGGCTGCTTCGTTTTCATTGCTGACCTCAACGAAGAAGGCGCCCGCGCCAAGGCCGAAGAACTTGGCGAACACGCATGGCCGATCACGGTAGACGTGTCCAACGAGGAATCAGTGGCAGCGATGGCTGAGGAAATTGAGCGCGTGGCCGGCGGGCTTGACCTGGTGGTCTCCAACGCCGGAATCGTGCGCGCTGGAAGCGTCCTGACGCAGGACCCGTCCGCATTCCGCCTGTCCACGAACATCAACTACATTGCGTTCTTCCTGGTCACTCAGGCGTGCGGCAATCTTCTGGCCCGCCAGCACAAGGCTGCACCCCAGTGGCTGACTGACATCATCCAGGTCAACTCCAAGTCCGGCCTGGAAGGATCCAACAAGAACGCCGCCTATGCCGGGTCGAAGTTCGGTGGCCTCGGACTGGTGCAGTCCTTCGCCCTCGAACTGGTCGCCCACGGCATCAAAGTCAACGCTGTGTGCCCGGGCAACTTCCTCGACGGACCACTGTGGTCAGACCCTGATCGCGGACTGTTCGTCCAGTACCTCAACTCAGGGAAGGTACCAGGCGCAAAGACCGTTGCCGATGTGAAGGAATACTACGAAGCGAAGGTGCCGATGCACCGCGGCGCACAGGGCATCGACGTTTTGCGCGCCATCTACTACATCGTTGAGCAAGCCTATGAAACTGGCCAGGCGGTGCCCGTCACCGGCGGTCAGGTCATGATGAATTAACAGGGCCACAGGCCGAAAGGAACACATTTCAATGTCCACTCAGACAACAACTGCAGTGCGTATCCACGGAGTGGAGGACCTCCGCCTGGAAACGTTCGACCTGCCTGAAATCGGTGAGGACGAAATCCTCGCTGAAGTCACGTCAGACTCGATCTGCATGTCCACCAACAAGCTCGCACACCAGGGCGAGGCGCACAAACGCGTGCGCGGATCGCTGGCGGAAACCCCGACAATGGTCGGGCACGAATTCTGCGGAACGATCAAGAAGGTCGGCTCCAAGTGGGCTGACCAGTTCACACCCGGCATGAAGTTCGCCATCCAGCCCGCCCTGAACTACAAGGGAACGCTGTGGGCACCGGGATACTCCTACCAGTACATCGGCGGCGACGCGACCTACGTCGTGATCCCCAGCGAGGTCATGGAGTCCAACTGCCTGTTCGAATACAAGGAAGACAGCTTCTTCACCGGCTCCCTGACCGAGCCGTACTCGTGCGTCATCGGCGCATTCAAGGCGCAGTACCACATGAAGCCGAACGACTACACGCACTACATGGGTATTCGCGAGGGCGGCACACTGGCCATGCTCGCATCCGTCGGCCCGATGGGACTGGCCGGCCTGGACGTGGCACTGCATCAGGAGCGCAAGCCGCGCCGTATCGTCGTCACCGACATTGCACAGGATCGCCTCGATCGTGCAGCCGCGCTGCTGACCGTTGAAGATGCGAAGAAGAACGGCATCGAGCTTCACTACGTCAACACCGGCGACATGGAGGATCCGGTCGCGGAGCTGACAAAGATCAACGAGGGCGAACTGTTTGATGACGTCTTCGTGTTCGCTCCGGTGCGTCCGGTCGTGGAGCTCGGCTCGAAGCTACTGGCTCGCGAAGGCTGCATGAACTTCTTCGCCGGCCCGCCGCGTAACGATTTTGAGGCGACGATCAACTTCTACGATATCCACTACTCAGGTCACCACTACGTGGCCACAACCGGTGGCACGTACGAGGACGTCGCTGATGCGATCGATATGTTTGAATCAGGCAAGCTGAACCCGGCCGTCCTGGTCACCCACATCGGTGGTCTGAACGTGGTCGAGGAAACGACGCTGAATCTGCCGAACATTTCCGGTGGCAAGAAGCTGATCTACACCCACAAGAGGCTGGATCTGGTCGCAATTGACGACTTCGCTGAGCGCGGCAAGACGGATCCGTTCTATGCGGAGCTGGATCGCCTGTGCAAGGCGAACAACGGTCTGTGGAACAAGCAGGCTGAAGAATACCTCCTGGAGCACGCGCCGTCGATTGACGAGTAGCATCGCCGCGCGTCATAGGTCGCCCTCGTTCATTGTGATGGACGAGGGCGACCCATAATCGCTTCTGTAGATCCTGCTCACACGATGTGAGAAGAACGCTGCCGCCCTGATAGCCTAATTTTCATGACACGCGGGATGACAGTTGCGATACAGGGAGAGGCCGGATCGAATTCCGAAGTGGGTGCTCTCCAACTCTTTCCGGACGCAACGATTGCGCCCTGCGAGACGTTTACCGCCGCTTTCGATGCGGTGCACGACCAGGCAGCTGATGTAGCAGTAATACCGGTGGAAAACTCCTCGGCCGGTCGCGTCGCAGACCCGCACCAGCTGCTGCCCAACTCTGGCCTGTACATCACCCGTGAACTGTTTCTGCCGATCCACTTCGATCTGGTGGCACCCCAGGGTGCGACACTGGAGTCGATCCGCTCCGTGCGCTCCCACGTCCACGCATTCGGCCAGTGTACGAAACTGTTTGCCAACTGGAAGTGGACGCGCCACATCAGTGCCGATACGGCAGGGGCTGCGCGTGAAGTTGCGATGATGGGGAACCGATCCGTAGCGGCATTGGCTCCCTCGGGAATTGCAGACAAATTCGATCTGGCGGTGCTGCAAAGCCATGTCGAAGACAACGACAACAATGCGACGCGATTCCTTGTCCTGTCGCCCAAGCCAGAGGTGAGCCAGACACGGCCAGCCATCACAACGGTTCTGTTTCGCACCAAGAACGTGCCTGCCGCGCTGTACAAATGCCTGGGCGGATTCGCGACGAACTCGGTGAACATGACAAAGCTGGAAAGCTACCAGCTGGGGGGCTCTTTCTGCGCCACGCAGTTTTATGTCGACCTCGATGGGCACATGGAGGATCCAAACGTCAAGCGTGCCCTCGATGAACTGCACTTCTACGTCGCGGACATGAAAGTCATGGGCTGCTACCCGGCGGACCCCTACCGCGAGGAACTGGCGTAGTTCCCTATCGTTGCGGCTGTCTCGGGCCTTCATCTGCGCCTTGTAACCTTTCCTTTTCATGATCGGCGAGGAACATGAAAAGAAAATAGTCAGAACTATTGACTGACAGTCAATTCTCCATTTAATGTAGTAACGCCTGAGTTCCTCCGAGACGAGAGATTGACAGTTCGATGGCTGACTTGGAATTCGACCGCGCTGCCGTTGGTGTGAGCGCGAAGAAAGATTGGACCGATTCTGAAGAATTCGGGAGAATCGGTGCTGTTGCCAGACAGATTTCCATAGTGGGAATTGCGAAGAATCTGCCAGAAGGCCCAAACGAAGGTGTTCAATCCCTGCGCGATGCAGTGAGGAACTATCGCGATGGCATGAAGGACGTGATCTTTGAATTTTCGGATGCCTGCGCTGTTCTGGGATCAGGTCAGGAAAAAGCAATTGCCAACTATGACAAAACTGAAGCAGCGAATGAGAATCTCTTCATACGAGATGTCCGCGAAGGTATCGCAGTGCTGAGTGAAAGGTTGGGGGGCTGACTATGGCTGGTGCTGACGAACTGCCCACCCCGCCTGATATCCAGGCAGGCGCGAACGCGTATGCCGACGATTTCGAGATGGTGAGTAAACGTATCGCGAACACCCAAATCGCATCTGGAGCAGATCAGGTGCCGGGCTGGGAAGGCCAGGCTGCTCAAAAGTACTGTTCGGAAGCTCAATCACTGTCGAAACACGTCTCCACATTGGCTAAATCATTTTCAAAGCCTGTGAATTCACTACGGGACTGGGCTCACACTGTAGGCGAAGCCATCCGCAAGGTTGAGCGGTGGCAGCAGGAATGGGATGACGCTGAAGCAGAAGCTACGCAGAGAATCAACGCGCTCAATGCCGACAGAGACGCCCGACAAAACACAAACAATCCGATGGATCGTCTTGAGTACGGCCGGAGCCATGGAGAGATCATTGAGTCAAAAGATATTCAGCAGACTCGTCTGAGAGAATCTTATAAAAATGAGATGGAAAGACTGGATAGTGAGGCGTCAGCTACTGCGTCCGCTTTAACCGGATCAATCAATTTAATCGTATCGGCTGCTGATCGCAAGGGCGGGCGAGACTCGATAGGAAAGAGTCTATTCGACGACATGCCGCTGGTAGATGGCCAGGCCGAATGGGAATACTGTCAGGGCATAGCGGACGACGCTGCTGATCTTCTTGATATGTCTTCCCCAGATCTCATTGAAAACATCAAGGAATTCAATAAGAAATACGCCGACGATCTGGATAACCCGTTCTTTGCCAATGCGCTGGCCGAACGGGTACCTCCTGAGGATATGGCCCGGTTTGTGGCGAGGATGGGGGATTTCAAGGGACAGATTGTTGATCCAGGGACTCATGAAATTGACACCGATTTCGATAAAGCAATCGAAAATGTGACGCGTTCGCTGGGAACAGCCATGGCTCTGTCAACTGGGGGAATGAATGGTGATCCTGCTTACCAGAGCGCCCAGAACAGTTTCAATGTGGTGCAGGACGGCCTGATGGCATCTGACGGACAGCATTATTCCGCTGTTCAGGAGCACAATCTGGATGGCTTGAAGGAGTTTGGCCGCACGCTTGTCGACTCTTTCGGAGAACCTGTCGACCCCAATTTCGCGGGGATGGCTGGAACTCATTATGGCTATGAATACGTTGGGCATATGCTCGGCGTAGCGTCAGAAAATGAAAACATTTCACTTGGTGGAGGATTCGTCGACGATTACAACGGGAAAGACTCGATAGCTCGCGACATTATCACCTGGGATAATGAGCATCCTGAGTTGCGACAAAACGCTTTCCCGTACTCTTCATGGATTGGCTCGCACATGCCTGGAGGCAGCTACGGTGCCTACGGCTGGACACTTGATCCTGTCACCTCCATGATGAAATTGATGGATATGCCCGACTCTTTTGCCGATGGGACACCGGATTCTTTGTCTGCCGCAGAAACTGACCGCGCAGATGGTGTGCGTAACCTGCTTGCCAGTAATACTGATTTTGATGTTGACGGCGGGACGATGTCGATGACGGAGTACCTGACAGGCCACCGCACTGTTCCTGATATCTTCAGCGGGTGGACTGATCAGGGAGATGCATTTGGTGAGGTCATTGCGCAAAATGCGATGCCTGTTGACAAGCCTGACGTCTCTCCCGCCGATCCAGCGTATGCAGAATGGGCGGATCGTGAGAAGAAGTCTGCGCAAATCACCATGGACTTTGTTCAGGGGTATCAAGATGGCCTGCAGGACTTTGGAGAATCACGAGGCGAAAATCGCTTCGGCATGATGAACAGTCAACTGAGAAGCTGGGCTGGCGTCGCGCTTGCGCCTCGAGTTGATAATCTTCTGTCCGAAATCGGTTCTGGGTCGAGTGCTGAAAACACCGTAGCGGAAATGGGTCTGAATGATGATCGGGCATCGTTTGCGTTCTCTAAAGGTCTCAGGAAATCGCTTCTGGGTGAGAAGAGCCTGCTGACTGATTTGGCATTTGATCATCCGGTAAAAATGGATGACGGTTCGTACATCGGTGGACGCGGACCCGCAATTGATAATCTGCGACTTTCGGCAATTGAGAAATTCCAGGAAGACGTCGATGGTTCGTCGCCGACAACAGCAGGCGTACAAAACATTGCTCAAAAATGGGCGCCCGGTTTCAATCAATTGTTCGGTGCGCACGGAGCCGCAGACGGGGCTCATGCCGAATGGTTTGACGAAACCAACAAACGCTGGCGAGAGCTCGCTGAGGGCGGCCTTGGTGCAGCAGGACTGCCGGGCAAAATTCCCGGCGCCGGCAAAGTTACGCAGTTTATCGCGGGTCAGGCACTCGGTGCCGGAACTGACATGGCTCTTGACCAATTTCTGCCGACCGATCACGCTGAACTGGCGCAGGCCTCACGCATTAAAGATCAGGACGTTGCGCGTACTTTGATGGCTCAGTCGTTGTACTCACGTTATGGCGAATCGGAAGTCATGGGCGCGCCAGTTATGGGCAAACAGACTGCTGGGAGCTTTTTGAGCACTCGCTCTGGTGCCGATCTGGACGACTATTACAATTCTGATGGGACGTTGAAAGACTATGAGGATCTTTCACCGGAACAACGCTCGGCTTTCCAGAATTTCATCAACAATAATGAGAATACTGCGAATATTGAGCACGAAGTCAATTCGGTGTTCAATGACACTCAGCAAAATGAAAAGAACGCGCAAGGCGGGAACTAAGGACTCATTGAATCGCATGGAAGGCTGTTGAAAGATGAGGAGACTGTGGCGGTATGCACTGGTCACCATTGGACTTGTTTCACTGGGGCACTTGAACGGATGCGCCGTCACGTTGGGGCAGTCGGAATCATCGATGTCGGATTCGACGCAGTGCATGCAATCTTCCGATGATGACCAATCCAAGGAGGTCAGCACCATGAATATTGACTTGCCCAGCGGGTGGGTCATCCGTGAAACTCCGGATAATCCGACAGTGGATTATCGGATTGAAGCGTCCACTGATCCGGCTTCAAACGCAACGGCCGAAGTTGTGCGCTACCACATTTTCGACTGGGGCGACATCGATACAAAAGAACCTCGCTCTGATCCGATGGAACTGATTCCAGATCCTGCTGACATGCGAGACGACAGAATCAAACTCGCTGAGGAGAACTCTCGCGTGTCCAACACTGAGGCATTGCCTGATCGGAGTATCGACGGCTGCCAGGCCACGGGACTGACTTTCGTTGCGGATGAGGATGAGGGTGCTGTCGAGACCATGATTGTGTACGTGGCTCGACCTGATGGCATGTGGGTGATGACCCTTCGAAGTGCGCCGAACGAGGCGCTGCCGCACGAACTCGTGTCCGCCCTCGACACCGTGACGTGGAGCTGAACGCGCGGCACAGACAACCAGAACCGATCATCTGGCTCCATCGCAGGTGATGTGCCCAACGATCGCCGGAATGAGCAGTTTTTTCGTGTATTGTCTCGTTCAGCATCGTTGTAGGCAACAATCGAGGGAAACATGAGCGCAGACACTCACGCGGTGAACGAGACACAGTGGTCCATTGAACGACGAGTGACCGTATGGTGCATCCATGCTTTCACCATGAGCGGTCTGCTCTGGGCACTGCTGGCAGTCGACTCACTGCGCTCGGGCCACATCAAGATGATGTGGCTGTGGCTGGGAATTGCGCTGATTGTGGATGCTGTTGACGGGCCAATGTCACGCGCGGCTGACGTGACGAAAGTGGTCCCGTGGTTCTCTGGCGTGATGATGGATAACGTCGTGGACTATTTGACGTGGACATTCATTCCAGCGATGTTCATGTTCCTTTACATTCCGCTTGGGCCGGGCAAATGGCCAATCCTTGCTGCAGCACTGGTCCTCGGCTCGTCCATGTTCTGCTACGCCAACACGAAGATGAAGTCCTCGGACTGGTATTTTGTAGGGTTCCCGGCAGCGTGGAACGTCGTCGCTATTATCATGTGGTTGTTCGCGACGCCCTCGTGGTTCAACTGGCTGATCGTCGTGATTTTCTCCGTGTTGGCCGTCATTCCGTTCAAGTGGATCCACCCCTTCAGAGTCACTCATCTGCGCATCTTCAATGCCACGGCTGCCGCCTTGTGGGTCGTGACAACTGCGGTAATGGTGGCGTTGTACCCGGCTCGCCCGCTGTGGCTCATGATCGTGTGGCTCGTGGCTGGCGTGTGGCTGATGGTCGTCAGCGCAGAACGTACCGTACGAGGGCGCCCCTCCAAACGCCACGTGTCCTAATCAGGCTCGATGCTGGAGAGCTGGCGATTGGCACGCCGGTCCAGCCAGTACTTGAAACCTTCGAGCACGAAGGCAGAGGCAATCAGTAGTGCAATGATGACGATGACGTATCCCGGGTAGTTTCTGCCGTTAAGCCCGAAGTACACATAGGGTGCGACGAAGGTAATGACGGTGACGGCCAGTCCTGCCATGCGTTTGAGGAAATGCGCGGCCGTCACCATCGTGAGCACGCCCCATGTGTAGGGAATCGCCGTCGTCAGGTCGATGAGCCACAACAACAGAAGCGAGCCGTGGAATTCGCGCACATACGACACGGGCAACACGCGCAGCGCCGAGTAGATCAGCACAACCGCGTAAGCCAGGAACTTCGGATTCGTCAGTATTCGCGTGACCATGAAACGGTGTTGTAGGCGGATACCTGCCTGCGTGAGGCCGCGGTAAGTGGAAGCTGAAACCAAAAGTGCATCCAGGCCGGTGAGGGCATGGTGAAGGAACGCCAGGTCCTCAGGTCTGCCTCGTTCCAGAAGGAATGGGATTAACAGACGCGGGGCTACGCCGATGGGCTGGCATTGCTGCCCCTCGTAGGTCTGCATGGGTCCGAGCTCGTGGAGCAGGTCGGGGGCCAGCCACTGTTCCCAGTGCGCGCGATCGGTGGGCGTCATCATCAAAAGCCAGAGCCGTTCGCGTTTGCGTACCGAGTCACGCAGCATGACCTGCAGTTCGCGGATATTGTCAGGGCGAGTGGGATCAATGACGCGGGAGAATTCGCGGACGTGGCGATCCCGCAGGTCGCCTGTGCGTTCGACACCTGCAGCTTCGCGCACGGACACCGGGTCGAGGCTGATGTCGCTGGCGAATGAGATTCCCAGAAGAAGATGCACCTACCCACAGTACATGTCGAGACCTCTCGCGCGGCAAAAGGTGCGCCGGTAGTGACGTATCTGCAAGGCTGAGGTGTTGGAGGTAAGCAGACGCGATGTGCAGAAGCACTGAGGGGCCGGTCAGCAGACCGGCCCCTCAGGCATCCCATCAACACAGTGCGAGTCTAATCGAGAAACAGCTCCCTTAAAACAGTCGCTATAGAACCTCGTTGGCTCGATGGTGTCAACACTACGGGCCCTACCTTGGAATAGCTTTGAGCGAACCTTAAAAATCCCTGTGAATTTTGGTCCTGTGGTGAGGTCCTCAACTCAGGATCGGACGGTCGCGGGGCAGGAAGACAAAGAATCAGGAGAAGCAGACGGTGTGGGCGAATCCGAGGGCGCCGCCTCCTCCGGCGGGCAGTGACTGGCCAGGAACTCCAGCACCGCGATCGCGCCAGCCTTCGACAGTGGCTCGTTGCCGTTGCCGCACTTGGGAGACTGCACGCACGACGGGCACCCGTCCGAACACGGACACTCCTGCAGGCGCGTCACAGTTGCCTGCACCCACCGCGCAGCATGCGCACACCCGTACATCGCGTAACCAGCGCCGCCGCGATAGGCATCGAACACAAAGACGGTAGGCGCGTCAGTGTCCTCGTGCAGCGCGGTCGACAACCCGCCCAAATCCCAGCGGTCACAGGTCGCCAGCAGCGGTAGCAGTGCAATCATCGCGTGCTCAGCGCCATGCAAAGCGCCCGGCAGTTCAGCTTGCGTCAGGCCAATGCTGCGCAGCGCACCGGGAGTTAGAGTGAACCACACGCCTACAGTCTCCAGCGTGTGGGACGGCAACGACAGCTCGCGGTTACGGATGAATTCCAGGCCCGGAAGTCGAAGCAGGTCGTAGTCAGTGACTCTAGTGGTGACGTCAACCTCGCCGGTGTGCCACGTGACCGCGCCATCTGCACTGTGCCACTCCTGGGATGTACTTACGATGGAGACAGCAACGTGTTGTTTCGCGCGGGTGCGCAGCTGCGTTGAGACAGGTTCGACGAGGGCGACCCGTCCGCCGTCACCAGGTGACAGCGGTGCCAGGCTCAGTACGTGATAGGTGCGCCCTTGATGCAGGTAGATGGCATCTGGAAAAACCTGAGCGTCGGCGGATCCCTCGTCGACTGTGCCGATGACGGTGCCGGTGGCCTGATCGATGATCTGGACTTCGCCGCCGCCCCCTCGTAAATCGGTCAGATCAGCTGCGCGGTCGCCGCGCGTGACATCCCAGTACCACCCTGCCGGGCGGCGCACCAAAAGCCCCTGATCAGCCAGGTCATCGAACATAGAGGTGTCACCGTCAGGCAGACCGAAGCAAGCGGCATCGTCAGCGGTCAGCGGCAGCTCCTGAGCGGCGGCACACAGGTGAGGCGCCAGGACCCACGGATTGAGCGGATCAATGACCGCGGCTTCAACCTCCCGGGTGAGTTCGTCGGGGTGATGGATGATGTAGGAGTCGAGCGGATTGTCGCTGGCGATGAGGATCGAAAGGCCGCGCGCTCCGGCCCGACCGGCACGGCCCACCTGCTGCCACAAGGATGCGCGCGTACCCGGCCAGCCGACAGTAATGGTCGCGTCCAGTCCGGACACGTCCATGCCCAGTTCCAGTGCATTTGTCGTGGCGACCGCCCTCAGCTGCCCAGACCGCAAAGAACGTTCCAATGCTCGGCGCTCTTCAGGCAGATATCCGCCCCGGTAGGAGGCAACGGACCCAACCAGCGGAGACAATGAGGCAGACAGTATGTCGCGCACATGCGCCGCCAGGGTTTCAGCTCCCACGCGTGAGCGCACGAATGCCAGGAGACGAGCGCCACGCTCCACCAAAGCAGCGATGAGCGAGGCAGCCTCGGACGTGGCGCTGATACGCCACGTGGACGGTGCCTTCTCCAGCACGACCGGCTCATTGTCAGCCAGCGCGTCCAGGAATGCGTCAATGGGGATATCGTCCGGGTCGGGGCGCAACGCAGGCTGCCACAGTATGAGCTGATGCTCACCGGCAGGTGAGCCGTCCTCGGTAATGGCGCAGATGTCCTCACGCCCCGTCATCTGACGGGCGACATCGTGAGGGTCACGCACAGTGGCGGACAACATGATGACGGTGGGGTTCGCACCCAGGTGGCGGGCAATACGCAGCAGGCGGCGAATGACCAGGGCAATGTGGGAGCCAGTCATGCCGCGCCAGTAGTGCAGCTCATCGATGACGATGTAACGCAGGGAAGCCAGCAGTCGTGTCCACCGCTGATGACCAGGCAGCATGACAAAATGCAGGTAATCAGGATTGGTCAAGACGATGTCGGCATGAGCGCGCGCCCAGTCCTTCGCCTCGCGTGGTGTATCACCATCCGCCGTACTCACGCGCACTCCCCACTGCGTGCCCTGCGCCGTGTTGATCCACGTGTGCAGTGCGCTCAACTGGTCGGCGGCAAGCGCCTTCGTGGGGGACAGGTACAACAGTGTGGGCCGGTGGTGCACTTCGGAGATACGCGCCGGCCTGTCGGATGCGGCGTGGTCGGCCAGATCGGACAGAATCGGCACCCATGCGACCAAAGACTTCCCGGAGCCAGTCCCGGTGGCGACAACTGTGTCCTGTCCGGCGTGCACGGCGTCCAGTGCGCGCCGCTGGTGCTCCCACACGTGCTCGATACCCAGGTCAGCGCCCGCGTGTGTGACGGAGGGGTTGATCCACCCAGGCCACGGTGCGGTGCGTGCCGGTCGTGCAGGAATGCTGTGAACGTGGACCAGCCGATCGTCACGCGCACCAATGCGCTCCAGCATCGCAAGAAGGTCGTCGATGCCCGCGCTCAGGGACGAGGGCGCCCTCGTCGAACCGGCACCTGCGACATCAGCCATTGGGACACGACGTATGGGTGAACGCTTGACGCATGTAGGCGATGGCTTCGAGGCCGGCGCTCACCCCTGCTGCGAGGTTGTCGGACAATTGAGCGTCCGTGAGGCCGCACTGCGTGTCAACGGTAAAGTCAGCGCACACCTGGACGTGGTGATCGGGGCTGTTCATCGTGTAGACGGTGGGAATGAACTTCTCACGATTCCACCAGTCGGATGCGGCAAAGAGCTGCTTCTTGCACCGACCAGGCTGCGCATCGGTATCCCACACTGCACGAACACACAGGAAGCGCTCGCTCGCATCGAAGGAGAAGAGGAAAGGAACCTCCTCGATCACTACTCCGGCTGCCTGATCTTTGACGAGGACACCCAGCTCGTATGTCAACGCGTGGGCGCAGCTGATGACGCGATCCAGGCTGACCGGTGTGGGGCGCGCGGAATCCGCTGAATCAGGCACTGAATGCAGCGACGTGTTCATTGTGCCTCCTCCTCGCGTTCCCATGTGATGAATTCGGGCAGTGTTGCCTCCAGATCGTGGAAGAACGACATGGTCATCGCCATCGAGGTTTCGTAGAACGTGGAGAGCTGCTGGTCGGTCAGACCTGCTGACGTGAGGATGGCGCATTCGGTGTGGAGGCCGAAACTCGTCTGATCTTCCAGGGGCGCCAGGTAAGCCTTGGGCGCTGTGCGCATCGAGTTGCAGGCTTCGATTTCACATTCGAGTGCGTAGAACTGAGCGTCGTTGCGTGCGATGCCTCGCCAGATGCCCCGCATGATCAGCACATTCGGATACGTCGCATCCCACAGGTAAATCGCGTTCGGGGTGGGAACGACGAGTTGGTTGTTTTCCCAGTCATCAAAATGCACGTGATTGCCCGCAAGCAATGTGCGTATGCGTTGGACATCAATGGGACGGGACAACGCAACCATGACGACCTCCTCTGGCTCAGGACGAGTGGCGGATACGTGGAAAAAGTGGGCGCACTGGCATTGCCAACACCCTATGACACGTCATCGCTTTCAGCGCGCTGAGATGTCGGGGCCGTAGTGGTTGGCGGCTGGCTTACGCCGTCAATGAAGTCCAGAGCCTGTCTGCCGCCCTTGAGTCCGACATTGACATTGGTTCGAAGCTGCGCATCTGACAGGCCGTGTGCTGTTGAGACGCGTAGGCGGGTAAAGACGAAGGAACGATCCTGAGCATCGGTCTGGACGAACGCCGTGGGTGTCACCCGCTGCGCATTCCACTGGTTGGCTCGTTCAATTAACGTGCCAGCCTGGCGCGAAAAGACGCGTGTGATCAGGCGCGCAGCACTGACAGTCAGCCACGGATCGTCGCCCTCGGAAAGGGAGACGAAAAACAGGTCACTGCCAAGTCTGACCTGAAGCTGTGTCGGGTTGGATGCGGAGGGGCGCGGATGTGTGCCCACGTCGCGCAGTGCGCGCTCAATGCGATCCAGGTCGACAGGAAGAATTGCAGGTGCGTCAGACATGGTCAGCGATCCTCCTCGTGCGGCGCGTCTACATCCCAGGTCACCATGTCCGGCAATTGGCGTTCGAGGGCGTGCAGAACTTCAGCAATGGATGCCACCGAGCGCGTGATGAACCCGGTCAGCTGTTCGTCGCTGACGCCGTCCGCAATGATGAGGGTTGTCTCGGCTACGAGCTGGTATCCCTCATCTTCAGCCAGTGGCACGATAAAGAGCTTGGGGCTGAACTCGACTGGATTGATCTTGGCGGCTACCAGTTCAAGTTCGGTGCGGCTGTCTTCATCAGGAGCTTCACCGCGCCAGTGAGCGCGGATACGGAAGAAATCAGGGTGGGACAGATCCCAGGAGTAGAACGCGTTTTGTTCCAGGCTGGTGAACACTGCGTCATCGGTTGGGGAGGGGCGGAAATCGACATGAAGATCCGTCAGAGTCCGGTCCAGTCGGGTCGATGTGACGGGCGACGTCTGTGATGGTGACACGCTCAACCCTCCCTTGCCAGCTGCCGATGCATTTTCATCATATGCGCTTATCGTGCCGCTTCCTGAGCGAGGTGCCCAGGCCTCATTTTCTTCATCCTACGTGAGGGAAAAGAGGGCGGCAGAACTTCGTTGCGAAGAGCCGCAAGATCCTACATGTCTAGACGAGTGTGACTCGCGCGCTTGGGCGGCGCGCGGCCGTGAAACCGTGCTCGGAAGTTGGCGCATCATGGAATACAGTTTCTATCGGGAATGCTCAACACGAACCGAGGAGTAAGCGAGATGGCCATGCCTGACGAGCCTCGCCCTGACGTGCGGCAGGTGCCCAAAGATGGTGCTGGTCAGCGCGCAGCCGGACCACCGGCCTCATCCACATCGCCGTCCGCGCCCTACCAAATCGGGCCATCATCTCGCCCGGCGCAGCAGTGGGCCGCCCGCCCGGATGGATACAGCGCACGGCTGTTCCGCCGGATTGTGTCAGCCGTGGTGTATATCGTCGTGATCGTGGTGACGACTCGCGGCGCCGTCTTCACGGCAGTTGGGCAGGCCTGGGATACGGCATTGATGGAAACGCTGGCCACGTGGCGCCCCACTGTTGCGCCGGTGGGCCGCATCCTGGTTCACCTGGCCTCCTGGCAGGCCGTCGTTGTCATGTGTGTCGTTGTCGCGGTCGTTGCGATTGCGCGCAGGCGGTGGCACCTGGCCGTGCGTGCCGTCATCGTCGTCGTTGCGGCAAATCTGACCACGCAGCTGGTCAAACTCCTGATCGTGCGACCGGATCTGGGATCGTCGATCCACATCGCAAACTCACTGCCCTCCGGCCACACAACGTTTGCCGCATCCATCGCGCTCGCCCTGGTCATCGTGGCGCCTCGATGGGTGCGCACCCCGGCCGCCTACGTCGGGTGGATCTGGACCACGCTCATGGCCATGACCGTCATCATGTACGGCTGGCATCGCCCTTCCGATGTTCTGGTCGCAGTGCTGGTGGCCGGCACATGGGCGCAGCTGCTCGCACCTGTTGAACACCGCAGGCGGCACGGCGTGATGGCGCGGCGCATGTTGTCCTTCTTCTGCGGCTGCGCGATCATCTTCGCGCTCCTCATCGCATGGTATTTCATGCCCAACGTCGACATCGTCTCGCACTTTGCGCCGGGCGCGTGGGACATGGGTTACGCACAGTTCGTTGCCAGTGACCCGGCGCGCACCAGGTGGCTCGCCCTGGCCGTCATGTTCATGCTCAGTGGTGTCGCGGGGGCAGTAATGTGCGAGGTGGACCGCCTGTCGTGGGCACAGCCGCAATCTCGCAACAGTCGGTGAAACAGCGGGCGCGGTCACCCTCGTCAATGACAACACGCACAAAGTGACCGACGAGGGGGACGCCGTGCAACGCCCACTGGGCGAGATGGGGACTTTCGGCCCATGCTCGACGAGGGAATCATAGCTGACGCATGCGACACGCCGAACCACGACATCTAGTGGGTAGAATTTAAAACGGCAACTAGATATGGTGTTCACGCAATGTCGACAAGGACGACGGCCTGACGCCGCAGCAGCCCGAGTGCGGGCTGTTTTCCCTGTGACGAAACCCCCGACGCGTGGCGGGCTTTCCGCGCGTCGACCCCACATCAAGGCAGAGGAGACTGAACCGTGCGCTATGACGTAGATGCCATCAGCACAATTGATGAATACCTGGAACGCTCCGACTGGCGCGTCAATGCGAACGCAAACCAGGGGTACTCCCTGGGCGGTTTGATCCTCAACGCCTCCGGCAAGATGGTCGCAAACTACTGGCTGGAAAAGATCTATTCACCGGAAGCCGGTGAAGCGCACCGCTCGGGCGCCCTGCACATTCACGACCTCGACATGTTCTCCGGGTACTGCGCAGGCTGGTCGCTCAAACGCCTCATCCAGGAAGGCTTCAACGGTGTGCCCGGTGCGATCGCCTCGGCCCCGCCCAAACATTTCTCCTCTGCGTGCGGTCAGATCGTCAACTTTCTGGGCACGCTGCAAAACGAGTGGGCCGGTGCGCAGGCGTTTTCATCTTTCGATACCTACATGGCGCCATTCGTCCGCCTCGACAACATGACGTACGAGGAGATCGTCCAGTGCATGCAGGAACTGATCTTCAACCTGAATGTTCCTTCACGCTGGGGCTCGCAGTGCCCGTTCACGAACCTCACGTTCGACTGGACATGCCCCGACGATCTGATGGATGAAGCTCCGCTGATTGGCGACGAGATCTGCGACTTCACCTACGGCGACCTGCAGCATGAAATGGACCTGATCAACCAGGCGTTTATCGAAGTGATGACCGGGGGAGACGCTGACGGACGCGTCTTCACGTTCCCGATCCCGACGTACAACATCACCAGGGACTTCGACTGGGATTCGCCCAACACGCTGCGCCTGTTCGAAATGACCGCGAAGTACGGCCTGCCCTACTTCCAGAACTTCATCAATTCCGATCTGGATCCGCATATGATCCGATCAATGTGCTGCCGATTGCAGTTGGATCTGCGCGAACTGCTCAAGCGCGGCAACGGCCTGTTCGGGTCGGCCGAGCTGACCGGATCGGTGGGCGTGGTCACGCTTAACATGGCGCGTCTGGGCTACCTGTACAAGGGTGACCTGGACGGACTGATCGGTGCGATGGACCAGCTGATCGACATCGCCTCCGACACGCTGGAGCGCAAGCGCGAAACCATTTCCTACCACATGGAACACGGCCTGTTCCCCTACACGCGCCGCTACCTGGGGTCACTGGATAACCACTTCTCCACCATCGGTGTGAACGGCATGAATGAGATGGTCCGCAACTTCACCGACGACCAGATGGACATCACGGATCCGCGTGGACGCGAGATGTGCGAAAAGATCCTCGATCGCGTGCGCGACCGCATGGTGCAGCTGCAGGAATCCACCGGTCACATGTACAACCTGGAGGCCACCCCTGCCGAAGGTACGACGTACCGCTTCGCCAAGGAAGACCGCAAACGCTACCCCGACATCCTGCAGGCCGGCTCCGCCGATCAGCCGTACTACACGAACTCCTCGCAGCTGCCCGTCGGCTACACCGACGACCCATTCCAGGCTCTGGAAGAGCAGGAAGTGCTGCAGGGCAAGTACACGGGCGGCACTGTGCTTCACCTGTACATGGGGGAGCGTGTTTCATCTGCGAAGGCTTGCATGGAAATGGTCCGTCGCTCTCTGACTGCTTTCAAGGTGCCGTACGTGACAATCACGCCGACCTTCTCGATTTGTCCGGTCCATGGGTATCTGGCGGGCGAGCACTTCACGTGTGAACGCTGCGCGGATGCCCACCCGAACAGTGCTCCGCAGACGTGTGAGGTGTGGACACGCGTCATGGGCTACTTCCGCCCCGTCCAGTCTTTCAACATCGGCAAGAAGGGTGAGTACGCCGAACGCACAATGTTCACTGAATCAGCCGCCTCTCAGCACGGCGAACTGGTCAGCGCCTTTCCTCCCGTCTCCCTTTCATGAAGGACGAGGCAGGCCGCGGGCGCCTTGTCAACGCCGACGACCTTCAAATAGCTGGGCTCACCCCGATGTCAACGGTGGACTGGCCTGGCAAGCTGGTCGCATCGGTGTTCTGCCAGGGATGTCCGTGGCTGTGCCCGTACTGCCATAACCACGCGATCATCGATCCGACGATCCCGGGCGTGGTCGCATGGTCATCGGTGGAGGATCTGCTGTCACGGCGCCGCGGACTGCTCGATGGCGTGGTGTTTTCCGGAGGCGAGGCCACACGCCAGCAGGCACTGATACCAGCGATGCGTCGGGTGCGCGAGATGGGATTCCTGATTGGTTTGCACACCGCAGGGCCGTATCCGCATCGCCTGCGTGATGTGCTGTCTGAGGGTCTGGTGGACTGGGTCGGGATTGATGTTAAAGCGATGCCGGACACGTATCAGGTCGTGGCGGGGCGCCAGGGAGCCGGCACGAAAGCGTGGGAGGCGCTGGACGTGCTGCTCGAGTATGCCGAACGCAGCCCAGGCGCGGATAGCGCTGGTTCGGCTGGCGACGAGGGTGATGACGGTGCGCGCTCGCGGTCGGTGGATTACGAAGTGCGCCTGACGGTGTACCCCGATGGGCCGCGTGACGGTTTGACGGTGGCGAGAGAGGCGTTCCGGCGCGGCGTTCGCCGCTTTGCCTTGCAGCAGGCCAGGGCGATGGGTGCGCCTGACGGTTTCCGCTCCGACGCGGTGGGGTGGGATGACCAGGTTGAGGCGCTGGCCCGCGACATCGAACAGATCGGGTTCGACACCTTCGCCTATCGGCCCGCGCACTGAATAGGTGAGTGCGGTGACCTCGGACAATAGGACAGAGTTCGCCCGCGCGATCGTCAGGCGTGCAGCGGTGCGCTAGGCTTGTCAGTAACACCATTGGAGCTGATGGAGGCAAACGCGATGAATAATCAGTCAGATCCTCGCAACCTACATCAACTGGCCGCTGACCCCGGTACGGATTATGAGACGCTGAGGGATATCGCCTACCGTCACCCGGAGCTGCGTGCCGTCGTTGCTCAGAATCCGCACACCTACTCGGGACTGCTCGAGTGGTTGGGATCGTTGGGAGATCCCGCGGTGGACCAGGCGCTTGCTCAGAGGCGTGCATACGGGCAGCAGGGAGTGGGGCGTTTCCCACCTGTTTCTCAGGCGGCGTCCGGTACGGCCGCCCTCGACCAGGCCAGTCGCCAGCAGGGGAATCGAAGCGGTGAATCTGATGGATCGTCGCAGTCCAGAGTGGGACTGGTGCTCGGAATCCTCATCGCCATCGCTCTTGTGCTTGTGGTGATCTCGATTGTGGTATTCAAAGGGATTTTCCCCTCCCGTCCGGTTGATCCCAGCCCCGCGCCGGCTCCGCAGTCGTCTGCGCAGTCGACCGAGCCTGAAAGCAACGGGGCGGCTGAAGAGCAGCCGGAGGCCGAACCAGAGCAGGCTCAGTCAGATGAACAACCGATCGTGTACCCGGCACCGGCGGGTGCAGTTCAGGCCGGCGAGATCATGGCGCCCTCGGGCAATATTGCCTGCACCCTGTCCGACGAAACTGTCTCATGTGTCATTGTTGATGACGATTACGCAGCTGCCGGAGTTGAGAGCTGCGGTGACCGGCTGACAAATCTGGTTGCCACCGCCGAAGGAGCTTCGCGCAAATGCGTGGAGTCCGCACAAGGTGGTGGGCAGGCCCTTGAATACGGCAAGTTTGCAACCAGTGGTGACGTCGCATGTCAGTCGACGCAGAACGGCATGAGCTGCTGGAACGTGAAGTCCGGAGCTTCATTTGCCCTTGCCCGTCAAGGATGGATGGTCGGGGAGCAAGGCCCCATCGGTGAAGACCAGTTCAGGTGGTGAGTATCGATACTTGCAGCACGGTCTGAATAGCCTAGTGTCTCGGGGATGCGAAGCGATTCTCATTAGTAATTTGGACTGTCTCTTAAGCTGATTGACGTTCGACGAGACGAGCGATAGGGGGTTTGGGGATTTCAATGTCCGCTGTGATTCCAAGCATGTTCAGTCCATCAGTAAGAAGCTGAGCTGCTGTCGGGTCGCCAGCGAGTGTGAAAGTGGTGAGAGGAATCGGCAGATACGAGTCGAATAACTCATCATCCACACCGATGATTGCGATATCATCGGGGATCGACATGCCTCTGCTGAGTACAGCATTCATGATCGGCATTGCGTGAACGTCGTTGTAACAGGCGAACGCATCTATCTCAGGATTCAAGTCGAGATAGTCGTTTACCATCTGTGTGAGTTCAGCCGAATCTCCTCCTTGTGGGATGGGGAGCACTAGCTCGAATGGGCTACGGTATCCCGCTTCGTTGAGTGCAGCTCGAGCGCCTTGTGCACGCGGAGCCGAAAAGATCTGCATCAGGGGATTGTCCGTAGTTGCGAGAGCAATCGTGTGAGAACCTCGTGAGAGCAAATAGTGGACTTGAGCCCTGCCTACCTCTAAGCCGGCAAGTTCCTGAGAATGTCCTCCTTCGACATGTGGAATCGACAAAGAATCGAAAGTTTCAATATCGTCTGTATCCAAGCCATATGGAGCAATTATCAGGGCTGGAGTGATCGCTGATAGCAGCGACGCTGTTAGCTCTTCATTTTCGTACCATAGAAGCGGGGTCAATCCGCATGAAGTGATTGCGGTGCTGAGTTGCTGGTAGTACTGCCCTAACTTGAATGTTGAGGGAAAAGGTGGCATGGCGATCACGACAACCCGCGAATGTCCCATTGCAAGATCGCGGGCAAGAGAATTGGGTGTGTAGCCCAGTTTCTGCGCCGCCTGAAGGACGCGTGCCCGCGTGGCACTCGAGATACTCTGCCCAGGCTTGTCATTAAGAACGTAGCTCACCGTGGCGCGCGAGGTGCGTGCCAATCTTGCGACATCGGCACTGGTGGGGCGGCGACGGACGTTAGCCATGATTGCTCATTTCCTGCGACTGCTGGGGCAATCAAATGATATCGCTTGACGATTTTGGGTTACGCGCTTTAGCTATGAGCTAACGGTTGCTTACGCGTGTAAGTCCGGTTGTGAACACCAATCAATGAAGAGGGACAGACAATGACGCACCCATGGCAGAACAAGATAGGGTTCGGTGCTGCGTATTATCACGAGTATCATTTCGAGGACCGTCTCGATAAGGACTTGGATCTCATGGTCGAGGGCGGTTTCAACATCATTCGAGTCGGTGAATCCGTCTGGTCAACGTGGGAGCCAGAAGACGGGGTCTTCAATCTTGAATGGCTTCAACCGATCCTTGATGGTGCCCATAAGCGTGGTATCGATGTCATCATCGGGACACCGACATATGCCGCGCCTCCGTGGATGAGAGTGCGATACCCCGAGACAACCTTGCAGGTCGCGACAGGTGTGGAAAAGCCATACGGCGGGCGACAGGACATCAACTACCACAACGCAACCTTCTGTCGTCTGGCCGAACGCGTCATACGGAAAATCGTTGAGCGCTACAAAGATCATCCTGCTGTGGTGGGATGGCAAGTGGATAATGAGCCCGGTCTGGCATTGATGTACAATCCGGATGTTTTCGCCGACTTCAAGAAATGGCTTCAGAAACGCTACGGTGACGTCGACACCCTCAACCGGAAGTGGGGCCTGACTTATTGGTCCCACAGAATCACCTCCTGGGATGAGCTGTGGACGCCCGACGGTAACACGGTACCTTCCTATGACCTAGCCTGGCGGCGATTCCAGGCAGAAATCACTCACGAGATGATTCAATGGCAGGCTGACTTGGTTCGCCAGATGGTCCCCGATCACCACATCGTTACCACGTGTATTGCAGCCAACCAGCCGGGACAAGACATTACAGAGGTGGCCAGCGCACTTGATATCGCCGGATCGAACATCTACTTTGCCGCACAGGTCGGCCTAGAAAAGCCTGGTATAGACGAACTGGATCCTCAAGGTGCTCCCGGTTGGATTCCCTGGTCTGGCCCCGCCTATGTTCAAATGCTTCTTGACGTCTCCCGCGGAATGAAAGACGCACCTTTTGTCGTCACCGAAACGGGAGCAACCTCAATTGGCTACTCCCATAACCTGATCGTGCCGTGGCCTGGCCAACGCCGACAGGTCGTATGGCAGATGATTGCCCGCGGTGCTCAGATGATTGAATACTGGCACTGGCACACCAACAGATTTGGATTCGAGACATGGTGGGAAGGAATCCTCGGTCACTCGCTGACACCGACCCGTACCTATCACGAGTTGTCAGATGTGGCCCACGAGCTGGAAAGCTCACGCGAACTCATCTCAGGGCTCACACCGCATTCTGACATCGGAGTGATTGTCACGGCTGAATCGCGCTGGGCAACTGAATTCCAACCGCCCATTGGTGAAGGCATTCGCGGCGACCAGGGTGCCTACGACAAAGGCATGGCACTTCTCATGAGAGGTATCCAGGATGCCGGCCTGACCACCGATATTGTCAACATTGATCAACTTGGTACGAGCCCTGAGGAGATGGTCAAACGCTGGCCGGTGCTGGTTAGCGCTTTCCTCTACGTGCTTTCCGACCAGGACCTGCAGCTGCTGCGCGAATACGTCGCTGCAGGTGGCCACCTTGTCGTTATGCCGCGTACAGGGCTGGCAGATGCAGAAGCAATTGTTCGTGATTGCACCAAGCCAGGCGTACTTCGAACAGATGCTGGTGTCCATTACGACGAATCAACCACGCTGCTGCACCCCGTTGCAGTTCATGGGCAGTGGGAAGGACATGCGCAGTGGTATGCCGACTGCCTGATTCCGGACAGCGACGACGTCCTCGTCCTTGGTCACTACGATGACCCATTCCTGGACGACTACGCAGCTGCAACGACCCAGCAAACGGGCCAAGGGCGAGTAACCACCGTGGGGTGCTACCCGGATCGTGAACTGGCGCGTCACCTGTTCGAATGGGTTGATTCCACGTCGCTCGAGCCGGATCAGTGGCGAGCACATGCAGGCGAACAGCAAACCTACATGCGTGCTACGAGCACTCAGAACACAACGCTGCACTTCATACACAACTGGTCTTGGAAGCCCAGTACCTATGTTGTGCCTGAACGTGCGACGGGACTTGACGGCGCAGTTTACAAGGCCGGGGAAGAAATCAAGCTTGGCGCATGGGACGTTGCAGTCGTTCATACGCCCTCTGACTGATCCACTGTTTCCGGTTCCCATTAACGAATAACGAAGAAAGAAAGCAAGATGAACACTGATACCGGCACGACGGGCACGCCACAGGTGACCCGTCCGAAATTGACAGCTGACACCATCCGCTTCGCAGCGGCTCTCGCGCTGTTCTCATTCTTGTGGATGGGCGGCCTGATGATTGTCTCGGGCGTCCTACTGCCGCAGCGGCTCACAGACATTGGCGTGGCGAATAAAGAGGCAGTATTCGGAGCCCTCAACACCATTACTGCAATCGTCTCGCTCCTGTCGAATCTGATTGCCGGTAACCTCTCAGACCGTACTCGCTCGGTGTTTGGCAAACGTACGCCCTGGGTTTTCACCGGCGGCATTTTAGGTGGCGCCTCGCTGTTCCTGATTCAGGTTCTACCCAATGCATTCCTGATCGGACTGTCCTACTCCATCTCCATGGTCGGTCTCAATATGATGATTGCCCCGGTGATCGCAACACTGTCGGACAGAATCCCCGAGCGTCAACGTGCCACTATGTCGGCATTTATCGCAGCAGGTACATTGGTTGGCCAATCAGTGGGCCAGCTGGTAGGTGCACGTTTCCTCGGCCAGACATTGCCCGGATTCGTTACGGCAGGAATCCTCATGGGGTTGGCAGGAATTCTCACGGTTATGGTGTGGCCACGGGAAGGCTCCTCCCGCAATGGCGAAACGCAGCATGAAAAAGAAACCCTGCTTGACTTGCTCAAGTCCTTCCGCCCACCTCGCAATGCCCCGGATTTCTGGCGCGCCTTTGTCGGCCGTTCACTGCTGATTCTGAGCTACTACATGATCCTCAACTACCAGCTGTACATCCTCCAGGATCACATTGGTGCAACAGATGCCCAGGCCTCGGCGACGATCGCGACAATGGCAATAGTGACGCTGATTGTATCGGCGATTGCGACGGTTACGTCAGGACCGCTATCTGACTTGATTCACCGCAGGAAGATCCCTGTTGTCGTCGCCTCGATTCTGCTTGCAGTGGGATACCTGATCCCGTGGGTGATGCCGACAACAACAGGCATGATTCTGTTTGCCGCATTTGCAGGATTCGGATACGGCACGTATTCGTCAGTTGATCAGGCGCTCAATGTCGATGTGCTGCCATCGAAGGAAACTGCGGGTAAAGATCTGGGCATTTTGAACATAGCGACGACGCTTGGACAGGCTGTTGGCCCGATCATCACGTCTGTACTTGTCACGGCCATGTCCTCATACTCGTTTGTGTTCCCGACAGCGATCGCATTTGCTGTCATTGCGTGCGTATTTATCATGCGGATCAAGTCTGTGCGGTAGGGCTTTACGCACCGAGGGCGTCTGCCAGTGCCTCGAGATAGTCACTGGCAGAGCCGTCGATGCGCAGGCGAACAGCGGGGTGATGATCGAGGTCGCACGGTCCACGATTGATGACGATCAGGTCAGCGCCGCTGCTGATCGCCTGATGAGCAATCCACACGGCGGTTGACACTTTCACTGACGTGCCCACAACCAGGAGTACGTCACACTGCGCAGCAAAGGTCAGTCCCTTGTCCATCTGGTCTGATGGCAGCATCTCGCCAAAAAAGACGACATTCGGTTTGAGGATCCCACCGCACCGCGGGCAGGAAACCAGTGTGATCGCGGAAGCCGTGGCGCCCTCGGGATCAACCTGAGCCAGAATCGCAACGTGAGTGGGATCAGGGTCGTCGACCAGATTCGGATTGGCGGCGCGCAACTCGCCATCGAGCCATTCTCGAGGATACCGCGCTGCGCACTGCATGCAGTCAACCGTCAAGAACGAGCCGTGAAGCAGAGCGAGCTGGTGGATCCCAGCCTTTTCATCTAGGCCATCGACATTCTGGGTGGCAACGCCGTGAAGGATTCCTGCCCGCTCCATGCGTGCGAGCGCCTCATGTCCACGTGTGGCGGGCAGGTCCTGCAACGCTCGCCACGTCACCTGGTTTCGCTCCCACACCCAGCGTTGCCATTTCGGATCCGACAGGAACAGGTCGATATCCACTGTCGGCGTGCCTGACGATCCGGTTCCGCGATAGTCCGGAAGCCCTGAATCAGTGGACATTCCGGCACCTGTTAGAGCAGCCAGACGCTTACCCGCACACAGCTCGACCAGCTCATCCAGGTGAGGCAGCGAGGATGACGACCGTGGCATTACTGCTGCCTGAACCTTTCAACGAACTTCTTCACGATTTGTCCCGCCTGGTGGGTTCCTTCACCCATGTGCCCGATCTGCACCAGGGTCTCCAGATCGTCAGTGCCTGAGTAGCCGGCATCGGCATAGATCGCCAGGCGCTGATTGATCGCGTCGGAGTCAAGTTCAGGGTTGAACTGCGTAGCCCAAAAAGCCGGCCCAAAACGCATCATCTGCGTGGGACACGTGACTGATTTAGCAAGAACCGTCGTGCCCGGCGGCACTTCTTCTACTGCTTCGTGGTGGCCGACGTAGGTTGTGAATGTGCGCGGGAAGTCTTCAAGCAGTGGGTCACCCTCGGCCTCCTCAGTCAGGGTGATTGTCACCATCGAAGCCGGTTCAGCCCACCGTGTCGTCACCGTGCCGCCCAGAACCGTCGCGGCAACCTCCGTTCCGTAACCCGTGGTCAGACATGGGGTTTTCGCCTCGAGGATCTGATGGAACAAGTGAGCCAGATCTTCCTCAGTTCTGCGCTGGGACGATGACTTCTTCTCAGTGGGAGTAGTGGTGCCGTAAGGCGATCCAGCCACGAAGATGCCGCTGTAGGCATTGACGTCAACTTCGGGCAGCCCCAGCATATCCATGCGAACCTGTTCGAGCGTGGACGGCGTCAAACCGCTGACCAGGAGGTACGAATGGTATTCAGCGTCGATCGCTTCTTCTTCGGGGCGTGTTGATACCAGCAAGAAAGGCTTCATGCTTCAAGTGTAGGCAAAGAAAGAATTTCCGGTACCCTTACGGTCGAAACATGGGATCTACAGACCGGCCGTGAAACCGATGACGAAGATGCCGACAACGAGACAGATCGAGATGATCACGATGCCCGATACAACAAGTCCGGCGACGGCCTCGTGCCTGCCTCGACCACCGCGTGAAAACGAGGTGATGAGTCCGGCAATACTCAAGATCAGGGCGAAGATTGTCAGAGGGAACGCCAGCAGGGAAAGGGCTGCCATCCACAGGCCAATCGTGGCGGCAGTGTTGGAGTTATGGCGAGGGGCGTTGTATCCGGGGGCCGAGAAAACCATGGCCGGGTCAATGTCCTGAGTTCCGGGGAAAACGAACTGGGGCGACGAGGGATCCAGTGCAGGATCAAGGGATGGATCCAAGGACGGATCCAGCGTCGGATTTTCTGTGGCACTGTGTGAGGAATCAAGAGAAGGATCCAGCACGTGCAACTGCGAACCTGTCGCTGGCTGACTCACCAGTTCCCCCCTCACTCCCCGTGGCCCTGTGCTGACCGAGGGCATCTTTGATATCCCCTTGTGACGATCCTGCTACGTCCCACCCTACGGCATGACGACTGGGTTCATCTATGGTCACAGCTTATCTGCACGCTCAGGCAACTCGCCCATCAGATCACCCGTGTGAAATCAACCATGATTTGCCGCGGAATTTAGCCTTTTGTCGGCAAGTTCGATACTGTGATGTTCCGACCGGTGAACGGCCTGCACTTTTGCATCCTTATCAACTGATCGGAGACATCCGCATGAGCGGTTCAGCTACCCCTCGCGCCTCGCGCGAGTCTTCCCATTCGTCAAGTCGTCCTCGGGGCGGCTTTTTTTCATGGCGACTGCACGGTGATGGCACGTCAATCGCTCCCGGCGAGGTTGTCGCCCCCGAAGAGCGTCTGTCGTGGCCGCGCACCATCGGAATCGGTGCGCAGCACGTTGTCGCCATGTTCGGTGCGACGTTCCTCGTCCCTCTGATCACAGGCTTCCCACCTTCGACCACGCTGTTCTTCTGCGCAGTCGGCACACTGCTGTTCTTCCTGATCACCGGCGGGCGCATGCCGTCCTACCTCGGATCATCCTTCGCGCTGATCGCGCCGATCACCGCTGTCACGCAGACCCTCGGCCACAACTACGCCCTTGGCGGCGTAATCGCCACCGGTGCAACCCTGACGCTGGTCGGCATCATCGTGCACTTCGCCGGCGCACACTGGATCGACGTCGTGATGCCCCCAGTCGTCACTGGCGCAATCGTCGCGCTGATCGGCCTGAACCTTGCGCCAGCCGCATGGAACTGGGTCAAGGAAGGCCCACTGACGGCAGTGGTCACCATCGTGTCAATCTGTCTGATCACCGTGCTCTTCAAGGGTATTATCGGACGCCTGTCCATCCTGTTCGGCGTGCTGATCGGCTACGTTGCAGCAATCCTCCAGCACGAGGTTGACTTCTCACGCGTTGCTGAAGCCTCCTGGATCGGTCTGCCTGAGTTCTCCACACCTGCTTTTGATCCATCGACGCTGGGCCTGTTTGTCCCGGTTGTCTTCGTCCTTATTGCTGAAAACGTTGGTCACGTGAAGTCAGTGTCAGCAATGACCGGGCGCGATCTTGACGGCATCACCGGGCGCGCACTGATCGCTGACGGCTGCTCCACCATGCTTGCCGGTGCCGGCGGTGGTTCAGGTACCACGACGTACGCAGAAAACATCGGTGTGATGGCTGCGACCCGCGTGTACTCCACGGCCGCGTACCTGGTCGCCTCAGGCATGGCGTTCCTTCTGGCTCTCACGCCCAAGTTCGGCGCCCTCATTTCGACGATTCCGGCTGGCGTTCTGGGCGGTGCGGGAACGGTTCTATACGGCATGATCGGCATGCTGGGCGTGCGTATCTGGGTGCAGAACCAGGTGGACTTCTCTGACCCGGTTAACCTCAACACCGCTGCGGTTTCCCTGATCGTCGCAATCGCGAACTTCACGTGGGTTGCCGGCGGCATGCAGTTCGAAGGTATTGCACTGGGTTCAGGTGCAGCATTGCTGATCTACCATGTCATGCGCTGGATTTCTAAGCTGCGCGGCACGACGCTTGAGGCTGCTTCACCTGCGTCCGCCCCGTCAGGTACCGAGTTGGAGTCGACGGCCTATTCGACCCGTCATCATTCACGAGGGGAACTGGCGGACGCTGCTGAACTGGCAGATGGCACCGAACAGGCTGGCGGCGCTGAACAGGCTGGCTAAGCCAATTCTTCAGGTATCAAACGAGGGCGGCTCACTTGAGTCGCCCTCGTTCCTATCAAAAGCGGACGCAACGCCACTGCTGTGACACCGCGGCGACGCTACTCGGATTGTCCCTCTGACTGGCTGCCCTCGCCTGACTGGTCATCGTTGCCTGTCTGGCTCGTGGTGGGAGCAAGAAGCTCCGGGTCGACAGGTAGGCACGAGTCGCTGCCTTTGAGGGCGCTTTGAGACTCTGCGATATTCTCGATATCTTCCTTAGGCAGCAGTGAATCGAAGAATGTACCGAGGATGACCTGGACAACCTCGTCGGTGCCTTCACTTAAGACCACGCGCGCATCAGGGAAGAAGCGCGCAACGGTGTAGCCGGCATCAATGTTCTTGGGGGAGACGTCAACTTCGACGGTGCCGGTCAACTCACTTGCCGCGTTGGCAGGATCCTGCATGACAAACCCCTGCTCGGCCAGCATCGTCGTCACCGAGCTGGCCAGGCCCGACTGTGAGGTGGCGTTGAGAACCTGAACATGGATCGTGTCTGCCGGCAGCGGTGTCGTACCTTCCGTCGGGCACACAATGTCGCCCAGACCTGCCGTCTTTTCCGTCTTGGAGAACTCTTCGGAGGGCATCGAAATGATGTTCGTGATCACGAGGAGCGCAGCAATGACCAGTACTGCCATGACGGATGCCACGACGGAAAATGTCAGATTCTGCTTACTCTGTCGGGCATCAAGGAAGCGTTGACGTGCTGTTCGACGCCGAGATTGCTGCGGGTTCACGTCACTAACTTAGCCGAAATACACTGTGAATGTGACCTCGCCATGCACGGGCGGTGAAAGCTCAGCTGCCGCTGTCCAAGTCCTCGAGCATCTTGTCAAGCTCCTCGAGCTGCTCATCCAATTCTGCGAACTGCTCGTCAAGGTCACTCGTGAGGTTCTCGAAGTCGCCCGAAAAAGTGTCTGGATAGCAGATCTGTGCCTGATCCATCGACACGTTGACAACGCCCATGTAGTCGCCCTGCTCAGCCTTGTCGGCCAGTGAGAGTAGGTTCTTCCTCGTGCGATCGTCGTCTGTGAGCCGCCCGGCGTGAGGCCCGTGGACTGGGGGGACGGAGAGGGAGCCGGCGCTGGGGTGAGAGTCGGAGTTGGAGTTGGAACGGGCTGCGTGCTTTGCGGTGTGGGTTGGATGCCCTGTGCAGTGGGATCCTTTTTGACGAGTGGTCCACATGCACTCAGGAGCATGGTGATGGCGACTGCGCTCAGGAACGCGAGAATTTTGGCCGGTTTGCTCACATTTTGGAGTCTGTCGCGACGAAGGCGTCGTGTTGACCCTCTTCGATAAGGTTGATATGCAGTTGTCACCATCAACGCCTTATGGTGATAGAGCAGTGTGCGGCTCCCAGCTGTCGCGCACACGAGCGAAAGGACGATGCGTGAGCGCGCACATCAACACAAACAGCGCAAGTCACGATATGGATGAGCAGGCAGAATCCTCGCCGGACGGACGGACTCGTGAAGGGGAGATCGCCACTCGACCCACACCCCAATCACCACCAGTCAACTACCCGGTTTTCATCGGATCAGCTCTGATCGTTGCGGTCATTGCCATCATCGCGATCGCATCACCGCAAAGCGTGGAAGCAGGGTTTACCGTGGCGGTGGACTGGATCAGTCACTGGTTCGGATCTTTCTATATTTTTCTCGCAACCTTCATCCTGGTGTTCGTCGTTGTGCTCGCTTTGAGCAAGTTCGGCAACGTGAGGCTGGGGCCCAACAACGCGACGCCTGACTTCTCGACTTTCTCATGGGCAGCCATGCTGTTTGCCGCAGGCATTGGCACCGGCATCATGTTCTTTGCTGTCGCAGAGCCGATCGCGCAGTACATGACACCTCCCACCGGTGAAGTGCAGACAGTGGAAGCTGCCCGCGCCGGCGTGGTCTACACGCTGTTCCACTACGGCATCACCGGGTGGGGCATGTATGCACTGGTCGGAATTGCTCTGGGATACTTCGCCTACCGTCACCAGCACCACCTCGCAGTGCGGTCAGCCTTGCGGCCACTTTTCGGCAAACACGTGGACGGCCCGCTGGGCAACATCATTGACGGCGCAGCCGTTGTGGGCGGTGTCTTCGGTATCGCCGCATCCCTGGGCGTGGGCGTCATTCAGCTGAATGTCGGTCTGACGATACTGTTCGGACTGCCGCAGGCGACCTCCACTCAGATCGGATTGATCTCACTGAGTGTCATCATGGCGACAGTTTCCGCCGTGTCCGGTGTCGATCGCGGCGTGCGTGTTCTGTCCAACGTGAACGTGCTGTTGGCAATCGGTCTGGCCGTCTGGGTTCTGGTCACGCAGAACACTACGTATCTGCTGGATTCGCTGGTTCGCTCTGTGGGCGACCTGGTGCGCATGTTCCCTGCGCTCACATTGGAAACCTACGCTGACCTGCGTGTGAACCCGGCAACGGCAGATGCGATCAACACGTGGCTCAATGGCTGGACCTTGTTCTTCTGGGCGTGGTGGATCACCTGGGCCGCATTCGTCGGAATGTTCCTGGCACGTATTTCACGCGGCCGCACCATCCGTGAGTTCGTCATGGGCTCACTGATCCTGCCCCTGAGCTACGTCATCATGTGGGTGTCAATTTTCGGTAACGCTGCACTGGAACTCGTGATGAACGGAGACAAGGAATTCGCAGAAATCACCGTGAACGCTCCGGAACAGGGGTTCTACGCCCTGCTGCAACGAGTACCTGGCTCAACAGTGGTTGTCGCCGTCGCCCTGTTCGTCGGAATCCTGTTCTATGTCACCAGCGCGGACTCAGGCTCCCTCGTCATGTCAAACCTGTCCAGCCGCATCACGAACGCTCGCCAGGACGCTGTGCCGTGGCTGCGTATCTTCTGGGCGACGCTGACCGGTGTGCTGACCATTGCGATGCTGGTTGCCGGTGGGTTGACGATCCTGCAGCAGGCCACGATCGTTATGGCGCTGCCATTCTCCTTCGTCCTTGTGCTGGTGATGATCGGCTTGTGGCGCTCGCTGTCGCAAGAAGTGTCGATGGCTCAGCGTCGTCGCCGCATCGTCCAAAACCGCGTGCTCGCATCAGGAGCCGGAACGATGGCTCGCCGCTCCTGGCGTGACCGTCTGAGCAAGACATTCGACGTTGTCACCCCTGCGCGCGCTCAGCGTGCCCTTGACAGGCGAGTGGTTCCCGCATTGCAGGCTGTGGCCGATGAGCTCCACAAGGAAGATCTGCCCGCATGGGTGGTTGTTGAGGGTCCCGAAGCACAGGATCCGGATGACGAGCGTAACTTCCTGGGCCGCGTCACGCTGACAGTTGGCGGCGAATCGGAGGCCAGGGCATCGGGCGCGCAGGAGTGGGATTCAGGTGCTCAGACCACTGCTACGGGCGAGCTACCGCAGACTGATTCCACAACTGAGCTGCACGAGCAGATCAGTGAAATGGTTGATGATGCGAAGCCTCGAACGGCCGGGAGTACTTCTGCTGACGCTGAACCGAGCATCGCGGGCCTGCTGACCGAGCATCCGTTCCGCTACACCGTGCGAGTGGTCGAGTCTCCCGTTCCGTCTGTGGGCACCGCGATGGTTGCTGAGGCGAATGACGTGACGGTGCGCCTGGAAGTGCGTCCCTCGGGCGGTGGTCAGGGGTACGACATTGTGGGATGGTCCTCTGACCAGATCGCGCACGACGTTCTGGATCATTACGAAGGGTGGTTGGACTACCTGGGCGTGTACGACGAGTAGTGCATGGGTCGCCCTCGTTGATTGATTGCATTGACGAGGGCGACCACGCTGCACCTGGCTGGCGCTGCGTGAGCGATTACACCCTGATGTGAACGCTGCGAGGTGGCCGAAAGGGCGGTCAATCAGATATGCTCCTATGTTGTTGCACGTATTGATCAGCTGTGTGGTCGAATCGGTGCAGCGCCTTGGAGGATTCGCCTAGTGGCCTATGGCGCACGCTTGGAAAGCGTGTTGGGTGCAAGCCCTCGGGGGTTCGAATCCCCCATCCTCCGCAAACGCCCCGCTGTTTCGTTGAGACGGCGGGGTTTTTCGTTGATATGACGGGGTTCGCTTTAACCCGAGAAACGAGGATCACAATGTTCACAATGCGCAACGCTCGCAACGCCACCTCATATTCGCAGACACGACAGGCGACGAGGGCATAACAAAATCTCTAATTTTGGAGCAAGTTGGCCTTCCTCGTAGGTCTAAAAAGCCTTATCCTAGTGACAGGACGGGTTCCCCGGCCGCCGTCTCATTGAGTCGGCTAGGCAGTTTCACTGTCGAATCGGCGGGGATTGGACCCGTCCGCTACTGTTTCATTCACGCGAGTTATCCGCAATGACAGGTCTTTCTTTTCGCAACGCTTAAGATCTGGTCGTGCGTGTCCCGCCCTCGCTGTTGATCTGGGCGCAGGAAATCTATACTGCCAAGGCTTGAGGAACTTCGGAGGCATCGACTTCTTCTAACCAAGGATCGCCATCAAGGAGCCAGCCTAGAACCGGCATGAGCTCCAACGCTACCCATGCACCTTGAGCAACATCGTAGCGGAACTCCTGACCGTAAAGAGGATGTCGCTGGCCTACTACTCGTGCAAAATATCTATCGACCTGCTCGTCTCGGTAGTACAGCACATCTGGCTCCATAACTCGATGCTACGCGACCTCTGCCGCACCGAGAGACTTTCTTGCGTTGTTGACAGTCTTGTCATATCTGCACACAAACATCTTGTGCCGCCTTCACAGCGACTACGTGCTCTCAATCAAATTGCTCGCTGGGCCCAACATTCGTCAGGTTGAACGAATTGCACAGGGTGCCTGCCGGAGGTCCTTCTCACTTGACTTTGTGTTGTTCGGACGGAGCAAAAACGAAAACCCGGCCACCATCAAGCAGTCGGGCAGCTAAAACCTGACGGCTCTACTCGTACAGGTCCATATGGTCACGCGGAACTAAGCCGCGCACACGCTCGATCATCCAGTATCCGGCATTAGGGAAACCGAAACTTGCCAGTTTGCGGTGCTGATCGCCCCGCCGACAAAGATGATGGGCAGGGACAGTGAAGATGGCAGGTATCCATCAGCCGTGCTCTACTGGCGTCACTTCATCCACCGATTCGTTGAGCAAAGGAATGGCACAACCACGATAAACAGGCGCTTAAATCCGCCAGGCGTGCTTCGCAATTCCGCTGCTACGGCGATCCCGCCGATGTGCCAGCCTTGTGTCACCACTTCGTGCACGGCAACAGGCGAACCGGTGGCAGTTTTGTGGGAATTGACGAGGACGAGGACACCCTCGTCCATTACCCGCACCAGGCTCTACGAAAATGCGCCGGAAGCTCTGCACGTCAGCATAGAAGGAGGGGACCTGTGCTCAGGGTAGTTTTGCGACTGTTTGTGTGGGCATTGATTATGTGCAGCGCCCTCATGCTCCTGGGTGGCGTGCTGGCGTATGTGGACCAATCCACTCCTGATTTCGGGACGGGCCAGCTTGTTTTCATCGTTGTTCTCTTCGGAAGTATCGCGCTGCTACTGATCCGTGCTGATCGCAGGCTCGCGGGAAATAAGAAGTCGCAGCCTGACGCCACGAGGCAGGTGTACGTCCCCGCATCGACGCCCCGCGACAAGAAAGCAGATAGCCTTGCCCCTGATGTCGTCACGCACAGCGTCGAAATTCACGAGCACCACCGATTCTAGGTCACGGAGTTCGTCAGGCGCTCAACTGGACAACAGTACGGCACCGTCAACGGCAAGGCACTTGTGTTTCAGACTTCGGACCCTGAAACACGCGAGGAACGCCTCGCCGCGTGGAGCGGCAGAGCTGAACGCGGCTACCTCGCGAGGAAAGTTGAAAACCGAGTCTGCACAATCATGGTTCGCGGGGGTTTCAGCACCTACAGCGTTGACATCTTCGTGTGCTATACAACTGATGAGACGCGCGTGTGCTGCATCAACGACGGGAACCTGGCACCCAGATAGAACACCATCGCACCCTGCCAGGCCCATACCGGATAAACTGAGGTTATAGGACATCCTCTGTTGCTTTTGTGGGGACTTTTCATCGTTGTGGTTGGGAAAGGTCGAGAGTTAAGTTGGTTGGAGGCAACGTGAGGTCGGACAAAACGTGTTGCTGTGACTGGGCTGTTGTGGCTCTATAGCGCGGGAAAGTTTGCTTTAAACTTAGGTTGAGCGTAGTGCGGGGATGAATATTGTTTCATGCCCAGTGTGCGGGAGTGAAATGACTCGTCATAGGCATTTATCACGGGCACCGAGCCTTAGCAGTTGCTCGCTTGGTGCTCGCAACCATCGGCGCGCTGATTGCCGCTAGAACTTTTTCGTGCGCGTGAGAAAACAGGTGCAACTGTTTTCTTGTGACCTTTGCTTGGAGAAGGCAGGAGTGGCGTGCACGACTCCTGCGTCTAAATTTCGTTGTATGAACTTGCGGAAAATGACCGACGTAGCAATGGACGTTGCTGTTCTTGCTTCTGCCTCTTGAAAGCTTGGGCTCGCAGGATAGTTGAGACCATGGCGGGATTTGGATTCGCTGACTTAGGGATAGCCCCATCTCGCTTAGGAGGATGAATCGAATGAATCTCGTGAATCGTTTTTTGACAATAGCGGAAAATGCCGTATAGTGTGTAAACACTAGTGAATAGATTCACTGTGTGATGACCACAGCCAAAGATGGAGTGGTGTGTCTAATGAGAGGTGCAAGACAAATGCTTGGTAAACATCGTGTAGCGTGTGTGGCTGCTGCGGCGCTACTGACTGGAACCCTCGTGGGTTGCGGGGGTGCGAGTGGCGGAGATTCTCAATCGGGAGCTGACGGTGACGCATCTGCGAATGCAGTAGACTTAACGGTTTATATTGATTCAAACCCGTCGTCACTAGCTTTGTGGGATAGAATCATAGCCCAATACAAAGAGGTTAATCCAAACGTCAATCTTTCGTATGAAACTCATCCAGCGGGAGGCGAAGGGGATAACCTCGTCAAGACGAGACTGTCGACCGGGGACATGAGTGATATGTTCTGGTACAACTCAGGTTCTCTGCTGCAGGCGCTATCCCCTGACAATACCCTCGTTGATCTCTCAGACCAACCGTGGGTTGAAAGCGTTGATGAAAACTTCATTAAGTCTGTCGCAACTGACTCAGGCATCTACGGTGCTCCAGCCGGCAGTTCGTTTGCTGGGGTGATAATCTACAACAAGACTATTTATAAGGATCTTGGACTGGAAATTCCGCGCACATGGGATGAATTCATGGCGAACAATCAAAAGATTAAGGACTCAGGTCTGACGCCAGTGCTTCAGAGCTACGCGGATACGTGGACATCCCAGCTATTTGTCCTCGGCGACTTCTACAATGTAACAGCACAAGATCCTGAATGGGCGGAAAAATACACAGCCGGGAAGGTAAAGTACGCAGATGCTCCGGCTGTTGAAGGTTTCAAACACCTTGAAGAAATCTACAAGGCAGGATACCTCAACGATGATTTCGCCTCGGCAAACCTTGACTCGGCGATGCGTAAGTTAGCCGAAGGGGAAGCTGCACATTACCCTATGGTGACAATGAACGCAGCTCCGGTTATCAGCGAGAACTACCCCGAGTCTGACGAGGAAATTGGTTCATTCCCAATTCCAGGTAATGATCCCGAGAAAAACGGCGCCACTACCTGGATGCCAAGCGGTCTATACATCCCGAAGACAACTGAGGGAGAGAAGCTCGAAGCAGCAAAAGATTTCCTTAATTGGTTTGTCAGTGTGGAAGGCTGTGAGGTAACGGCAGAAGCCGCATCCGTTTCTGGGCCATTCATGGTTGATAAATGTGAAATTCCCGAGTCTGCTCCCACACTGGTGAAGGATCTTCAACCCTATTACGACGAAGGGAAAGTCGGCCTTGCTCTCGAATTTATTTCGCCCATTAAGGGTCCTGCCCTTGAGCAAATTACCGTAGAAGTTGGCTCGGGAATTCGTGGAGCTCAAGATGGCGCGGCATTGTATGACGAAGACGTTAAAAAGCAGGCGCAGCAACTAGGAATTGAAGGGTGGTGAAATAGTTTTGTTTGGGGTGAGGTCGCAACCTTGAGTGGCCTCACCCCAAACAATTTGAGTTCTATCAACGAGGAATGAATATAGAGGTCAAAATGCGAAAAACTTCAAAAGCGAGCCTCGCTAAGAAGCAATATCCTTTATACTTTTATTTGCCCGCGGCCGTATTTTTCTTGCTGCTCTTTGCCATTCCGACCATCGCCTCTTTCTATTTTTCTTTAACGAGGTGGACGATTTTCGATCACGAATTCATCGGTTTAGAAAACTTTAAGCAATTCTTCCGCGAGCCGGCACTTGTTCAAGGATTTATTAATACATTCATATATGCATTTGTGACATCCGGTTCAAAAGTAGTAATAGGTCTATTGCTGGCTGTCTTGCTAACTTCCCAAATCGTTGGCAGAAACTTTCTCCGTTCCGTGGTATTTTTCCCAGTTCTAGTCTCTACGATTGGGGTTGGCGTAACTTTCAAAGTGCTGTTAGATCCATTCGATGGACTGGTGAATCGTTCTCTCGCGGTTATTGGAGTAGATGGACCCGGCTGGCTGACGGATCCGAATCTAGCTCTGTTGAGCGTTGCTGCCGTAGACGTTTGGAAAGGTGTTGGCATCGCAACTCTCATCTACGTAGCCGCGATAGTAGGAATTCCGCGAGACTATTTAGAAGCGGCCGAAGTGGACGGTGCGTCGAAAATCCAAAAGTTTTTCCATATCACCATGCCGTTGTGCAGAGCTGCGACAGGTACAGTCATTATTCTTTCCTTAATTGGCGGGCTCAGGTCCTTTGACCTCATTTGGGCAATGACTAGAGGAGGCCCAGGGTTTACCAGTGACGTGATCGCATCGGTAATCTACAAACAATACCAAGCGGGTTTCTTTGGACTCTCGACAGCAGGAAATGTTGTGTTATTTATCGTCATTGCTGCAATTGCAATCCCGCTCAATTACTGGCTTAATCGAAGGGAAGTGGCTCAATGAAAAATCTGATTAAAAAGCTTCCTCGAGGAACCATTCTGGGTGTGGTTTCGATTGTAATAGCTTTGCTTGTTTTCATAGTTCCGCTCGTGTTTATTGTCTTGACAGCGGGGAAGAGTCAGAAGGAAGCTTCAGAACTATCATTTACGTTGCCAAGTGAGTTTAAGTATTGGTCAAACTTCATCGAAGTCATATCTAGTCGTGATGGCGTTTTGATAAGAGCGTTTGCCAATAGTGCTCTGTTGACAGTATTTTCGGTTGCGATAATGGTCGTGTTAGCGGCCATGGTGGGATATGTGCTGCAGCGTAGGCAGTCTGCCATAAATCCAATCGTTAACCTGTTTGTAATGCTGGGATTAATCATTCCTCCAGCTGTTGTTCCTACCATCTGGATGCTGGAGAAAGTTCATCTTTACAAGACTCTTGCCGGATTAATTGCGGTGCATGTTGCGTTTGGACTATCTTTCTGTATTTTGATGTTCCGTGCTTTTGTGTCATCAATCCCTCGAGAGCTTGATGAAGCAGCTACGATAGACGGTGCTGGTCCGATAAGGTTTTTTTTTCGGTTATTTTTCCTCTGCTGCGGTCGGTCATCATTACAGTTATTGTGGTTCAGGCGGTAACGGTGTTTAATGATTTCACATATGCTCTTTACTTCTTGCCAGGGCAGGGAAACGAGACAGTTCAGCTAACGCTTTACGATTACCAGTCTCAGGGGCTTAATAGGTGGAACCTGCTGTTCATGGATGTCTTTTTGATTACTATTCCGCCGCTGATTATGTTCATTTTCTTCAATCGGAAGATTATTGAAGGTATGACAGCAGGAGCGGTGAAAGGCTAGTAGCTAACGTGCAGTACAGCTTCGCCTCCTTGGCGAGGCGTTGTGGTGGAGACATGACGCTGCTGGTTGTAAGGAATCGTGAGGCTTATCGCGGTGCCTGGTTTGGCAAGATTGTAATAGTGCAGGATGCGCGGAAGGAATTGACGGACTGGATGAAGGCTCTATTTCCTGGTTGAGAGCTAGTTGTGTTTACTGCGGTATTTGGGCCCTCAAACTGTTTTGAGTCTGTGGTTGTTGATTCCGAGCCTTCAACTACTCGTCTGCAGTATAGGTGGGAGACCCCGTGGCGTGCACTCATTTTGTTTGGTGAGTATCGAGAGATTAGAGCAGGTAGAGAGTGCGATTCGAAATGCGCTTGAAGGAACGGGTTGTTTTGGCTTGCCGTAAGAGTCGACCAGTCGGAAATTCAATGATTATCCCAGTTCTTTCGTAGTAAGGGTTTACGTTGCTATGTGTCTTCACTTACTGGCGGTGAAAGGGCAATGATCAAGGATTCGAGTTATGCGATTTAGAGCACCCGCCAAGAATTACTAACCTCGCAAGGTTTTCGAATCGTGGCGTACGGCACGTAAATGCAGTGGGAATTGAAGTGCCAGTTGATTTCGAGGCTCACCTTAGTGTGACTTCATGGGTATGTTTTGCTCTAATGGCACTGCTTTGATTGCGAACCAGACGTGTGTTATTAGTACTGTCTCAATAGTCGATAGCTATTCTTTACTTACCGAAGGTGAAACGCATGTGAAGGAACGAAGGTGATGACTTACTCTGACGGTCGCTTGGTTTTGAGATAGACGGAGTATCTGGAGAGGTCGGCTGATTGCTGTGGCTCGTATTGGGCTAAGTAGCCAATCTTTCGTCAGAGCGCGAGAAGTTGTATTTACGCCTTATCATTACAGCTCACTACTATGAGATCTGTTTATTGGTCAGATCAATTTGAAGTGACAGGAAAGATTTTCGTTATAAATTGTTGAAAGCGGTTCGTTCGGGAGTGTTCACTTGACGTCGGATTGAGTTATGATGAAATTCATGGTAGGCGTGTCCATTTAGCTGTCTAAATGACAGTTCTCACTCAATTGATTTTCCTTCGCACTAGGTGAAACATGCGAATGATGGGACACAGAAGAGCTCACGTCATTCGAGGATAAGGGCTGCTTTGCTAACGTCCAAGACTATCAAGCGTATCCTCTTGCAAATTTATTCACAATCGTCTAAGTTGCGCCTTTGTGATTCACGTTGACATTAGATTAGGTTTACGGTGATTCCAAAAATAAGTTCCGCTTGGCTCCATTGAAGGAGCCAAGCGGAAGAAGATAGAGCGTAATTCTATCGTTGATACTTCCGAGTGCGGCTTACTCCAATAGAGGCAGCGCCAACCGCTAGGGCAGTGAGCATCGAAGGAAGTAAGATGACAGAAACTCCAGTCGACGCAATTGAGTCAGGCGTCTTCATGGTACCTTTGCCATCTTGGTTGCTCGAACCATTTCCTGCGTTTGTCTGGTCAACCGGAGGATTCTTGGCGTCGGGCTTATCGTCAGTGTTACTTGACGTATCTGGAAGACTGAACCCCATGGATTCAACTATGTCTCCAGCCGAGCGAGCAAGTGACAATTGGTAATCTCCTTCAGGAATTCTCCAGTCGTCGTTGTTAATATCCCAAATTGATAATGGCCGATCAGGTGAATCTGAGCTAATCACAAGTTTCATGGGCAACGTTGCGCCTGGAGCAATTAGAGGAGTCTTTTGATATCCAACTAACAATTTTCCAGGGACATCGGCACTTGTTGGGAAAGTTAGATAGAGCTGAGGAACGTCCTTTCCAGCCAGGTTACCTGTATTCGTAACATCGAATTCTACTTGCAATTTGGTACCGTCACCACTGGAAGAGGTGGATGAAGTGGGAGCAGAATAAGAAAATTGGGTATACGAAAGCCCATGTCCAAAGGGAAAGAGAGGCGTGATATTTTCTGAGTCATACCATCGGTATCCCACCTTGAGACCTTCAGCATAGTCAACCTGTCGTATGTTGTTTTCATCGACGACCCCAGGATACTGATTTTCGCTTCCAGCTGTAGGCGTGTCGGCTAACGACTTAGGAAAGGTCATTGGTAGGCGACCGCTAAAATTAGTGTCGCCCCATAATAGACTAGTTAGTGCATTACCTTGTTGCTCGCCTGGGTACCAGATAGTCATAACAGAATCGACATCTGCAATCCAAGGCATTTCTACAGCGGAACCATTTGCTAGAACGACAATCGTAGTTGAATCGTCGGGTACGGATCTTGCGACGGTGGAAATGAGTTCGTCACCGCCGTCTTGCAAATTCAGATCAGTTATGTCTGAGAATTCTCCCATGAGCTGGTGGCCAAAGATGATCGCGATGTCTGTATTACTTGCAGCTTCGCGAACTTCGTCACTACTCTTTCCGGCGATGTAGCTGAACTGCCCGCCGGCACTTGCTACACGCTGAGAAATCTCAGAGACCGCAGTAACGATATCGGTGCATGGCATCGAAGTCGCACCTCGGAATCCGCGTATGCTGCAAATGCTTTGTGCGCCAACCCCCTCAGGCTGTTCTGATGCCGCAAGACCAAAAACCGTGACCTTCTTACCTGTAAGGGTATTAGAAAGGGGCAAGACACCATCATCATTCTTGAGTAGTACTGCTCCCTCTTCAACCAGTCGCTTGGCAAGCGCGAGAGTCTCGACAGTCTTAGTTGGCTTGTCTGCGTATTTTTGTGGATCCTCGGACAGCTCTTGACTTATAGGAACATCGAACAGACCTTGTTCGAAATAGTTTTCAAGGACTCTGTGCGCCGCTGCATAAATTGCCTCCCTGTCAACGCTGCCAGTATTTGCTGCACTTGCCAGTAAATCAGGTGTGTAGAACTTTGGCCGGTTAAGCTCTAAGTCCAATCCTGCATTTAGAGAAGGCGCAGTAGAGTGCACTGCGCCAAAATCTGACATTATGAATCCCGTGAATCCCGCCTTATCAGCTAATAGCTGAAGTACCTCTTTGTTCTCGCATGCGTATGTTGAGTTCACTTGGTTGTACGAGCACATAACGGAAGCAAGCTTGTCTGATTTCTTCACCGCAATCTCGAATGGTCTCAAATACAGCTCGTGTAAAGAACGGCTATCAATATTCGATGAGCTTGAGTGCCTATCGAGTTCTTGCTCGTTAGCCACAAAGTGTTTCAGATTTGCGAATACGCCGGGTGTACTTTGAATGCCGTCAATTCCTGCTGCAGCCATATCGCCTGACAGAAGTGAGTCTTCTCCAAAGTATTCAGGAGTACGTCCCGCTAGTGGTGTGCGTCCCGAGGAGACGCCTGGAGCCAAAATTCCTTGGAATCCTTTCTGGACAGACTCTTCAGCCATAGCTCTTCCTTTGGCATAAGAAAGCTCTGGATCCCAAGTTGACGCCACCAAAATCTGTGGCGGGTAAGAAGTGGCACCTTGGTGTCGTATCCCCTCGGGGCCGTCAGTGTAGTTTACCGTTGGTGTGCACGGCAGTTGGTCAGAATAATCAACGCCGTTAAAGCTATTCTGCGAGGGATAATTTGCAGGTTGCTCAACGAGCCAGCGAAATACTTGGGTCTCCTCCGATTGACTGAGTAGAAGATCAGCTCGCTTTGATGCGGATAATGAGGTATCCAGCCATGGCATCGAGGAACAATCGACATGAGGCGCCGATTCAAGTTTACCGATTGGCTGGGTCGTGTCTGAGCTGCGTGCGAGAACGTCCGGTTCGTCGGAGGTGGACTGCGGCTGCTCAAGCGACTGTGGATTTTCCCCTGCTAGAGCGCCACTTTGTTGAGGGGCACCCGTTGAAGAAGGAACTCCAATAAATGCTAAAGATATGCCTAGTGCAGAAATTAAACTATATAAGGAAAATTTGCGACAATGCGCGGACATTGAAACTCCTGAGAATGTTTACATAAAATGTCGAGCAAAAGAGTTTCGAGAAATTGATCGAATCTCTAGACGAATATCAAAAAAGGAAGCGGGAATCAGCTTCAGGTTTCAAATAGTTCCGAATGATCTAAATAGGGGATCTATGGATCACGGAATGCCGCGTTGCCTTCTGGATCTACAGTCTCGCAGGTACTGCAACGTGTCGGCGTGGTGTGGGCGTGTGCAGATTGCGCGGATCCGAGCGATGAGACCGACGGTGAGGTGGACGAGGCGCGGTGGGGTGGACCGGGCGCAGCTCGAGCAGATGATTCGCAGAGGCGAACTGGCTGATGCCATGACACTGGCGGCACTTCGGCTGGCGGGCTTCTGACGGTCAAGCCTGTTGGATGAGCCATCTGCGAGCACAACGTGAAAATAACAGGAGCCTCTTCTTGTCGCAACAGTAATAGGCAGATAGCTACGGAAAGCCCTACTGGGGATTCCGAAAAATCTAGCCTTTCATGAAATGCTGATTCACGTTGAAAAGGTCATCTGAGTCCTTATTCTGCGCAAAATCATGAGCAAGCGGTAGTTGGATGAAGACGGCTAGTGGCGGAAATGCTACAGTTTGGAGTGAAACGGTTCACCGCGTCGGAGATGACGACTGGATGACGTGGCAAAACGGTTTACTCAGTAGCGACTCTTACCAGGAGAGGAATCTGGATCTAATGTCTTCGCAACTGCATGATGACGTTATTCGTCTGGCTAATGAGATAGGTGGTAACACCGAGTTTTCTAGGGCAGGGGGTGGAAACGTCTCGTGCAAAGAAGAAGGGATTCTGTACATCAAGCCTAGTGGTGTGAGCATGGCATCTTTACGTCAAGATGATTTGGTTCCACTCAAAGTGGACGTGCTGTTGGACTGCTTACATTCGAATGAGGAGATTGAAGGCGACCCAGTCCAGGTTGCAGCTCACGCAGCGCAGGTTGGTAAGCCGGATAGGCGCCCCAGTGTTGAAATCTTGTTCCACGCTTTGATTGACGACCCTTTGGTGCTCCATCTGCACCCGCTAACGGTCAACGCACTTACGTGTAACCAAGATGGTTCCCGTTTAGCCAGGGAAATCTTGGAGGATAGAGCTGTATGGGTTAGCTATGAAGACCCAGGTGTCCCGTTAGCACGCCGCATCGAACATGCGCGCCAGGACTTCGCTGAGCGCACAGGCAAGAAAGCTCCAAAGATTACATTGCTGGGCAATCACGGAATGATTGTTTCCGGTAGTTCATATGCGGATGTGAAAGCGAGCGTAAACGAAGCTACGCAACTTGTTCGAGAATCGATCGAAGCGTCAGATCCAGTCAGTGCGCCGGTCAACGCCCAGTCATTGAGTGAAAGTGCACAGGGCGCGTTGATGGAGGCGCTGAAGGCTTCACTAAATGCGCGACATATTTCAGCGGCATGGGAAGGCGTTGCACGAGACTCATCAAGCATGAAGGCCGCTCCGGTTACTCAAGGCCCTCTTATCCCGGATCAAATCGTCTATTCAGGGTCTTTCCCGCTGGTTATCATGCAGGATAACGTCGCGGAAGCTCACAGAACTGGGACTGTAGATGAGACTATCGCTGAGGCAATTAATCAGTTCTATTCGCAACATGGGAAACGCCCCATTGTTGCTGTCATGCCTGATGTTGGCGTGATAGGGACCGGTGCAAGCCAGTCCGCGGCTGATAATGCGCTAGCTACGTTTCTTGATGCGCTGCGCGTGTCACGTGACGCAGACCGGATAGGGAAGACTCGAGTCATGAACGAGCGAGAACGGAGTTTTATTGAAAACTGGGAGGCGGAGTCGTACCGCCAGTCAGTTGCCCAGAAACAGGGAAACTGAAAATGTGGTTCAGGGCAGAGCAGACTTGTTGGCTGGAAAATGCGCCGAATAAGTTAGTGATCGGCGCGAGGGGTAGATGTTGACTCTCGGGTGACAAGACTCGGATAGAACTTCTCATGCCGAGTTATCTCTGAGGAAGTTAGCAGCAAATCTGCAGCGGCCCAGCCGAGCTCTTCCATCGGTTGAGCAACTGTAGTCAGAGGCGTCGACATTTGCTGTGCGATCGAAATGTCATCGAATCCCACTAGGGAAACTTCTTGCGGCACTCGGATGCCACAATCCCGGAGGGTGGTCATTGCACCAAAAGCCAATAGATCGTTCGCGCAGAAAAATGCGGTTGGAAACTCCTTTGGCAAAACAGACGCATACTGTTTGCTGCGCGAAAACATACCGGCTGGATCTTTTTCGATGACTGCTGTGTCCATCAATAGTTGTCGCATCCCTGAACGACCAGCTTCAGCTGTGAAAGCCGATAATTTGACGTATGTGAGTTGGATTTTGTCCCGCGAAGCATTGATCACGGTTTGGACTCCCGCAAGCCTGTCTTTTGCTTGTCTGACATGGAAAGGACCATTCAGAAACCCTATGCGGTGGTGCCCGAGGTCGACAAGATGGCGAACTGCAAGTGCTGCGCCCGCATGATCATCGACGCATATTGAAGACATCCTGGGATCGTTGCCTGGGAAATCGAAAAGAACAACCGGAGTTCCTTGAGAGATCGCTTCGCGTGCAACGCTTAGAGAGTTGTCTGCTGGAGTCAATAGGATGCCGCGCATGCGCTGAGCGGAGAAAGCGCGGATAAGGCGTGCCTCTCGAGCTGGATCTGACAATGAGGATGACAAAGCCATCACGACATTCGCATCGGAAAAACGTCGGTCCATGCCCGTTGCAGCCTCCATAAAAAACGGGTTCGCCAGGTCAAGGACCGAAACGCCTACTAGGGGAGATAGGCCGGTGCGCAACGCTTGAGCTGTTGGGTTGGGCACATATCCCAACGCCTCCACAGCAGCCTCGACCCGCCGTCGAATATCTGCAGCAACAGTCTTGCGGCCATTCAGAACGTTGGAAACGGTTCCGACAGAAACCCCTGCCCGGTAAGCAACATCCTTAACTCCGGGGCGATTAGACGGTGATTTTCCGGCTCTCAATTTAGTCTCTCTGGTGCTCGTGGTAGCTCCTGACTAGGAAGGACGCGACCTGATGGCAGTTAAGTTCGCTCTTCCTAGTTTGCCGGAATCTGGCTGGAAATGCGAATAATAGAGAAAACAGTGGAGTGTAGGTGATGGCGGGATGCCAAGAATTGACGCATGAAACGGTTCACTGTACACTAAAGGTCATCACCTTCTAGAGGTGTTTCACCTTGTCAGTGAGAGAAAGTGGGGTGCTCTGAATCTCCGCTTAAACTCTGAAGTTAGTAGCAGATGGCTTTGCTCAAGGGTGCGGCAACTGTTGTTTTGCTCTTCACTGTGATGCAGGTGTGAGGCGCGTCTTGATTGGCAGGGAAAAGGTGACTTGCAGGAAACGTATTTCAAAGGAGAATTTTCATGATCCTCTTGGGTGACCTTAATCGTGAACAGAAAAAGATCTTGACTGATCAAACGATAGAATTGCCAAGCTGGGCATTCGGAAATTCGGGAACGCGTTTTAAAGTTTTCAACACCCCTGGCACGCCGCGTAACCCTTACGAAAAGATCGACGATGTGGGGCAAGTACATAAATATACTGGAATTACGCCTCGAGTATCGCTTCATATTCCTTGGGATGAGGTTGACGATTTCTCTGAGCTGAAAGCATATGCGGAGGAACGGGGCATTACCCTCGGAAACATCAATTCGAATGTGTTTCAGGATGACGACTACAAGTTTGGCTCGTTGACCAACGCGAATGAAAAGTGCCGGAAGAAAGCGATTGATGCCCATCTGCATTGCATTGACGTTATGCGTGCGACGGGCTCAGATACCCTGAAAATATGGCTTGGTGACGGCACTAATTATCCAGGGCAGGATTCAATGTGGGAGCGTCAGGAAAGGCTGCTTGACTCCCTCAAACAGATATATGCCGCGCTAGACGAAGATCAAAAACTCTTACTGGAATATAAGTTCTTCGAACCGGCTTTCTACCACACGGACGTGCCTGACTGGGGCACCGCGCTCATGCATGTGCAGGCGCTAGGTGAACGTGCAGTTGTGTGTCTTGACACCGGACACCACGCCCCGAACACAAATGTCGAATTCATTGTGGTTCAGCTTCTGCGCGCAGGTCGCTTAGGGGCATTCGACTTTAACTCTCGCTTCTATGCAGATGACGACCTGATGGTCGGGGCGGCAGACCCGTTCCAGCTCTTCAGAATCTTGAATGAACTCGTCTCGGCAGGTGCGATGGGCGCTGATTCCCCTGTTAATTACATGCTGGATCAATGCCACAACATCGAGGGCAAGATTGAAGGAGAGATTCGATCAGCTCTGAACGTCCAGGAAGCGACCGCTAAGGCGGTCCTTGTCGACCGTGAAGCCTTGAAAGATGCACAGAAGAATAATGATGTCTTGGCAGCAAATCAGGTCTTAATGGATGCATTCTTTACAGATGTCCGCCCATTGCTTGCGGAATTGCGTGAAGAGAAGGGCATGGACCCAGATCCAATGCGTGCCTTTAAGGAATCAGGATATATGTCCCGGATTGAAGAAGAGAGAATCGGCGGAGAACAAGCGTCGTGGGGTGCCTGATTTAGAGATGGTTTCTTTCAGAGGCGGTAGCCGACGTTGCTGGCGCAAGCTACTGCTCTCCAGTTGATTGAGTATGTGTGAAGAGGAATCCATGGCAAGCACAGTCGTTGCTATCGATTTAGGCGCTTCGAGTGGCCGTGTCTTAGCCGGTACGCTGTCGGCGGATCGGTTGGAGGTAGCTGAGTGTTCGCGTTTCCCCAACGGCCCGGTACGTGTGCCCAATGGTCAAGCTTACGATCTTGAATGGGACATTCTTTTCCTGTGGCAGGGAATCTGTGCCGGTCTAACTGAGGCGGCGCGTCGAGGCCCTATCGAATCGATTGGTATTGACTCGTGGGCTGTCGACTACGGCCTGCTTGACGCAGACGGACGACTGATGGGTAATCCATCGGCGTACCGCTCGAATCGAACCGAAGAAGCTGTTGAGTCGTTTCATGAGCAAATTGGGCATGAGGCGCTTTATCAGCTTAATGGGATTCAATTCCAGCCGTTCAACACCATTTATCAGCTGATCGCGGATCGATCGACAACTCGAGGTGTCAACGCTTCATCGATTCTGATGCTGCCAGACTTGGTGGCGTATTGGTTGACAGGTGAACGCGTCTGTGAAGTGACTAATGCGTCGACGACTGGACTGATTGATCCGACTACTCGCACATGGGCACCAGACCTGATCAGAGCCTTGCATGATGGATGTGATGTACAAGTACCGGACATATTGCCGCCGTTAGTCGAAGCAGGAGAAATCGTAGGTGACGTCACGCTGCCCGGCGTCGATCTCCAAAATTCAAGCCACGCTCCCACCAAGCTGGTAGCTGTGGGGTCACACGATACTGCTTCAGCTGTTGTGGCGGTTCCGGCTTCTACAGGCGTGAACTTCGGATTCATTTCCTCAGGAACGTGGTCGCTTGTTGGTACGGAACTGTCTTCGCCCGTACTATCGCAGGCGTCTCAACGCGCGAACTTCACAAACGAGCTCGGTGTCGACGGAACCGTCCGGTACCTCAAGAACATTATGGGAATGTGGGTTCAGCAAGAATGTTTGCGTGAATGGCAAGAGTCGGACATGAGAAATATGTCATGGAAGGTCCTAGACGCCGAAACAGAGAATTGCGAGCCATTCAGAACTCTAATCGACATGAACGATGATGTGTTCCTCGCCCCAGGGGACATGTTGGCCCGTATTGATCAATGGGCTTGTTCTCATAGTGAGCCAATTCCCCGCAACCGCGGTGAATATCTCCGTACAATTACGGATTCGCTCGTCGTGGCCTACAGGCGTGCCTTGCGTGAAATGCAGGAGCTGACCGGCGAGAGGATTGATGTGATCCATCTCGTTGGGGGAGGTTCAAAGAATCGATTACTTTGCCAGCTGACTGCTGATGCCACTGGCTTACCGCTTTTGGCGGGACCTGTTGAAGGAACCGCTATCGGCAATATGGCTGTCCAGCTTCGCGCAATCGGAGCAATTGAAGGTGGACTCAATGAAATCCGCACATTAATCAAAAAGTCAGTTGCCAGTGTTCGATATGAACCGACGGCTGGCGAATTCTCGTTGTGGGACTCGGCAGAGAGAAGGGTTTTTGGATAAAAACTCGAAACCTCAATGGAATGAGAGCCAAACCGCGTGCCTTGTTTTCGATCATGGCTGCGGAACCTAATTGAAAAGCTATTGGAAGCAGGGAATTTAACGCAGCATAATGCTCTCCTTCCAAGAAAATGAGAGGAGAATAATGGAAATTCTTCACAGTCGTCAGAATGTCAGAAAACCAATTGGCCCACTTGCCGCGCCGGTAGGTATTCGCTTCAATCATCGCATTCCGAATGAGGACGGGCTGCTGCTGGGAGCCACGGGACCGGAGCCTCAAATATCGTGGGTTGTGCCGCGTGCTCCGCAAGGGTGGAATCAGGAAGCGGTCGAGCTGCGTCTGACAAATCTTGACTCAGAAGAATCTGAGTGTCATGTCGAAAAGACTTCTGAGAATAGTTTTCTAGCATGGCCTTTTTCACCATTGGAAACAGGAATCCGGTACACGCTATCGCTACGGGTAACTGGTGCCGGTGGTGAATATTCACCCTGGTCAGAACCAGTAGAAATTGAAACTGGTCCACAGTGCGCAGAAGACTGGCTTGGTCGTCCAATCACGCCCATCCCGCGCGTTGACCGCCTTGACCCTGCTCCTGTAGTCGTGAGGACAGTAGATATTCCGAGCGGAGCGAAGGCAGCTAGAATCTCGGCCACAGCAGGGGGAATATACGAGATCTTCATCGATGGCCGAAAAGTAGGCGACACGGAGCTTGCGCCAGGATGGACTGAATACAGTTCACGCTTCGTTGTTTCTACCTATGATGTGTCAGAGTTCCTGACCCCGGGATCGCACGAAGTGGCGATAATTCTTGGTAATGGATGGTACCGAGGACGACTCACGTGGGAACCAGGTCGCGCCAACGTTTACGGCGATGAATTGTGGCTGCTTGCTGATGTCTCATACCGCGATTCCGATGGAAAACGTGAGACTATAGGCACTGATGAGACGTGGACATGGCGTCCCAGCAATGTCACGAAAAACGATCTGTACGATGGCCAGACGATCGACTTGCGGAAGCCCCATTTAGGTGACCCAGCCGAGGCACGAGAAGTAACCGTCCGCGCATTGTCTCACGCAGCTTTAGTCCCCGAGGTGCTCCCTCTGCCGACAGTGGTACAAACTATTAAGCCGCAGGAAGTAATTACAACGCCGAGTGGGAAGAAAATCCTCGATTTTGGACAGAACTTGACTGGTCATCTACAGGTGACAATCCCCAGAGGAAAGAGTGGAGATGTCATCACCATACGGCATGCGGAAGTGCTCGAAAACGAGGAACTTGGTGTCCGACCGTTGCGTAACGCTGAAGCGACTGATCAGATTATTCTGAATGACATCGCGGAAGGCTCGGACGTGAAAGTCCGCCCCACTTTGACTCAGCACGGCTTCCGGTATGCTGAAATCACGGGGTTCCTAGGCGACGACGGTGAGCTAGCCGATTCCATCGAGGCAAAGGTCATTTCCGCCAAGCAACAACGAACAGCATGGTTTGACAGCTCGAATCCAGAACTCAACCGTCTATTTGAAAACGGCTTGTGGTCTACCCTCGGTAATTTCATTACCATTCCGACTGACTGCCCTCAACGAGATGAACGACTTGGCTGGACAGGTGACATCGGCGCATTCGCACCGGCTGCGCTTGCGCTGACTGATTCAGCCGCATTCCTCAACTCATGGATGGATGACGTAGCAACATCACAAGCCCCTGATGGCGGCATCCCCGTGGTAGTCCCGGACGTCTTGGATGGTTCCAAATTGACATGTGCGTGGGGCGACGCCTGCATCCTGGTGCCTTGGGCTGTCTACCAGGCGACGGGCAACAAGCAGGTGCTTCAGCGATACATTCCTGTAATGAGCGCATTTGTTGACGGTGTGCACGCAATATCCACTGATTACCTGTGGAAAGGCGGTTTCCAGTTCGGCGATTGGCTCGACCCGGATGCTCCGCCGGAAGATCCAGCGGCTGCAAAGGCACACCCGGATGTGGTAGCGACTGCGTATTTTGCGCACTCTGCAGAAATCGTCGCAAACGCATACCGGATTTTGGGAGACAGCAATCGTTCCAAGCAGTACCAGGATCTGGCTGACAACGTCCGTCAAGCCTATTGCGATGCTTATGTGACTGCTGCAGGGTGGATAGTCTCCGACTGTGCGACTGTCTATTCTCAGGCGCTGTGCTGGAACCTATTAGGTGATGATCGACAGATTCAGGGAGCGGGTGACCGGCTGGCAGACCTTGTCAGACAGCGGAGTTTCCGCATTTCAACTGGATTCGTTGGAACCCCACTCGTGCCCACGGCTCTGGCTAAGACTGGACATCCCGAAGTCGCAGTTCGACTGGTGCTTGAAAAGAAGTGCCCCTCATGGCTCTATCCAGTAACAATGGGAGCAACAACCATCTGGGAACGCTGGGATTCGATGCTGCCCGATGGATCCATTAACCCAGGGGAGATGACTTCGTTCAATCATTATGCGCTGGGCGCAGTTGTTGAATGGCTGTTAGCTGACTTGGCAGGCTTGTCAATCGGAGAACCGGGTTTGAGAAATGTGCTCATTAGACCGCTCTTAACTCGTTCTCTTGATTATGTGCATGCATCACGAATGACGCCCGTAGGCCAGATTGAAAGCGGATGGCGCCTCAATGGTGACAAGTCGACTGCAACGGTGAGCGTTGTCATTCCAGTAGGAGCAACCGCTACAGTGCAGCTTCCGGGAATGAAAGAACAGAAGGTTGGTCATGGTGAATACTCATGGATAGTTGAGATTCCCGATTTCCAGACGATTAGGACTGTGAGAGACGTGATTGACCATGTTGAACTATGGGAACAGATCTTGGAAGTGATCAAGCAAACTGATGTCAATGAGTTTCAACATGATCCAGAGTCCGCCATGATGAACTTCCTCAAGATGGCGTTTGACGCTCCTGCCAGTGAGTTTTCAAATGCTGCCACAGGAGGAGGCTTCATCATCGGAGTCGAGGAAACAAAATCACAGATTGACCAGCTCGTCAGCAGCTATATTGCTCGCGACTAGGACGAAATAGTGGAGGGGGAACGCCGGAAAGCGTCCCCCTCCACTAATTACTCACTAGACCACCAAGATTCGAAGGAGAACGACCGTGTTTGAAGACCAACACTGCAATGCTTTGTTGGATCCACCAATTGAATTTCGTCCGGAGGTTAGGTGGTGGCTGGCTGAAGGCCTCCATACTGATCGCACGCTGCGCCACGAGATCGATTCCGCCTACAAACTTGGATTTGGCGGAATGGAATTTCTTGCAATGGATGAAGGAAATATCGACCATTCCCGATATGGATGGGGAGCCGAAGAATGGGTGCATGATTCGCAGATCGTTGTGGAAGAAACAACGAAACACAACATGTCTTTCAGCTTCACATCTGGAACAAACTGGTCAAATGCCAACTTGCCGACAATCGATCCGGATGATCCAGCTGCTGCTCAGGAACTGGACTATTGCACGGCGGAGTGCACCGCCAAAGAAGGATTCGTTGGGAAAATCCCTCAGATCGATCTGGAGGATGTCAAAGACCTGGGACCAATACCTCTCGGACGCGTTGTGCCAAAGCAACAACACCTTGTCGCAGTAGTAGCGGCTCCCTTGGCCGAAAGCGACGGCAGTGATGAGGCGGAAATTCTTGATATCCATGCGATAACAGATCTGACTGACTGTGTCCACGATGAGCAACTATCATGGAAGCCTTCTGAAACAGATGACAGAACATGGAAGATCTTCTTCTTCTGGTCCCACGGAACCGGACAAACAGCTTCTCCGTCTGCAAGCGTGAACTACACCGTCAACTATCTTGACAAAGAAGGCGTAGACGCAGTCATTGATTACTGGGAGCATGTTGTTCTGACCCCGGAGTTGCGCAAGCAAATCCAGCAAAATGCACGAGCGCAGATGTATATGGACTCGCTGGAACTCAACACGTGGGGACGAGGAGGAATGTTCTGGGGGCGTTGCGTTGCCGAAGAGTTTGAAAAACGTCGCGGATACCAGATAACCAAGTGGCTCCCATTCCTCGTGCGCACAACCGGTTTGATGGCGGCGGACACGACTTATCACTATGAAGCATTGGCAGCAGAGGAACGACAACAAGTCGAGAAAGTGAGATTTGACTACGTTCGCACTCTAACTGACTTGTACATCGAGCATATGCTTCGTCCGTTTGCAGCTTTTCTTCACGAAAACGGGATCCAACTTCGTTCGGAGATCAGCTACGGGCTTCCTTTCGAGCTCACTCGTCCAGGACCTGAAGTTGACGGCATCGAAACCGAGTCTCTAGAATTTGGATCGCAGATCGATGCATACAGGCTCCTTGCAGGGCCGGCTCATTTGTTCGGAAAACAGTATTCATCCGAAACTGGTGCCACTACGCGTAATCACATGCTGGAGCATCACTTTTATGACCAGATCATTGCGACACAGCTCGCGGCCGGTATTACGAAGACTGTGCTTCACGGGTGGTCAAGTATGGCCGGTGCGCCTGGTGCGACATCCTGGCCAGGCCATGAGGGAATGTGGCCGATGTTCTCAGAGAGATTTGATCTACGGCAACCTGCCTCAGAGTTCTATCCGCTGTGGAACAAAGCAGTTGGACGCAAACAGTACATTCTGCGTCAGGGCAAGCCGCGAATCGACGTGGGAATCTTGCGTACCGACCACTTCACCGACAACTTGTCAGGCACCACATTTCTCGATCCCAGCGGAAAACGAATTCCGGATGAATACGCCTATGGGCACATGTGGATGCGAAATCGGGAAAACCACTGGTGGCAGGATCTGGGCATGCAGGATGCCGGATGGACGTATGAATTCTTTGATCCGACTCTTCTGCTCAGAGACGATGTCTCATGCGATGGAAACACTGTTCAGGAAGACGGGCCAGGATATCAGGCGCTGATCGTCTATCAGGAAGCTCTTGATCTGGATGTCGCTGAGCTCCTGTATCGTTGGGCGCGCCAGGGGCTACCGATTCTCGTTGTCAACGGAGCTCGCGAGCTCAAACTCCTCGCAAAACAGCAATACGTTGTTCATCATCATGCAGCTTCACGAACACCGGGATTAGATGGAAAAGATGATGAGCTTCGCGAGGTCATCACCAAGCTTGCTCAGCTGTCAAACGTGGCAGTAACAGACGATCCCGCGCAAACAATCGATGCGCTACGAGGGCTGGGTGTGCAGGGGCGAGCTGAATTTACCGAGCCTAACCGGCAGCTGCTCACGCACATGAGGCAGGAAGGTCGATACCGGTATTTGTACGTCTACAACTTCCTGTACGAAAACAATGATCGCGCGCAGACGGATATAGTTATTCCTGCCCGTGCAACCGTCAAAGACATCGATTGCTGGACAGGGAAGCTCCACGAGCATCACGGCGTTCAATATCGCGATTCCTCGACCCTCATTCATGTGGATCTTGGTCCAGGTGAAACGGCGATTATGGTGATCGATGAAGAGGCTGCTGACTCATTGATGGAGACTAGCCCGTCGAGTGTCAGCGAGCTGGCTCAGCTCAATCAGTGGGAAATCGAAGTTGAAAGCTGGGACGCTGGCGAAGACGAAGAAGTAACAGAAGACCGCGGCCTGGGATACGTCACGACCGAAGTGCGTCCGACAACCGCTATCTCGAAAATCAAGGTTTCTGACAGCGAGCTCAAGCCATGGTGCGAGCTTGAAGAAGTCGGGCCAGAAGTAAGTGGTGTGGGAGAGTATCGTGCAGTCTTCACGATGCCGGAAGAGCGGAACCTGAGTGAGCTTGGACGGCTCATTCTGGACCTGGGCAGCACAAGCGGCGGACTGGGATCAGTACAAGTCAACGGAAGTGACCCAGTTGGATTTGATACGTCAAGCCCGACAATTGACATTTCCGGCATGGTGCACTCAGGCAAGAATGAAATTGTCGTGCGCGTGTCGTCTTCACTCAATAACCGCCTGATTGCTCGCGGTTATTACGACGACATTTTCGACGTGATCACGCTTCAGGTCGCCGGAAAACAACAACCACAGGAGACGACTGTGAAGGACTACGGTCTGCAAGGACCGGTCAGATTGCTCTCTGTCAAGTAATTGGGGGCACGACAAAACGTATGTCTTGTCGTTTAACCCTAATTGGGCATAATTGTGGGGCTGCTCTGAATGGAGCAGCCCCACAAGCTGTCAGATCAGACTGACTCAGCCAGCGCACCCCCATTGGTTCGTGAAATCTGACCAATGAGATATCCGGACGGATTGACGCTGCGCTCGAAAGTTGAGCGATCAACGCTGATCACGCCGTATCGCGGCCCATAGCCGAAAATCCACTCAAAATTGTCAAATGCGCTCCAACAGATCCAGCCTCGAACATCGATGCCGTCATTCAAACAGCGTTGTACGCCTCGGAGCGCTCGCCGAATGTAGTCGACTCGCTGAGCATCATCATCAGTTGCCAGACCATTTTCTGTTACCAAGACAGGTACGCGGGCAATTTCCGCTGCTTGACGGATCGTGGCCTCCAATCCTTCGGGATAGATCTCTTCCCCTGTAGCGGTGGTCGATGCACCTTCCGGTACAATTGCCGGGCCCTCGGCACCCATGAGGTGACGACCATATGTCTGGATCCCCACGAAATCATCATCTCGGCTGATCTCAAGGAAACGCTCGTTGATCTCAGCGCGCATATGCCTTGCACGTTCTTCTCCACCCTCCGCGGCCTGGATATCGGAATTTGCAAGTGTCCACCCCACCGGTGTGTCGGGGCACACAGCCTTAATTGCCTGTCGAGCTTTTCGATGGGCCTCGACCTTGATGTCAAACCCTTCGCACGTTGCCGTGAATTGGAATGGTGCAATTTGAGCTGGAAGCAGGTCAAATTGACGGGCTGCTTCCACGAATGCCGGATTATTCCTGCGCTGATCAGGGCTCTTTTCGACAAGTCCCACCTCAGCAAGAAGCCACGGCAGATTTGGTTCATTCAGAGTGCACGCCCAGTCGATGAGGTCACCCAGCTGCTCCATCACAAACATGCAGTACCGGGCAAAAAGCGCTGGGGTATTGCTTGATTCCCAGCCTCCCTGCCGCAGTAACCAGAGGGGAGAAGTGAAGTGATGCAGAGTCACCACTGTTGTCAGATTGTGTGACTTGCAAGACTCAAACATTCTGCGGTAGTGGGCGATTGCAGCAAGGGAAAAATGTCCTTCCACCGGTTCAATGCGCGACCATTCCAGAGAAAAGCGATATGTGTTCAGGCCGAGAGATGTGATCAAGTCGATGTCTTCTGCAAAGCGATGATAGTGGTCAATCGCATCGAGAGAAGGCTCATGGAAAAATGTGTCATGCAGGTTTTCGAGGAACCATATGTCGTTATTCGCATTACCTCCCTCGACCTGATGGGACGCTGTAGCAACTCCCCACAGGAATGAGTCGGGGAAGTGTGGCGCGCCGGCGGTGGTATTCGTAGATGACGTGGCATACATGAGTTGGCATTCCTTTCTGGACTTACTTGACGCCCTTGATGAGAGGCATCAAAACGAGGTTGAAGGCGCACAAAATGGCCGCAATAATCCACAGCAGCATGTAATTCTTACCGGATCCGATAGCCAGGATCATCGGTGCGACCGCCGGGACGACGATATTGGGGATATTGAGCGCCAGACCGAAGACAGCCATGTCTTTACCAACGTCTTTCTGATCAGGCAGAACTGACGCGCAAAGTGCCAAGTCCACGGTCAGATACATTGCTTGTCCTACTGCGAAGACCAGCCACGCAACGATGAACATTCCAAAGCTGTGTGAGAAGGCTCCGATGACGAGCGCCAGAGACATGAATACTGCTGCAGCTGCGACGAAAGGTTTGCGTGCTCCAATTTTATCGGATAGCCAGCCGGACCCGGTAAAGAAGATGACGGAAATCGGCGCTGACAGCAAAGTGAGCAGACCAGCTTTTTGCCCAACCTCAGGTAGCGGAACATGGATAACGTCGATGAGGTAATACACGAAATATGTCAGCAAAGCAGCCATGGCGATGCCTGCGAGGAATCGTGCGAGCCAGGTGATGCCAAAGTTCGGATGCTTTCGGGGATTGACGAACATTCCTTTGAACATTTGTCCCACGTTCATGTCGGGCACTTGACTGTGGCCGAATTGAGGATCCTTGTAGAGAAATAAGAGGGGAATCGACGTAAGCGCAGCAAGCAGCACCGGAGCACTCATCAAAAGAAGAGGTACCCCAACAAGTGCACCAGTGAGGTAGGTACCGCCGGAAAATGCCAATGCGCCGAACAGCCCCATGATCCCCATCACTCGGGCGCGCATGCGGTCAGGAACTGCTTCAACGGGAATTGCTGCATACGCATTGAAACCGGCCTGCATCGAGCACACGCCAATCACGTATGCAATACCGATGAGGACGACATTCGACGTTGCTCCGACAACGAGTGCGCATACCAAAGTTGTCACAAGACCGGCAATGATCCACGGGCGGCGACGGCCGAGACGTGAGGTTGTACGGTCAGATAACGCCCCCACTAACGGGACAATGACCAACATGAGGAGCGAACCGATTGACACGATTCGTGAATAAATAACATCTTTGGTGTCAGGGGCAACTGAAGCGATTCTCAGCGAAAGTGCGGTGCCGAGACTCATTGCCATGATGTACATTCCGACAGCCGCGATGAGAACGAGGATGATAGTCCGCTTGGGGATACCGAAAATCTGGACAATTCGCGCCTCCTCTTCTTGCTCAGGTGTGAGCTGGGGCGTGTCGTCGTGGCCGATCGCGGCGGTTGTTGCATGGATATTTGCCGGATTTGCACCGGCACTGATCGTGGAAAGCTCGGCCGCAGTGTCGTCCGCAGCTAAAGCAGGATTGGGTGCCTGATTCTTTTCCGGTTTCATTCGAACTCCTTTGAACGATAGTCGGAAGCTGAAGCTCGTCATCAAGCTGTTTCTTATTGAAAGTGAACCAATGTGGCACACCTTCGTGTTCTAAAATACACCATTTTGGAACACGATTAAAGGTTTCATTTCTACTGTCTTGTAGAATTGAGGTCATGCGCACTGTCGAGGAGGGAAGATGACCGGAAAGCAGCGTGGTCCTTATATGAACAGTCAGCGTCGACGAACAAGGATTATTGCTGCTGCTGTTAAGGCCATCGGTGAAAACGGATTTCGTCACCTCTCGATGCGTCAACTTGCCGATGAAATAGGCATCTCGCATACGACGCTCTTGAGGTATTTCGGCTCAAAAGACGGTTTGCTTCAAGCTGTGCTGGAGCAGCGAGAAGAAAGTGAGAGAGACTGGCGATCTGAATTGATTGAACAGCGGGGGCTCTTGGCTGCTCTACCTGAGGTCTTGGCACACAATATGACCATGCCGGCCATTATCAGGTTGGACACAACTTTGACGCTGGAGGCGATCGACGCGGAGCATCCCGCCCATGACTTCGTCCGCCAGCGCGAGGAGGACTTTCAAGAATCATTGTGCATCGAACTGCTTCGGGAACAGCGTGTTGGCAGGCTGTCAAACGACGTTGATGTTGAGCAGTTGGCGCATGAAATTAGGGCGTTAGTCGAAGGTTTGCAGCTGCTGTGGCTCAATGACCCCTCTCTGGATATTGCTGAAACGATGCGCGATTTTATCCAGCACGTGATCGCCTCGTGAATACGAGTGAGAATTGGTATGAGGAAACGATTCCTGAATTATCAGCTGGCATCTCATGACCTCATTGGTCGAAGTAATTGACGAGGGTGACGCGGCGCGCTGAGCGGGCTGGAATTGTGTAGACTAGATGGCGGTCCTCCGCGTGACGGTACCGTCCGAACCTCCCCAGGGCTGGAAGGCAGCAAGGATAAGGGCGCTCTGCCGGGTGCGCGGAGGATCTTTATTATCATCGTCGTTGCTGTTCAGGACGGTTGGTGTCGCCAAATGCCTATGGATACCTTTAAGGTTCGAGTGTGACCACAGCTCTGTACCGCCGCTATCGGCCCGATACGTTTGATGAGATGATCGGCCAGGACCACGTGACGCAGCCGTTACGTGCAGCTCTTCGTGCCGACCGAGTGACACATGCGTACTTGTTCTCAGGTCCACGCGGATGCGGAAAGACCACGTCGGCACGTATCCTGGCACGCTGTCTGAACTGTGCGGAGGGGCCGACGGACACCCCGTGCGGACAGTGTGAATCATGCCGGGAACTGGCAACTGGCGGACCCGGATCACTGGACGTTGTGGAAATTGACGCAGCCTCACACCGCGGCGTTGACGATGCCAGGGATCTGCGTGAGCGTGCCACCTTTGCGCCCGTGCGCGACCGCTACAAGGTGTTCATTATCGACGAAGCCCACATGGTCACCAAAGAGGGCTCGAACGCGATGCTGAAGCTGGTTGAAGAACCCCCTGAGCATGTGAAGTTTGTGTTCGCCACGACTGAGCCCGAAAAAGTGATCGGGACGATTCGTTCGCGTACCCATCACTACCCGTTCCGACTGGTGCCGCCGGACGTGATGCAACCGTATCTGGAGCATCTGTGTGAAGAAGAAGGGATTCATCCAGACGCGGGCGTGCTCCCCCTCGTGATGCGGTCGGGCGGAGGGTCTGTGCGCGACACGTTGTCGGTCCTCGATCAGCTGATGGCTGGCGCAGTGGAGGGGGCGCTGAGCTACGACCTTGCTGTTGCGTTGCTGGGGTACACCGACACTGCTCTGCTTGATCAGACGGTTGATGCGCTCGCGGGCGGTGATGGTGCTGCCGCTTTCCGAGTTGTGGAGCACATGGTGGAGTCGGGCCATGATCCTCGTCGGTTCGTTGAGGACCTCCTGCAGCGTTTGCGTGACCTCCTGATTATCGCCGTGTCGGGAGATGCGGCAGTCGATGTCCTGGCGGGAACGCCCAGTGACCAGTTTGAACGCATGCAGGTGCAGGCCCGAAATTGGGGGCCGTACCACCTGTCGCGCGCAGCCGATCTGACTGATATGGCCTTGCGTTCGATGGTGGGCGCGACATCTCCGCGCATACAGCTGGAGTTGTTGTTGGGCCGAATCCTGGTGCCGTCACAGACTTCACCTGCATCCCGCACAGAGGTGGCAGCGCCGCAGGGCAAGGAGGGCTTCCCCGGAACAGTGGGAACAGTCGGCGGAGGCGCACCGAATTACCAGTCGCCAGGCGGTGATGCTGGACATGGCAGTGCCGGAAGTGGCAGCGGGTCTGGTCGTGCGAGTGGTGCTGGCGATGGTCAGTATGACCACGAGCGCGGCGGAACTTATGGCGCGGCTCAGGCGAAAGCGGATCTGCGTCGTCGTCGCGAGCAACAATCTCAGCATTCCCAGCAAACCGGGGAGACGCAGGGAGCACCTAGGCCCGAAGCCGGCACGCCGGGCAAGCCGACACACGCAACGCGGGAATCTGACGCCGCACCGGGGGCCGAGCGCGATCAGCCAGAACACAGCCAAAATGGCCAGCGCCAGGCTGAGCAGCGCCCGACTGAGCAGAGGCGTCCTGAACCTGACCGTCCCGGCCACCACCCTGCGCCTGAACAGCACGCTGCGTCCGAACAATCTCATCGAAGCGGCGCGGTTGCAGATTCGATTCGCATGCGCTGGCAGGAAATTGTCGATCGTATCGCTTTGCTCAGCCGAGCCACATGGTCGCTCGTGGACTCTCACGCCCAGCTGGGAGGCGTGGACGAATCTACCGTGATCCTCAGCTTCACCACTCCAGGATTGGTAAAGGCATTCGACTCGGGTTCCCGAGCCCAGGACGTCGCCCGCGCAGTCCACGACGTGTGCGGTGCAGACGTGCAGGTCAGGGCTCAGATCGCGCAGTCAGTGGGCGGCGCGTCGCTGACTACGCCTGCATCGGTTCCACAGCAATCGCAACGCACTGATCATCAGGCACACGGGCCCAGTAACGAGGGCACGCCCCAGCGCACTGCAGGTCACGAGCCGCCCTTGTCCACTCAGCAGCACGGCGCGATGCCCGGCCGACAGTCGATGCGCTCTGAACAGGCAACGCACGACGAACAGGCAGCGAACGCGCCGTCACGCCCACAAATTGATCAGCCTTCAGCGCCGGCCTCACCCTCGACTCCGACAGTTGACGACGATGACGATGATGACGGCTGGGGGCCGGTAGCCATACCCGGTGGCGGACGTGCCGAGGCATCTGAACCGGCCGCATCGGCGTCTTCCTCCCAGCCCGTCCACTCTGACCCGGTAGCGCGTGATCACCAGTCAGAGCGTGACGCTCATCCGGCAGCACGCCAGCATCGTCCATTTGGGCGCGAGAATGGCACAGAACAGCCACCTCGAGCCGCACATGGCCCGATCTTTGATGACGAGGACGACGAAAACGACGAGGGCGAGGGAGACGGAGCGACTTCCGGTCGCGCCGAACCCTTGCGCGACCGCGACCATGACGAGCAGAACGCCGAGCACGCCGCACAATTAGTGGAGCAGAAGATCGGCGGTCGCCCTCAAGGAGTGGCACACGCTGTTGAGGACGTGCGTGACAGTGACGACACAGACCAGGCCGTCCCGTCGACAGCTCACTCATCCACACCACCTGAACCGCAGGGTGAGGACACCCCTTCACCAGGCAGCGTGGAGGAGATGCGCGCCGAAGCGATCCGTGAAGTGCAGGAGGAACGAGCTGACGAAGCAGGGGAGCAGGGCACAGGCGATACTCACGCCCACGAGGCAGAGGTGCGCGGTACACGGCCGCATCGCCAGCAGGACCATTTCGCTGCCCCGTACGGCCACGACGCACCTGGTGGTGAACCTGACCCAGTTATCGTGCCGCCCAATGAGGATGACTCGGCCAGCATGGATGACGTGGATCTGGAGATGTCGACCAGCGTCGGGTTGCCGGCCATACTGGAGATACTCGGCGGTACAGTGATCGAAGAAAAAGACCAGAGCGAAGAAAGATGAGTGTGACTCGTGTTTGAAGGCGCCTTACAGACCCTGATCGATGAATTGGGAATGCTGCCCGGTGTCGGACCCAAGTCAGCTCAACGCATGGCCCTGTATCTGCTCGACGCTGAACCCGATGACGTGACGCACCTGGTGGACGCCATCCAGGCCGTGCGCGAAAAAGTACACCACTGCGAAATCTGCGGTGATCTCACCGAAGCCGACCAGTGCACCATCTGCCGTAACCCCGCGCGCGACGGATCAGTGATCTGCGTTGTCGAAGAGCCCAAAGATATTCGTGCCATTGAGAACGCGAGGGTGTTCAAAGGGCGCTATCACGTCCTGGGCGGAGCGATCGACCCGATTCATGGCGTGGGGCCTGATCAACTGCGTGTGCGTCAACTGCTCACTCGCCTTCAGGACGGCACGGTTCAAGAAGTTATCGTGGCCACGAACCCCACCATTGAAGGCGAAGCAACCGCCTCCTACCTCTCGCGCACCCTGTCCACAATCGGCGTGATGACCTCGCGCCTGGCTATGGGACTGCCAATGGGTGGCGACCTGGAATACGCCGATCCCGTGACGTTGGGGCGCGCGCTCGAAGGCCGCCGTCGCGCCGAATAACTCCACGCGACCGCATAGCGGGCACCTTTCCGTCACGAGTCGCAGACTCATAGGATGAAGGGGAAACCCATCCCAGGTTGATCACAAGGAAACGAGACAAAGTGGCACTGATTGTTCAGAAATACGGTGGCTCATCTGTCGCGGATGTAGACGCGATGAAGAGGGTCGCCCAGCGTGTCGTGGACACTCGAAATGCAGGACACCAGGTCGTCGTGGTGGTCTCAGCGATGGGTGACACAACAGATGATCTGCTGGACACAGCCGCCCAGATCACCAGCGCACCACCTGACCGCGAACTCGACATCCTGCTGACAGCCGGGGAAAGAATCTCCATGTCACTGCTGGCAATGGCGGTCAATGAATGCGGCGTGCCTGCACAGGCCTACACCGGTGCACAAGCCGGCATCCGTACCGACACTCACTTCGGTAAAGCGCAAATCGTCGGCATGGTGCCCGAACGCGTAGCGCGCTCCATCCGTGACGGTCAGGTCGCCATCGTCGCAGGATTCCAGGGAATATCAGAAGATGACGAAACGACGACGCTGGGTCGCGGCGGCTCCGATACGACAGCGGTCGCCCTGGCTGCCGCTTTGCACGCCGACGTGTGCGAAATCTACACCGACGTTGACGGGCTGTTCACTGCTGACCCGCGCATTGTGCCGACCGCGCGGCGCGTGCGCACCATCAGCCAGGAAGAAACACTCGAACTTGCCGCACATGGAGCAAAGATTCTGCACCTTCGGGCAGTGGAGTTCGCTCGTCGATACCACGTTCCGCTGCATGTGCGCTCATCTTTTTCCGACAAGAATGGGACATGGATTTCCGACAGACCCGCAAACCCTGCACTGGCCGGCCTCGTCCCTCAAGCTGCGTTAGCTGCCAACCAGGAGGACCCAATGGAAGAGCCGATTATCTCCGGCATTGCTCACGACCGGTCACAGGACAAGATCACCGTGGTCGGCATTGCGAATTCACCCGGCATGGCCGCACGCCTGTTTGAGCTGGTGGCGCAGCAAGGTGCGAACATTGACATGATCGTGCAGAACATTCCCGTCACCTTGGAAAATCGCGCCAACATCTCCTTCACACTGCCCGCCGAGGACGCCGACCACGTCATGCAGGCGCTGGAAGCTGCGCGCGAAGAACTGGGCTTCAAGGAACTCAAGTACAACCCCGATATCGGCAAACTGTCCCTGGTTGGAGCTGGCATGCGAACCAACCCCGGCGTATCGGCCAAACTGTTCGGCGCACTGTCCCAGGCCGGCATCAACATTGATCTTATTTCCACCTCAGAGATCCGCATCTCTGTGGTGACCAAGCTGGAAGACCTTGACCGCGCCGTGCAGGCAGTGCACACCGCTTTCGGTCTGGATTCCACCGAATCTGAAGCCGTCGTATATGGAGGAACAGGACGATGACCACGCCTGAAACCCGTAGTCACACCCAGCGCGACTTGAGCGTCGCCGTCGTAGGAGCCACCGGCCAGGTCGGCTCCGTCATGCGCACCCTGCTCGATGAGCGCGACTTCCCGTTGACCAGCCTGCGTTTTTTTGCCACCGCACGTTCAGCAGGCAAGACACTGACCTGGCGTGACCAGGACATCGTCGTCGAAGACGTGGCAACCGCTGACCTGTCCGGTATCGACATCGCAATCTTCTCCGCCGGAGCCACCGCCTCACGCATCTACGCCCCACGTTTCGTTGAAAAAGGCGCAGTCGTGGTGGACAACTCCTCCGGCTGGCGCAAAGATCCGAACGTGCCGCTGGTCGTGTCCGAAGTTAACGGCGAGGATATCGCGCAGCGTCCCAAAGGCATCATTGCGAACCCGAACTGCACCACGATGGCCGCGATGCCGGTACTGAAAGTCCTGCACGACGAGGGTGTCCTGCGCCGCCTCTTCGTCTCCAGCTATCAGGCTGTCTCCGGATCCGGGCTGAAAGGCGTGCGTGAACTGGAAGAAGGTATTCGTGCCGGTGCGCACCAGGATCTGAGCAAACTGACACTGGACGGCCAGGCCGTCACCTTGCCGGAACCGTCCACATATGTCGCACCGATCGCCTTTGACGTGGTGCCCTTCGCGGGGGCGCTCGTCGATGACGGGTCAGACGAAACCGATGAGGAGCAGAAGCTGCGCAATGAGTCGCGCCGCATCCTGCACGTCCCGGATCTGAAGGTGTCGGGAACGTGTGTGCGCGTGCCCGTGTTCACTGGCCACACTCTGACGATCCACGCCGAATTCGACCGCGCGATCACTCCTGACCGTGCGCGCGAACTGTTGGCCGAGGCTCCCGGAGTGCGCCTGGTGGATGTGCCCACACCGCTCGAATGCGCCGGCATTGATGACGTGCTGGTCGGCAGGATCCGCCAGGATCAGGCCGTTGATGACGGTAAGGGGCTTGTGCTGGTAGTGGCCGGTGACAACCTGCGTAAAGGCGCAGCATTGAACTCGGTGCAGCTGGCCGAACTGGTCGCTCAGGAGCTGCTCGCCGGCTAGCTTCCATCCACCTGCGCCCCAGACAAACAGCGTCGCCCTCGTCAATTACTTACTGACGAGGGCGACTGCGTTCACGCGTGAGTGCGAAAAGCCTACTGGTTCTTCTGCTCTGCGATCTTGGCGCGCACATCATCCATGTCGAGGTTCTGAATCTGAGTGATCAGATCCTCCAGCGCGACTGCCGGCAGAGCGCCGGACTGGCGGAAAACGGCAATACCATCGCGGAAACCCATCACCGTGGGGATTGAGCTGATCTGCATGGCGGTGGCCAGTTCCTGCTGCTGATCGGTGTCGATCTTGCCGAAGACGATGTCCTCGTGCTTGTTCGACGCTTCTTCGAAAACAGGGCCGAACTGCTGGCACGGTCCGCACCACGTTGCCCAGAAGTCGACCAGGACAATGTCATTGTCCTTGATAGTCTGCTCGAATGTCTCCTTGGTCAGTTCAACAGTGCTCATAGGGCCTCCCATCATGAGTGGTCTACGGTCGGTCCGCAGCCTTTCACCTATCTCAACTGTGCTGTATGCACGATTATTCCATGACTGGAGCAATCAGGCTGTGAAGATCCTCGCCTCACTGTGAGTCAGGAAACTCGTGCTGAGTGGCCGTATTGTGAGTATCAGCCGTGCGCAACAGGGCAGCGCAGTATCGCGAGAGAATCGGTGCTGCCGGAGGTTTGCGAGTGTGCTCGTTCAAGCTGCTCAGCTGGAGGCAGGGAAACTTCGTCGCCAGCTACACCGACCGCTTTGAGAATAAACGCCACGACGGTGCCGATTGTGGCTTCTCGGGCATCGGTGAGGCTCGCGGCATCCTCGTCGCTTCCTGCGCGCGCGTTGTCAGGCGCATCTGCCGGTGAGTCTGCAGACGAATGTGTCGGTACTCGCACGCCGGCCAGACATGAGTGAATCAGCGCAACCAGCGTCAACAAGTTCTGCTGTGGAATGCGCCCCTGTGTCATTGCTGCTTCCAGGATGTGGAACAGGATATGCTCAACGATTCCGGCGTGGTCATGGAGGCGGGCAGTGTGCTGTGACGATACCTGCTTGCTCAGCGTGATGCTCGATGCGAGATGAAACTGATCTTTGAGATCGAGATAGGAGCGCAGATATACGGTGAGTTGTTCGATCGGATCGTCAATTCCGGCCAGCTTGTCCCTGAGGAGGTTAGCGAACTTGGCGGTGGTATCCTCCATGAATGCCAGCAGCAGCGCTTCCTTGTCGCTGAAGTGGTTATACACGGCAGTTCGACCCACTTCGGCACGTTCGGCAATCTGTGACATGGTGATGGCATCGAACGGTTCTTCGGACAGCAGTTCTGACAGTGCAGTAAAAAGTCGGCTGCGAGTCAGCTCGCGATGAGCCGCAAGAGTCGATCCAATAATCTTCGGCATAATCGTATTCTGACAGAAGCGTACTGTGTGTCGTCAAATTATGTTGAAATCTGCTGGGTGCACGAATAGCGCGGTGCCAGCGGAAAATGAGAGCGCGGATTCACCCGTGTTGGTTCATGTGCACTGGTCAACGATCGCCTGCACGATTGGAAAATCAGGATCCAGCCAGTTCAACCTCAGCGCTTCCTCGAGCGGAACCCATTGAATACGCTGATGGGAGGATCCAGCTCGCGGCGCCTTGGAACCCGGCGAGACCTGCGCCAGCCACACGGCCATTGTGCGTGTCCCAAGGATCGGCCACCATCCGTCGAGCGGTCCTGCGACCTGGGCGCCCAGTTCAATAGTCGTCCCTAGTTCTTCACGCACCTCACGGACGAGGGCGTCCATCGCGTTCTCACCTGGCTCCACTTTTCCGCCGGGAAGTTCGAACCGGCCGGCCAACTCGGGTGGATAGGAGCGTGCCGCTGCCAGGAGCTGGTGGGGCCGGTCAAGACTGTCGACGATTGCTGCGCCCACGACGGGGCGTACCGGTTGATGCTGCGTGATGGTCACGGCCTCTATGGTAGGCGTAATGCGTGTGGCGCGATTTGCGTGGGTGTCCACTTTGTGTTCTGAATTGGTGTTAGCGCTCGGAAACAGTTATCATCGTGAAGCGTCTTTGAGAAGAAAGTGACGCCATTGCGGGCGTAGTTCATCGGTAGAACGACAGCTTCCCAAGCTGTAAAGGCGGGTTCGATTCCCGTCGCCCGCTCCACTATGACGTCGAAAATGATAAGTACCCTTTTGCGTTAGCGAGTACGCCCCAAGGGGGTCAAGAAAATCGCTTGCGTTAGCGAGTGTATAGCGCGTTTGCCCTGACCTGCGGAAATGCTTTCCTCTCTTTCGACCGAGCGAGCGTTTGCGTTAGCAGGCGTTGATTTGGTCGAGGTGGATAGCGTGGTCGGCGACCTCGGTAACGAGTTCAGCATCGTGGGTGATGACGATGACGACGGCACCAGTGTCAGCGAGTTTACGCATTACTCGGGAAATCGCGACAAGGTGCTTGTAGCCAACACCTGATGTCGGCTCGTCGAAGATGTAGACCTTCTTGTTCGCGGCAAGCGCTGTAGCAATAACCAGACGTTGACGTTGCCCACCAGAGAGTGCTTGGGGATGATCAGCCTCATGGTCGGTGAGGTCGAGTTCTTTAAGGATCGCCTGGGCGTCGATGTGTTGTTTTTCGGCTCTCGTTATCCCGAGCGTGACTTCGTCAATAGCGGTGTCTGAGAATAGCTGCCGGGTGGGGTCTTGCATTACGAGGTATGCGTCCCGGTTGGTGAATTTTTGCCTATTGAGTGTGATGGATGCACCTTTGGCTTTTTCGAGTCCGCAGATGATGCGTGCCAGTGTTGATTTGCCTGACCCGCACGGGCCGAGGAGCGCTGTGATTTTCCCTGCCGGAAAGAGCAGATGGCCGATGTTGAGAACCGTGTTTCCGTGGCGGTAGGCGAAGGTGAGGTTGTCAATCTCAAGCCCATCTCCTGCCGGTTGCGGAAGTTGTGGCATAGGCACAGTCACTAGGGATCGCAGCCCAAGCTGTTTGCGCTCCTCATCCGAGGTAGCGTAGAACTCTTCGCCGGTTGCGGTGAGGGCGATGTTACCTTTATCGAAGCAGTAGACACGGTCAGCGATCCCGGAAAGGAAACTTAGCCGGTGTTCAGCAATGATGATGGTGTGTCCATCAGCTTTGAGCCTGGCGATGAGTGTGGCGAGTTGGTCGATAACGTCAGCGGACAAGTTCGCGGTTGGCTCGTCAAAGACGATCATCGACGTGTTGTTGCACATGGTGACGGCGCAGGCCACGCGTTGCATCTGCCCACCCGACAGTTGTGTGACGCGGGATTCCAACAGGTCGGCGATACCTAACTCGGCTGCAACCTCGTCAATGCGGGCACAGATCTCCTGCGGGTCGCGGCCGAGATTTTCTGGGCCGAAGGCGAGTTCTTGGCGCACGTGGGTGGTGTAGAACTGGGTGCGCGGGTTTTGAAACACTGTCGAACAGTGGTGGGCAAGCTCTGATAGATCTACTCGTGCCACGTCAATGTCGTCGACTGTGACGCTTCCGGTAAGGTCGCCGTCGTGGAAGTGCGGGATGAGCCCGTTAAATAGCCGTAGTGCGGTGGTTTTTCCTGACCCTGACGCGCCACACAGCAAGGTGACAGTTCCCTGCGAAATAGTGAGGTTGGCGCCATTGATTGAGGGGTGGTCTGCTCCTCGATAGGTGAAGGTGACCCCAGTTGCTTGGGCTATTGTCATAGGACGATTCTCCATATCGCGAAGCTGATAACGATGAGCAGAATGACCGCGTCGATCACACGGAATTTCACGACCGTGACTGAGGTGGGCTTTGCGGTTCCGCCCAGTCCGCGTACAAGGGCAGCAGATGCCAGTTCGTCTCCGCTGCGTACCACGGTCGATAGCAGCGGGATTGTGAAGTATTGCGCCGCACGCAGGGAAAGCGCGGACATGCCGCGTAGTTTCATGGCATCTGAGATCGCTTTAACCTCGTGGCCGATCACGGGCAGCACACGTAACGCGACTGAGATCGGGATCGTGAAACAGGTCGGGATTCGTGAGCTGGCGAGTGCTTTTTGCAAGGTGGCAGGTCGGATCACACCGATCGCGTAGGCTCCCATTCCTGCGCTGACACTGAATCGCCACATCCACTGCAAAAACAGCACGAGGAACGCGCTGGCCGTTGACTTCCACACCAGTGGTATCACGAAGACGAGTGTGCCGAGAGCCGCAAACGTGGCCAGGTAGACGGCAACCCAGCTCGGGCGCACGAGCGTGTTGGGGTTGATCGTAGCGCTCGCCAGCATCACGGCGGCGAATCCGCCCAGAGCACACACGAACCACGGCGAGTAGGCACTGTAGATCGTGGTGGAGACGATGACGAGCGCTACGATAATCGTGCGCGGGTCGGGAAGTTTAGACAAGACCGGCCCGTTCAAAGTGTTTGCGCGCCACCCGGGTTCCCAACAGACCAGCAAGCCAGCCAACGATGAGCATCACGACGAAGAAGCCCAACAGAATCGGAATCGTGACAACCTGCGCCATCTTCGCGGCATACTCGGCACCCATTTGTTCGGCGATCTGCGACATATATGCGTCTTGGTTCATAAATAGCGGAATCCACGGGGAAACATAGATCGGCAGGATAAACAGTGCATATGCCAGCGGGACACGAACTTTCACGCTCTTCGGCCCCTTGGTGATCACCAAGTCAGCGAGCAGGCCGAACACAGCGGCGATCGCAATTCCTCCCACCCAGTGACCCGTTACGAAGAAGAGGACTTCGATGAGGATCAGCATGATTGTCAATGCCCCCATCTTCGGAGTGCGGGCAGTAAACAGCGCAAAGACGATGCCGTTAACGAGGATAGAAAGCAGGAAACCGGCATACATGGCAGCCGGAATGAACCCGAGCATTCCGAATGCAAACACGATGACAAACATCAAAGCGGTGAAGACGCCGATATTGATGAAGTCGCGCGTGTTTAGGCGCGAGGACGTGGGTGTGGACATAGTTATTCCTTTCATGATTGTGAACAGTGCTGTGTTTTAGACGAGTTGCCATCCGGCGGCGTTGATGCGCTCTTGCCAGAAATCGCGGTATTGACCTGGCTGGTTGACCAGCTCGTCGTGGCACCCGCGCTGGGCGATACGCCCACCGTGGGAGAGCACAATGATTTGGTCAGCTTGGCGAATGGTTTCAAGTTTGTGGGCGATCACGATCAGTGTGGAGTGCTTGCGTAGCTCGTTCATCGCCGCAACAATGTTGGCTTCATTTTCCGCATCCAACGCGCTGGTGGCCTCATCGAACAGCGCGATCGGGGCCTTCTTCACCAAGGCGCGGGCGATAGAGACGCGTTGGCGTTCCCCACCTGACAGTGCGCGCCCGCCAGCACCCGCCAATGAATTCCAGCCGTCTGGGAGCCGGTTGACGATTTCGGTCACGCCCGACAGGTCAGCGGCCCACCTGATTTCTTCATCGGTAGCTTCTGGGTTGCCAAGGCGAATGTTGGCTTCGAGCGTGTCATTGAATAAATAGACGTCTTGGAAAACGAGAGACACCTGGCGCATCAAATCTTCGGTGGTCTGCTCGCGCACATCAACCCCGCCAACGTATACGCTGCCGGACTGCACATCCCAGAAACGTGCAACCAACCTCGCGATTGTGGTTTTTCCGCAGCCGGAAGGGCCAACCAGGGCACACATGCCGCCTTGCGGGACATGGAAGGAAATATCACGGAGAACCGGGGTGTCCGGATCGTAGCCGAAGGCGACGTCCTCGAAACGAACATCACCAGGAGCGCTCACCGGTGTGGAGACATCGGGTTCGGACAGTTCGGGAGCGTCCATGATCTTGTCGACGTGATTCATTTGCTGGCGGCGTTCTTCCAGCCCGGTCATGCAGCCACCGATGTCTTGGAGCATGGTGGTGAACCGCAGGCACATGCCGATGGTGACCACAGCGTTCAACGCATTCATCTGCCCGCCGAGGGCGAGTTGGGCGGTCAGCCAAATCATTACCACGACAAGGGCTTGGACGAACATTCCGTTTATCAGGTTCGCTAATGTTTCGATCCACAATGCTTTGCGGCTTTTGCGGTCAGCCTGTTTGAATGCCCGATCAAGGGCCGGGTAGTCGTCGGCGACATGGCAGGAGCGCAGCGCGCCTTGGCAGGTGGAGAATTCGACCATGCGAGCCGCCAGCTCCGATTCTGCTGGTTCGGAAACCTGTTTGCCCTTATCGAGAAGCACACGGGAGATATGAAGGAAGGCGAGCATGATCGGGAAGGCGATCGTCAAGGTCAGTCCCAGTCGCCAATCCCAGAACCACGTGCCCACAGTGATCACCAGCACGGCTGAGAGTTTTTGGACGAGGGAGAAAATGAAATGTGCCGCCGACTCGCCCAAGTTCATCATTTCCTGGGTGACCATGCGCGACAGCCGTCCAGAACTACCCGAATCAAACACTCCCAACGGTAGGCGGGCTACCTTGTTGCCGACCGCTTGGTGTACGTCGTGAATGAACCCGAGCGCGCCGATATAGCCGGTGCGCATGCCATAAAACTCCGTGCCCACGCCCAGCATCGCGATTACCGCCAAGGCGATGAGCCAGCCCCAAAACGACAGCCCCCACACCGGCATTCCGGTCGCTAGGGCACTTGCTGCGGGAAGCAAAGTCAGCAGGGCAAAGCCGTGACACAGTCCTGAGACCGCACCCCACGCTTGACCGACCGAGAGGTCTCGCCACGAGGCGGGTTCCATCAAACGCTTAAAGCGTGGCAGCAATAGTTGATTCATCGTGTCATCTCCTCGCATGCACCTTGGGCAAGAAGTGCCTGATAGTGCGCATTACCCAACAGCTCGTCGTGTTTACCGACCACAGCAATGCGCCCGCGTTCCATGACGACGATTTGGTCTGCCCCTCTGATCGAGGCCAGTCGGTGGGCGATCACAATCACGGTTCTGCCTTTGGCAAGAGTCGAGAGAGCTTGTTGGATTTTCGATTCCGATTCCGGGTCCGCCATCGCCGTCGCCTCGTCCAACACCAACACTGGGGCATCAACCATGAGCGCCCGGGCGATCGCGATACGGGCTGCCTGCCCGCCCGAAACGTGGGTATCCTCACCCAACACAGTGTCGTAACCATCTGGCAGGCTCATGATGAACTCATCGATCTGCGCCGCCCGCGCCGCCTGCCGCACCTGATCCAAGGTTGCGTCTGGCGCGCCAAGAGCGATGTTGTTTCGAATGGTGTCGCGAATAAGCTGTGCATCTTGCAGGACAAATGCGACCGTCGAATACAACACATCCTGGGAAATGCTCTTTAGATCAACCCCGCCAATAGTGATCGTGCCAGCATCTGGATCATCGAAGCGGGCAATCAAACTCGCCAACGTCGACTTTCCCGCGCCCGAAGGCCCAACCAGCGCGGTCACCGTGCCTGCCGGAATGCTCAGGCTCACTTCGTCTAACGCTTGGGTCTCGTCATAGGCATACGACACACCCCGAATCTCGATATCATGACCCTTTGGCGTCTGCGGCATATCTGGCTGAGGCAATGCCGGTAGCTCCATGACGTTCACCAGCCGTACTGCCGCAGACCCTGCGAGCTGGTACGACCAGGCGATGGTTGCGACTGCCATCAACGCTCCCGGCAACACCAAGGCGATCAACGTGGTCGTTATCACCTCGTAGATGCTCACCCAACCGGCGTTCATCATCAACGCGCCACCGCCAAGGTTCACGATCAACAACACCGGGATCGACACCCACGAAAATGAGGCGACCGACATCGACACCAGCGGCATGCACCATGCCCGGTAGAACTTAGAAAACTCGTTAGCTGCATCTAAATAGGCTTTATGTGCTTGGCCGACCTTGCCGAACGCTTTCACCACTGAGATACCGGCAACGAACTCGGCCATCGTTGCCGAAACCTGAGCGAGCTTGGTATCCATTTGTGCGGTCTTCTCATTCATCCCACGCATCGACATGCCATACATGCCCACATAGATCGGAATCGTCGCGATCGACAGCAGAGCGAGCCGCCAATCCACCACGAACGCATAGGCTAACAAGGCGAGCGGGGATACGATCGCGTTCAGTTTCTCAATCGGCCCGTGCGCGATCACTGTGTGCACCGTGGCCGTATCATCCTGAATGGTCTTGCGGATCTTCCCCTCACCCTCGCGGGTAAACCACGACAGCGGAGCAGTCGACATGCGGGCGGCAATCTGGCGGCGCATTTGATTACGCAACGACAGGTCAATAAAATGCGTCACGCCCAATGCGACAAAATATAAGGTCAACCGGGCCATGTATGCGCTGACGAGGAGCATCACGATCCAGTTCACCCGCGCCGGGTCCACCCGGTCTTGCATCAGCGCAGCTCCCAGCTCCACCAAAGCCACATAGGGTGCGATAGCCAACACACCAGAGAGAAAAGCTAAAACCTGCGCGATAAACAGTTTGCCTTTCACCGGCTGCGATAGCTGACGGATCGCGTTCTGGCCAGCGACAGATTTTTCCTTCGCCGACTCATACTCGCCTTCAACAACCTGATCCATTACACTATCGTTCACGCAAACACCATCCTTATTAGATAAGGGTAACCTTACTTTATTTCTGGGAGGTGTACCTAACCGTGCACGTCAACTGATATGAGCATCACCCTTTCAGGGCAATCCTCACCTGTTCACCGGTGCGGAACACGAACCGGATCCCGTCCTCGTCTACGATGGCGTGGTCGATCAGTGCGCTCCACTGCGCGGGGCGAAAATCGTTCACAGGTTCGCCCGCCAGATCGCCTAGGGCTGTGGTGACGGCGGCATGCTTGGCAGTGTTCGCTGCAATATCTGCCTCTAGGCTCGCTTTGCATGCGAGTGTCTTACGGCAGGCAGTATCGAGCTCTGTGTACTTGTTTTGGTAGGCGTCTTGGTCGAGCGCGCGTTGCTGGTTTTTCGCTATCAGTGCTTCGATCTGCTCAGTGAGTTCCACGATTTTTGTTTGGCAGGCGGCGGCTTGTTCTTCCAAACGGCTCGTATCAAACATGGAGTCAAAGATTTGCAGTAGCTGGCTTTGCCGTGGCTGGCGGGCGATCAGTTGATTGAGCGCTTGGACGAAAGCGTTCTTGATATCTTCGTCCTTCACAGTCGCGCTGCTGCAGGGCTTGTCGCCTGCGTATTTATGGTTGCATTGCCAGACTGTGTACTTATATTTCGTGTTCGACGCCCACGTCTTACGCCCATACCACGACCCACACTGCGCACACTTGAGCCTGGTGGAGAACAAGCCGACCTTCGCTGAGGATATGTTGCCATGCCTGGTGGCGAGCTCGTATTGCACCTGATCCCAGATGCGTGGAGCAATAATCGGCTCGTGATTGCCTGTTACGTAGTATTGGGGTACTTCGCCCTCGTTGACCTTCATCTTTTTAGTAAGGAAATCGGTGGTGAACGTCTTTTGCAGCAGGGCGTCGCCTTTATATTTTTCATTGGACAGGATGGAGCGCACTGTCGAGGTTGACCACACTTCTTTCCCGCGCGGGGTGAGAATCTTGCGAGCAGCGAGCTCGGTTTTAATCTCACTGATCGCCATCCCGTCAAGGAAAAGCTGGTAGATCAACCGCACGGTCGGAGCCTGCGTCTCGTCGATGACGAGACTGCCGTCCGCTCCTTTCTTATATCCGAGTAGTGATGCATAGGGAACCATAATCTTCCCATCTTGAAAACGCTTCCTGTGTCCCCAGGTGACGTTCTCAGAGATGGAACGTGATTCTTCTTGCGCCAAGCTCGACATGATCGTGATGAGTAGTTCGCCTTTGGCGTCGAAGGTGTAAATATTTTCCTTCTCAAAATAGACCTCGACGCCTGCATCCTTGAGCTTGCGCACGGTAGTGAGCGAGTCGACGGTGTTGCGTGCGAACCGGGACACACTCTTGGTGAGGATCAGGTCGATTTTGCCTGCCAGGGCGTCATTGATCATGGTTTGGAAACCTTCGCGACGTTTCATAGAGGTGCCAGAGATGCCCTCATCGGAGTACATGCCCGCGAACCGCCAATCACTACGTGAGCGAATGTAGGTGGTGTAGTAGTCGATCTGAGCCTCATACGAGGAGGTTTGTTCTTCCATCTCAGTAGAAACGCGAGCATACGCCGCCACCCGTCTGCGCGCTGGTACCCCGGACGGGGTTGTGACATTCCCAAGTTTCTTTGTTGCGGGTATCGCTGTGACCGTGCGACTCATGCCAACCACCCCTCACTGGTTAAGCCCACCGGCATCATGGTTCCATCTGCGAGGTGGAAGGTGAGCTGATGCTCGAAGGCCTCGATCATCACGACCTGCTCGCCAACCTGGACAGGGTCGAAACCCTGGGTGCCGAGCATGTCTGCGCAGGCGTGTTCGAGGAGCGTTTCGCGCAGGTTGTGCCCCCTACAGGGGTTTCCGTTTCCGGTGCAGGCACTCCAGCAGCGCCAGAACTTGTATGAGGTTCCAGACTTGTAGGTGCGGGTTTTGCGTTGATAGTTCTTCCCGCACGCGCCGCAGCAGATCCGCCCGGTGAATACGCCCGTGTTTTTTGACGGGGTGGCAGCCGGGCCCACCTCACGCCTGTGCGCGATTTCTTTCTGAACGGCGTCAAAGGTTGTTTCGTCAATGATGGCTGGTAGTGCATTGTCGACCCAGTATCGCGGCAGCTCCCCGTCGTTGAGGGAGCGTGTGGGTGCTTGGATTGTGGGGCGGTACATTTTCTGTAGCATTTGGCAGCCCTTGTAGCGCTCATTTTCGAGCATGCGACGAAACACTGACCCGTAGAACCGTCCCCCTCCCCGAGAGCGTTTACCTTCAGCATTGAGCATCGTCGCGGTTTTCTCCGGGCTAATCCCGTCCAAGAAATTCGCAAACAGTAAGCGCACGATCTTGGCTTCCTCTTCGATGATGGTGAACTGGCCGTCTGCCCATTTGTATCCATAGACAACGAAGGAGTTTGTGCCCCCGCTCTTGTATCGGTTCCGGATCGCCCATTTCACGTTCTGGGATAGCGAGCGTGATTCTTCTTGGGCGAATGAGGCCAGCAAGGTTAACAGCAGTTCCCCGTCAGCGCTAAGGGTGTCGATGCGTTCGCGTTCGAACCGTACGGCCACGCCAAGGTCTTTCAGCTCACGGACCGTAGCGAGCAGGTCGATTGTGTTGCGGGCTAGGCGTGAGATTGATTTACACAACACAATATCGACACCCCCACTCCTGGCTGCGTCCATCAGATCGGCCAGGCCTTGTCGGGATTTTGTTGACGTGCCGGTGATACCCTCGTCGGTGAACACGCCGACGTAGGCCCATCCGGGTGTGGATTGGATCAGGCGCGAGTAATACGAAACCTGCGCCGATAGGGATGCTAACTGCTCTGTGCCGTTGGTTGAGACCCTCGCGTATGCCGCCACGTTGACCAGTTTCGGGGCAGGCGACCGAACTGGTGTCACCACACTGATGTGTGCCACGTTTTCTCCTTTCGCGTTAGGTCTATACACGCTCTAAACCAAGTGTTTATCCAGTCGTTTCGCCCACAATCTGTGGTTGATAGATCGGCGTCCACGCCTTCCATAACAACCGGTGAGCACGCTGATACTCTGCGGGCGTGAGCACGCCCCGCCCCGCCAGCACGCTCAACGTGTGAGAGTCCGTGATGAAGGCGAGTTCTCGGGCGAACACGTCAGGTTGGGCCAGTTGATCAACAGGAGCGGCGAGCGTGTTCATGGTTGTCCGCCACGGGTGCCGAAGCGAGCACGTACATAGCAGGCGTGACAGCAAAACTTTTGACCTGGTTTGTCCACGATCGCGAAGCGGCGTCCGCAGTGCGTACAGGTCTGCTCGCGCGCAGGCTCGGTTTTCTGTCGATGCCGCCACGCTTTATGCCTGCAGGCGGGCGAGCAAAACCGAGCCCGAGCTGCTCCCTGTATAGGGCTGGCACACCAGTGGCATACCTGCCAGGCCATCACCGGAGCGGCGTCAAGGTTTCGGGTTGTGCAGTACGAGCGGACCTGGTCACGAGTTAGGGCGCAAAACTCGGCAATCGCTTTATACCCCCAGCCCGCCGTGCGCAGGTTGCGGATACGTTGTTCATCAAGATCATTCACAGTGGGGTCACTCCCTTCACCCCACTGCCGACAAACCCCCGATTGTTAAATCCGTCCATGAAACGACGAAAAGCCCCGCCACCACCGGCTCCCCGAGGATTGGGAAGTCACAGTGGTGACGGGGCTCAGTCGCTCCGACGTGGCGCGGATGTTTAGTAGCCGAGCTTGGCATTCACGCGAGCTTGTACGGCGCTGTAGAGATTTCCGAGTCGGCGCTTACGTTCCTCACCGTTGCCGTACTCGCCGCGAATAACGGCATCGGCAAGAGCATCAATGTTCGGCCCTGCTGGCTTCGCGGCAGGTGCGTTGCCAGAGAGCTTCTCGTTCACGCGCTGCTGGACAGCCGCATAGTTGGCTCCGAGGCAACGCTTACGCTCCTCACCGTTCCCGTAATCGCCGCGAATCACTGCATCAGCGAGAGCGTCGATATTCGGCGCTGCAGGAGCGGGTGCTGGTGCACTACCGCTCATCTGGTCATACCAAGACTGTGCGCGGGACATGTAGGCAGCATGCTGAGAACCAGCAAGAGAAGCCGGACAAGCAGTCGCAGAAAAGTCCTTGTGCCCGAAGACGTTCTTGCCCCAAGCCGGGCGGCCAAGACCGTAGAACTTGCAAACGGCCGCCACGAGGTGTGCTCCGTTATCGAGGCACGCCTCCGACACAGCCCACGGGTTCGAGGACACATCCGCATGCTCGATGCCGATACTGGTGGTGTTGGCGGCAAAGTTGCCTGCATGCCAGGCGGTATCGCGATCCCACACCAACTGGCCGATGCGTCCGTCGGTTTGGACTTGGTAGTGGGCGGAAGCTGGACGCGTTTGCCACACGTCGTAGCAGCCCCTAATGGTGAGGTTTCCGGCGTTGTGGTGAATGATGACCTTATCGATCCGCCTACCATTCCTGCCGGGCGTGTAGTGTGTGTTCATGATGAGGTCGATGTCAGCCTCAAGCGTGTTCCAATTCTTCATCAGTGAATCTCCTTTTCAGTGGTTGGTGGTTCGGTCAGTGAGGGTCTTGTTTCGGCGCGGTTGGCGATCGCATCGAGCGCCCCACGCATTTGGGATGGGACGGGTAGGCCGAGGCGGGTGGCGTTCTCCACGAGGGAGATGCCTTCGTTGGATAGGTAGAAGAAGATGACCGCCGCTCGCAGCACGCCGGGTGCTCCGAGAATATGGACGTCGATCAAATGGGCGAGGCCGACGAGGGTGAAGATGAGGATTTTGCGGCTGATACCCCTAAAACCGACGGATGAGCTGAGGCGGCGTTCGTTGATGGCGGCCAGCACCCCGGTGATGTAGTCGGCGATAGTGAAAACAATCAGCGCATAGACGAGGCCGTCGAGCCCTCCAAGATAAGCGGCGAGCCACGCACCAATACCAGCGATGCCGGCTTGAATGGCGTGCCAGATGGCGTGTAGGGACATGGGTATTCCTTTCTGTGGGCATAAAAATTGCCCACACCCATCTGGGGTGAAGGCATCAAAAATTGGTGTAGCGCAGCGTGTTACATGGTCGGGTCAGTGAGGACCTCGAGAATTGGCAGGCTCAAGTCGAAGGACGCCACCTTGGGCGCTGGGAGTTCTTGGGCTTCGATGGCCTCTGCTGGTGGTGCGGGCGTGGCATCGGACTCAACTGGGACGATGGGTAGCTGTACTTCTTCGCTAGACGTTGACTCATCATCTGAAACGTCGGTCATTTCTGTGTCCTTTTCTTCCTTGTCCTTCATTGGCCACCCTTGGTGATGGCGTCGTAGAGGACGTCGTAGGCTTCCGCCGCCACGCCAGACAGTTCACCCTCATAGCCGTCAAGAAGTGCTTTCACGTCCTTGTCGTGGCCGTCGTAGGTGGGCCCCGACACTTCCGCAACAGATGCCAGCAGATTCTGACGGGCATCGAGGAATTCACTGGCTTTGTCGGGGTCGGCGAGCATGAAGGTGCCGTCATCTGCGAACACTGGGCGACCATGATCGTCGAGTGTTGCATAGTGGGTGACGAGGTCGTATTCGTCTTCCCCGAACCGTGCAATCGCTTCCTTCACTAGCGTGAGGAGTTTGGAGCGCGCCCTGGATTGAGCGGCTTTGAGCGGCATGTTCTCGAGTAGGTCGGCGATGGGTTGCAAATGGTGGTTGGCGAGCATGATCTTCATCAGGGTTTCCTTTTACTTATGCGAGGTTGGTGGACATGGCCGACAGGCCTGTGTTGGAGAAGTACCGCCACGTGATGTTCGAGCCGGTTCCGGATATGGATGTGATCCACCCTTGATTGAGTAAGCTGAGGATCGCGTTCATCCGCGACATCAAATCTTTGGTGCGATCAAAGAGACGGGTCATGTTGTAATACGAGCCGTTGGTGACGACCATGACGTCGTAGGTGTGGAAGACGATCTTCGCCAGCCCATTGCTCGACACCCACCCGGCGTAGGTGCCTTTCCCGGTGAGCGTGCAGTCTTGCAAGGTCACGTAGCGTGAGCCGGTGGTGTAGAACTTGTAGCCGTTGGTGCGCAAGTCAGCACCAAGATGAATGCCGGCCTTGCCGTAGAAGCGTCCCTTCGGATCCAGGGTGAGGCAGGTGAAGTAGCCACCGCCGGAAACCGTCTGGTATGTCCAGGCCACATAGTCGCCTTGATAGGCGACCTGGTTGACGACGCCTTGCACGTCGGGCTTGTCCTTGTGGGCACGGCGTGCCATCTCCCCGATGTAGCGGGTGCCGTACCAGAACTGCATGCCCGCGCTCGTAATCTTTCCCTCCAACGTCGAGCCGTTATACCAAGCGATCTGATACGGGGTGATGCGGATAGATTGCGTCCAGCCTGCCAGGCCTACTTGGATGGCGTTGGTCGCGAGCTTGTCGGCCGTAATCGAGCGCGCCCCAATCCGAGCCGCCGACAACGTGCCGGTGGTGATCTTCCCAGCATCCAGCGAGGCGATCTTCGCGGATGTGACCGCCGCGTCCTTGATCATCGCATTGGTGATGTATCCGTTGGCGATCGTCAACTTGTCGGATGTAATCGATCCGGCGGCAATCCGCCCAGCAGCTAAATACCCGGAGGTGATCTTCGAGGCCGAGAGCGACCCGATTTTCGCGTCGGTGATCGCGGCGTCTGCGATGTGTGCGGTGCCGATGGCGGCGTCTGCGATGTGTGCTTGGCTGATCGCTTTCGACCCGATCATCGCAGCCCCAACCGGTGTTTGTTCCCATTGGTTGTTGGTGAGGATGTATTGGCGGGCGATCACGCCGTCTACGCGCACTTGCCATAGCGAGCCCTCCGGTCGGCCAGCCGCGTCCGCTACGCTCGGGTCAACAACGGCAACCGTGAGCCGCCCATCCGAAGTCATCGCAACGTCGTGGGCATCTTGCGCCAACTGGGTAGCACCAGCGGCTGCGGTCTTGGCTTGGTCGACCTCTGCGCGTGCTGCGTCGAGTTACGCGCTGATCTGTGCATGGTTCAGATCAGTAGCGAGTGCCACCCAGTCGGGCTGCCCGGTGTCGGTGAGCCGGTAGATCCAGATTTCGGTGGTTTCGCCGTTCTGCTTGAACCATGTGTCGCCGAGCTGTGCCTTCTCGGGTTGGGCACTGCCGTAGTGGTTGGTGTTCTTCCCATCCGCTGAGGCAAGTGCGAATCCTGCCGTATCCGACGCAGCCACCGCCGTATTGATGGCGGTCTTGACTTGCCGGGTGACAGACGTGAACTTCCGAGCTACGGTTCCAAGTTCGACCGAGATGTATTGACCTGTGAGCGGGTTGTATTCGTATGCCACCACCCGTGCCGTGAGCGCGACACCAAGATCAGCGTGGCGGACGGTCACGGTGTCGCCAATTTCGACGGTTTCCAGGCGTGCAAGGTCAGCGTATTCGCGGGTTTGTGAAAGGTCAGTGAAGTGGATCTTGTACGAAGCGGACGGCTCATCCACATGCTTGGCGTTGAATTCTGCTGCCGCCAGTCGGCGTAGTTCGCCGTGTGCTTGGTCGAGTGGAAGCTCGCCTTCACGTGGGTTGTCTTTATCCGTGATGGCTTTGACTTGTCCGTAGCGGATGACGCGGATACGCGGCACCACATAGTCCCCCAATTTCGGGCTATCCACATAGAGTTCAGGCAAGAGCAGGCCGTCGTAGCCAATCGGCAAAATCCGCATCACCACCGTCGAAAAATCAATGGATGATTCGAAGCCGGTGAGGTTCTTCCGATCACTGATGACCATCCCGTGGTTGGCTCCGCGCATGGGCGCGTGATGGATATGGAAATTATCGCGGGTCAGTTCGCCGCCCCAACGCGCAGCGAACGTATTGTCCTCGCCCGCATCCATGAGAGCGGCGGCGATGGGCATGCGCACCAACCGCGCCGAAGACCTAGTCACCGTATCCGATGAGGTAGCAGTAAACCCGTGCTTAGTGTTCGCCGCCCCAAGGATCTGCGTCAGTGCGCCTTTCGCGGTTTTGTTGACCACGTAGGTGTCGGCGATGAGATTCGCCGCCAAATCATAGAAGACATGAAACGCCGTTACTTCGAGCATTCCTTCGAGGGTGGTGACGACCTCGCTAATCCGGAAACCCTGACGTTGCTCCAGCCTTGGCACGGGCGCTGCCACAATGTTCTCAAGTACGATGTGCGTGGCAGCAGGTCCATCTGCCGGGTAGGTGAAGGTCAGGGAGAATTCGCCACCCAGTTCTTCCGTCACGATCGGGTTGATGATCTCCCGATCCAAGACTCCTAGCCCGGTGGCGGTGAATGTCGTGGCGGTGCGGTCGTGAACCGTAATCATCAAAATGCCTCCAAACAGCATGAAGGCCGCCCACCACAGGACGGCTAGGAACAATTGAGCGAACGGGGTGGTTAGGGGTTGCGCCAATTCGGCACGACGACGACCTTGCTGATGCCGGTGCCGAGGGTGATCCTGTTCAACCCAGGCTTCAAGGTTGGGAAAGTTTCGGTGAGCGCATCGGTCTGCACGCGACCTGATACGTGTGCGACGAGACGCGCGCTGTCGAGCGTGATAGAGCCTGCTGGCGAATTCACGTGGTAGACGCGCGCATTGATCGTCAAAGACAACGCTCCGGTGCCAGTAACGGTGATGATCGGATCGGCATCGAGTAGGCCGGGGTTGGTGATCGTCCCCGACTCCGAGATAGTTACGGGCTTCAAGCCCTCGGTCAGGTAAGTGAAGGGCTGGCAGGTCAGGCGTGCGGTGAAGAACCCCCACCCCGACAACTCCCGGCGCAGCTCGCTCACTTCGCAGTGCTTAACCTTCCGATACACACCCGACTCACCAGTGAACGCGATCGTCTGGGCATTGGTGAGCTCGTGAGTGGCCCGCCGGTACTGGTCGAGCCCATCACGGATAGGAACGGCGAGCTCAAGCTCAAGTTCGGTGTCCTCCCAGCCCGTGAACCTGGTCAGGGTCCCGGCGCGGCCTTCGACCTCAATATCTTCCACCGCACGGACGGCTGCGGGTATCGCCACCGGGGCGGTCAAGCGCAGACCAAGCGACGTAGAGGTCACCGCGCTGTTGAGGGTGAAGCCAAACATGATCAGTAGCCTCCTGCCATCACGGTCTGCCGCCGATCAAGACGAGCAAGTTGTTTGTCGAGGGCGGGTGCGAGTTTGCCGACCAGCGTCCCATCCGACAAAGTCACCGAAATATCCAAAGACCCGAGGATGCGCTTTGCAGTCGCATCCACGATCCCAGCGACATCCACACGCTCGTCAGAGACGTCGCTGATCCGCTGAGATACAGTCACGGGCTGTGGGGTGAGGTCAACGGCAGGTACCTGCAGGTCAGCGACCGCCTCGATCGGCACGGCCAGCCCGTCCTCAAGGTCGGCGAAGGCGTCCATCGTGTCCCTAGCCAAACCAGTGGCAGCGGTGACGGCTTTGTTGCCATCGGTTTTGATCGAGCCTGCCAGGCCTTCAACGAGCATCCGTCCAGCCCAGGCCATCTTGCGAGACGGGCTGTGGATGCCGAAGAAGCCAGTGATCGAGTCCCAAATCCCGCTTGCCCAGTTCGAGACCCGATTCCACAGCCAGCCCGCCAAGCCTTGGATTCCGTTCCACAGGCCGTAGACGAGGTTTTTACCCGCCTCCACCATCTGCCACACGCCCTGCCCAACAGCAGACACAATCCCAGAAATAATCGATGGGATTGCTGCGACGATCGTGGAAATAATCTGCGGTAGGTTTCGCACCAACGCGGTCAAGAGTTGAATTCCGGCTTGGATGAGTTGCGGGATTGCCCCACCAATCGCCGACACAATCGCGCCGATGATCTGGGGCAACGCGGCCACGATCGTCGTAATGATTTGGGGCAAGGCACCAATCAACGCCGTCAGTAGCTGAATGCCAGCGTCGATGAGCTGTGGGATCGCGCCGACCACGCCGCTGACGATCGCGGTAATAATCTGCGGGAGCGCAGCAACGATCGCTGTGATGATCTGCGGTAGCGCACCAATCAAGGCGGTCAGCAGTTGGATTCCTGCTTCGATGATTTGCGGGATAGCATCCACAAGGAACGTGACAATCCCCGTGATGATTTGTGGCAGGGCTTCGATGATGACGGGGATTGATGCGATGAGGCCTTCGGCGAGTCCGGTGATGAGTTGCAACGCCGCATCAAGAAGCAACGGGAGGTTGTCCACCAGGCCCTGCACCAAAGCCATGAGCATCTCCACCGCCGCAGGGATCAGTTCTGGCAAGGCTTCACCGATACCTGAGACGAGGGTGGCAATAATCTGCACCGCTGCCTCAAGCAGACTCGGTAGGGCTTCGATGATTGCCTCGACCAGCGCGATAATCAGCGTTACCGCTGTTTCCGCTACTTGTGGCAACACCTTGATAATGCCTTCGAGCAGGGCGGTCAAAATGCTCATGCCGGTTTCAACCACCATCGGTAGCTGCTCAGCAATAAATGCGAGGGCTTCCTGTAAGACTTGGCCGAGGGCGTCGATGAGTGCGGGTGTTCCGCCTTCTTCAAACGCTGCGGTGAGTTCGTCGATCCACCCGTTGACCATCGGCAACACCGAACCAGCCAACGCCTCCGACAGGCCACCAGCCAACAACCCCTTGAGATTTTCCACCCCGTCCTGCATCGTGGCAAGCTGCCCGGAGAAGGTCTTGGATTGGGCGTCCATGGCCCCGTAGAAACGCCCGCCTTCAGCAGTAGCACTGGCGAATGCGTCAGCGACCATGTCAGCCGAAATAGCACCCTTGGCCATATCCTCTTTCAGTTCACCGATGGACTTGCCGGTCTTGCGGGAGATCTCTTCGAGCGGGTTGAATCCGGCGTTGATCATCTGCAGTAAGTCCTGACCCGTGAGCTTGCCGGTCGAGGACATTTGGGCGAAGGCGAGCGTTAGCGATTCCATCTTCACCGCATCGCCTTGGGAGATATCGCCGATTTCGTTCAGGTGCTTTTTCGCATCCTCCAACGACATGCCAAAGCTCAGGAGGGTTTGCATGTTGCCCGCGAGGTCCTCCATACCAAACGGAGTCTTCGCCGCCTGAACTTTCAGGTCGTTAACGAGTTGTTGGGCTTTGGCTTGGTCACCCAGCATCGTCGTAAAGGACGTGGAGTATTGCTCCATACGGGCGTTGTACTCCACGCCCGCTTTGAGGGCTCCGGCCATGCCGCGACCGATCGAGGCGATCGCATGCCCGATACCCTTCACCCCGGCAATGATGGCTTCGGAGGCGAGGTTGGCTTTCAACACGTCGCCGAAAATGCGGGTCTTGGAGCTGGTGGTGTCCATCTCGTCCCCGAGATCATCCACCGCGCCCTCAAGACGTCCTGCGTCCTTTGCCGCGCCCTTGGCATCGTCACCGGCACCGTCAGCCTCGTTCCCGAAATCCGACAGGGCGTCGTTGTTGGCTTTCAGCTCGCCTTCAAGCCGGTTGAGTTCAGCGCCTGCGTTATTGAGTTGGATCTGCCAATTCTTCGTCCGGTTATCATTCTCACCAAAGCTCGTGGCGGAGTTTTCGAGTGCGGCGCGCAGGGTCTCAATCTTCGACTTTTGAGCCTCGATTTCTTTGCCCAGCACTTGGTTACGAGCCGTAAGCGCTGAAGCGGACTTATCGTTCCTATCGAACTGAGAAGCCGCCAACTTCATCTCGGATCCCAAAACCCGCATCTCACGATTAATATCCGTGATCGCGCGCTTAAACTCCCGCTCACCCTCAAGACCAATCTTCAAACCAAAAGACGAATCAGCCATGAGTGTTTACCTTTCTTTCCGGTAACGACAGTTATGGGATAATCAGTGAACGAACACGTAAAAGCGAAAGGGCATATATGGCAAAGAACAATGCGCGAGTGCGTAACTGGTTAATGCTGGTAGCCGTTGGGCTATTATTTGCAGCTATCTGTTTTGCTATTTTCGGGTTCACGCACGTGATTTCACCGGTCACCGCTATCGGAAATGCTGCTGGTTTTCTGATAACTAGCCTGGTTGCAGGTTTTTTCGCGCTGCGTAAATGAGCGATGCGCAAAAGGTAGTGTTCTTGCACGGGTTGGGTGAAACCCGTGATGTTTGGAACCCAGTAATAAAACAGCTGCCACAAACCGAGTGCATATCTCTAGACGTTTTGACAACGAAACCGCCGCTGGCTTCTTGGTTGCTTGAAGACGTATGCGCCCAGATTGCTAACTCGCTGACCGAACCAGTGCACCTGGTCGGGGTATCGTTGGGCGCAGTGATTGCTTTAAATATCGCGCTCACCCATCCGGGCAAGGTGTCCTCACTGTTTGTTTCAGCTCCGCAAGCTAAACCCCCAAAACTGTTGATGAATCTGCAAAAGACACTAATGCGAGTTCTACCAACAAAATGGGTCTGTCCGCCGCAGCTTAGCAAACCTGAGCTGGTGGGTGTGCTCGATAGTTTGAAAGATTTAGACCTTACTTCGCAGCTTCCAGCTTTATCTATGCCCGTAACTGTGGTTTGCGGCAGCAAAGATAAAGCAAACCTGCCTGCAGCCCGCAAAATCGCCGGCCTTATCCCCACAGCTCACCTAGAAGTGATCCAAGGTGCAGGGCACCAGTGGCACGCCGCCCATCCTCAGCTATTCGCCTGTTATCTCACGAAACATTTAGATCGCTAAACCCCAGCAGGAATAATATCGTCGATAAACCAGATGCGTTTCGGCTGGGCTCTGCCGGTTTCGATACGCCAGCAATCCACCAGGTCCAATAGTTCACCGAATATGGTCAGCTCGATTTGCATGCGGGTCAGTCCCAGGTGGGCGAGCCCGATATAGGTCAGGCGGGTAAAGATTGCCTCGTCACTATCTATTAAGTGTCCTTTTTCTTGGTTTGCCCTTTTGGGTCTGGGGTCTCGGTCATGATTGCTCGCCGGGTGCCGCGTTGGAGTGCCTGGGCGATAGCCTCTCGGTAGTCAGCTAAATCTGCAGGCACAGTTAGTAACTCCACTGCTTCTGCGGTCAGCTCTGGGCGCTTATCGTCCGGATGGGTGAGGTTGTGTATTTGTACGGACTGGTTAGCGAGCAGGGCGATGAGCCAGATTACCTCACCGAGTGACTTATCCATATCTTCGCTAGTTTCCAGGGCTTGACCTAAATGTTCTAGCCCTCCGTAACGTTGAGCTATAAGGCGGGTCGCACGGGTAGTGAGGACAAGCTCGTATTCTTGACCTGCGATAGTGATTGTCGCGCTTTTTAAAGAGGTGCTGGCCGGGCTGGTTTGGGTTTTCGCTGTCATGGCTTACCTGCATTTCTAGTTGTTTGTCGGTTTAATGCTGGTTGTAGCGGCAGGCTCATACACCTGCCTGTACCAGCTGGAGATCGTCTCAGCTTTCACGCCGGTGGCTCCTTCGGTGACTTCGGCTTTCCACGGGTGCTTACCGGTAGCGTCTGGTTTGTTACGCCGCAGAATCGTTCCCTCAATACTCGGGGTAGAGAACGTGATCGAATCAGCTTTGGTCGCCAGCGTGGCTCCCGGCAGAGCAAATTTGACGCGGTAAAGCCAAAAATACTGGTACTTCCCGTTAGAGCGTGCAGCTCTAAAACCAATAGCCACGGGTGCGCCACCATCCTCAGAAGTACTGATAAGTACCCCGTTCGCGTCCAGTCTCGCACCAGTTAAGGCAGCTGCAGCCTCAGCCCCGAGATCATCAACCCCAAGAGTGAGCGTTCCAGATTTGAATTCCTTGACAATCTCGGATGCCCCGTCATCGGCATACAAAATTGCCTCAGCCACCTCCACAGACAATTCTGCAGATATTGCTTTAGCCAGCGGTTTAGGAACGGCATAAGTTTCCTCACCGCTAGTGGGATCTTCGCTAATGCTCGCGTAGTAGAGCTTGTCTAAACCAATAGTTGCCATGATGTTTCTCCTTTTGGGTAGTAATTTTCGTTAGATGTCATCGAGAGATAGAATTGGGGCATGAGAGAGAAAACGCGACGCTTGACCTATGCGGTGTTCGGGATTTATCTGCTCTTGTTGTTGTGGATGGTGCTGTTCAAATTCGCCACCAGCGTTGACGACATACTGAGCATGCGGCATGCGCGCTACTTAAATCTGATCCCATTTACAGATTCTGCGAATCTTTACGGGTCGAACTTCTTTGATGAGATCGTGGTCAACTTCCTTATTTTCATCCCGTTTGGCTTGTACATGAGGATGTTGTTGAAACGGCGCTCATGGTTAATTCAATTGCTCCCACCGTTTTTAGCAAGCGTGGCATTCGAGGTCGTTCAGTACGTTTTCGCTATTGGGGTCAGCGATATCACCGATGTCATAATGAACACTGCTGGAGCCGCTACTGGCTTAGTAGTTTTTGCTCTGCTAGCCAGATTCTGGCCTGAAAAGAGCGAAAAAGTCATTAACGTCATCGGGTTAGTCCTGGAGATCTTGTTCATCGGATTTTTGACTTTCCTGATCATTGCAAACTCTTAAGGACAGGCTCTAAAACTCGAAACATCGATGGAATAGTGGTGAAAACCGGTATCCGCCTCGTATCCGATATAGCGGATTCCTGGGAGAAGCCTGTGTACTGTGAAGGGCGATAGCTAGTTCATTGGTAGTGCAGTATTTGATGTAGTCGTACCAGTTGTTTGGGAAGCTCTGGATATAGTGGATCTTCTTGTATTTATTGGAAAATCGCAGGAAATAGAGGGAGAGGCTGAAAAGCTTTGCTCTTAGCTGGATGCCTTGCGATTTTGGGAAATATTTTATGAGTATTGATGATTTCTCTTGTTCACGGGTTCGTTAGGCGTTTTCGCGAGGCAAGATTGCTATCTCTAAACCGGCGAGTACGACTTCTATGATGATTTCAAAGTATTCCTGACTCATGCGGTCTTCGTTTTTCGGGTTGGCTAGCGGAATTAAGTAGCCCTGGATGATGTCAGCCAGCGTTGTGGAGCAGACAGCTAGGGGCTGAAGTTGGGTAATCATTTGGCCTAGGTCGTGGCGCTGTTCCTGCTTGGTTGGGCTGCGCAAGTTGCGAGCAGTAATGCTCCATAGCATCGTGTTGATGATAATTGAGTATGCGATGTGAATGTACTTGCTAAAACCAGCATCCCGTAGTTTTTCGTAAGCCACCTCCAAGATTGGTATCAACGCGGCGTTCATATGTCCATACATCAGTTTGTCGGTGACTCCGGGGAATTCAAGAAAGACAGGCCTGACATTTTTTGCTAGGGAGATGAACCAATCTTTCCATTCCAGCTGCTCGTCCGGTAGTTCGATGGTGCTAGTGATCTCGCCTATTACAGAAGCGGTAATGGCGTCACGGTTTTGGTAATGGTGGTAGATGACAGAGGGAACTACTCCCAGACGCTGCGCAAGGTCACGAATCGACCATTTTTCTAGACCGCACTCTCGGGTCAGTTCCATTGCGGTGTACATGATCTTTTCCTGCGTCAGCCAGGCGCGTCTACCCGTGTTTACCCGCTTGTCTTTATTCCCCACGAAAACAGCATACCCTCAACCTCGACAATACTAGAACATTGTTCTAGTATTGTCTCAGCTTGATTGGTAGCTCACTTTGGAAAGGATGTTTTAATGTGCGCCACTAATGAACGAAACGAGAAAGTCGAATCAAAAATAGCGGGACTGTTTCCCTTGTTTTTGACGGTGTTACTGGCATATATGGGGCAGATGATTCTTAATCCAATTCTGGCTCCGCTATCGCGCGAAATCGGGCTGAAGGAATGGCACATTGGCGCCACCATTTCGTTAGCTGCCATAATGTTTTCTCTTACCTCCACCAGGTGGGGACGGGTCTCATTGCGATGGGGATCTCGGCGTATCTTGCTTATTGGCATGCTTGCCGGAATCCTGGCTCTAAGCGGATTCGCTATGGTGGTGTGGCTAGGATTTAAGGGTCTGCTCACCGGCATAGCGTTGATCATAGGAGTAGTCATAACTAGGGGAGTGCTGTACGGCGGTGCCATCGCATCAGTTTCCCCAGCCGCGCAAACCTACGTTGTGACTCATACCTACAATGAGACGCAACGGGTAAAGGGTCTGGGAGTCTTGGGTGCTGCACAAGGATTCTCGTCTATTCTTGGAGCCTTATTGGGCGGCAGCCTTGCAGCTATAGGAGGTTTCATGATGCCCTTGCTGGTGATGCCTCTGGTCATGCTTTTAGGCGTTGCCGTTTTGCTGCTAACATTCAAACCCACAGGTAGCGAAGAAAAAGTCGCTCAACCGGCAAAAGTTTCCTATTTTGATTCAAGAGTATTCGTGTTCCTGGCTTGCGGTTTCCTAATGTTTACCGCTTTTTCTACCGTGGCTACACTTTTCGGCTTTTTACTGCAGGATGTTTTGAAGCTAGCGGCCGGCGCAACAGCAGGGCTCACCGCTTTGTGCATGTCAATAATGGGTGTGGTGATGATACTGGCGCAGGCCTTGGTGGCTCCAAGGTTAAACTGGGGTGCTAAAAAACTCTTTAGAAGAGGATTAATAATCGTTCTTCTCGGGTTACTACTCTTGGTTTATCCACTAAATCTTGGACTGTTCATCGTGGCCAGCATCTTGACAGGCTTTGGTCTAGGCCTGGCGATGCCTGGCTACAACACGGCGCCTACTTTGCAAATGAAGCCCGAAGAACAAGGTGGGCTGGCCGGGTTGATTAATGCTAACAATGGTGCTGCCTATGTAGTGGCACCGATAGCCTCTACCGCACTTTACGGACTCTCTCCGTGGCTACCAATGACATGTTGCGCAGTCCTGATAGCTGCGGCAATTTTGCTGAGTTTTTACCATCCCGAGTTCCGCAAATAATCTCTTTATGATTAGAAGCAAAAACCATAAAAATTCCTGCTAAAGCGGTGTTGACTTCAGCAGAACTATGATGTCTAGTCGCTACGAGGTTCAAACAAACTCAAACGTCTCAAAAACCCCATGCAAACACGGGGTCATTCAGCTCAATCGCTTGTAATGGTGTGTATATTCTTCTTGGTAATGACCCTGAAGCTATTGAGAACACTTGGTGCTATATAGGCAAGACAGAAGACTTTGTAGAGCGCCTGCGTGATCATGACAAAAAGAAGCCGCAGTGGGAAAAGGTTGTTATTATTGCTAGCTTGCAGCGGTCTTTTAACGAGGGGCATTGGGGTTATTTAGAAGCCCGTCTGGTTGAAATCGCTAAGAATGCTGAGCGTTGTTCTATGCCTGATAACAGACAAACTCCTCGGGTTAGGAAGCTTTCTGAAGCGCAACGAGCATCAGCCGAGTCGTTCTTAGATAATGTGAAGCTGATTTTGCCGATCCTGGGAGTCAATGTTTTGCGTTCCCTAGAAAATACTGTGCAAGCAGCTACCGCTCAGATAGTTTCTTCGCCTGTTTTCCATCTGCGCAGACAAAAAGATCAGATAGACGCCTCGATGCAGCTGATTGATGGCGAGTTTTTCCTCCTCAAGGGATTAATAGTGGTTGCGAATTGGGAAACCAGTAAAGCCAGAAGTCAGGCAACGGTTAACTCGTATGCGACTATAGCTAGTCGTCACCAAAAGCTAGTTAGTGACGGTTCAATCCGTCTAGAAAATAAGCGGGGCGTGGTTACCCGGGATATTGCTTTTGCTTCTCCTTCTGCAGCAGCGGCCATAGTGTTAGGTACCTCCGCCAATGGTAGAGCGCGCTGGGTCAATGATGAGGGACAAAATTATGGAGTCTGGGAGGAAAGCAACAACTCCTAGAAAGTAGTCGGTGAATAATTCGCGATGTCGATTGAATAGTGGTGGTAGCCGGTATCGTCCTCGTATCCGATATAGCGCCTGCCTGTAATAACCAGGCGAGCGCTAATTAGAGCTTTCGTGATCTGGTCTCTTAGAGCTAAGTAGTTGGTTTTCGTGAACAGGCTGATTCGAGCTTCTTCTATTTCGACGCCTGGGGTGTTGTCGGCGAAGATCTCGAAAGAATCTGTTAACGGGGTGAATACTAGATACGTGTCTGGGGCTGGGGAATCGGTGTAGCAGCTGACTGCATAGGCGAGCCCAAGTTGTTTAGCGATGTGGCTTATGTTTTCTAAAAGCCCGCTCATGGTTTCACCTGCTGGATTCGCGCGGCTAGGGTTTGTTTCATTGCGGTGATTGCGGCTCGCCTGGTTTGTGAACGCGTAGGGGCTAGGAAGGGTCTAGCGGGCTGGTTGGAGCGCCCGTGTTCAAGAACGTTAGCGATTAGTGCGTTAGCTCTACCATCGTCTCGGTTCTCGGCGAAACCAACTTTGACGTTGTAGTCTCCGCGGCTATTGACTTTTACTGGCGCGGTTCCTAACGCTTTGGCGAGCTGACCGGTAGAGCGGGAGGGCTGTTTCGTTGAGCTGCCGATTGCTGCAGAAAGGTTAGAGCGCATACGCGGCTCCACAATATTAGCCCCGGCTTTAAGTACTTGCTCAGCGGAGTTATCAATGAGGCTGCTGGCTGAGTCGAGTGCGTCAATGAAATCGTTGGGAAGCCGGATTTGTACGCGAGCCATCAGGGTGCTCCTTCTGCTTCGGTGCGGTGAGCCAAAATCTCGACATAGCGGCCGAGGTATTCGACCGCATCAATAACGTACCTGCCACCTGCGGAGCTGATTTCCATCGCCTCGGTTATATTTATGCCGGGTATTGCTCGGATCCTAAATAACAGGTCTGCTTTGGTGTAGGCGGCGCGGTTGACCCACGCACCACTTGCGTGCCGCACTTCCATATATGCGCGCACCGAAGCAATAACCTCGTCACCAGTAGTGGCGAACCCGGCAGCGTCCTTAACCACTACAGGTTGTATTAGGTCGATGTGCTCGCTCATTTTTCCTAGCGTTGCCACAAGGCGCGTCCTTTCTTTAGATTTTCCAGTCCCGATCCAGACGAAGCAGGGTGTTGACTGCGTTCCACACGGCGCGGGCAGCATCGGTTTTGTCTGCCCAAAACCCGGCGGTTGCTCCATCTCTGGATTCGTAGAAATGGGTGGCGAGCATGATAATGCCTTGCCGGGTTGCCTGCGACATGGGCTCCGTTTGGTAGTAGCCCTCGGGCAGATGTTGGTAAGCGGTAGCGTAGGAGATGGCAGCCAAAACAAACGAGGCAATCAAAGAATCATCCTCGCTATGTTCAACCAGCAGATTTTGCTTGACTAAGGCCATGAGTTCGTCTGTTTTCATGGCTGCCACCTCCTAACTATTTTTCTGGTTTACCCGGCGGTCTTTTGGGTAAGAACCTTGATCGCTTCGGGCAAGACTAGCTTGCCGTCTAGGCGTTGGGAGGCGAGGAACCCGATCTGCCCGGTGGTTGCAAATAGCTCGTTTAGGCGTTTGAAGGAGCGGCCTTGCCGGTCAGCAATCCAATAAAAACCGAGGTCACCGAACGCTACTGTGCGCGCCCCCGCTTTAAGCTCAGGCACAAAAACACTGGTGTAGACGGGTCGGCCAAGGATCATGTCTGGATTCCCAGCAGTCAGGGCTGGCTGCCACAGGTACTGCCCGTTACCGTCCTTGAGCTTGCGTATGGTCTTTACTGTTGCATCGTTCATCAGCCACACCGCGCGCGCCCGGTAGGGGGAGCGCAAACTATAGTGCAGATCGATGAGTTCATCAGCGCTAATGTCGGTAGGCTTACTGGTGGTCACGCCTAAGTCTGCTCCGCCGGTTGGGTTGAAGATGCCGGTGGGTTTACCTTTACCATCTCCAATCAGGAAGGCTTCTTCTTCAGCAGCTCCAATACGGCGAGCAAACTCGCTGGCTAGGTATTGTTCAACGTTAAACGCTGCATCGTTGAGCAGTTCTTCGCTGATTTTGAGGAAGGTACCCAGCTTGAACGCCGACAGGGAGATTTGGGTGAAGGCTTCATCGGATTCGCTATATGGTTTGCCTTCATCCAGCCAGGTAGCGGTGCCATGGGTAGACACGACAGGGATCTTGCGATCCCCGCTAGTGGTCTGAATAACCTTGGCGAGGCTTCGCATGATGTTTTGGTCAGCTAAAGACTGCACTAGGGTGCGTTCGAACTCGTCAGGCACTAGGTATCCGCCCTCAGAATCCACCCCCTCACTTAGCGCATTCCTTACTTCCATGGGGGAGGTGTTAAGCCGCATCGCATCCCAAAACGCGCGCTTGTAGGAAACGGTGGCGCGAGCCGGTCTCGCCTTGCCGTCCTCATCAGGGCTGGCGCCGGGTGTAGCAGTGATGGGTGCCCGAGTCGCCTGCGCGAGGTTGGCTTCTGTGCGTTCGGCCCGCTCGGATCGAGCGATCTCGTTAGAAAGCGCCTCGATCTCAGCCTCCATCTTCGCGTAAGCCGCATCGTCCTCAGCGCTCAGGCAGCCGGTCTCAAAGTTACGGCGCTCATCCAGAAAAGCCTTCGCCTTATTCCAGGTTTCGGCACGGCGAGCATAAAGATCAGTAACAGTAGTCATGATAAAAAGTTCCTCTCTTAAGGGTTTAGTGGGGTTGATCAGTTAGTTGGGCGTATAAATCAACAACCCGCCGACCACAAGAGACAGCGGGCTGCAAAGAACAACGGGTATCAGGAGATGGCAGTGAGCCAGGCGGAGCACTATCTTTTCGCTGGCCAGCTAACTGCGCGACGAGGCGCTGTTCCGCGGCCTTTCTGGAAAACACCACACCACCCTTGTTTTTGGGCGGCAACGGCGGCTTCTTACGGGCAGGGCCTTGCTCGTCATCCCCGCCGGAATCGTCCTCATCCGGCTCTTCAGATTCTTCGTCCTCTTTTTCTGGGGTTGGTGCTCGTTTACCAGTCAGCAGCTCGTCGGCGAACCCAAGTTCGATGGCTGCAGTTGCGTCCATCCAGGTCTCGGCATCCATCAACTTCGACAACTTCGCCCTGCTCAACCCAGTCTTGAGCTGGTAAGCATTGATAATCGAGTCCTTGACACTCTCAAGCATGTCGAGGGCACGCGAGAGTTCGGTTTTATCGCCCATCGCCAACGTTGCTGGGTTGTGGATCATCAACATCGACACCGGCGACATCGCCACATGACTTGCTGCCATGGCGATCACGCTCGCTGCGGATGCTGCGATGCCATCAATATTGACTGTCACGGTTCCTGGGTAGTCCAGAAGCATGTTGTAAATCCTGGCTGCCGCCACGACATCGCCACCGGGACTGTTGAGCCAAACAGTGACCGGTCCTGATCCGGCATTTAGTTCAGATGCGAAGATGGCGGGTGTTACGTCATCGTCGAGCCAGGATTCTTCGGCGATAGCCCCGTTGATACGCAAAACCCGAACATCCTCTTGGGTGTCCGGGTTGGTTGTTTCTGGTGGTATCCAGTTCCAAAAACGCTTCACATTCTCCTCCTCAAAATTTGGTTCTTTTCAGGTTGTTCTTCCAGCTGCTCATCGTTAGCTGCGACAGCGTCGGCTTGTTTGGTGGCGGCATAAGCGCCTGCCATATCGAGTGGCAGCATGTTGCCGTTGACCAGGTAGAGATCCCCGCCATCGGCCTCATCGATGCGGTCGAGATTCTCTAGCTCGCGGATGTCGTTGGCGCTCATCCACCCGTTCTGCCTGGCTACCGCGTAGCCCTCCATACGCGACTGGTAATCCCCGCGCAGCAGCCCCTCAACATTGAACTTCACAAACAACTGCTGCTTTTCACGCGGGTTCAAGAGAGTTTTCGTGATTGCTTGTTCCCAGCGGATCACCCACGGATCAAGCGTGTACTTCACAAACTCCAGAGACTGCTGCTCAATATTAGAAAAGGAACTCTTTTCCAGATCGCCGATCATGTGCGGCGGAATACGGAAAATCCGGGCAATCTCGTTGAGCTGAAACTTCCGTGTTTCAAGAAACTGTGCCTGCTCCGGAGACACGCTAATAGGCGTGTACTTCATGCCCTCTTCTAAAACAGCGACCTTATTGCCGTTCTTCGCACCACCAAAGGTAGCCTGCCAAGACTCACGCACCCGAGAAGGATCCTTAATCGTGCCAGGATGCTCCAACACCCCACCAGGAGCAGCACCATTAGCAAAAAACGACGCCCCGTAATCTTCGGTGGCTTGTGCCAGGCCGATAGCATTGCGGGCCATCGCAATCGGTGAATAACCCACTAAACCGTCGAAGCCGAGACCTGGGATGTGCAGGACGTCTGCTGGGGTCAGCCGGATGGTTTTGTATTCGCCTGCCGGCTCATCCCAGGAGGTCTGGTACTCGTAATACAAAGCCTTAGTGTCCAAGTCTCTGCCTACGCTCATGCGGTTTGGCTGCAACGGATAGAGCCCTATGATTTCACCTAGGCCGTTGCGTACGACCTGGGCGAACGCGTTACCCCACAAAAGCAGATGCGTCATCAAAGTTTCGCGGAAAACAAACGACGTCATCTCGGGGTTCGGCTCATCATGAAGAAGCCGATACAAACCATGATCGGTAGCTTTTTCTTTACCGCCACCTTCCATATGTCGGTAAACATGCAGTGGCAAACCCGCGATAGCCTCAGCCAGGATACGCACGCATGAATGCACAGCGGTCATTTGCATCGCGCTGCGTTCTGTTACCGGACGACCAGAAGACGTAGGTCCGAACAAGAACGAGTAAGACGAGCCAATCGTATGGTTTTCGGTCTCGCGGGGTCTACCGCGTAGCCAGTTGCGTATCCCCATGGAGCACTCCTTGCATGGATAATTTGTTATGTGAATAAACGTAGATCACCGGAAGAACGCATAAACGAACCAGGCTCAATGCAGTCGGAACGAATCGATGGCTTTGAGAACATAGAAACGGGTACCCCAGTCCTGTACCGGTGGATTTATGACCGAATATTTTGGGATCTCGACCATGCAGAAGTCGAGCTGACAGGAAGTCGCGTCGATTTCGCTAATCTAATTCACGCAGCTGCTCACCTACGTCTCGTTTTGGAGCGCGTAGTTACAGCTTCCTTTGCCGCTAGCAAAAGGCTTTTCGACAAGGCACAGAAAAAGATGGAAAGCGCAAAAGACTTCGGAGAGATGCGAAAACGTTTGAAGGAGCTTAATCCAAACTATTGGCCATGTTCGTTCGGATATGTTACCCATGATGGAACTGTGGGGCAAGGCGTACGACCGGAAGTTGGACTCCAGGAATCCGAAGTCGGACGCAGTTTTGGTCTTGTCAGCGCGATCCTCCATGCACCTAATCCATTCAAAAAGAATGAGACTTCTCCTGAAGAGAACTTCGAAGCACTTAGAGCTTTGTGCCTATTTTTGCGAGAGCTGCTTGAATCCCACATTGTTCAACTTGCAGATTCCTCCGAGTTTCTTCTACTTCGACGTGACGGTAACGGAGAAATTCGAGTTCAAAGTATCAAGACTGACCGACCACTTTTGTAAGTATTAGAGCACAAGTAGTCCCCGCGAGTCGTAAACCGAACCACCACTAAGTGCGTTGCCACACCTGATAGCCCGATCCAAGGCCATGATGGTGGCGACCACCCCGTCGATTTTCTCCGTGGATTTTTGCTTATCTGGCTTGATGTTGCCAGCTGGGTCGGTGCGTACGTGAATGTTATCGACCATCCAGGCCAGCACCGGGTGCCCGCCGTGCGCGAGCTTGCCTTCCAACGCCAGCTTCATCAGTTCCTTGGATGGCGGGGACATGTCTTTGAAGCCTTGCCCAAACGGCACTACCGTGAAACCAGCATCCTCAAGGTTTTGGCTCATTTGGACCGCACCCCACCGGTCGAAAGCGATTTCTCGGATATTAAACCGGGTGCCCAGATCCTCAATGAACTTCTCGATATACCCGTAGTGCACCACGTTGCCCTCAGTCGTGAGTAGGTGGCCTTGCTGATGCCATAGGTCGTAGGGGACGTGATCGCGGGCGACCCTCAGTTTCAGGTTGTCTTCGGGAATCCAAAACCACGGCGCAACCGTGTATTTGTCATCGTCATCCGTGGGTGGGAAGACGAGCACGAACGCGGTGATGTCGGTTGTGGAGGCGAGGTCGAGGCCGCCGTAACAAACACGGCCTTCTAACTCATCCAAGTGGACTGGGCCATCGTTCTTGTTCCAGGTATTCATAGGCATCCACCGCACAGACTGTTTGACCCACTGGTTCAAACGCAACTGTCTGAAGGTGTTTTCTTCAGCCGGATTCTGCCTGGCACTATTACAAGCGTCCCTAACTTTCTGGATTGGCACCGTCACGTCCAAGGATGGGTTGGCTTTATGCCACACGTCCTCATCGGTCCAATCATCATCTTGCGCCGCCCCATAGATCACCGGGTAGAACGTGGGGTCGTGCTTTTTGCCATCTAGGATGTCTTGGGCTTTTTGGTGTTGCTCATAACAAATGCTATGCGTATCGGTACCCGCTGTCGTGATCAAGAAGTACAGCGGCTGGGTGCGCGCATCCCCACTGCCTTTGGTCATCACGTCGAAGAGCGCCCGGTTGGGTTGGGTGTGTAGCTCATCGAATACCACGCCGGAAATATTGAATCCGTGTTTGGAATAAGCCTCGGCCGATAGTACCTGGTAGAAGGAATTGGTGGGGGAGTAGATGATACGTTTTTGGCTTCTAAGGATCTTTACCCGCTTGGCTAGTGGGGGACACATTCTCACCATGTCGGCTGCCACTTCGAACACGATGGATGCTTGTTGCCGATCGGCAGCACACCCATAAACTTCAGCGCGTTCCTCGCCATCGCCGCAACACAGTAAGAGTGCGACGGCGGCGGCAAGTTCACTCTTGCCCTGTTTCTTCGGGATCTCCACGTAAGCCGTAGTGAATTGGCGAAACCCGTCAGGTTTGACCACCCCGAAAAGGTCGCGAATGATTTGTTCTTGCCAATCAATCAACTTAAAAGGTTTTCCTGCCCACCGGCCTTTCGTATGCTTTAAAGCTTCGATAAACGCGACCGCAAAATCAGCTCGGCGCTTGTCATAGCGCGAGCTTTCAGCCATGAACCGGGTCGGGTGATAATCAGCTAGCTCACGCATACGAATCAGTTACCTTCTATTGGTTAAAAAATCAGTTACTACCAGCGATAACAGGCGCCCTCAAGCCTTGTGGGGCTAGGCTTCGGGCAGATTAGCTAACGCCCAGGCGAGCGCGTGACCGTCGTCAGGGAAAATCTGGTCGGCTTGCTTGATCAGTTCGAGGCCGCATTCGATGAAGGACTTACCCTGCCAGGGGTTCTCGGAGGGGGTTTCGGTCAGGTGGTAGATGCAGGCGTCGTTGCCATAAACCCCGCCCTTGTGCCAACTGTAGCTGGTGGCGATCACTAGGTTGCCGTAGCGCACCACCGCACCGTAGCTATCGGTGGCCATTTGCAGGCGTTCCATCGTTGTCGTTTCCATCGCTGTATTTCCTTTCTTCGCGTACCGTTTTGGTATGTATATACAGCCATAGACTTCGCTACTTATCCAGTCATTTTGCCACCTATTTTGCCTAATAAATAGTGGTTTACATCTCTTGGTTAGTGTTTATTAGTGGCGGGGTTTTCCACGCAGAATCACCGCTTAATGGTGCAAGTAAAATCTTGCGTACTTCCTTATGTTCTTTACCAGAAAGTCCGATGCGGTAAAGCAGGGAGCGCAGTTCATACTTCTCATTACTTACCTGTCTTGTACTGCGGGTTACGGTGCGGTGGATCTGTTTGGCGTAGGCGATCAGCTTCGTTAAGAACTCGGTGTAGGCTGTGATCTTCTCGAACTCGGGTAGCTCATCCCACCACGGGAAACTCAGCCCCTCACTACTGGTGGTGATGTCGAGCCGGCTCGCGCCGAGCGCTTTAGCGATCAAGTCTTTCTTGGCTGCAATAAGTCCATGCAGCCTTGCCAGCTCAGTCTCATCAAGCGTGGCGGGCAGGGTGACTACGAGCCCGTAGTTTTCAGCCTTTTTGGTGTTCACCATTGCTCATCCTCCTCACCATCAAACTCGATGCTTTGAACGTCCATCCATGTGCGGATGAGGCGCATGAAGTCGTGTGGGAAGTTGGACACGATGGCTTCTACCTGCCCATAACCGCGCTGTTTAGCAGCGTGTTTAACCGCATTAATACAGGTCAGGTCGACTCCGAGGCTTTCGATTTCTTCTAGATCGGCGTATAGCTGTCCCATCATCACCAAACCCTCTCTTTCTTGTGTTTTGTTTGGTCATGTACATACAGCCATAGGTTCGCGGGCTTATCCAGTCATTTTCGCCTTAAAATCCAGGAGTTTTAGTGTTCTCGGCGACTATCTGGGAAAGTACGAGTTTGGCGCACGGCAAAGCTATCCCGTTTCCCCACAGCTTGTATAACGCCCGGTCGGTTCCAGGATTGGTGAGCCAGGAGCGTACTTGGTTGCGGGTTTTAGGATTTTTCAATCCTTGCACCTTGGCCCAGCTGGCCCAGACCTGCCACCAGTAATCCAACTGTGAATCTGTAGGATCGCTGATTGCTAAATCTCGTGTCCAATCATCAGGGAATCCTTGTAGGCGGGCGCATTCGGTGGGGGTTAATCGTCTCACGCGGTATTCGGGCATTCTAGGGTCGGTGACCAGGGGTGGCTCAGTTGGGTCCGAAGCCAACAATGCTCCTGCAATATTGACGTTGCCTCGGCAGAAGAAGTCTGCCTTCGAGGCACTCACAACGTCGGGTTCGACGATGGCGATGCCGCCTTGGTTACAGGTCGGAGCTATCCCTGACGTATCGAGCGTCTTTGATACCTCGGTTGAATAACCGTACCTGCCCACTGCCGCGCCGCGTCCCTCATGTAACGCATTGAAACCGTAGGCGGTAGCGATGATGGGAGTATTGCCTCCGCCAGTGCCGTAACGAGCGGTCACGGTTGGTGCTATCTGGCATGGTCCGCCCACTCTGGCATCATGAGGATGATGGTCAAATAGTAGCGGCTCAATAATACTCTGATCGTTACTGCATCCGAGCGTGCCTGACAGATTTGTTTGCACGAGCGGGCCTTTACCACCACCTGGTTTACCTGCCCGCATTCGCAAGGCGAACACATCTAAAGATTTGCTTGCCTCGTGAGTGCCTGCTCGAGGATTGGTGGGAGGGTTTTGCTTTTCACTGCAGCCCTGCGCAAGATCCCTTGAGCTGCACGAGGGCTCAAAGAGTATGTGTCCGGCACGCTCGCTTGCAAAATCTGCGATAAGGTAGATTCTTCTACGTCGTTGGGGTACTCCGAAAAATTGCGCGTCCAATACTCGCCACGCAATACTCCATTGGTCTGCCACGATCGCTCCGGCTTTTTGCCACTTTTGTACTCGAGGTAGGTCAGCCGCTGCTTGCCCGTCGACAACCGAGATGAGGTTTTGCAGGACGCTGTGGAAGTCTGCTCCTTTATTGCTTGAGAAGGCTCCGGGCACGTTTTCCCAAACAGCGAATCTTGGATATAGACCATGACTTGCCTTTCTCATTTCTCTGATGACTCTGACAGCTTGGTGGAATAGACCGGAGCGTTCGCCAGCTAAGCCTGCCCTTTTACCTGCTACCGACAGGTCTTGGCAAGGAGAGCCAAACGTGACCACATCCACCGGCTCTAGCTGACTGCCGTCAATTTCGCAGATGTCGCCTAGGTGTTGCATTTGCGGAAGGCGCGTGGTGGTGACGAGGATCGGGAAGGGCTCAATCTCGCTTGCCCACACAGGTTCGATACCAACCTTGGTGGCGGCGAGTGGGAAACCACCTGAGCCATCAAAAAGCGAGCCAAGCCTTAAAGTTTGTCTCACGAGTTAGCCTTTCTGCTTGGGACGGTCGACTTCTTTGACCAGATCCAGGTAGGCGTATTGTTTGCCGCCTCGCTCACACGTGATCCCTGCTGCGTCTCCGGTTGCTTCGGCATAGCGGCGCAGAATCACGGAAGCGTATTTCTCATCCAGCTCCATGCAATAGCAAGTGCGGTCTGTGGCTTGTGCAGCCATTAGCGTGGAACCAGAGCCAGCAAACGTATCTAGTATTATCGCGTTGGTTTGGGTGGAGTTACGAATCGGGTAAGCCAACAGGTCTAGTGGCTTGGAAGTCGGATGGTCGCTGTTTTTGCGGGGCTTGGCGAAATTCCACACCGTGGTTTGTTTGCGATTCGCATACCAAGCGTGAGAGCCGTCTTTCTTCCACCCATAAAGCACCGGTTCGTGCTGCCACTGATATGGGGAACGACCAAGTACGAGGGAGTCTTTGACCCAAATACAACAGCCCGACAGGTAGAAGCCAGCATCAAGAAACGCTTTACGGAAGTTGAGGCCTTCGGTGTCGGCGTGGAAAACATAGGCTGACCCGCCCTTAGCTAGGGATGCCGCCATGTTGGTGAATGCAGCTAGTAGGAACTGGTAGAAGGTGCCTGCGTCTTGTTTGTCGCCTGCGATTTTCAGGCCGCTGTTCGATTTGAAGTCCACGTTGTAAGGCGGGTCTGTGACCACCAGGTTAGCCTGTTTGCCATCCATCAAGGTTTCGACGTCGCTTGGGTTTGTGGCGTCCGCGCACATTAGGCGATGCCTACCAACAGTCCAGATATCGCCGCGCTGGACGAAAGCTGCTGCTTCTAGGGCGGCGTTCAGGTCGAAGTTGTCATCCTCGATACTGTCGCCGTCAAGAGAACCTATTAACTGTTGTATTTCGGATTCGTCGAAACCGGTGAGTTCAACGTCGAAATCGGAAGCATCCAGGTCGGCTATGAGTAGGGCGAGTTTGGATTCATCCCAATCGCCACTGATCTTGTTTAGAGCAACGTTGAGCGCTTTTTCGCGGGTTTCGTCTAGCTCAACGACCACGCAGTCCACGGTTTTATAGCCCAGATCAGCGAGTACTTTCAGACGCTGATGCCCACCCACAATATTTCCGGTGGTTTTGTTCCAGATGACTGGCTCCACATACCCAAACTCACTTAGCGAGCGTTTGAGTTTGTCGTAGTCGAGGTCACCGGGTTGTAGGTCTTTGCGGGGGTTGTAGTCAGCAGGGGTGAGATCAGTTAGCGCTATTTGCTTGATGCGCATGGTTTTTCACCGCCTTTATAAGCTCACGGCTAGTAGTCCAGGTGTCTTCCCACTTGCGTGTGTAATCCCCGAAATGCCCATACGTCGAATAGCGCACATAGCCGGGTGCTCGCAGCCCAAACTGGTCGATGATCGCAGCCGGACGAAGATTAAAGACATCTTGAGCTGCAGCCGTGAGAATCTGGTCGCTGTATTGGCCGGTGCCGAGCGTGTCCACACTGAAAGCAACCGGGTCGGCTTTGCCAATCGCGTAACTAATCGCCACCTGGCACCGGGATGCAAGATCCGCATCCACCACGGTTTTCGCGATCAGCCGCGCCATATAAGCACCCGACCGGTCAACCTTAGAAGCATCTTTACCACAGAAAGCTCCACCACCATGTCCGGCCAGCCCGCCATAGGCGTCAACCATAAGTTTTCGGCCAGTGAGTCCGGTGTCAGCTTTAGGGCCGCCCTCCACGAACCGCCCAGAAGGATTCACCAAAATAGTCGTGTTCTCATCGACAGGAAGATACGAAGAGCAAGCTGGACCGATAATCATCGAGGTGATTTCACGGCGCAACACCTCGAAATCCTTGGATTTATCGTGCTGGACGGAAACCACCACCGTCTCTACGGCTTGCGGTTTTCCTGCGTCGTTGTAGCGCACCGAAACTAGTGCTTTACCATCTGAGAAGATCCCAGTGATGGTTCCTTGCTTGCGCGCGGCATCTAGCCGCTTACAAATCTCGTGGGCTAAAACAAGAGGCAACGGTAAACGCTCAGGAGTATCAGTGCAGGCATAACCATAGACCGTGCCTTGATCACCAGCCCCCTGAAGACAATAAGCGGACTCATCGCCATGGCGAGCCTCTAAAGATGTGCTCACCCCGTCGTTAATATCGTTAGATTGACGCCTCACCCATACGTATACCAAAAATCTCCACGGCTTATAGCCAGCTGCAGTCAGGGCTGTGCGTACGCAATCACGCAAGTCCACACGAGCATTAGTGCTGATTTCACCAGTGACAATAATGCGTCGCCCAGTAGCCATGACCTCTACCGCGACGCGGGCGTTGGGATCGGCGTAGAGAATCTCGTCGAGAATCTGATCAGCAATTAAATCGCACAGTTTATCGGGGTGACCGATACACACTGCTTCAGCGCTGCGAACCATAGTCATAGGAATGCCCTTTCAGTAGAAAAATCAAAAGAAACAAAAACTCCCCACCATGACAGCCAGGAGCAGGGAGCGAAGAAAACGAGGAAAACCCGAATCGTGTGTGATACTGGAATACGTGGAAGACGAAACGAGTAAACCTAATCCGCAGGAGCAGGAGCCTTCTGGTGGCGATGGTAAAGCCGTGGCTTACGGAATGATTGCCGGGATAATGACCGCCATAATTTTTCGGTTCATTATGGACGATAATGCCTTAGCGATAACTATTGGCACGGGAGTCGGAATCGCGCTAGGGGCAGGCTTCAGCGCAACAAAACGCCCCAAATAAGCTCAAAAACACTAGGACGCATCTAGGAGCGGGCTTTCAACAACTGCTCCATAACCTCATCACCAGGAGCCGCACCCGAATAGTCACTAGTGCAGTTAGCCCGCACAATCTCAAAAATCTCATACCAATACACATTCGCCTGCTTACCAAAAGACTGGCTCATCGCAACAAACGGGGAAGCGATAGCAGCCCCCGTCGTCGGGTGCTTACCTAGCAAACCAAACTTGGAAATCGCCTGCTCACACTGCACATACCGGGCGAACGCCTGGGCGTAGGCCTCAATCAGACGCTTAGAAACAAACCTCGTGCAGCCACGCTCATCCAACCACCGCCAGGTTTCTTTGTAGACAAGGTCAGCACCCAAGGGTTTGCCATCGCGTTGAACCTCCGACAGATACTCAGACGGCTCCGGCATCACCTCACCAGCAAGCACCGCGCCATCACCAACATCTGCACCCTCAAAATCGAAAGGGCTCGCTAGCGGATCTTCCAGGCGAGTAGCAGGCAGACCCTTGGCGAGTTTCTCGTTGAGTGGGTCGGGTTTCGCGCCTGCCCTCACGCGCCGCCCACCGCGATTGGTTCCGTCTTTCGCCATGAAATCTCGCCTCCTTCCAGGCGGTTAGCCCGGTGATGGAGGGCTTGCGGGTTAATACCCTGTTTGATTCGGTCTTTTTGTGTACGGTTGGCCCCGCCCGCTGACCTCTGACCTGCGGTTAGAGATTGAGAACCCCCACCCCCTCACCAGGCTTTCGACGTTGCCCCGTGTCCGCCGAACACCATCAAGGTGGGTAACTTTGAGGTTCCAGAACTTCGGCGCAACAGTGGACAACGTGGGTGCTCGTCAGTAGGTGTAGACCCGAGGTTGTTGCCGCCATCGGTCATCATCGAGCGCGGTCTGCCTGGAGTGGCAAGGCTTGCACAGGCTTCGGAGGTTGTCGAAGTTGTGGGTGCCGCCGTGTTCGAGCGGGAGAATGTGGTGAACCTCTTGTACTGGCGTGTAGAGACCGGCCTCTAGGCAGTCTTCGCAGAGCGGGTGGGCGGCGACGTAGGCGGCGCGGATCTTGCGCCACCGTGAGCCGTAGCGGCGATTGATCTTCGGATCACGCTGATACTTCCGATACCGGGCGTCCTCTGCCTTGGCATGTTGTTCGCAGTAGCGGTCGTGGGTGAGCTCGGGACAACCAGGGTGAGAGCACGGGGAGGCTGGTTTGACCGGCATCGCTGGCTCCTTCCCCCCCGGATGTGGTGAAGCCCCAAGATTCCCGTGTGTGGGTTCTTGGGGCTTCACCTAGTTTTCAATCACTTATATGTTCTCACACTGATATGCGGTTTTCTATCGCATGTTTCGGATACCCGCTAACGCTAGAGCTGTCCATACAAGGCGGTGGCGAACCTGTCGAGGGCCCGGTTCTTGCGCCGATAGACCGTGTCACGCTCGACGTAGAAATGATCGGCTATCATCGACACCTTCTCATCTTGCGTCCCCTCGCTGAGGAAGAAGCCTTCGAGGATGAAGCGGTCGTCTTCAGCGATGACTTCCCACGCAGGCAGAAACCAGTCCATGTACTGGCGAGCCTGCAGGTAGCGAGCCTTGTACGCATCGATCCGCTCAATGCTCGCAACGATCCTGTTCTCCGAAGCGTGCAGATCACCCGAGGGTGGTGTGCCGTCCATACGCGGAGAAGCAGGACTAGCAGCATCAGCATAAGCCGCCTTGATCTGCTCGTCAGTACTCTCGATGATCTGTTCCATCACCGCATAATCCTGCAGAGCTGCGATCGCGGCTTTCCTTGTGTCGAGGTATTTCGTCATCACATGCATGAGCTTGTCCTTTCAGTGGTTGTGTGGATTTCGTGTGCGACCGCGTCGATCAACGCAGCCTGCGTAGCATCTTTCGCATCAAGAGCTTTGAGCACGGCTTCATCGAGCGTCCCTTCCGCAACCAGATGCGTGATCGTCACAGGTTCGGATTGACCTTGCCGATACAAGCGAGCGTTCGTCTGTTGATAAAGCTCCAGGCTCCACGTCAACGAGAACCACACCAGCAGATGCCCGCCTGCCTGGAGGTTCAATCCGTGACCCGCCGATGCTGGGTGGATCAAGCCGAGGGTGATCTCACCTTTGTTCCATGTCTCGATATCCGCGCTTGCTTTAAGTTCGCGAGCCTGCGGGAAGCGGGCGGTGATGCGCTGACGGTCATGGGTAAACCAGTAGGCCACGAGCAGTGGGTTGCCGTTGGCTGCCTCGATGAGATCTTCGAGGACGTCGAGCTTGCGCTCATGAACCGCCGTCCATTGACCGTTGCTGGTGTAGATCGCGCCGCTCGCGAGTTGGAGTAGCTTGCCGGACAAAGCTGCGGCGTTCGCGGCATCAATCGTCGCCCCATCAAGGTCGAGAACGAGGTCAGCTTTGAGTTGCTCGTAGACCTTGCGCTCTTTCGGCTCCAGCACCACAGGCATTGTCGTCACCGTCAATTCCGGTAATTGCAGGTGGTCGGTGGTTCTCATCGACAACGTCATGTCACCAATCACACCGTAGATCTCATCTTCGGCACCCGCGCGGGGCTTATAGGTGAACACCTGCATCCCGTTGCGTTTATCGGGTACGAACCAACGCTCCCGATAACGAGTAATAAACCGGCCCAAACGCTCGCCGCCGTCGAGAAGCCGGAACTGCGCCCACACGTCCATGAGCCCGTTCGAGGCTGGCGTGCCGGTCAGCCCGACCCAGCGTTTAACGAAGGGGCGCATTTTCACCAGCGCCGTGAACCGTTTCGCACGGTGGTTTTTGAAGCTGGAGAGTTCGTCGATGACGACCATGTCGAACGGCCAGCTACCGCCCATCTGGTTCACGAGCCAGGGAATGTTTTCACGGTTGATGATGGTCACCATCGCAGACTTGGCTAACGCCGCCAGCCGGTCAGCTTTGGTGCCGACAGCAACCGCGACGGTGAGCCCGTCAAGGTGATCCCACTTGCGAATTTCGGCGGGCCAGGTGTCTCGCGCTACTCGAAGCGGTGCGACAACCAGCACGCGGGAGATGGTGAAGTAGTCGAGCATGAGCTGCCAGATCGCCGTCAACGTGATCACGCTCTTGCCCAAACCCATGCCAAGGAGAATCGCGGCCTCGTCATGGTCGATGATGAACTCGGTGGCGGTGGATTGGTAGTTATGCGGCGTGTAGTGCATCAAGCACCTCCCGTATGCCGTCCACCGAATCAACAACGAAGGTCTGAAAACCCTGGTCGCGCAGTTGGCTCATCCGACGCTGCTGGATTGGCCTGGGTTGTTTGCCTGCTGCTTTGAGTTCAACGAAAACAACCCGGCTGTTCATCAGACATATCCGGTCAGGTACGCCGCTGGTTCCAGGGCAGACAAGCTTCCAGCACAAGCCACCGCAGGCTTCGACGGCTTTCTTCAGTTGGTGTTCTATGGTTCGTTCGTTCATGGTCACTCCTTGAGTTCACTTTTAGGGGTGACGGCATGTGACGAGTCGTTCCTAACCTTTTATATAGAGAAAAACACCATGTAATTTCACATGCGTAAGGTAGGGAATGGCTCGTCACAGCTCGTCACCATGGGGTTAGTTGCCGAACTCGGATGCGATCGCGAGCCCGTAGACGTACATGCCGTGCTTGGTCTTTTTCCGCACGAATCCGGCTTGTTCGACCGCAGCGTTGAAGTCGACCATCGGGCGCGCCCATCCTGAGGTGTTTTGCGCCCACGCCCGATACGTCTGATAGAGGTCACCAGCCCTCTCCGATAAGCCATCCTCGACGTCGCATGAGTCCTCAAGGAACTGCGAGAACCAGTCGTTATCCTCCTTATATGCTTGCGAGGCTTGAACCACCTGAGGCGGGGCTTTGAGCTTGTAGCCCTCGGCGTGGATGAGGCGCGCGCCCTCCATAATCCACGTAAGGATTGCTCCGCCCGCGTTTTCGAACAGGTGGTCGGCGTAGTTCTTCACGTCCGTATCACCTTCGATGGTGGCGTTAAACGGGATGACGATGAGCCTGCGCCAGATGCCTGCGTCCATGGCTCCCACACGCGGCAGGTGATTCGTGTAGAGCACGAGGGTGTGGGAGGGGGTGAAGGCGAAGGGGTCCTTGAACTTTTTCTCTGCCGAGATCTGATCGGTCGAGGCAAGCTGTTTGACGTTCGAGGTTGATAGGCGCATACCTTCTTCGGTTTCAGCCGCGATCAAGAGACGTTTGCCTCTGGCTTCGGCGAGTTCGGGTTTGACGTTGCGGCGCACCCCGACCGTGAGCGCGTCGGCTGAGATCGTGCCCGAATACGTCCCCAACACGCGGGCGATTGTGTTCCAGAAGGTGGATTTGCCGTTTCGCCCGTCCCCGTAGGCGATGACGAGCGCTTCGACGAAAACCTGGCCGATAGCCGCCAAGCCAACAATGCGCTGCACGTAACTAATCAGCTCAGGATCTCCTTGGAAGAACACGTCGAGCGCGTCGGCCCAGATCTGTGCACCCTCATCGCTGGGGCTGACAGCGGTCTGCTTGGTCAGCAGATCGGCTGGGTTGTGCTCGTGGCTTGTGCCGTCGCGCAGATCCCAGGTGCCTGCCGGGGTGTTGAGCTGGTAGGGGTCGACGTCAAGGTCACGGATACGTACCTGCAAGATCGGCCCGGCTTCTTTCAACGTGGCCGTGATGTTGCGTGACAAACGCCTGGAGAGAACGAACTTGTGGTAGTTCTTTGCCTCATCCCACGCCCGGAACGCGGTCGCTTGCACAGGCGTGAGCTTGGCGATGCCGCGTGCTTTCGACGAGGCGGAGGCCATCACGAGATCTGCACCGGTTGCCGTCATGGTCTCCCACGTGGACGCGATCAAGCGGTCGGCTTCCTCGAGCTGGCGGGAGGTCAATTCCTGAACGACGCCTTGTGCAGATAAGTCGTTCTCATCCCACACGCCATGGTCGTAGACAAGCCACTTGGTAGCCAGTGAGTAGCGGATCTTGTTCGCGTATTCGCCAGCTAATGTGTCTGCCTGACCGACATCGGAAAAATCATCCGGACGCAAACCCGCCAACGCCTCATAAGCCTCTGGCGGCAGATAGCCTGGATCAGCAGCGACCTTCGAAGCGAACCTGCACGCGCTATTCCAAATCGTCTGTAATTCGCCCTCGTTGAGCGGTGGTTCGCAAAGGTTGGCTTTGCGATTGAAGAGGTCTCGTGCTTGGTCGGTATCGCCGTAGCGGATGAGGACCCTGCCTGCGAAGCGCGACAACGTAGCGTTGCGCGAGCCTTCACCAATCACAAGAGTGGAAGCATCAAATGCGGCGAACACGTCCTGCTCATCAGCGTTATCGAGCCACGCATCGAGCAACTGGTCGCCCTCACGCACCGTAACTTGTGGGTTAGAGGTGCCGTAGATGAAGCGTCCTGCGTCAAGAGCGTTGCGATCGAAGAAAGCAAACCGCGACGCGAGGCGGTGTTTCAATCCTGCGTATTCGTCTGCGCCTTGTACTTCTCGGATTGGGAAGTAAACGTGGAAACGCGGCCGCGCAGACAACACACCCTTCGCCTTCATGTGATTACGAGACGTGGCGGCCATGAACTCCACGCCCGCCATCACCTCGCCAAGCTTCTCAGGCGTGACCCACTCGGACTCGGTGTCGGTGTGATCGTTGTCGATATCCATCACCACGCAGTCCGAGGCTATGAAGGCTGCAGTTGAGCGGCGATCATTCGCATAGGTTGCGGCTACGTGATCGAAGCCCGCGACTGCAGACAGGGATGCCACGTCGGCGATGGTTTGCTGGTTCGGGTAGTGGTTGTTGTTCTGCACGCCGCTCACATTCGCGGCATAGAGGGTGAAGGGCGTGGTCATGGCGTGACCTCCTTGAAATCAGAATCGAAAAACTTAATCGGCAACTCGAGGTCGCGCGCCCACCCGATCTCTAAGCGCATACCAAGGCTGACGCGTCCCACGTATGCCCAGAGGGCTTCGCATTTAGCGAGCAGCACCCTGTTGAAGAACATCGCCAGCTCCCGCTGATCAGGGTCTGCGTCATCCATGAACTGCGGGAACAACAGGTGTGGGGCGAATGGGATTTTGCCCGCGCTCACTGCGAAGGAGCAGAATTGGCGGGCGAGCTCAACGTTCGCTTGCACGTCGCCTGAGTAGGGCGAGCAGATATAAATCAAGGGCCGGTAGCCGAATTGTTCGCGCTGCAGCTTTTTGAGCGCGTGGTAGCTGGTTAGGTCCAGGTAGCCTTCGGTGTTCTTCTTCGAAAACCCAATATCGAGTGTCGTGGCGGTCATGCTTGCACCTGACCTTGACGCTCGATGACAGGCAGAATGCCGAGCTGGTTCTTGAGCAGGTCGTAGATGAACAGACGCCCCTTTTGCGTCCAGTACATGTGGGTGCGGGTCTGCCCCTCGCCGTATTCGTGGGTCTTGGACTGGGTGTATCCCTGCTCGGCGTACTTCGCGTACAGGAACCACCGGTCCGACTGATGGAACTGCACGTGAGCATCACGCAGGATCCGGTTGAGTTTCTTCGCGGAAAGTCCGTAGTCCTTCGCAATCGCGGTCGTCGTCAACAACGAATCGGACTGCAACACGAGGTCGTAGTACGAGACTTTCGGTGCCGCCTCAAGTAAGGCTTGCTCTGCTGCCAGGCGCTTGGCCCGCTCAGCACGCAGCGTGGCGATGGCATGCTCGAGGAACTCATCATCAGCGAGCAGTTCGTCGTATGCGTACATGCCGTGGCGGCGAATCGTCGGCAACACCTCATCGAACACCCAGGCTTCGAACTTCTGCGCTGCCGGGAGCTTTGAGGAGATGATGAGGCGGTACAGGTTGCCCTCGGTAATGAAGCGGACCTGCTGGATTCCACCAGCGGTCTCAAGGGGGTGGTAATTTGCCACCCCCTTGCAGTGTAGCTTCACCGCGTTCGTCGGATCCTGGTAGCCGAGCGCGGTGGCGACGTCCTTGCCGCAGAAAAGGATCTGGCCATCAGTGGTGATGGTGCGAATGGTGCCGAACACGTCGTTGGTGAATGTTTGAATCTGGTTTCCCATGGCGGGGTTCCTTCCCGAGACCCCGTCGAGAAAAAATCGTGCCGGTCGACACAAGGAGTTAAGGGCCTCACCCCACTGCCGACGAGCCCGAAAGTGTTAAATCACGGGTACTCAATCGCTTCTCGTTCTGGCACGATTGGTGTTGAAGCCCCGGTGGAGCGCTATCTGTTAGAGCAATCTGGCAGGTATTCTCGCCGGGGCATAGACAAATTTCTCGAGTGCTCTGTGTGGAAGAACCATCATTCTCTTGCTACAGCGGTGCCGACACGGTGGTCTTTTAGACAACATGACCGGTTCCGCTGCCCGCCTCGGTGGGAGCGCAGGGTCGGTTCTCGTTTCTTAGCGGTCTTGGATAAGCTTTCTTCTCTGATGGTGATACTTCGCCGAGTTCTTGATTCTGTCGCTGTTTTCGCGGTATAGTGATTACCACTAGTACCGGCTCGCTTGTATCGGTTTCCGAGACAGGTCAGAGCCGGTCTTCATGTTTTTGGAAGCAGGTGGGCTGGTGGTCGATAAACCGTGGGCCAGTATCGATGAGCAGATTAGTATTCTCACTCGTCGTGGCCTATTGGATGCCGGTGATTACCGCCGCGAGTTATCTACTGTCGGCTATTACCGGCTTTCGGGATACTCCTACCCGTTGCGTCAGATCGCTCCATCTGATTCGCCGCAACGGCGTTTGGACCATTTCGTTCTCGGTGCACGTATGGGGCATGTGGTAGAGCTGTACGAGTTTGATGAGCGGCTACGCTTGGCTGTGTGGCAGGCGCTATGCAAGCTGGAGGTGTGCCTGCGAGTTGACGTGGGGCACGTGCTGGGTGAGATCGATCCGTTCATTCACCTCGACCTCGAACGGATTTGGCCATCGGGGGCGATGAATCACAGAGCAGCATTCTTTACGCAGAAGCTCACCCAAACACAGTCGCGCTCTACAGAAGATTTCGTCAAGCATTACAACCAGACCCACGACGGTCGTTTGCCGGTGTGGGTGGTTACCGAGATTCTTGAGTTCGGACAACTCGTGACCCTGTTTTCGTTGGCTCCCTTCGAACAGCGTCGTCGCATTGCTGACAAGTACTTGGCACGTGCCGACGAGTTGGAATCGTGGATGCGCACTGCGAATTACATTCGTAACATATGCGCTCACCACGCCAGACTATGGAATAGGCAACTCGTTATCCGTCCACTGGTCAAACACCGCCGCAACGACCAAACGCTATCGGCCGTGACACATTCTTCAGGACGTATGTACACCGCGCTGGTGATCACCGCATTCCTCTTGCGACGAGGAAATTTCACCGCTGAAATACAGGCCATCAGCGACGTCCTAGACAGTTTCCCCACCGAAATTCCTGGCGTCGATCTAACGCACATAGGTGCCAGCCCCAGCTGGAAACAAGATCCCATCTGGACAATCAACAGCTAATCCTTACGGTAATAGGCGCACTCATACCCATCCGCGTCCAACGGCAAACCTTCGGCCCAGGCTGGGAGCGTCGACATAAGAGCACATGCATCAGTCACGGTGAAGCCGGAATTTTCGGGTTCGTCGATGACGATTTCGTCGTGAACATGCATCACAATCTGGTGCCCCGCCTTGGCGACTGCGTGCATGCCAGTGACGAGAAGGTCGCGAGCGATCGCCTGGACGATGTTCTCGACGAGTTTTCCACCGTAGGTTTCTAACTGTCCCCAGCGTCTGGCTGTGGTGGTTCCGGTGTAGGTGACGCTGGTGCCGCCCCAACGGTTCTCACCCAGACGCGGCTGCACATAGGCAAGCCGTCTACCAGAGGGCAGTTCGATGAAGAAAATCCCAGACTCAACGCTAAAGCGCAGGTTGCGTAGCCGGATCGGCTGGCGCGACGAGATCGCAGCGATGGCTGCTTCTTCGACGTCCGCCCAGAGCCCAACGATGTGCGGGTTAGCTTGCCGCCATGCGTCCACGATCGGTTTGAGTTCGTGCTCAGCGAGTCCCATATTGAGGGCTCCCATAGCTTTGAGAGCACCGACCGAGCCGCCATAACCACAGGCGAGCACCGCAATCTTCCCCTTCTGACGAAGCTCACCATTAACGCCGTGCTTTTCGACTGGGACGCCGAACATGCGCGACGCGGTCTCGCAGTAGAGGTCTTTCCCCTCACGAAACGCTTCAAGAGTCGAGGTTTCTCCTGCGAGCCATGCGATAACGCGCGCCTCGATTGCAGAAAAGTCCGCGACAATAAACCTGTGGCCGGTACTAGGGATGAAGGCGGTCCGGATGAGTTGGCTGAGCGTGTCGGGCACGGACTCGTAGAGCAGCTCAAGTGCGTCCAGGTTGCCCGTTCTGACGAGCGTGCGCGCTTGGTCGAGATCAGGCAGGTAATTCCTTGGCAGGTTTTGGACTTGGACGAGGCGTCCGGCGAAGCGCCCGGTACGTCCTGCTCCGTAGAACTGGATGAGCCCACGAGCCCGGCCGTCACTGCCTGCGACGTTTTGCATCGCCTGGTATTTCTTCACCGAAGATTTAGCCAGATCGCCGCGAAGTTCGAGGACTTCCTTCACCGCGCCAGTCGCGGTATCGAGGGCGGAATCGACCTCGGCTTTCGCTAGCGATTCGAGTTCGCAACCTCTGGTGGCAAGCCATTGTTTGAGCTGGATCGGCGAGTTAGGATTGTCCAACCCCGTGAGCTTCTGCGCCCGAGCAAGCGACGCGTTGCGGTGGTGCTCGTCCACGGCAACGGCATTATCGACGAGCGTGTGGTCGAGAAGAATCCCGGCATCATTAATGCGTTGGTCAAGAGCGTAGGTGTCCCATTCGGACTCTGGCATCGGAAAACAAGCCAGTCTGTCGTGGATGGCTTGTTCGACTTCGACGTCACGACGGTTGTAGTCAATGAAATGTGCCCATCCGGTCGGATCAGCCGATGGTGGATTCCTGTGTTTGCCGCCATTCAAGACCGAGGGCGTGGCGGGTGTACAAAACTGCTTGATCAGCTTGCGTCCGGCGCTGTCTTTCTGCACGTCAAGCTTCAAAACCGCGGCTATCGCGTCGAGGCTCATCGGCAACCCCAAATAGGCGCTCCACACCATAGTGCAGCGCCACTGCCTTGGGTCAAGAAACCCATCACCGAGAAGCTCGGAATGATGGCGGTGTAGCCATGCTGAGAGGCAGACTCGTTCGAAGGCGGCGTTATGCGCCCACTTGACCACATCCGGATCCACCAGTGCCGCCAGCACCTCGTCGGGCATTGATTGTCCGTTGGCGAGATCCACTATTTCGACCGGGCCGCCGTCGACCGAATAGCTGAAGAGCAACAGGTCGAAGTCTGGGTGCTCGCAATACGGGTAAACACCCGCCTTGGCGAGCTGAACAGGACTGAAAGTCTCGATATCGCAGAAGAGTGTTCGCATGACGGGGTTCCTTTCACATCAGAGGAAAAGTGGAGGGAACCAACAAGATGTGCTGATTCCCTCCACGTGTGGGGATGGTTAGTTCAGGAAGTCGTCATCAGCCGCGAAGGAACCGAAGTCGGTCTCAGCGGAAACTCGTCCACCGCCAAGGCTCTCGCCGTCACGGGTCTTTTGGATATTGCCCAGTGCGCAGGCGATGCCACGGTTCCCGTTCGTGTTGAACGCATAGAAACTCAAGGAAACGCGGGCGTAGCAGCCAGAATAAACCTCGGCACGACCAAGAATCGGAGCCACGTTCATATCAACAATCTGTGGAGCAGTCAGAGAATTGGCATTCAAGAAGTAGGCGCCCTTGTAGGCTTCGTCGTCACGCTCAATATCTCCATCGCGCAGCGGGAGCTTGAGGGCTGCCTTGTTGGGTCGCTTGCCACCAAACTTCCCGATACCTGCTTCGATGGCTGCTTCCACGGCCTTCTCGATCGCGGTGATAGTGGCGGTGTCGGACTTGGGGATAATCAGGGAGACGGAGTACTTCGGTTTGCCTCCTTGGATGGAGTTCGGCTCCCAAATATGGGCGTAGCTGAGTCGTACTTCGCCGGTAACAATGCGAGTTGGGTTAGTAGCGGTTGTCATGTTTCTTTCTTCTTTCTTCTAGTTGTCGTTACTGAAATCGGTGGCCGCACTCACCAGGTCGAGCGCTGGCCGTTTATCGGACGCAGGAACCAACGTGGGTTTGCCTGCAGGTTTGGTGACGTACTCGCTGAGGATCTCGTTGAAGGCGGGTTTACCCATCAGCTTTTCCATGGCTGTGAGGGTGATGAGCTTGCGATCCCAGATGTCCCTATAGCCAGCAGCCTCAGCAGCCTTCGCAACATCGGTTTCGGAGGTGTATTTGCGTACCGACCGTCCGGCGACGAGCTTGAACCCCTCAAAGACCACGCCCTGATTGACGGCCTTGGACAGCGCGTAGGCTTCCACGTCCGACGCCCAGGTTTTGAGCTGCGGAATCCGTGTGAGCACGTCAGCAATCTCTACGTCCGTTAGTTCTGCTGGTGGGGCGAATTCGAGCTTGGCAAGTTGAAGATTGGCTTCGGCTCGTGCCCGACACGTGGGTGTGATCTTGCAGAACTGGCACCACGACCCTGGACAAAACTCGCCCTCGCCAGCCGCTGCCAGCTCAGCCTTCGGTTTCACGTCCGTTTCAGCCCAGTGTTCGAGCTCGGCGACGGAGGTTTCCCAGGTGTCGACGTTGCCCCGGCGAGGCTGGTAGATCGTGACCGCCACCGTCTCGATGTCATACAGGCTCCCGAACGCATGGAGCGCTCCGAGGGCGTAAAGCATGAGTTGCGGGTTCTGCTCGGCTTCAACCAACACGCCTTGCCCGTACTTCAGATCAATGATCTGGAGTGTGGGTTCAGCGATGATAACGGCGTCGCCGGTACCGAAACCGCCCGGCACGATGTGGGAGAAGTCGAGACGCTGCTCGATCAGCACCTGCGGATCACCACAGGTTTCCCGCGCGATTGAGATGTGTTCCTGGACAAAGGCGACGTAGTCGTCGGTCAGGTGTTCCATCTCGGTATCGATCCAGTCGGATTCCGGTTTGAAGGCTGGTGCCTGGTGGAGGGCGCGCCGCAGTTTCCACTCTGCGAGGGCGTGTGCTGCGGTGCCCTGTTCGGCAGCCGCCGACGAGGTATCCGGCTCGCGTGACTCCAGGACTGCGCTGGGTGGGCAGTTCAGCCAACGGTGCGCACCCGACGCCGAGAGCAGCGAGTGCTGGTCAGGCATCGGACAGCTCCTTCGCCTTGTCGAGCAGCCACGAGTATTTGGCCGGGTCGACCACCGACAACTTGTCTGCGCCGGTGGCGACGATCAGCTCACGTATCTGCTCGGTCAAGCCTTGGCTGGAGAGCCCGGCGAGCACCCCACGCACCTGCGCCAGCGACACCGGATCCGGCTCAGGTGCGGGTTCGGGTGACTGCTGGTGGGTGGCCTCGTACTCGGCGGCTGCTTGCTCAAGGTCGGGTTGGGCGAGCCCGGCGGCGGCGATCGGACGCGCACCAGGCATCTCGGCATGATCCTCAAATGAGCCCCACGCGGTCTCCTCGATCGCGGCCGCGAGCATGGTCACGCCTTCGGCGATCCGGTTGAGTGCCGCGATGTGCTTGTTCGCGTCGGTGACATTCACGCCGCATCACCGCCCTTGTGGGTGACGCCGACCGCGTCGGCCAGCGCCATCAGATCGTCGTCGGTTTCGGCGATGTCGATCTGTTTGACCGAGTTGCCGGGCACGACGATGGTGACGCGCTGCTTGCGGCCCAGGAGCTTGCGCATGATGCGTTCGCGCAGGGTGACTGTGCGGGTGCCGACGATCCCCGGATCATCGGGGATGTGCTTGGCGATATGGAGCTTGAGCCGATGCTGGGTCATCTCCTTCACCTGCCTTCCTTACTGGTGGGAGTGGCCCGGGTGGCTGCTCCCTTCACCCCACTGCCGACACCATCGGAAGTGTTAAATCGCGTCGCCTCCACCGCTGCGCGAAGGACCGCAGCTGCTTCCTTGAACAGTTGTGAGACCCGGGCTCGCGACAGGCCCAGGGCGCGGGCAACGTCAGACTGCTTCATGTCCGCGTCGGCGAGCATCAGCTCCATCACTTGTTTGTGCTTGCCCTCCAGGCCAGCGATCGCCTCCCGCAGCGCTTGGAATTCGCGGGCCTTCCGAGTGGTGTCTTCAGCGGCGATCAGTTGGTCTTCGGGCGACGCGGTGATATCCTCGACAACCGCAGATGGATCGTCGGACTTGTCAACAACGAATTCCGGTTCACGGTCGATCTCCATGAACCAGTCGAGCGACCACGGCGCGTTTTTCGGCACCCGGCAGCCACGGCGCGGACCGCACCCGGCACCGCAGCTGCACTTGCGAGCGCCGGGGCCACGATCACCCCGATAGGCCTCGTGGAAGACGGCCTCTTCCTGCCGAGCCAGTTCATCGAGAATCTGCTGCGGATACCTCGGCTTGATCTCATCGACCGGACGGCCTGCCTGTTCGGCGCGTTCACGCCGGTCGGTTTCCACCATCACGGCAAACTCACCAGAGTCGATCTCGTAGACGTCGGTGACGGATTCATGCTTGTTGTTGTCGGCTTCGTGCCTAAAGCGGATTGTGAGCGCAGCGTTGTTGTTCTGCGTTTCCTGCGCGTCCGTACGCTTGGACATTGGGGATCTCCTGTCGGATTGGGATCCGCAGGAGTCCGCAACGCCGCAGAAACGGCAAGACGGGCAGGTTCACGCGCCTCAAAGTCGAGGTGATGCGTGATCCTTGCCCGTCTAGCGGTTCTGCGGATCGAACTGTTTATGTCGGTATTCAGTTGTGTTTCAGTGGGTTATCGATAGTGCGGTTCAGGTAGGGGCCGTCGTTCGTGACATTGATGAAAGCCCCCGCAGTCGTCGAACCAGAGCCGGGAGAGGCATCCCTTATGGACGATCTCGATCTGCCTACGCTCTAGGTCGACACGGCAAATCGTTTTGCCTCCCGCGTTCTTTACTGTTTCCATAACACCTCCTATTCGCTAGTTAGCTAAGTTGCTTACAAAATGGGTAAAAAAGAGAACCCGACTCGTAGCGAATGAATTACGCGGCGAGCTTCAGGTTCTTGATGCGGATTGCGGCAGCCTGCTTAGAAACCTCGAAAGTCCTAGCGAGTTCCCGGACAACACGGCGCTTGCGTCGCTCATCCAATGATCGCCAGCCTTCGGGGGCAAGCTCGGTGAATGCCTGCGAGAACGGGTCGCGGGGCATGAGCAGCGCAGCCCCGAGGTAGTTGGCTTGGAACTCGGCGCGGTCTACCTTGTTGTCGGCGCGAACGCCCTCCGAGGTAGTAGTGAACGGGCGATACCCTGTTCCTCCCTTGCACTTCATCCGAGGGTCTCGGTAGTAGATATGCCGATGCAGGAGGAGGTGAGCGCACTCATGGGCAATCGTGAAACGCAGTCGACTGTCCGGGGAGTCACGCAAGGCATCGTCGTCGATAACGATTGTTCGTTCTGGAAAAACGATGTCAACCCTTGCGCCGGTAGACTCGAAGACAGGGATGGACAGCTCCTGGAAGATCGACATTCCAAGCACGCTGCCGTCCGACGAAAGCCGCTGATAGTCCAGTGCCGCTCCCAGGTGAAACTCGGCGAAGCTGTCGACGTCGAGCGGGATAGGCGCCACCAGTTGAGCGCCACCGGCGAATTTCTCGAGCTCCTTCTCTGCGCGAGCCTCGAGTCGCTCCTTACTGAGGTATTTGGGGTCAAGGCTCACTGGTCAGCTTCCCCGCCTTCAATGATGTCGATGATGTCCCGCCACTGCTGGTCACTCAGGTCATGTTCTTTCGCCCGGCGAAGAGCGACGCGAGCCATGTCGGTTTGCATAATGTAGCCCGACAGGTCGGTAGACACCTGGTTCTCGCGAGTCAATGCTGCCAGGTCATACATCCGCTCCCTCTCGGAGCGGGAGAGTCGCAATGTCTCGGCGATGTCCCCCAGCTTGCCGTCCGGGGCAGCGCGGCGCCCTTTCTCGATGTCACTCAGGTATGGAGCGGTCACACCGATGGCGTCCGCGAATTTGCGCATGGTTAAGCCCTGCGTCTTCCTATGTGCTTCCAGGAAGGCACCGAAGCTCTCTGATTTGGTCATTGGAACAGCCTCCTCACGTCTGTTAGCAACTAAGCTAACACGTGAAGTTAACTGGTGCAAGTCTACGGATCAGGAGCCGTCTCGCTGGCTGTCCTTGTGCCGGGGTCGGTTGAGACGGTCGTGGATGAGCGGGAGCAGGATCGCGTCCACGTCGGCGCGGAAGGCTTTGTCCGACAGGTACTTCATGGAGAAGTCGTGATTCTGGGTCATCCGCGCCAGCATGACGTCGGGCATCTTCTCGTCGTAGATGATCTTGAACAGGTCGAGCGGATTATGGGCTCGCAGCTGGATCTCGTTGTCTTGGGCGAGGTCGTCGGCGACCTGTTCGAGCACTTTGTCCATGTTGGTGAACTCGGTGCCCCATCGTTCGTTGAGGGAGTCGAGGATCTTGGAGAGTCGCTCGCGGTCGTCTTCGGTGGGCATGCCCAGCTTGGGCGAGTTGTTCAACTCACCCACCTGGTCTTGTAGGTCGATGGAACCCTCGTAGGCCGACTGGAGCCGGTAGTACTGCAAGGTGACCTCATCATCCAGGTGTGGGGCAGGGTCGCCGTCGATGTGGAGCTTGCGGGTCAGCAGCTTCGCGTATGCGGCGAACTTATGCAGCTGCTCGTCGTCGAAGCGGATGATGTGGGTCAAGAACTCGTAGTTGCGGTTGAACTTGTTGAACGCCGAGCGCACCTCGAGCTTTTCCTCATCGTCAAGCGCGTCGAAGCGGCCGACCGCAGGGTCGAGGTAGGCGTTGAGCCTGCCGAAGTCGAGGTTGGTCTGCTGCTTTTGCTCTCTGAAGAACACGGTCGCGAATCCGTCGATCTCTTCGTCTCGCCACAGCTGGTAGGAGGCGATCAGGTGGTAGAGGTCGTAGACGATGTTCGGGTCGGTTTCCTCGCTGATCGAGGTCGACACGTAATAGTCTTGGAACGCCGCCTGAATGTCGTCAGCGCTGTTGACGAAGTCCAACACGAACGTATCTGATTTGCCCGGGCACATCCGGTTGATCCGCGACAGGGTCTGCACGGCCTTGACCCCGTGGAGCTTCTTGTCCACATACATGGTCTGTAGCAGGGGCTGGTCGAATCCGGTCTGGTATTTCTCGGCCACCAACAGGATCTGGTACTCACCGGTGTCGAACCGATCGGGCAGCTCGGCTTCGGGGAAGCCGTTGAGTTGCTCCTCGGTGTAGTCCTGCCCATCGTCTTCGACGGTGCCGGAGAACGCCACCAGCACACCCAGGTCGGTGTAGCCCTTGGCTTTGATGTAGTTGGCGAACGCGAAGTAGTAGCGCACAGCGTGCAACCGGGAGCCGGTCACCAGCATTGCCTTGGCTTTGCCGCCGATCTTGTGCGCCACGTTGCTGCGGAAGTGCTCGATGATGATCTCGGCTTTTTGCCGCAGATTGTGCGGATGCAGGGCTAAGTATTTGCCCAGCGCCTTGTTGGCCTGCTTCTTGGCGTACTCCGGATCCTCAGCGGTGGCCTTACCAACCTTGTAGTACGTCTGGTAGGTGGTGTAATTTGCCAGCACGTCGAGGATGAATCCTTCCTCGATCGCCTGCTTCATCGAATACACATGGAACGGGCGCGGCGTGCCACCAGGAGTCGGGGTGCCGAAGATTTCGAGGGTCTTCTGCTTCGGGGTGGCCGTGAACGCGAAGAACGATAGGTTCGCCTGCCGTCCATGGGTCGCCATATCCGCCGCGATCTGTTCGTCAACCTCGAGCTCCTCGGCCTCTACCTGAGCCTCAGCTCGAGCGTAACGATCCAGCAGCTCTGCCTCGGACTCCTGACCCGCTTGGGCAGTGTCAGCCAGCACCTGCTTGAGCCGCTCAGACGCCTGCCCGGTCTGCGACGAGTGTGCCTCATCCACAATCACCGCGAACCGCTTCCCAGCCGTCGCGATGTTGGACACGTCAACGAACGGGAACTTCTGCAACGTCGAAATGATGATCCGAGCACCCCGACCCAGCGCATCAGTGAGCTGGCGGGCGTTCTTATCAACCTTTACGACGACGCCTGCTGTGTGATCCATCGAAAACACCGTGTCTTGGAGCTGCTTATCCAACACGCGCCGGTCGGTGATCACGATGATCGAATCGAACACCACCCGCTGCTGGTCGTCGTGCAGATTCGATAAGTGGTGAGCGAGCCACGCGATCGTGTTCGACTTGCCCGAGCCCGCCGAATGCTGCACCAAATAGTTGTGCCCAGCACCGTTCGCCTTCGCGTCCGCGATGAGTTTGCGGACCGCATCGAGCTGGTGGAAGCGCGGGAAGATCACCTTGTCTTTCGACTTCGCCGGACGCCCCTCAGGGGTCTTGCCGGGCACGAACTGCACGAACCGGTGCAGAATGTCGAGCAACGAGTCTTTCGCAAGCACCTGCTCCCACAAGTAGGACGTCTTGAACTTGCCCTCCACCGGCGGATTACCAGCACCGTTGCTGAAACCACGGTTGAACGGCAGGAACACCGTATCTTGGCCGGCAAGTTTCGTAGTCATCCACACCTCATCGGTGTCAACCGCAAAGTGTACCACCGCGCGTTTACCCAGGGCGAAGAGCTTTTCCGACGGGGAACGGTCCATCTTGTACTGTCGGATCGCATCACGATAGGTCTGCCCAGTCAGCTGATTTTTCAACTCGAGTGTCACCACTGGGATGCCGTTCACCAACAGCACCGTGTCAACCGAGTTCTCGTTACGCGTTGAATACCGTAGCTGGCGCACGATGCTCATCTCGTTCGCCCAGTACTTTTCAGCAAGAACCTCATTCAAGTCGGTGCCGGGAGCGAAGTACACCAGCTTGAACCGAGCACCCACATCCTCAATGCCACGGCGCAGCACGTCGATCACACCACGCTGATCAAGCTGCGCAGCGACACGCTTCAGAAACTTCTGCTCCGCGTTACCCCGGTAAGTGCGTTCCAGTTTGGCCCATTGATCCGGTTGCGTTGTTTTCACGAACTCAATCAAGTCAGCTGGATACAGGCACAGCTCGCGATCAAAACCCTGCGGGTCACGCGTCTCAAACCGGTCAAAATCCGATCCCTGGGTAGTCAGCCAGTATTCGATCTCGGACTCAAACCTGCGCTCCGACGTATCCATCATGCCTCCTCACTAACGCGGACCTTGCCCGTCACCACATCGTTAATAACCTGCTTGCGATACCGCCTCAACAACTCAACCTGACGATCCAAATCGGTAATCAAACCATCGATCCCTTTCAGCCGTTGAACAAGGTAATCAACGATTTGCCTTTGCTCTTCCACCGGAGGAACAAATAGTGGAATATTTCGGAGCGCCTGTACCTTAAAGTCCCATTGATCTGTGCGAATTCCGTAAGAATCCCTGCCAAAGAAGGGAATATATGCTTTTGACCGTATAGCCCAGTTGAAGAATTCAGAATCCACGGAAGACGCTAAATCGAAGGTGTAATACGCAGGACTGACAATCCCGTCATACAGCGACACTCCATATGATCCTTGCCAAGCCTTCATTTTGTTCATAACAAATTGACCGTTCCGAACTACCAAATAACCACTCAAATCATCTGGTAGACGGTTGTTGTTATCTGGCGACCCTTCAAGTTCACGATCTACAACCCCACGCTCACGTTCAACAGAAAGAACTCTCCAGGAAGGCTCACCCTTACGCGATTTACGGGTCAACAGAGATTTCAGAGAACGAGAATGCCAGCTATTTGGAATCTTCCCAATCCAGTCAATACCGCTGTCTTTCATTGGAGCGTTAGTGTCGAGGCCTTTGGTGACGGTGTGGGCGATCAACTCACGCTTGTAACGCTCCAACAACTCAACCTGACGATCCAAATCGGTAATCAAACCATCGATCCCTTTCAGCCGTTGAACAAGGTAATCAACGATTTGCCTTTGCTCTTCCACCGGAGGAACAAATAGTGGAATATTTCGGAGCGCCTGTACCTTAAAGTCCCATTGATCTGTGCGAATTCCGTAAGAATCCCTGCCAAAGAAGGGAATATATGCTTTTGACCGTATAGCCCAGTTGAAGAATTCAGAATCCACGGAAGACGCTAAATCGAAGGTGTAATACGCAGGACTGACAATCCCGTCATACAGCGACACTCCATATGATCCTTGCCAAGCCTTCATTTTGTTCATAACAAATTGACCGTTCCGAACTACCAAATAACCACTCAAATCATCTGGTAGACGGTTGTTGTTATCTGGCGACCCTTCAAGTTCACGATCTACAACCCCACGCTCACGTTCAACAGAAAGAACTCTCCAGGAAGGCTCACCCTTACGCGATTTACGGGTCAACAGAGATTTCAGAGAACGAGAATGCCAGCTATTTGGAATCTTCCCAATCCAGTCAATACCGCTGTCTTT